>Ga0272446_1007872_pt1 | contig 10423 bp, 5 predicted proteins | sample YNPCB0061_FD_194587 | JGI IMG/M metagenome (GOLD analysis project Ga0272446, IMG submission 194587) | Hot spring microbial mat communities from Yellowstone National Park, WY, United States - YNP-CB-006-1 | ecosystem: Environmental > Aquatic > Thermal springs > Hot (42-90C) > Sediment | place... | reverse complement strand
GAAGTTAGCCAAGGAAGTGCTCACCATTGAAGGGGAGGGCATCTTCGGGCTGATCGGCCGGCTCAATGAGAATTTTCCCCGGGCGGTGGACCTGATTTTCTCCCGGACCGGTCGGGTCATCGTCACCGGTGTGGGTAAATCGGGGATTGTTGGCCGGAAGATTGTCGCCACCATGAATTCCACCGGCACGCCCGCCCTGTTTCTGCATCCGGTGGAGGCCATGCATGGTGATTTGGGCATGATCTCCTCCCAGGATGTGGTGCTGGCCCTTTCCAACAGCGGCGAGACCGCGGAATTAAACGTCCTGCTGCCCAGCCTGCGGCGGCTGGGTATCCCCCTGATTGCCCTGACCGGCAGGGTGGACTCCACCTTGGCGCGCCAGAGTGATGTGGTCATCGACGTGGGGGTTCCCCGGGAGGCCTGCCCCCTGGGGTTGGCCCCTACCGCCAGCACGACGGCGGCCCTGGCCATGGGGGACGCCCTGGCCGTGGCCCTGTTGACCCAGCGGGGCTTTCAGGCCAGCGATTTCCGCCGCTTTCACCCCGGCGGCAGCCTGGGGGCCCGTCTCTCGCTGGCCATTAAAGAAGTCATGCTCACCGGCGAGAAGATTCCCCGCCTCAGCCCCGGATTAAAGCTCAGCGCCGCTTTGCACGAAATAGATCAAAAGGGTTTTGGCGCCGCCTTGGTGGTGGATGAATCCGGACGCTTGCTGGGGATTATCACCGACGGCGATCTGCGCCGGTGTCTGCGGACCCATGAAACGATCAGCGGCCTGAGCGTTGCCGAAGTGATGACCCCCTCCCCCCATGCCATCGGGCCGGAGGCCTTGGCCTCCCAAGCCCTGGAACTCATGGAACAGAAGGCCATTACGGTTTTACCGGTGGTGGACGAGCATCGGCAGGTCCTGGGGATCGTGCACCTGCATGATCTGCTGGGGCGGGGGGAGTTTCGTTTCACCTGTTGATGGGGCCCGGTCTTTTTTCCGGGCGCAATAACCGTTGCAGTCGATTTTATAATTGCCGAGTTGGCTCGGGCTAAAGGTTTGCCCGCCGGGCCACACTGCGCACCGCCAGGCTCACCGAGGCTGGCCGTGTTCCCCTTTCTTATACATTCTCTTTTCAGGAAGCTGCCGGTGTGCCGGTGACGTTAGCCAACAGCACGGCGGAGGGCGCCATGGCGCCATTACCCGAAGGTCTGCTCATTGAACTGGTGACTCCTCTAACGCCCACCGGCGCTTTGGATGTCGAGGGGTTAGCACGGCTGGTGCAGCGCGTGGCGCCCTGGGCTGCCGCCCTGGTGGCCGGCACACCGGGGGTAGGAGAAGCCCTGGAGCTGCCGCCGATCCTCCGGCTGGAACTCTTTGCCGCCCTGGTGGACCTGAAGCCCGCTCAGTTGCCTTTCTTGTTTGGCATCACCGGCACGACACCGGCAGAGACTCTTAATTTCGCCCAGCAGCTGGAAATAGAAGCCGGCAGGGTATCGACCGGCGCCAACATTTATTGGCTCGATCTGCCCCTGTGGTGGCACAGCAACCGTGGTCTGCCTCAGGCCCTGGCCGAGCTCTGCCACAGCCTGCAACACCCGTTGATCCTGGTGAACCATCCCCACCTCATCCGAGGCAAAGCCCAAACCTGGAAACATGTTAATATTCGCACGGCGGTCCTCAAAAAGCTCGCCGGCCTTCCAGGGATCACCGGTCTGGTCTATCATGGGGAGATGCGCCGCTTCCTGCATTACTATGCCGCAGTCGCCCAGCGGCCGGAATTCATGCTCTATGAAGCGGACGAACACCGCTTCCTGACCCGACCGGGGGCCAGAGGTCTAGTATCGGCCGGGGCCCAACTGGCTCCCAAAACCTGGCAGGAGGTGGCCCATGCCTGTCTGTTTTCTCCCCAGACCAATAACCAGGGGAGTGCGCCCCGGCTCTGGGCTCAGAGCCAACTCCTTTTGTCCCTGCAAGATTTGTATCAGTGGCAGCCGGCGGCATGCCTGAAACAGGGGTTGCATCAACTGGGGATTCTGACTTATCCTGCCCTCTGGCCAACTTCGCCGGCCGCCCCGGCCCATGTGGCAGCACGCTTCAGGCAAGTTTTGGCCCGGCTCCAGGAACAGGCATGAGTTTCTCGTTATCGAGCGTCGGCAGCATGAGCAGGATGAACTTCCCGGTTCTTCTCGCCGTCTCCTTGTTTCGAACAGAAAACACCTGAACGGCTCGGCTGGCCGGACTGGCTGATGAAAAGAAAGAGCAATCGATTCCAAAAAGGCAGCGTGATGCTCGCCATGTGGCTGGCAGTCATGGCCTGTCAACAGACGGGCGGGCCAGCCGAGCGCGCCACCGGGGCGCAGACGGCTGGGGCACAGCTCTATCAACGTCTGGCCTGCCATGGCTGCCACAGCCGCCAGGGGCAAGGTGGGTCGGTGGGTCCGGCCCTTGATCGACTGGACGAACGCCTGTCCCGGCAGGAAGTGGCGACTCAACTGCTGGCCCCGCGCCGCCGTCGACCTTTCTCCCGCATGCCCTCCTTCGCTTTTCTGAGAACCGAGGAGCGGCAGGACCTGCTGGCTTTCGTGTATGGCAATGGCGACTGAGGCACGGCTGGCGGTATCAGTAGACAAAAGTCGGGCAGGCAGTTGCTGTCTAAGCAGAAATTGACAAGGAGGGGGATCATTTGAGCTTTTTCAAGCCCCGGAGTTTTCGGGTCGATATGATAACAGCCTTTTGTACCCTGCTGTTCACCACCTTCTTGATCGTCCTGTCCTACAGCTACCTGAATACCTCTCGCATCGTCTTATTGTTATCCGACAATATTATGGATCGTACGACGGATCTGGTTATTCAGCGCACCACGGAATTTCTCAGTTCTCCGGCCCAAATGACGGACATGACGGCCCGGTTGGCCGCCGCCGACATTATCTCTTTCAAAAATCTGCCGAAACTGGAGCGGTTTCTCATGGCCGGCCTGCGTTCGCAACCCCAGGCCGCCATGTTTTTCCTGGGGGACCAGGCCGGCAATTTTCTGTTGGCCCGGCGGGAGGCCGACGGCAAGATTGCCACAAAATATATGCGGCGCCAGGCTAAAAAAACTCTGACGACCTGGAAGGTCTGGGATGCCAACTTTCAGCTCCTGGCGACCCATAGCCTGACCTCAGACCCGTTCGATCACCGCACCCGACCCTGGTATCTGCGCACGGTTGCGGCCAAAGACCAGTGTTGGAGTGATCTTTATATCTTTTACACCGGCCATGAACCCGGCCTTACGGTCTCCTCGCCCATTGTCGATGGGCGGGGCCAGGTTCTGGGCGTGGTGGGCTGTGATCTGGCCCTGCTGCAACTGTCCCATTTTCTCCGTGATCTCACCATTGGCAAAACGGGTTTGGCCTTTATCCTCAATGAGAAGCAGGAAATAGTAGCCTACCCCGATCCCGACCAGATTACCGTTCGCCAGCAGCAGGCGACTGATATTTTTCCCATCCGCGTTGATGCGTTGGCCAACCCCACCGCCGTCGCGGCCTTTCAACAATATCAGCAAGGGGGGGAGGATGAATTTCCCTTCACCGTGGCCGGCCGCCGCTATCTGGCCTCGTTTACCAACTTTCCGGCGTCGTTCGGCAGCCCCTGGAAGGTGGGGGTAATCGTCCCGGAACAGGACTTCACCGCCGATGTTGACCATCTCATCCGCCGGGTCTTCATCATCTGTTCCATTTTTCTCTTCCTCTCCCTCTTAATGGCGGTTTTCCTGGCCCGCTTGATTTCCAAGCCGGTATTGCAATTGGCCGCCGAGACCGATCGCATCCGCAATCTGCAGGTGGAGGCACCGCTGCAGCTTGAGTCACACATTACCGAAATCCAGGTCTTGACGACAGCCATAGAGCGCATGAAGGGCACGCTGCGCTCTTTCATGCGCTTCGCCCCCCGCCAGTTGGTCCAGGAAGTGGTTCTCGGTGAGAAAGAATTGCTCCTGGGCGGGGAACGCCGGGAGGTGACCCTGCTTTTCAGCGATCTGCGGAGCTTTACCCAGTTTGCCGAACACAACCGCCCTGAAGACGTGGTGCATATTCTCAATCTGCACTTTGATGCCATGATTCGGATCATTGCGGAACATCAGGGCTATGTGGTGGATTTCCTGGGAGACAGCCTCTTTGTAGTCTTCGGAGCCCTGCAGCCTGATCCAGACCATGCCCGTCATGGCGTAGCCTGCGCCGTCGCCATGCAGGTGGCCCAAAGCCGGCTGAACAGCCAATGGGCTGCCGCCTCCCTGCCTCCCTTGGAGATGGGCATCGGCATCAACAGCGGTGCCTGCGTGGTGGGCAATATGGGGTCGATGGAACGGATCAAGTACGACGTGGTGGGTCATGCCGTCAACGTGGCGGCGCGCATTGAGACCTTGACGGTAGGTGGTCAGGTGCTGATTTCTGCAGAGACGAAAAGAGCCGTGGCGGAGCAGGTCGAGCTTCTGGGTCCCTTTACTGCCTTGGGCAAAGGCCTGGAAAACCCCGTCCAGGTCTGGGAGGTGCGCAGTCTGCGGGATAATCCAGAGCTCTCTTTGCCACCCACGGTTCCCGATCTGCGGCCGCTGGTGCCGCCAGTGGCGGTGCACCTCCGCCTCATCACCGGCAAACAGATCGCCGCCGAGCTTCAACCGGCTACCGTGATCAGACTCTCCCTGGCCGGCGCGGCTGTGAAGACCGATATGCCTCTGGCTGACTTTGCCCCGCTGCAGGTAGAGCTCCTGGGGGAAGGAGGCCAGGTCCTCTATGTGGACGGCAAGATTGTCGGGGCCGACCACGCCAGGCAGGAATATATTGTCCGATTTTCTCCCCTAAGCGCCGCTGCTGTAGCCGCGCTTGACTGCCTGCTGGCTTTAGATCAGGAAGGAAATGGGGAGGCCTGAAAGCCATGGCACCGTTGAGCGGCACAGGGACTGTGGAAAGCACACACCGGCCCTGACCACTTTTGCCTTACCTCCGCTCCGCCAGAGCCCGCAGCTTCTCCACTATGTCATAGCCGATGGTCTGCCCTGGGCCGACCTGACCGAGCCGGATTTCCGGTTTAATGGCGCCATGGTAGTCTGAGCCACCGGTCATGAGCAGGCCGAAATCCTGGGCCAGGGTTCGGTAGAGCTCCTGTCGCTCAGGGGTATGTTCCGGATAATAAACCTCTATGGCCGCCAAGCCCCACGACACCAGTTGGGCCAGGATCTGGCGCAGGTGGCCACTGGAGCTGTATTCCAGGGTAAAGGGATGCGCCAGGCCGGCCACGCCGCCAGCCGCCCTGATCATGGCAAGGGCTTCCTGGGGTGGGAAGCGGAACTTACTGACGTAGGCCGGCCCGTGATTGCCGATGTAGCGCTCGAAGGCCTCCTGAAAGGTGGCCACATAGCCCTTGTTCACCAGAACCTGGGCGATGTGCGGCCGCCCCACCTGACCGCCCCCCGACGCCTGCTCCACCTCGGTTAGAGTGATAGCCAGCCCCATTTTTTGCAATTTGGCAATAATCTGTGGGTTGCGAGCGGCGCGGGCCTGTTGGAGGATTTGGAGTTGCGCCTCCAACTGCGGTGAACGGTGATCCAGAAAATAGCCCAAAATATGCATGCTGCCCGGCTCATGCTGGGCGCTGATTTCGATGCCGGGAATAACTTCCACGTCCAGTTCCCGCCCGGCCGCGAGAGCCTCGGCCAGACCGTCGATGGTATCATGATCGGTCAAGGCTATGGCCCGTAATCCCCGGACTTTGGCTTCGGCCACCACCTGGCGGGGAGTCAGGGAACCATCGGAGGCCGAAGAGTGGACGTGGAGATCCACGATGTCCATGCGTAGTTACCTCGAATCTGGGGCTGCTGGACCTTTAAAAATTTGCCGTTTGGAGCTGTTGCTGCGGGAGCGCCGCCGCGGCGCGCCCCTTCCCTGCAACCCAAGCAGGTGGGCCAAGCAACCATCTCGCCAGTTGAGGGGCGGTGGAACCTGGGAGAGCCCAGGGTTAGGGATTATTTTCTAAAGAATACTTTGTATCAGAATGGCCGCAGCTTGTCGAGATAGAGCCGGCCGGAAAAGCAAAGGCGGCCCGGAGGCCGCCTGAGCAAGGGAGAACGCCAGAGGCTAGATCATTTTGAATTTATTCTTGTACTCGCCGTAATTCTTCCGCATCTCCTTCTTGATCATCTTGCCGGTGGGAGTGCGCGGAATGGCATCCAGGAAGACCACTTCCCGGGGGAGTTTGTATTTGGCCAACAGGTCGGTGGTGGAGTTGATGATGTCTCTGGCCAGTTCCATGGACGGGGTGTTGCCGGGTTCCAGCTCCACCATGGCCACGACCTTCTGGCCCAAAATTTCATCGGGGATACCCACCACGGCGCAGTCCCGCACCTTGGGATGACGGACAATGGCATCTTCGATTTCCGAGGGGGCCAGGCGGAAGCCGGAGGACTTGATCATGTCGTCTTCCCGGGCCTGGAAGAAGATGAAGCCGTCTTTATCCATCACGACGGCGTCGCCCATCATGTTGTAGCCGTCTTTGACGCCTTTTTTCTGGGTTTTCAAAAGTTTGTTGTCCTGGACATAGGGCTTCCAGTAAACGGTACCGGTGGGGCCTTTCACCAGCATGGAACCCACTTCACCCGGCGCGGCCTCAGAGCCGTCTTCTTTGATGACCTTGACCTCAAAGCCGGGCAGGGCCTTGCCGATGGAATCGGGCACCGGTACGTTGCTCATGGTGTTGGAGGTGACCAAGTGCACCATTTCGGTACCGCCCAGACCTTCCCAGATGGGCTTGCCGGTTTTGGCCTGCCACATGGCCAGGGTCTTGCCGGTGAGGGCGTCGCCGCCGGAGGTGTACATCCGCACGGAACTCAGGTCATAGTCGTTGAAGTTAGGCATTTCCAGCAGTTTCCGGTAGGCCGTGGGCAGACCGGTGACGACATTAACCTTGTGCTTCTGGATGGTGGCCATCATGTCGTCGGGGGTGAACTTGGGCAGCAGGGAGATAGTAGCACCGGCGGCAAACGGTACCAGGCAGAAGGTACCATAACCGGCGGCGAAGGAGACCGGGGCGGACCCACCCAGGACTTCGCCAGGTTTTAGCTTCCAGACGTACTTGTTGACCAGGTGCGCCTCAATAATGACCTCTTTGACAAAGTGGACGCAGCCTTTGGGCTGGCCGGTGGTGCCGGAGGTATAGAGGATGACACCGATGTCATCAGGGCTCAGTTTGACGTTCTCAAAGGTATCTGCGGCCTTGGCAAATTCCTCGGCAAAATCAAAATAGCATTTGGCCTTGACTTCGTCAGGCTTGCCGCCCACAACGATGATCTTGGTGGGGAACTGGAAGTCTTTCTGCCCGGCTTCCACCGCCGCCAACAGGGGGGCGCTGACGAAGAAAGCGGCAAATTCCGCGTTATTCAGGGTAAACTCAATCTCTTCCTTGGCCCACAGGGGGGACACCGGGACAGGGATGGCTCCGACTTTCTGAATGCCGAAGTTGATGGCCACCGCATCGGGGGTATTGGTCATGCGGATACCCACCCGGTCCTGGGCTTCTACTCCCAGGTTTTTCAGGATGTTGGCCACTTTGTTGGCCATCTTCATCAATTCTTCATACGTGATGGTCTTGTCGCCGAACAGAATGGCCGCCTGTTTGCCGAGACCGGCTTTGACATGCTTATCCAGGAACTCCTCGGCGAGATTGAGTGGACCGGCAACGAGATGTTTGAATTCTTCCGGCACCACATGTTCGGGCCATAATTCTTTGGGGGGTAGATAATCAGCGGGGATTTTGCCCATATTGCCTCTTCCTCCTGCAATTTAGTAATGGTTGGTTTTTACTCCATAAAACATGGAGCGACGCCAGAAATGCCCTAAGTCCTTGTGAATGGTATAACAATCACAGCCTGCTTGTCAAGGTTTTTGCGCGCCCCAAACCAGGAAATCTCCTGAACAGGCTGACCGCCCGGAGCTCCCGGCCAGCGTCGGCCTGCCGGCGCGCTTTCCCTTGTGATTTTTAGAAGTTAAAAAAGCCGCGGCACCGACCGGCAGCCGGCTTACGGCAGGGAGGCCAACTTTTTTGGATGGGTCCATGGTGTTGCACGGCTTACGGGACTCAGGTTCATTCCCCGTAAGTTAAGCAGATACCATGAAAATCAAGGTCGCGGCAATAGGCGGACCGGGGCCGCCGCAGAGGCCCGCCCCACCAGCAAAAAGTCATAGGCGGGCATGGCCCGCCTTCTAAGACTATGGACTAATGGCAATGGCCTGGCGGTCACCCGCGAACCATGCAAATAAAGGTTACTGCCTCTGACTAACTTGGGCGGGCACTTAAGGCCCGCCCCAATGAATGAAATAGTTTTTTCCAGAAACCGGAAACCATCTGGGAACTCGAAACTCGAAACCAGAAACTTTATTTGTTGATCCCTGTCAGGCCGCCTGTCCGGTCGCCGCGGCCTCGGTCAGGGCACAGCCGGCCATGACAACCCGGTTCCGCCCGGCCCGTTTGGCCTGATAGAGGGCCGCATCGGCCGCCTGCAGGAGGGTCTCGCCGTCGTGGCCATGGTGAGGGAAATAGGAAATTCCCAGAGAAATTGAAACCTTGCCCAAAAGCCTCCCCTGGTGCAGGACTTCCAGCTCTTGAGCCCCGGCCCGAATCTCCTCTGCCCGTTCCAGGAGCGTTGCCGTGCTGATATCGGGCAGGATAAGAGTGAATTCCTCCCCGCCATAACGGCAGGCAATGTCTTCGGCCCGGATGGCGCTCTGGAGATACCGGCCGAGGACGGCCAACAGGCGGTCGCCGGCGTCGTGGCCATAGGTATCATTGAAGCGTTTGAAATGATCCACATCCAACATGATAACGCCCAGACCGGAGTCCCGGCGTTGCGCCCGGGCGATTTCCCTTTCCAGGGTCTCCGTCAGGTAGCGGCGATTGAACAGACCGGTGAGGGAATCCCGGATAGCCTGATGCCGCAGGGTCTCCCGGAGTTTGAGGTTGGCCAAAGATAAAGAAATATGTTCCGCCAGGGTCTGGGCCAGTTGGCGCTGTGATTCCAGCAGGCCGGGCTCCTTGCTGGGGTTGGCCTCAGCCTCCCTGATCTTTTCCAGATACAACAGCCCCAGGGTCTCATTCTGGGCGGTGAGGGGCATGCAGAAATAATCCCCGGCCAATGGTTTGACGAGGTGATGGCAACGGGGGTGAATGACATTGCCGGGGCTGTCGCCCGAGGCATACGGCCGGCCCTGGCGCAGGGCCCAACAGTCCCGGGGGGTGAACAGCGATTCGCTGGCCTGCAGCTCACCCCAATGGGTGGTCAGCGAGAGGAGATTATTGGAGGAGTTGAGCAGATATAAACCGCCGCTGACGTCTGGGAAAAGCTCACTGGCAAATTGCCCGATAATGGGGAAGGCTTCCTCCGGACTTTCGCATATCTGCAGCAGTTCCACCATGCTGCCGATAAGTCTGATCTCTTTGTTCGTCTGTTCCACTTTGGCCACCGCCGCCTGCAACTCCCGGTTGGCCTCGGTGAGGGCTATTTCGGCCCGACGCTGTTCCGTCAGGTCTACAAAACTGACCAGGACATAGGCCGACCCATCAATGCTGATGGGGGCCGCAGTTTTCCATATGGGTGTGAGGGAACCGTCGGCGCTGCGCAGCTTGGCTTCGGAGCCGGCCAGACCGCCACCATGCGCCTGATCTTGCCCACCGGGACAGATGAAGAAGGTTTCCCGACTGGCGCCGACGATGCTCTCCCGACTTTGGCCGATCATGGCCACGGCCCTGGGGTTGACTTCGGTGATCTTGCCATTTGCCTTATTTATGACCAGAACGCCGACGCCGATGGCTTCCAGGATGCTCTTCCAGAAGCGCTCGCTTTCTTTCAGGGACCGTTCCATCTCCTTCTGCAGCGAGATATCCAGGACGACGCCGCTGACAAAATCAATCTGCCCCTGCTCATTGAGGACTATCTGGCTGCGCTCCGCCAGCCAGAGGAGGTTACCATCCTGGCGGCGGATGCGATATTCCCGGCGATAGGCGCCGTCAGCCTTGAGGGCTTGCAAAAAGATCTGTTTACAGGTGGGCAGGTCTTCCGGCAGGATGATCTCGGGCCAGGTAATGCGGCCGGAGGAGAAATCTTCTCTGGTATAGCCCGTGACGCCCTCCACTTTGTCGTCGACGAAATCCACCCGGCCGTCGGCGTAGCCCCGATAGACCAGGGCCGGGATGTTTTGGACCAACAGGCGATAATTCCGTTCGCTCTGCCGCAGGGCCGCCTCGGTCTGATGTTGTACTCTGATCTGTTTTGCCAGTTGCCGGGAGGCAAAGACCACGCCCAGGACGCCCACAAGCCAGAGAAAACCATGGGCTGCGATTACCCCCCACCTGGTGCGTTCCCAGGCTCCCGCAACCTTGGCCATCGGCAGGGCGACACTAATGGCGCCGGCC
>Ga0272446_1007871_pt1 | contig 10424 bp, 8 predicted proteins | sample YNPCB0061_FD_194587 | JGI IMG/M metagenome (GOLD analysis project Ga0272446, IMG submission 194587) | Hot spring microbial mat communities from Yellowstone National Park, WY, United States - YNP-CB-006-1 | ecosystem: Environmental > Aquatic > Thermal springs > Hot (42-90C) > Sediment | place... | reverse complement strand
AAAAAATTAACTCAATTTCTAGACTATGGCAACAGGCAGAACCGTAAGTGCAAGTTTCTTGACAGACTTAGACAAACAAGTCATTGAACTTTGCGAAAAAATAGCGGAAACGATACAAAATACTATCAAAGACAAAGACTTACAAAAAGATTTCAAGAAACAATTTGGTAAAATTTCTTACACACGTGATGGCGGTTTGGGTTTAGGCGGTGGCAAATTGCAACGTGATGCAATCTGCGTAAGGGGCAGACAAGGAAAAGCACCATTTTCAAATCGTAATTTACGTTGGCATCCACTTGTAGTAGCCCACGAACCTATATCTTTTGCCAAAGAAATTGAGAAAATAGAAATTGAAGGTTCAGACGAAAGCCAAGTTTTAGTTTTCTATATCAAAGAAAACGGTAAACTAAAACCATACCCTGCCGATAAAGTTCACGAACTGCCTGAAAGGTATGTTGCCTTGCCTAAACATTGGCAACCTCACGTAGAAATACTAAAAAATTGGAACGATACCCTTTGGACACAAAACTCTTGCGTAATTCCTGCGTTGGAGTGTTGCGATTGGCAAGACAGCTTAGAAACTTATGCAGTTTTAGGAATTGCAGTAGCAGTAGATTTTTATGGTGTTGATTTTCAACAAATTTACAAGCAGATTATTTCTATTTTACAAAGTCAAACTATTCAAAAGAGTATCAGTTTGCCGACTAAACTCTTCCCTACTCAAAAATCGGAATTTGTAAGTTGTCCTGTTTGCCTTTGCCCTATTTCTTCGCAACCTGCAAACTTTGCAGAACGAGAAAGACACCCAACTTGGCAACCCGAATGGCGACCTTCCAAAAAAGGTGAAGGAGAAGATGCAAGCGTGCAAGTAATGCACGTTAATCCACTCATTGACAAAGAAATAAGACACAATGCTAAAAATGTTCGGTATGGACATCGTTGGTGCAATGTCGCTATGACAGACCACTCACTTGATGAAACACTTGATTTTATGGAATTTATCGTCAAAGCCCACAACCGAATATAAGCCAATGGATTTATTTGTAGCAGCCGAAATTAACAAGCCAAAAAAATTGATTTACAAACAAAATCTTTCGCCTATCAATAACCTAAAAGTTATTTTTAGGGAGATAAGAGATTATTTTGCAGGAAACGTAACGGGCATAACCAGAGATGAAAAAATTGCTCAAAATATTATGCGTTTGCTTTTTTGCAAAATCTATGATGAAAAATATACAGAAAACGAGCAGTTAGTCAATTTTGCCAATCGTCCTAACGAAAATTTACAAGATTTTCAAAAAAGAATTTTCACACTTTTTGAAAATGTAAAAAATCAATATTCCGATATTTTTGAAACAGAAGAAGAATTAGAAATTCAGGCAGGTGATTTGTCTTTTATTGTGTCTAAAATGGAAGAATATTCTATTTTGAACGCAGACCGAGATACTATTGCTGATGCTTTTGAAGAATTGATAGGCACTTCGTTTCGTGGTGGTGAAGGACAATTTTTTACGCCCCGAAATGTTGTGCAAATGATGATTGATGTTTTACAACCCACATCAAGCGAAAGAATCATAGACCCCGCTTGCGGTTCAGGTGGTTTTATTGCCCATATCTTGCAATATTTAATCAAAAATAAAGCATCAAATTATTATATTTCAGGCATTGACAAAGATTTGTTTTTATCCAAATTAGCTAAAATTTATTTGACTATTTTAGGAGAAAGTGAGTATCATATTTTCTGTGAAAATAGCCTTGAAGTGCCTACTTTGTGGAAACCTGAAACACAAAATCACATTCAATTAGGCACTTTTGATTTGATTTTGGCAAATCCGCCTTTTGGTGCAAAAATTCCTGTAATTGGTGAAAATTTACTCAAACAATACGAATTAGGATATTTTTGGCAAGAAAAAAATGGAAAATGGTTTATTACCAAAGAATTGAGAGATAAACAACCTCCGCAAATTTTGTTCATTGAGCGTATCATACAACTTTTGAAAAATGGCGGCAGAGCAGGTATTGTACTACCCGAAGGCGTTTTTGGTAATCCGTCAGACCGTTATGTTTGGGAATATGTAAAAAAATATTGTTCTATCATAGGCATTGTTTCACTTTCCCAAGAAACTTTCCAACCAAGTACGCACACCAAAACAAGCGTAGTTTTTTTAGAGAAAAAACCGAATAATCGTAGTCAAGTTTTTATGGCAATCGCCAAAAACATAGGACACGATAAAAACGGAAAGCCAACTTTTAAATTTAATAAAGACGGTTCGTATATTTTTGATAAACAAGGCAATAAAATTCTTGATGATGATACCCCTGAAATTGCCCAAAATTTTACTAAGTTTTTGAGTGGAAATTTAGAAGAAGAAAGTGTTTTAGGTTTTGCTGTGCCTGTTAGCGAAACTGAAAATCATATTTACATACCTGAAACCTATAAACCCGAAGTAAAACAATCCCTTTCACAAATAAAAAAAAGTGGTTTGTATGAGTTGGTAAAAGTGGGTGATTTAGTAGAAAAAGGCGTTTTACAAATCAAAAGGGGTAATGAAATAGGTTCAAAATATTACGGAACAGGCAATATTCCATTTGTGCGAACTACCGATATTGTGAATTGGGAAATTAAGATAAATCCTGTAAAATCGGTATCCGAAGAGATTTACGAAAAATATAAAAAACAACAAGATATAAGGGAAAACGACATTCTGTTTGTCAATGACGGCACATTTTTAATTGGCAGAAGTGCTATTTTAACTGAAAATGATACAAAATGTATTATTCAAAGCCATCTAAGAAAGATTAGAGTATTAAAAACAGATGAATTAAATCCGTTTTATTTGTTTTATCTGCTCAACTCAAATATAGTACAAAAACAAATAGAAATGCTTACTTTCGTGCAGGCGACGCTTTCTACTTTGGGTAATAGAATTATGGATTTGCAGTTACCTATTCACAAAGACAAAAACGAAGTTGAGAGAATTAGCAACGAAGTACAAGCCATTATTAAACTTAAAAAGCAACTCAAAGAGAGAACTAATAAGTTGATAAACAATAGTTTGTAAAAAAATGCCTGTGCCTAACATTGCATTTATTCAAGGCGGGCAGATGTGATAACTTGGAACTTTTGTGCTTTTAATTTACTTTTGTAAGTGTAGTAACAGTAGTGCTTTTAAGCCCCGCCCTGCATAAATGCTTTTCCGTTACACGCAACTATAAGCAATGAGCGTTACGTCATCTTTCATCATCAGTTTTTTATCTTGCAGCAGTTTGATGTGTTCAGCAAATGCTTGAAAGTTATCGGTTAGTAAAGGTGGTAAGATTTCATTTCGGAAATCGTAATTACCAATTCCAAAGTTTTGGAGATTTTCTGCAATTTGTCCTAAAAGGGTAGGCGTATCAAGGACTTTTCGGAAATGTTGTGCAAATTCTGTATGTTGGCGGTGCGAAAGTGTATAGGCGGCAATCAGGTAAGCGGCTAAGGCATCGGAGGCGATGATGAGCAGGTCATTAGGAGCTAAGGATAAAGTACGCACAGAAAGGCACTTGGCATCAATAGGTTTTTGCGTACCTACAAGACAGGGGGCTTCAATGAAATTACTAATTGTTAGGGAGGTAGATAGAGTATCATCAAGGCTTTGATAGTGTAATATGGCACTATCGCCATAAGTAAGAGTGGTTATATTTTCGTGTGTTTGTAGCCATGCTACGGCTAAGGTAGAAGCACTTCCTTCTTGCTGAAATTTATTTTTTACAAATTCTTTTTCGGGGGATTGTTGTAGGAATAAGTTTTGTTGTTTTTTGAACTCTTCTTTCGTTATTTTATGCCACTCATCAAGGCTATTTTCATTGAAAGGCTCATCGGGAAGGTGTTTGAGCAAATACGTAGCCCATTCTTTGGCAAATACTCCTACGCCACCTGCACCATCGGCAAGGGCTAAGAACTTCTCAGTAATGCGAAAAGTATCTTCATTTTCCTCGACTAATCCTTTGCTTAATGTATGAGCAATTTTCATGGGAATAGATATTTTTGCTTCTCGGTTTTAGTGTTGTAAATATAGTTCTTTTTCCCATTTGCTCATTAGGGCAGTTGCGACGGCGTTGCCTGCAATGTTGGTGCCACTGCGTCCCATATCTAAGATGTGGTCTATGCCTAAGAGTAAAGCTAAACCTTCTTGTGGGATATTGAACGACGAAAGCGTACCTGCAATAATCACCAAAGAGGCACGAGGCACGCCTGCAATGCCTTTGCTGGTAAGCATCAGTATCAGCATCATTTGTATTTGTTGGGCGGCGGTGAGTTCTATGCCATAGGCTTGAGCAATAAACACACTCGCAAAAGTCATATACATAATCGAGCCATCAAGATTGAACGAATATCCCAAAGGCAGTACAAAATTGATGATTCTTTCACTACAACCAAATTTTTTCAGACTTTCTATCAGTTGTGCAAAAGCCGACTCCGAACTTGCCGTACTGAAAGCCTGAAAAAATGGCAATTTCACTGCTTTTAGCAAACGCAGGTACGGCAGGCGTGCCAGCGTAGCAATCGCCCCAAGCACTACCAAAATAAAAATCGCTAAACCCAAGTAAAACGTTCCTATCAGATACGGATATACTTCTAAAAGTTTCTGCCAACCGATTTTGCTCACCAAAACAGCCATCGCCCCAAACACCCCATACGGAGCAAAACCCATTACAATATTGATAAGTTTAAGCATCACGTGAGCCAATGCGTCCATAGCTTTTACGATAGTATCTTTCTGATGCGAAGGCAAAGAGAGTGTAGCCACGCCAAAGAAAATAGAAAACACCAAAACCGCTAAAATTTCGTTGTGAGCCATAGCTTCTATTACACTTTTCGGAAAGGTATGGGCTACGAAATCTTTGAGCGTATTCATACTTGCGTTGATGCCTGTTTCTGTACCCGCAGGAGGAATGGCATTGGCTAATTTATCGCCCGGACGGAAAAAATTGACCAAAACCAAACCCAACGATAATGCCAGAAGTGTTGCAAACATAAAATAGCCAATCGTTCTGATGCCGATTCGCCCCAAAGCCTTTTTGTCGCCCACTTTGGCAATACCCACTACCAACGTACTCAGCACCAAAGGAGCTATCGTCATCTTGATAAGCCGTAAGAAAATATCCATTAGCAACTGCAAATCGCGAGTATTGAGCGAAAAAGTGCCAATCGTAAAAATATTTTGAGGAACAAACGTACTCTTCCCGTTTTCTACAATCTCTTTTTCAGGCAAGATGATACCTACCACTATCCCCAAAACCAGACCTAAGAATATTTTTGCCGTAAGGTTAAACTTAAACTTCATATCTGCAAGGTTAGAAATTCAAAAAATTGGCGTAAAATAAGGCTTTTCCTTGAAAAGTAACAATAATTTCTACAAATATTCACATTATGCTTTTTGATAAAAATTTGTCGTGAATAGTATTTTTCTTATTTTCGTATCAAAAAACTTCGGTATGCTTGAGCGATTTCGTAGGCTTATTAGAGATTATTTTGGTTTTTCGCAAAAAGAAACCAACGGTACTATCGTACTATCTTTCTTGCTGTTGCTATTGATTTTTATGCCTTTCTTGCAAAATTTTTTCTACAAAGAAATTACTGCGAATATTTCCGATGCCCGCTTGCAAGATAGTTTAGTCAGTTTGCTTAGTCGTGTATCTGCCGAAGCCGAGCCACCTCCGCCCGATTTAGACCTTGCCCCTTTCGACCCCAACAAAATAAGCACCGAACAATGGTTGCAATTTGGTTTGAGCAAAAAAGTCGCCCAACGAATAGAACGCTACCTTGCCAAAGGTGGAAAATTTAGAAAAAAAGAAGACTTGTTGAGAGTATATGATTTCCCACAGGATTTATACGAGGTTTTAGAGCCTTATATTCAGATAGAAAGCCAACAATATGCCCGTAAAGAAAAAAAGCCTTACAAACAACCTAAAAAATACGAGAAAAAAGAAAACCTTGATACTTCCCGAAAATTTGCCCAAAAAGAAAAAAAACAATTCAAAAAATTTGACCTCAATGCCGCCGATACCGCCCAACTCAAAACTTTACGTGGTATAGGTGAAAAAAGAGCTTTGAACATCATTAAGTACAGAGAAAAACTTGGTGGCTTTGCTCAAATTTCGCAAATTGAGGAAGTTTGGGGCTTGGATAGCATAGCCATTGAAAGCGTGAAGAGATTTACATACATTACGCCTAATTCTTGGAAAAAAATTGCTATCAATCAGGCAGGTGAAGAAGAACTCAAAAAGCACCCTTACATTGGCTACAAATTAGCGAAGGTTTTGGTAAATTACCGTCTCCAACACGGCAAATTTACCTCCGAAGCCGACCTCCGAAAAGTGAAAGCCTTAGATGAAAATATTTTACAAAAACTTTTACCCTATCTTTTTTTCGACTGAAACCAACCACCGCCTCCTAATACTCGTCTTGATGAAAGGAATTTACTACCTTTTCAAAAAGGCAAATAAAAATAGCAAAATTCCTAAAAATATCCGTAAATTTGCCGAATTAAAAATTTTAAGTGTTCGTATGAAAGTTTGTGCAAAAAAGTTACTTCCATTATTTGCTATGAAGCTGTGTAAAGCGTTTTTGGTTTTGATTTGTATGGTATTAAGCAGTTTAACTTTGCAGGCTCAAGATGAGGAGGGTAATGACCGCACCGAGTACATTATAGGAGGTATTACCACCAGTGGGATAAAATTTTTAGACCCTAACGCTATCATCAACCTTTCGGGTTTGAAGACAGGCGATAGAATACACATACCCGGAGGCGAATTAGGCTATGCCATCAAAAAACTTTGGAAACAAGGGCTGTTCGGTGACGTGGATATTTCCGTAACAAAAATAGAAGGAAAAACCGTTTTCCTAAATATACACCTCGAGGAACGCCCCAAGGTTTCGCGTATCTTTTTTGAGGGGATAAAAAAAGGTCAGAAAAGCACCTTAGAAGACAAAACCAAAGAGTACAAAGGACGCATCGCCTCGAATGTCTTGCTCAAAAACATCAAAGAAACTATCCGCAAACACTACGCCGAAAAAGGCTTTTTCAACACTCAAGTCGAAATTCTCCAAAAACCCGATACTTTGGTAAAAAATGCTATCATCATCACGGCAAAAGTAAAAACCAACAACAAAACGAAAGTAAAAGATATTATCGTAGAAGGCAATGTAGCTTTTTCGGAAAAGAAAATACAAAAACGAATGAAAACCAAAGAACGCACCCCGTTCCGAATTTTTCATTCCTCAAAATATATCGTAAAGAAAGTAGAAGAAGACAAAGACAGGATTTTGCAGTTGTATGCCAAAAATGGCTACCGAGATGCTCGCATTACCTTCGATACGGCTTATTTAGTCAGTCCCAGCCGAATGAATATCCGTATGCAAATAGAAGAAGGACACAAATACTATTTCCGAAATATTACTTGGGAAGGCAATATCAAATACACCGACGAAGAACTTTCAAAGGTGCTTAATATCAAAAAAGGCGACGTGTATAACTTAGAAGCCTTAGAAAAGAAACTTTCTTTTAGCCTTACCGAAGAAGATATTACCTCGCTGTATATGGACGATGGCTACTTGTTTTTCCGTGTTGTTCCTGTTGAAAAAAATATTGAAGGCGACTCAATAGACGTAGAAATGCGTATCTACGAAGGACCGCAGGCTACCATTGATAAAATCATCATCAATGGTAACACCAAAACCAGCGACCACGTCATTTTGCGTGAAATCAGGACTAATCCTGGGCAAAAATTTAGTCGTAGAAATCTAATCCGTACCACCCAAGCCCTCGGACAGCTCGGTATGCTCGACCCCGAAAAAATAGACCCTCGTCCTATTCCACACCCCGAAACAGGTATGGTAGACATTATTTACAACGTAGAAGAAAAACCTAGTGATATGCTTGAGCTTTCAGGTGGTTGGGGAGCAGGTTTCGGTTTTGTAGGTACGTTGGGCGTATCGTTCAATAATTTTTCTATTCGTAAAGCTAACAAACTCTCCAACTGGCGACCTGTACCCGTAGGCGATGGGCAACGCCTCTCTATCCGAGGGCAAGCCAATGGGCGTGCCTTCCAAACTTACTCTATCTCTTTTACCGAACCTTGGCTCGGTGGTAAAAAGCCAAACAATTTTACCGTATATGCTACGCTCTCGAACCTCAACACAGGCATTAGCCGATTTAATTTTGGCTCAAACGCCACAGGCAACCTCCGCATGGTAAATACAGGCGTAAGTTTAGGAAAACGTTTGCGTATCCCCGACGATTATTTCACGTTGAGCAATTCGCTTTCGTACCAATATTATAGCTTCCGAAATTATCCTATTGATGCGGGTTTTGATACAGGCTTTGCAAATTCGCTTCTCTTTGCTACCAATATTTCGCGAAATAGTCTCGATAACCCTACTTTTCCACGTAGTGGCTCTTCTTTGTCCTTGAATTTATCTTTTACCCCTCCTTATTCGTGGTTCAACCGAAAAGACGATGCTTACTACAAAGATTTACGCCCTGCTCAACGTTTCAAATGGCTTGAATACTACAAAGTAATGTTTGATGGGGCTTTTTATACACCTCTTGTAGGCAAATTTGTATTGGCTTCGCGTGTGCATTTTGGCTTCTTAGATGCCTACACACGAGCTTTGGGCATAAGTCCGTTTGAGCGTTTTACGATGGGCGGTGGCGGACTTGCAGGGCAAAACTTCATCATTGGGCGTGATGTGATTGGTCTTAGAGGCTATAATGATGACTCTGTCAAACCCTTAGACCCCGTAAGGCAACGCCAAGTAGATGGCACGGTATTTGCCAAATACGTTTTGGAATTGCGTTATCCTGTTAGTCTGAACCCTGCGGCTACGGTTTTTGTGCTTGGTTTTTATGAAGCGGGTAATAACTGGCTCGGTTTTGATAGATTCAATCCCTTTAAACTTTATCGTTCGGCGGGAATTGGTGTACGTTTCTTGATGCCTGCTTTCGGTATGATTGGCTTAGACTGGGGACGTGGCTTTGACCAAATCGAGGGTTTGCGTTCAGGGCAAGGTTTCCAAAACTTTACTTTCACTATCGGGCAACAAATTAGGTAGAAATGAAACTTTTTGAGACATTGAAGTTCGTATTAGTAGTTTTATACTCAAAAATCAATGGTTTTAGGCTTTTCTGTACGTTTCGGCTTCGCTCAACGTACCGAAATAAGAACGCTTTGAAAAAATACTTGTGTGTGTGTATAGCTATTCTTTTTTGGCAAATTTTTCTATTTTCCGAAGCCTCAGCCCAAAAGTTTGGCTTTATTGATGCCAATTTTATCCTCAAAAAAATGCCTTCTTACAAAAAGGCACAACAAGAATTAGATAATTTTGCTCAAAGAGCCCAACAGGAGATAGATAAAAAATTTAACGAAGTCCGAGAAATGGAGCAAAAGTTTCTTTCCGAAGAACTATTGCTCACCGACGATATGAAGCGAGACCGCAAGAAGAAAATTGAAGAAAAACGCAAAGAAGCCGAGGCTTTACAACAAAAAACTTTTGGTTACGAAGGCTTGATTTTTATGAAAAAACAGGAAATTATCAATCCTGTGCGTGAGGAACTAAATAAAGCCGTTGAAAAAGTTGCGAAAAAGCAAAAATTACAAGTAATTTACGACAAATCCAGCGACTTTGTGATTATCTACTTAGAACCCGCCCACGACTATACCGACTACGTGCTTGAAGAACTCGGACTTGGCGATAAAGAGGATAATCCCAAAAAAAGTGGAAAATAAATCTAAAAAAAGCCTAATAAAAATTTGAATTGAAACCCAAAATAAAATCAGAATGAAAAATCTACAATCTATTGTTTGTGCCGTGCTGTTATTTATTGCATTGGAAAGTTTTGCACAAAACCCTGTAAAAATTGGCTACTTTGATTATAGTTACGTAATCACTCAACTTCCCGAAGCCAAAGCCGCCGATGCCGACCTAAAAGCCTATACCGAAAAGCTCCAAAAAGATTTGCAAGCTAAGGAAAGTGAGTTGAGAGCTAAGTACGAGCGTTATATGAAGGAAGGCGAAAAAATGGCTGCCCCCACACGCGAAGCCCTTGAAAAAGAAATCCAAACAGGACAGCAAAACCTGCAAGAATTTCAACAGAAAGCTGAAGCCGATGTTGCTAAAAAACAAGAAACTCTCTTGCGTCCTATCAATGACAAATTGGAAAAAACACTCAAAGAAGTTGCCAAAGAAAATGGCTTTACCTATGTGTTGCGTAAAGAAGCCCTCTTGTATGAACCCGAAGACCCTACGCTCGATGTTTCGGTACTGGTTTTGAAAAAAATGGGAATTACACCCGCCCCTGCAACAAAAGACACTAAGCCCAATACAAACAATACTAACAACAACACCGTAAAACCTAATACTACTACCAAACCGCGATAAA
>Ga0272446_1007870_pt1 | contig 10426 bp, 10 predicted proteins | sample YNPCB0061_FD_194587 | JGI IMG/M metagenome (GOLD analysis project Ga0272446, IMG submission 194587) | Hot spring microbial mat communities from Yellowstone National Park, WY, United States - YNP-CB-006-1 | ecosystem: Environmental > Aquatic > Thermal springs > Hot (42-90C) > Sediment | place... | reverse complement strand
GCAACGTTGCGAGCAATCGTGAAGAGGTGAGGCAAGTTGTGCATCCTGATGCGCGAGCGATCTTCGCCTTGGGTTACATCTCGCACGTAATGGACTTTGTTTTCCACGCCCCAATAGCCTCGAATCCGCTGAGCGAAGGACTCTGCTGATTCCAGCAAGGAAGCAAGGTAGTAACGGGTTTCCGTCTCGACACAAGGATATCCGCCCTGGTTGAATCGCCGTTCTGATTCCACCCGAATCACAGTTTGCAGGCCAGGCCAGGCGGGAATGCCATCGAGGAGAGTGCAGATGCTGACGGTGCGTTTCTCAATCCGACCATGCCCTTTACTCAACTCAAAGAAACTCTCTTGCGGGACGAAGTGGGCTTGGACACACTTGAAGAGAGTGGGCTGATTCCCCGTTCGGCTGACGCTCACGGCGGAAGCCTTGAGGGCGGCCAGATAGTGGTTGCCACTATCGACAATCAACTGGCAAGTTTTTTTTGGGTATTGATCGCATCAAAGGCAAGCAAGACCCCTTTGAGAGCCAGTTGGCGGATTAGCTCTGGTAAGGCTTTGATTTCATTGGTTTTGCGGTCAACTTGGTAGGGGGGCAGAAGCAAACCCCGTTCCACAATATAGGCACTCACCAGCAGAATGGCCGGATGAGGTGGGGAGTCAGGGTTAGTACATTCGAGTTGATAAGACCCTCTCAAGACTTTGCCATCGAGTCTCAGAGTTTCCCCAGCCAAGGGTTGGATCCCAAAAAACTTGGCCAGACAGGCCGAATACTGTTGAAAGTCCTGACCGATCAGGATTCGACGAATCGTGCTGTAGGAAGGGAGTCGGTCTTTGGGGGGCTTAAATAGAGCGATCAACTCCTGACGATAGGCTCGCAGCCAATCGCCGATGGCCTGAAACCCTCGGTTGCCAGCCATAACCGCTAGCGTAAAGAGGGCAAGGCACAATGACACCTGATGCCGTTTTCCAGCACTACGACGGCAATCCCGTAGGTCTGCAAAAACCTCTAGAATTTCGATACGCTCATCGCTAGGAGGTACAGGAGATTGCGCGCTCAGTTTGGGCAGTGGCCGGGATGAGGGTGGTAAGAGCATGAGGTATTCCTGGCATTCAGGTACAGAGCCGCTATGCTACCATTTCCCGTGTCATTTAAGAATGAAATAGCCCTGTATCTAGAACTAATTCAAGAGTCAAAGAACCTTTATCAACAAGCTGAGGATTTGTTGTTGTCGGAGCTTGGCTTGCAGGACTGGCAACCGACGGAAGAAACCGTTGCGGTCAAGAGTTTTGCGGAGTCGTTTCTGTCCTCCGGTCGCCTCGATGCTGAGTATTACCAGCCAAAATATGATGAACTTTATGCATCTTTAGCAAGTGCTTGTTCAGTAAAAGGATGGGACTTGAAAAGACTTTCCAGCCTATCATCTCTTTTTAAGTATGGAACATCTGAGCCGTTTGAATATCTTGATCAAGGAGTACCCTTTCTTAGAATTGCTGATTTACAAAAGTACCGCTTTAATGAGAAGGACTTAAAATTTATTGCACAAGCTGCCGCCAAGAAGCAAGCAAATGTCAAAACTGGTGATGTTTTAATTTCTCGTAGCGGAACATTGGGACTTGCTGTTGAAATTCCTGAATACTTAAACAACGCTGTATACGGAAGCTATTTTATTCTCACCAGACCCCATCAGAAAAGCATACTGCCAACTTATCTATCTCTTTATTTGAATTCTTTGGTTGGCAAGTTACAAACAGAGCAAGCTAATACAGGTGGAATTCAGACAAACCTCACTATTCCTGTACTTGAATCCTTATTGATAGCTTGTCCTCCTTTGGCAGTACAGCAGAAGTTTGTCAGTAAGGTTAATCAATCCTACGAAGCAGAGGATAAATCCAAACAACTGCTAGAAATTGCTAAAACAGGAGTAGAGCTGGCGATCGAAGCCGATGAAGCGACGGCAACGATTTGGATTAACGAGCAGCTAGAAGCCTTGGGGGTAGAACTGACATGACGATTGCGGCGATCGAACTACCAATGGAGAAAATTGCTGAGTTTTGTCACAAATGGCAAGTGACAGAATTCGCTCTATTTGGCTCTGTCCTGCGCGATGACTTTCGCCCTGACAGCGATATTGATGTGATGGTGCAATTTCACCCAGATGCTCACCCCACCTTCCGTGCCCTAGACCAGATGGAGGCAGAGCTTAAAACCATCTTCGATCGAGACATTGATCTGATTACCCGTCAGGGCATTGAAACCAGTCGCAACTACTTACGCCGTCACGAAATCCTTTCCTCAGCCCAGGTGATTTATGAAACGGGATCTTCAATTCCTGCTTGATATGCTGCAATCCGCAGAACTGATCCTGACCTACACGGCTCAATGCTCAAAGGATGAGTTTGTCGCAAACGTGCAGCTTCAAGATTCAGTCATTCGGCGGCTATTGGTGATTGCTGAAGCGGCAAGGCGGGTTTCAGACACCACCCGGCAGGCGTTACCGAACGTCTCCTGGCAAGAAATCAACGGAATGCGAAATCGGTTGGTGCATGAATATAATGATGTCAACCTCAATATTGTCTGGGATGTGGTGCAGTTTGAGATACCGCCTCTGATTGAGGAACTGAAATTGCAAATTCCTCCAGAACCGTAAAGATAGCGGGTGGAGGCGATTGAAGCGGCATAACAAATCAATGGAGCCGACCGCCGAAAGGTTATTTGTTGGGTGTTCTAAGTTATCTGCGGCGGCTCATTTCAGCCGATAGACTGCAAAAATGGTCTGCAAAAATGGTTCAACCGTTATCGCCGACTGAACTAAAAGTATTAACTGAAATGGCTGATGGGGTAGGGAAAGATCAAGCAGGAGGGTTGGGTCCGGCGATCGCCTCTCCTTTCTGGCTCTAGTTTTCCAACAACCAGGCTGCAACCGTAAAATAAATGAATTCACTCCACCACCATTTGGTTTGCAAGTCCCATGAGTCACTCTACCGATATTGCTACCTTGGCCCGCTGGATGGCTGCTGATTTCAGTAATCAGCAGCAGGCATTTGACAACCCACCGCTGTTTGCTCATATTCGGGTTTGTATGCGTCCCCTGCCAGTGGATCTGCTCTCCGGGGTTAGTTTTTTTGTGGAGCAAGCTTACGACTTTATGATCAACGATCCCTATCGGGTCAGGGTGCTGAAACTCGTGATCAACCAGGATCGGATTGAAATCGAAAATTATCGGGTTCAGGGAGAGGATGCCCTCTATGGCGCTTCCCGTGATTTGAAGCGATTGGCCACACTCAAAGCAGAGCAACTGGAAAAATTGCCCGGTTGCAACATGGTCGTGGAATGGGCAGGCAACAGTTTCAAAGGACAGGTGGAACCTGGTAAGGGATGTATGGTGGTGCGAAAAGGCAGAAACAGCTATCTCAGCAGCACCTTTGAAATTGATGCGGACCGATTTCTCAGTCATGACCTGGGTTTGGATCCGGAAACGGACGAATATGTCTGGGGGTCGATCGCAGGCCCTTTCTCCTTTGTGCGAAAGGAGAATTTTGCCCATGAGGTGGTGGTGTAGTTAGAAAACCCTCCCCTATGTATGATCTGCTCCTGCGTCAGGGTCGCCTGCTTCAGTCGGATGGAACGATCGCCACTGGGGATATTGCCATTCAAGGTGGCGTCATCACTGCCATTAGCGCTGGAATCAGCGGCACAGCCAAGCTGACGCTGGAATTGCAGCACCAACTGGTCAGTCCCCCCTTTGTGGAGTCCCATATTCACCTGGACTCGGCCCTGACGGCTGGCCAGCCCCGCTGGAATCAAAGCGGCACCCTGTTTGAAGGGATTGAGATCTGGCGAGATCGCAAACAGTCGCTTTCTCTCGCAGATGTCCAGTCACGGGCTCTGCAAACCCTGAAATTGCAAGCAGCCCAGGGAGTCTTGTTTGTCCGCAGCCATGCCGATGTCAGCGAGGCCAGCTTGACAGCCTTGCAAGCCTTGTTGGAGGTGCGGCAACAGGTCAAAGATTGGCTGACGTTGCAGGTGGTGGCGTTTCCCCAGGATGGCATCTATAGCAGTCCCCAAAATGAGCGCTTACTGGAAAAAGCGCTGGAGATGGGAGCCGATGCGGTGGGGGGCATTCCCCACTACGAACTGACCCGCGAAGATGGGGTGAGATCGGTACATCGCATTTTTGAGCTGGCCCAAACCTATGATCGCCTGATCGATATTCACTGCGACGAAATTGATGATGACCAGTCCCGCTTCTTGGAGGTAGTGGCGGCCTGCGCCATCCGCAGTGGCATGGGCGATCGGGTCACCGCCAGTCACACCACCGCCTTCGCCTCCTACAACAATGCCTACGCCACCAAGCTCATGGGCTTTCTGCGCCGCACCCCGCTTAACTTTGTGGCCAATCCTCTGATTAACATCACCCTCCAGGGCCGAACCGACACCTATCCCAAACGGCGTGGCGTCACCCGCGTCAAGGAACTCTGGCAACAGGGCACGAATGTCAGCTTTGGCCATGACTGTGTGCAGGACCCCTGGTATTCCCTGGGAACAGGCAACATGCTCGATGTGGCCCATATGGGACTGCATATTTGCCAGATGACGGGAATTGATGAGGCCAATGCCTGCTACGACATGGTGACCTGGAATGGGGCTAAAACCCTGCATGTGGCAGACCAATACGGCATCGAAGTGGGTAAACCGGCCAATTTGATTGTTCTCCATGCCCGCGATCGCTACGATGCCATTTCTCGCCGCCCCACCATCCAATACGTCATTTCCAGGGGCAATCTGCTGGTCCGCACCGAACCGCCCCGCACCCACTGGCACGGATCTGACTCCTGTTAAGACCGGGACCTTCACTTGACGGATACCCCCTGACTTCACTTGAGGGATACCCCCTGAAATGATTGGGGAGGATGCCCTTGATTGAATTGGGGCATGCCCTACTGGCGGCAACTGGATCCTGGAAACGCGGTTCATCGCACTGGTTGGCTCAGCTCAATCGGCTAAGTAGCTTGAGTAAGGCTTGGGTCCGCGGTGTTAATAAGGTGCGGCGATAGGCATCGGCGGCTTTCTTGATGGCTTCGGCCTGGGTGGGATAGGGATGGATCACCCCAGACAAAGCATTCAAGCCCTGTTTGGTGGCGATCGCCAGGGTCACCTCACTAATCATTTCCCCAGCATGGCGGGCCACAATGGTTGCGCCTAAAATCCGGTCCGAACCGCGCTGGTGCAGAATTTTGACAAAGCCTTCCGGTTCGCCATCGGCCAAAGCGCGATCAACAGTGGCAAACGGAATTTTGATCGTGTGGGTTGCCAGCCCTCGTGCCTGAGCCTCCTGTTCAGACAGACCGACGTGAGCAATCTCCGGATCGGTGTAGGTCACCCAGGGCATAACCAAACTGCTGAGGTTGCTGCGTCCCAAACCCCAGGGAGAAAACAGAGCATTTTTAATCACCAGGCGGGCGGCAGCATCTGCTGCATGGGTAAACTTCCAGTTCATGCAGATATCTCCAGCGGCATAAATGCGGGGATTGGTGGTCTGGAGATAGTCATTCACAATCACCCCCCGCTGGGCCTCGTACTTCACCCCCACCGCTTCCAGATTCAACCCCTCGACGTTGGGACTGCGGCCAGCAGCTACTAGCACCGCATCCACCTCAACCATTTGGACAGTTCCATTCTGGCGATAGTGAATCACGGTGCCCGTATCCGTTGTTTCTACCTTTTCCAGGCGACAGTCCAGCACCAGGTGCAGATTGTCTCGCCGGAATTGTTGCTGCAGGATCTCAGCCGCTTCCCGATCTTCGCGATCAAGAACCTGCGCATGCTTATGCAGCAGGGTCACAGCACTGCCCAAGCGCTGGAAAGCCTGGGCCAGTTCACAGCCGATCGGGCCGCCGCCAATGATAGCCAGCCGTTTGGGACATTCAGTCAGCGAAAAGACCGTTTCGTTCGTCAGATAGCCCGCTTCTGCCAACCCAGAAATCTGGGGACAGTTGGCACGGGCCCCGGTAGCAATCACCGCTTTCTTAAACCGTAACTGGCTACCGTTCACTGCGATCGCGTCACGGCTGACAAACTGGGCTGGCCCCAGAAACACATCTATCCCCAATTGGCGAAACCGTTCAACAGAGTCGTGATGGCTGATCCCAGCCCGAATTCGCCGCATCCGCTGCATCACCGCTGCAAAGTCAACGTTAATCAGATCCGGCGGCTGGATGCCGAATGGCAGAGTCTGCCGCAAATCAGCCACCACTCGGGAAGAGCGAATCACGCACTTGGATGGTACGCAACCGACATTGAGGCAATCCCCTCCCATCAGGCTTTTCTCGACCAGGGCCACTTTCAGGCCCAGCCCCAAACCGGCAGCACCCGCCGCCACCACCAGTCCGGCGGTGCCAGCACCAATCACCACCAGATCGTAACCATCCGCTGGCTGTGGATTAACCCAATCAGGGGGATGAACCTGGGCCATGAGGGCTTTATTGTACTCATCCAGTGGCTGGAGAGCCGGTTCCGTTGCAATGGAAGGAGTCATATCTTAATTTATTGGAGGTCATACGATCTGTCGGCTTTGGGCAATGCAGATTCTGACTCGGTGCCGACCGGAGCCTGGTCAATTGCCTGGACACCATCATTCCTGAGCCAGGAGTTAGCTCTTTAAGATAATCCACAAGATAATCCACATCGATGGCGGCTGGATGAGAAAGACATGAAAGTTCCCTGGTCGTCGCTTGCACCCAGTTGTATGGCCATGGGCAACGGGGCGGAGGTGAGTCAGAACACCTACCCAAGCTCAGCTTTGACCGATCCACCTTGCCCTCAGCGTTCTGACCTAAGCTATCGTTGACCAGCCGTTTTGCCGCCCCTACTTCCTGCCAATCCAATCAGGGGAAGGTTGGAGTCAGGCATTCTCTTTCCGTTCTCCACCGCAGGGCTGGGAACGCAATCCCTGAAGGGTTGCTTGCAACCGAGTTCGCAGGCGATCGGCCAGTTGATACAGCACAGCCCGTCTCGGTTGTTGTCCTGGTTGCACGGTTAAGTCCTGCCAGGGTTGCCAGAGCGGCAGTGGGTAATAGCGCAGATGGGTGGGCATGGCCCAGACGCCCATCGAGGGAAACAGAAGGAAGGCCAGAATCAGTGGAGAAAGGGGAAACAGGGGCAATCCTAACCAGCGAGCCAGGGGCTGCAGATTGATGGTCCACGGATGCAGGGATTCGTTGCCCAGGCAGGCGATCGGCAACACTGGCACCCGATAGCGCAGGCTGAGGCGCAAAAAGCTGGGATCAAACGGCTTCAGACAGTATTGCTGATTTCGGGGTTTAATCAATCCTCGCCAAGCTTCTGGGGCATACAGAAGCAACGTTATATCAATATCACTGGTTCCGAACTCAAATTTGGCAGCAGTTGCAATCGCCGCCATCACCTGCTCAAAGCTGTCTGGATCGGCCCGCACGCCACCCATCACCTCGGCCCAACCAGGCGGTAACCACCAGATCAACCAGGAATGGTCGAAAAACAGTGGGTGGGCTAGCGGCCGGATAAACCAATTGCCTTGCTGGTTCAGTAACCAGACCAGGCACAGAAAATCCCAGGGAAAACACATGCCAGCATGGTTCATCACCGCGATCGCCGCCGTCTGAGTGGGCAAAGGGTTCTCTAGCGCCAGAGTTGCCCGAAAATGCCGTTGGGCAATAGGGGTCAGCACTTCCTGCTGAAAAGCCCGCTGGTAAGTGGGATCGGGCTGGCTAACTCGCGATCGAGGAGGCTGACAGCCTAACCGCAGCCAGCGCAGCAACAGGGCCAGATAGAAACCACCTGGCAGCAGGAACAGCCCATACTCCAGACTGCGCCAGCCATCCGGATCGGCGTGGTAGTGTTGCCAATGACGATTAAATAGAATCAGCCATCCGGGTGGATACCAGAGGCAAAAACGGTCAAACCAGGTAAACCGATAGGAACTCAAATCAGTACCCACATTTGCCGGGAGCTAGCTAGCAGCCGCAGTTCCATCCAGCGACTGAGCTGTAGCGGGCAATTCCAAACAATAGCCAGCCCCATAGACCGTCTTAATATAGCGAGGGTGGCGGGGATCCGGCTCCAGCTTAGTCCGCAGATGGCGGACATGAACCCGAATCGTTTCAATGTCGTCGTCTGGATCGTAGCCCCACACTTCTTTCAAAATTTCGCTGGGGGAAACGGTCTGACCATGGCGCTGCAACAAACAATGCAGCAGCTCAAATTCCAAATGGGTCAACTTGACCGTTCGATCAAACCAAATCGCTTCAAACCTTTCAGGCACCAGCGTTAACGGTCCGTAGTTGAGAATTTCGCTATGCTTGGCGGCCTGGGGAATTCGGTCGGTCCGACGCAGAAGCGCCCGCACCCTGGCCAGCATTTCCTCCACTTCAAACGGCTTGGTCAGGTAATCATCGGCACCGGCATTAAACCCTTCAACCTTATCCTGGGTCTGACCCAGTGCTGTCAACATCAACACAGGAATATCGGCGGTTCGCTCATCCCGACGCAACCGCTGACAGACCGTAAAACCATCAACTTTTGGCAACATCAGATCCAGCATGATCAGATCCGGTTGAAGTTGCAGAGCCATAGCCTGACCCTTTATGCCATCTGGAGCCTGACTAACATCATAGCCAGCCATTTCCAAATTAACGGCAACCAGTTCTGAAATTGCAGGGTCATCGTCTATGACGAGTATCCGAGGCATCATTCACCATTCAATAAAGGGCAAGGCAAAAAAAATATCCGATGGAATTTCCTGGAATGACAGCACTTTTCACTGCAATACAGCACGGTGACAAGGCTAGAAGTCTATATCATGCAAAAACTTCGCTCCCTTTCCGCATCAAGAGCCCGTGAAAAGTGAAGCATATTCAGATTATAAGCAGGGAAGCTTAATGTTTCTAAAGAATCTACTCCAAAATGCAAAGAATTATTTGTATCGTATCAACTGTTTCAACTTACTTATTGTAATTTTACTCAATTCATCCATTTCCGTTGTCACACAGACCACCTAATTTCGAACACTAGCGGGTTGGGGATTGATCAAAGGCTGGGGGCGGCAGCGACAACGGTCAATGCCTAAGCAGCTCCCCGACCAGTTCCGGCTGGCCCCAGCGATGAATCTTTTAGAATACAGGTTGGTTTATCTGGCAGGACACTCAGGTTTGATCCTTTTGATCGCCGTTACCCTGGCTTTGCTGGGGAATATTCTCTACGTTGCTCAACTGTCTCAGACGGCGGCAACGGCTCCCAACTCAGAAATAGCCAACTCAACCAAGTTGTCAGCCGGGGCTAACAGCAGGGAAGAGCCTGAGGAAGTCCCGGCCGAACCTTTGCTTTCAGTCATTATTCCGGCCTATAACGAGGCCAATAATATTGCAGCCTGTGTGCAGGCGGTGTTACAAGCGGATCATGGGTCCGCCGATCGCTTGCAGGTCTGGGTGGTCGATGACCAGTCCTCTGACGACACGCTGGCGATCGCCCATCAATTACAAACCCAGCTTCAGGATCCCCGCTTACACATTCTGGCGGGTTCTCCCCGGCCCCAGGAACCGCAGTGGATGGGCAAGAATTGGGCCTGCGTGCAGGGAGCAGAGCAAACCTGCAGTCCCTATCTACTGTTTCTGGATGCGGATATGCGGCTGCAACCAGGGGCGATCGCAACCGCCCTCCATTATTTGCAGCAGAATCACCTGGATTTACTCTCTGTTTGTCCCGCCAACCAGTGCGGCAGTTTGGCGGAATGGTTGGTGCAACCGCTGGTATTTGGGGTTCTGTGCGTTGGGTTTCCCTTTGCCGCGGTGAACGATCCCCAACAGGAGGCGGCCTTCGCCAGCGGTCAGTTTATGCTGTTCCGCCGCAGCGCCTATGACCAGTTAGGGGGGCATTGGGCTGTCGCCGATCAAGTGGTGGAGGATGTGGAACTGGCCCGGTTGGCCAAGCAAAGGGGGCTGCACTACCGCTATGTCCTGGGCCATCAGTTGGCGACGGTGCGGATGTACGACTCCTGGGCCAGTCTGTGGGAAGGCTGGACCAAAAACTGGTATCTCGGATCCGGGTGTAACTGGCGGGCAACGGTTCATTTATCGGTCATGGTGCTGCTGGTCTGTAGCCTGCCCTGGATTGGGTTGCTGGTCTTCTCAACCCAGGCCATGCTTCAGCCGGGGAATTGGATAAGCGCTCTGGGCGCGGGAATTACGCTGGTCACCATCCTGCTGCAGTTCCGGCTGCGCCAGATCATTCAGCAGTTATCCGCCATTCCCAGCCGATATTGGTGGCTCACTGGCGTTGGTGGCGGGTTGATGGCCGCGATCGCCGTTGGCTCTCTGATCAAAACCGAAACCGGCTGGGGTTGGACCTGGCGGGGGCGATCGCTGAAATTGCCAGAAACTACCCGCAAAGAGTC
>Ga0272446_1007869_pt1 | contig 10426 bp, 10 predicted proteins | sample YNPCB0061_FD_194587 | JGI IMG/M metagenome (GOLD analysis project Ga0272446, IMG submission 194587) | Hot spring microbial mat communities from Yellowstone National Park, WY, United States - YNP-CB-006-1 | ecosystem: Environmental > Aquatic > Thermal springs > Hot (42-90C) > Sediment | place... | reverse complement strand
TCTTAAATGATAATTATTTCTTTTTGTAATGAGTCAACATATAATCTGCAACAGCTTCTGCTTCGTTTGGTTTTAATCCTTGGTTTGGCATTGCTGGATATTCAGGATTTACTTTTACCGGATTGAGGATAAATTTAACAAGCGCATCCTTCTTCCCTTCATATTTAGGAAGAACATCATTATGTGCTGGTCCAACAACTCTTCTATCAAATTGATGACAAGCGATGCATTTTCCATTGTAAATTTCTTCACCACTAATACTTACTTTAACCAAGCCTGCTTCTTGCTTTAATTTCATTTCATAAGTATCATATTCATTAGATAAAAATGCAAAATGAGATTTTGTTGCAGTATCAAATGTATATTGTTCTCTTACAACTAAAAGCGAATATGATAAAACAAAAATGAATACTACAGCATTAACATATTTAACTGAATCTTCTTTGAGCATTAAATAACCCAAACTGCTTACAAGTAGCAATAATAACAATACAATAACTGTTACACCAAAAAAACTAAAAGAAAGCGCAATAGTTGGTTTTGAAAATGAATTCAAAACAATAACAATTGGAAGAATCACTGAAAATAGTGCAATTGATTTTAGACTAAACTTCTTAATAAATTCTTTGTAAGCTTCATTTGAAATTTTCACTTCAGAATTATTTCTAAAATATTTAAAGAGAAAAATTATCGAAGTAATTAAAAATGAAATATTAATGAATTGTAAAAAGAAGGTTAATGTATTCAATGAAAATAATTCAGTGAAGAAATTGCGATTTGAATTCCAACTGGATAAATCATTTGAAATTTGAGTCGCTGCAGAATAAAGATAAACTGAAATCAATAAAAGTATTAAACCATATCTTCCAGATTTCTCATACAAATTAATTGCACTTGATTTATAACGTTCAATCTCGACTTTGACATCATTTGAATCAACATTGCTTTTTTCTGCAACTGAAAAAATATCTTTCAAATGAAAAGAATACTTAAATGAAAAAATTAATAGCAAAGCAAAAAAGAGAAATATTATTGACCAGAAAAAGAATAAACTAATATTAACATTTGTTAAATGAAGCAATTGTGAATATCCAAACATAGCACTCAAAAGTGGGACTAATCCAAATGTAAAAGCAGCTCCTTTATTGAATGTTCCTAAATCAATCAAGTCTTTTGATAATGAATAATAATTCTTCTCTTCCGTTTTCTTAAATCTATTCTTGAAGTACAATGAGTAAATCAATGAACCTAATAAAAGTCCGATGTAACCAATAAATAAAATGTGCGTCAACACCAATAAATATTTGATTAAAACCATGTGATGTGCTGACTGATGTAAAACTAACTTATCTAAAAATTCCATAACTAATTACCAATTAAAAAACATTAATGAATAATTTATCTAATGAAATAATTATTATTACTGCTAATACATAAAGATTAATTTTAATAAATGCTTTCCTGAAAATTATTTTTTCAAGATATGAGCTTAATATATTTTTCGTACTGAATAACAACCATATTCCAAGTAAAAACAATAAAATAAAAGTTGCTGGTTTTGTAGCTACATTAAAAAGTGGAATTAAAAAACAACTTGCTACAAGAGCTGCAATCCAAACAAAAGTAATTCTACTAACTTGCAATGAGCTATAAATTTTTGAAATAGTCGGGAAACCAGCTTTTTCATAATCATTACCATGAATTAAAACAAGCAACCAAAAATGTGGTATTTGCCAAATGAAAAAGAAAAATGCGACCATTAAAATTTTCATATCAAATACTTGTCCGCCACTTGCAACCCAACCAATAATTGGTGGAATAGCACCAATTAAAGCACCCGGAACTACTGCCATAGCATATTTTCTTTTCATAGGAGTATAAATTCCATTATACCAAATTACTGCAAGCCAACCAAGATAAAGTGCAGTTGAATTCGAACTCATATACAAAACAACTGAGCCAAGTAAGATGAAATTTACACCAATCATCAATGCAGAAATTGGATCAATTCTATTTGATGGAATTGGACGACTTTTTGTTCTTTCCATCAATGCATCAAATTTTCTATCTTGAAAATGATTAATTGCTGAAGATCCAGCAGCTAATAAAAATGTTCCAAGAATTGGTAATATCATTTCAAACTCAATCGCTCCTCTATTCAAAATATAACCCACAGAAGATGAAAGAGCTACAAATGAAGTTATTCTAAATTTTCCTAACTCTGGAATAACTTTCAACTTATTTAATATGTAATCAATTACTTTTTTCAATTTTTTGATTATACCAATTATCAAATTGTTCTTTAGGTAAAACTTTTACTTTTGTGTACATAGCTGAATGATTCAACCCACAGTATTCTGCACATGCAACATCATAATCGCCAATTTCTTTAGCAGTAAATCCCAAATAAGTTTTTTTGCCATTTATAACATCTTCTTTTATTCTAAAAGCAGGAATAAAAAAAGCATGATTAACATCTTGCGAAGTCATTTCGAGTTTTATTGGTGTATTAACTGGCACATATAAAGTGTCAGTTTGTTTTCCATTCTCATATTGAAATGAAAAGTGCCACATTCTTGCAGTTACATTTACCTTAAAAGAATTTTCCGGAATATCTTTAATTTCTCTGAAGCTTGTATATCCAAAATAAAACATCGATAAAACTAATATTGTTGGAATTACAATCCATACAACTTCTAATAAAGTGTTATGTTCAATATCGACTGGCTGATGCCCTTTTTTACGATTATACTTAAATACAAAATAAATCATTGTTGCAGTTATTCCGAGCAATAGAATAACTGAAATGCCTACAATATATAGCATTACAAAATCAACAGATTCAACATGCACTGTTGGTGTTGGTGACATTTATAAAATCCTCATCTAAATAGAAAATCTGAAAATGTTAAAACAAAAATGATAAGTAAAGTCATTCCACTTAAAAGCAGAAATACTTTGAAAATTTTTTCTTCGAATCTTATATGCATAAAAACATTAATTACTAATGATGATTTAATCGCTGCAATAAACATTGCAATTAGTAATGTATATTTTCCTAAATCAATTCCAGCAATTGTAACAGTTATGGAAGTAAAAACTAAAAGCGCCATCCAAACTAAAACATATGTTAAATATCCAGGATGTTTTTTTGTATGTTCCATAATTTTCCTATTGAATTAAATAAAATAATGGGAATAAGAAAATCCAAATCAAATCTACTAAATGCCAATACAAACCCGAGTTTTCCAATCTGATATAATTATCATGAGTAATAATATCTTTCTTAATTTGTCTTTTGATTATATACAAAATCACCATTCCAATTAAAACATGTAAACCGTGCAATCCAGTCATTACATAATACAAACCATAGAAAAGAATTTGTCCATTTGGTTTTTCCAGCAATTCCTTAGAACCAGGATAAATTCCATGAGCAAATTTGGTTGTCCATTCAAAATATTTATTCACCATAAACATCAAAGCAAGTAATAATGTAGAATTCAAAAACACAATTGATAAAAATTTATTTTTATTTTGAATGGCTGCAATTGATAATGCAACAGTTAAAGAACTTGTCAAAAGAATAACTGTGTTAAGAGTACCAATTCCTGTGTTTAATTCTAAAGCTGCTAAACGAAATTGTTCTTGATTTTGAAATCTATAAACTGCATAAACTAAAAACATTCCACCAAACAAAAGTACTTCAGTAAAAAGAAAAAGCCACATTCCCATTTTAGAACCAACATCATCTCTATGAACATGATGAACTGCTGCAGCTTCGCTCATATTATTCATTCTTCATCTCCTTAAGTTGACTGAAATCATAAGGTTTATGTGTAATTGTTGGAATCTCTTCAAAATTTTCCTGAATTGGTGGTGAAGGTATATGCCATTCTAATGTTACACCACCCCAAGGATTTGATGTAGCTTTCTTTCCTTTTATCAATGCATGAATGAAATATCCAACCATAAAGAAAATTGTTCCTACTAAAATCCATGAACCAACTGTTGAAACTTTTTGAAGTGGTTCAAATTGTGGTAAATAATCATAATATCTTCTTGGCATTCCCATGTATCCTAAAATGAATTTTGGAAAGTATAACATGTTAAATCCAATAAAGAATAACGCAACTGCAATTTTAGAAAATTTTATGTTATACATTTTTCCAAACATTTTGGGGAACCAATAATGTAATGCAGCAAAGAAAATCGTTCCAGTTCCACCAAACATTACATAATGAAAATGTGCAACGACAAAGTAAGTATCATGAACATGAATATCAGTTGCAAGTGATCCTAAAACTAAACCAGTCAATCCACCAATTGAAAATAAAAATATAAAAGCCATTACCCACAAAAATGGCGGTTGTGGATCAATCGAACCTTTGTACATTGTTGCAACCCAATTAAATATTTTAACACCACTTGGTAATGCAACAATAAAAGTAAGCAATGAGAATATCCATCTCGCAGTATCACTCATTCCACTTGTGAACATGTGATGAGCCCAAACAAGATAACCAACAAATGCAATCGCTAAAGATGACATTGCAATTGCTTTATATCCAAAAATTGTTCTACGAGAAAATGTTGGAATTATTTCTGACACAACACCCATTGCTGGAAGAATCATAATATAAACTGCAGGGTGAGAATAAATCCAAAACATATGTTGATATAAAATTGGATCTCCACCTAATGCTGGATCAAATATTCCCACGCCAAAAGCTCTTTCTATAATTACTAATAAAATTGTTATTCCAATAACTGGTGTTGCAATAATTTGTATCCACGCAGTTGCATATGTTGCCCAGACAAATAATGGCATCTTAAAGAAACTCATTCCTGGAGCTCTTAAACGATGAACTGTTGTAATGAAATTTAGTCCTGTTAAGATCGAAGAAAATCCTAATACAAATGCAGCAAAAATCGCTAATGAAACATTTGTATTAGTTCTGATGCTATATGGAATATAAAATGTCCAACCAGTATCAATTGGTCCACCGGGCAAAAACAAAGAAACTAAAACTAATATTGCCCCAACAATATAAACATACCAAGAAAGTAAATTTAATCTTGGAAATGCAACATCTCTCGCCCCAATTTGTATTGGCAAAAAGAAATTTCCAAATATTGCTGGTAATCCTGGAACAATAAATAGAAATATCATTATTACTCCATGAAGAGTAAATAATGTATTGTAGGTTTGCGGACCCATGATTGTTCTTCCAGGTGCAATTAATTCTAATCGCATCAATAAACCAATAATAGCACCAACGAGAAAAAAGAAAAGAATAGCTGCAAAATACATTAGACCAATTTTTTTATGATCTGTTGTAAGTAACCAGGAACGAATTCCAGTATACTTATTAGTGCTTTGATGTAAATAATTTTCGGCTACAGCATTAGCCATTTATTTCAACTCCTTCATTCTTATTTTTATTTCTTTTAAACACAACTATGAAAGCAAAAATTCCAACTCCAAGCAGCATTATTGTCCCAACAATTCTTGTAACGTTTAATGTGTATTGTCTTCCTTTGGGATCATAGCTAAAACAGTATTCTAAAACTTTTGATATAGTTGGATTAGTTTTACCTGCTTTTGCTTCTATCAATGCCATCTTCACATCAAAAGGATTAAATTGAGTTCCAAATAGATAACGACAAATTTTTCCATCTGAAGAAATTGTAATTATTGCTCCAGCATGTGTAAATTGTTTTTGATATGGTTCAAAATAATATCCAGCAGTTTTAGTCAACTTTTGAATTGATAAACTATCACCCGTTAAAAAAATCCAATCATTGTGATCAATTTTTCTTTTAATTGTCTTTAAATAGTTTGCTTTCCATTTAGCTGCTACTTTGGAATCTTCATGATGATCAATACTTAAACTCACCACCTGATAATCTTTTCCGGGTTCTAACTGAACTTTATCAATTAACCATGCAATTTCATTTTGCATTGGAGAACATATTCCCGGACATTCATAATAAACTAAAGCAAGTAACGTTGGCTTGTTAATTACTTCACTAAGTTGTACTTCTTTTGCATCTGAATTAGTGAATTTTAATTCAAGCGGCAAATAAGCTCCAAGTTTTTCATCAATTCCAACTTTAATTTCTTGGGCATAAATTGAAAAACTAATTCCTACAAAAAACAATATTAAGTATTTTATTTTCATCTATTTCACATCAATAAAGTTTTCAAGTAAGAATATAATTGGCTCAACTCTTCTTTTGAAAGTGAAGTGATACTTGGTTTAAATCCACTATTTAATGGATTTGCAAATGCAATAGATATGAAAGAATCTAAACTTTTGTTCTCATTTGAATTTAAAAATGCTGTAAAAACTTTTGTGAAATCTTGTGAGTTATTCTTTAATAAAAGAGCTCCAGCATTCTCTTTTGATACTTCAACAAGTTTCAAAGCATTTTCTATTTTCTTTTCTAAGTTTGAATTTTCTTCAACTAATTTTTCTTCAGCAACTTTAACCGGAATTTGTGAAGGTACAACATTTCCCTTTGACAATTGATACTTGCTATCAAGTTGATCTAATTCTTCTTTTTTGATTGGAGGGAAATCAGCAAAGGTTCTTATATATGATATTATTGCAAAACGATCTGCCGGAGGAATATATTCATAAGCAGCCATTCCATTTTTTATAATTCCCTCTTGCAAAGTTTTATACATCATATCAATTGTTCTTCCATTTGTCCAACCATCAACTGCATGAAAATTTCGTGGTTTTGGATTTAAAGCTGCACTTGCACTTCCATCTCCCAACCCGTTTTCTCCATGGCAAGAAACACAATTTGCTTTGAATAATTCTTTACCTTTATTGATAAATGCTTCAGATGGTTTCATCACCAAATTTAAATCAACTGCTGGCGAGATTCCTCCTTTTTTCATTTCAATTTCTTTTTTGAAATAAGTTGAATCAACTACAAGTCCAACAGGTTGTTGATTGAATGATAAATCACTCAAATGTACAACATAAAATATTCCCAATGCTAAAAAGAGAATAAAGAACAATGGGAAAATCCATCCATAAATTCTTAATGGATTAGTAAATACTTCTTTGAAATTAATTTCGTCTTCGAGTTTTCTTTTTGTATTCATAATTTTATAATCTAAAGTCTATACCACGTTTTAATTTTGGATCACCAATTGGAACAAGATTTTTTCTTTTCGATAATTCAAAAAATAATAACAATAAAGCTCCAACAATTAGAATTGGAAAACCTAATTCAAACCAGTTAAATACAACTCCACTTCTTGAATAATTCGGCATTACCAAAAAATATAAATCATAGAGATGAGCAAATAAAATCCATATCGCCATTATTTTTAATCTCTTTGGATCCATTTTTGAAGGTTGAGTTAACAAACCAAAATACGGAACAACAAATCGTACAAATATTAACCCAATTGAATATGCAATCCAACTTCCTTCCCATCTTTGTAAAAACCAAAATGTTTCTTCAGGAAGATTTGCATACCAAATCAATAAAAATTGACTAAATGCAATGTATGCCCAAAAATTTGTGAAGGCAAACATCAATGCACCTAAACTGTAATAATGATCTTGTGTTAAACCTTTAACTAAATAACCATTTTCATTTAAGAATATAACTCCAATTGTAATTGCAGCAAGGGAAGCTAAAACAGTTCCAGAGAAATAATAAACTCCAAAAATTGTTGAGAACCAATGAGGCTCTAAACTCATCAAGAAATCAATTGCAGTAAAAGTTATGGTTATAGCAAATAATGGAATAAATGCTGCAGAAAATTTTACATTCTTCGCGGTCAAATGTTGATCTTTAGTTAAATCTTGTTTTTCAGAATTTTTTATTAAAACTCTTTGGAAGATAATCCAAATTAATACAAAAGCAATTACACGAATTGCAAAGAAATTTACATTCAAATAAGGAGCTTTTGCCTTTAATATCTTGTCAGCATTTACTACTTCTGGATGTGTCCAATGAAATACATCATGAAGATTAAAAAATAATGGAATCAAAACAAGTGGAATAATGAAAACTCCATAAGTTAAAAACTCAGCAATTCTTCTAAATGGAGTACTCCAAACGGCACCTGCTAAAAATTCAATTGATACAAAAAATATAGAGCCAACAACAATGCTTACAATAAATGTCAATCCGATAATATTATTAAAAGCCATTCTTGCAGGATTAACGAAATATCCAGCTATTACCAAAATCAATCCGAAGAAAAGTAAACCTAATGCAATAGTTCTAACTTTTGCAGGTAATTCTTTTTTCTGATATTCAATTGTTGATGAAGAAATCATTTTATATCAGACTCCTTAGCATTCATTGCTCTTTGTAAAACTCTTATGTAATTAATAACTGCCCATCTTTCATCTTCAGTTAATTGAGTTGAATAAGATGGCATAACATTTTGACCTTCAGTGATTACAGCAAAAATTCTTCCGTCACTCCAAGTTCTAACTTTTTCTGAATGCAAACTTGGTGGATTAGGAAATTGTCCACGCAATCTACTTTGACCAGTTCCATGATAATCATGACAAGGACTGCAATATGTATCAAATTTTTCTTGTCCTAATTTCAATGATGCTTTTGATACTGGAATTGGATTTACCAACTTCTCTCCTGCTAAATCTGGTTTGCCTGCAAATTGATAAGGAAGATGACCACGAGCAATTGTACCTTCCACAGGTGTTCGCATTCCATATCCATCAGCAAATATTAAACTTTTTTGTTGAGGATTTTGCTTTTGCTGCTCACTCATCCATGAAAATGGTATCATGTACAATAGTTTATTATAAACAAAATATACTGCACCAGAATTTAGTATAGCAACAACAATTAAAAATAAAATAAATTTTGGTTCAAGAATTTTATGCTTGTGATTAATTTCTTCATTATCCCAATAAATTGGTATTACTTCAACAGGATTTAGTTTTTCTAAAAGACTTTTAACTTCTGATTCATTGAACTTAGGATCATCTTGAAGAATTATTACACCATATTTATCAGATGAAACTTTCTTCATGTATTCAGTTCCCTGAAGCGGATGACTATTATTGGGAAATTTGAAAAAGAAAAATAACATTGCTAATACAGTCGCAGTTGATGCAGATAAAACTGTAACTTCAAATACAACAGGAATATATGCCGGGAATGAGAAATATGGTTTTCCACCATAAACTATTGGATAATCAATTGCATTCATCCACCACATTGTTAAAATTGCTGCAAGAGCACCTGATAAACCAACAATCAATGAAATGTAACCCAACTTTGAAGGTTTTAGCTTCATTGCTTTATTCATTCCATGAATTGGATATGGTGTGTTTACATCATATTTAGTATAACCACTTTCAGCTATTGTTTTTGCTGCTTTGATAATATCATCTGGTTTATCAAATATTGCTGAATAACCATATAAAATTTTATCACTCATTTAAAACCTTTTGCAATTGAGCAAATTATTTTTCAAAATTAATGATCATGATGTGACGGTTGTGCACCATCAACTACTGCTTTAACTTCCGCCATTGAAACAACAGGAAGTGCTTTTGTAAATAATAATATAAATGTAAAGAAGAATCCAAAACTTCCAATTAATATCATTGCATCAACATAAGTTGGTTTATAATAAGCCCAGCTTGAAGGTAAATAATCATTAGCCAATGATGAAACAACAATTACAAATCTTTCGAACCACATTCCAACATTTACAAATACAGCAAGTATGAACATTATTGGAATTGAACGACGAATTTTTTTGAACCAGAAAAATTGTGGTGAAAGTACATTACAACTAACCATAATCCAATATGCCCAAGCATAAGGACCAAATGCTCTATTCACAAATGTAAATTGTTCAATTGGATTTCCTGAATACCAAGCAATGAAAAATTCCATTCCATAAGCATAACCAACTAAAGAACCAGTTAACAACATAATCTTATTCATTTTTTCTAAAGTATCGAGTGTAATTATATGTTCATAATGAAAAACTTTGCGAACAATAATCAAAACATTTTGAACCATTGCAAAACCAGAGAATACTGCACCCGCAACAAAGTATGGTGGAAAAATTGTTGTATGCCATCCTGGTAATATTGAAACTGCGAAGTCAAAACTTACTATTGTGTGAACCGATAAAACTAATGGCGTTGCAAATCCAGCAAGAATTAAATAAACCATTTCATAATGCTGCCAATGACGATTTGAAAATCTCCATCCAAGTGAAAAGATTGAGTAAATTATTTTCTTGATTTTACTTTCAGTCTTTTCTCTTAAAACTGCAAAATCTGGAATTAATCCGACATACCAGAAAATTAAAGAAACTGTAAAGTAAGTTGATACAGCAAAAACATCCCAAAGTAATGGAGATGTGAAATTTACCCAAAGTGAATGTTGGTTTGGATAT
>Ga0272446_1007868_pt1 | contig 10427 bp, 9 predicted proteins | sample YNPCB0061_FD_194587 | JGI IMG/M metagenome (GOLD analysis project Ga0272446, IMG submission 194587) | Hot spring microbial mat communities from Yellowstone National Park, WY, United States - YNP-CB-006-1 | ecosystem: Environmental > Aquatic > Thermal springs > Hot (42-90C) > Sediment | place... | reverse complement strand
GAAACCTCCCATCCCGCCACGGATCAGCGCGAAGGATGAGATGGCTTCGATCCGCATCACGTATTTCGCCTGCTTATAGCCAAGCTGGCGCTCAACCCGGAGACGGATCGGGGCGCCGTGGGGAACGGTCAGCGCCTGATCGTTCATTTCGTAGGCCAAGATCGTTTGCGGATGGAACGCATCAATCAAATCGATGCTCTCATAATAGCGTTCGCCTGCGGCCAAACTGTCGGCGCAATGGAAGATCAAATAGCGCGCGTCGGGCTTGAGGCCAACGGTCTGCAGCAAGGGAGCCAGTTCGGCGCCCTTCCATTTTCCGATCGCGCTCCATCCTTCCACGCAATCGTGGCGGGTGATCTGGGTGCGCGACGGCAAGCGGCGTAGCTCGGCGAGAGACATCTCCACCGGCCTTTCGACGAGGCCGTCGATCTTCAGGCGCCAGTTCGAAAACCCCTCGCTGACGTGAACCTGATAGGCAGGCTCGTCGACATTCGTCGAGCCATTGGCCTTGAAGTTCGTTGACAGGTCGGATTCCTGATACTCGCGTGCGAGCGACCGCGACGTGAGGACCAGCCGCTGCAAACGCTGCGTTACACCCTCGGCGCGGCTCAAGAGATCGCGAAATGACGGTGACTGGGAAAGCTGATCGCAGCCGCCAAGCAGAATGGCGCCCCCGGCCGCGGAAATGCGTGTCAGAAAACTGCGGCGGCTCAGCCCGGATTGCTTCATTTCTCTACTCCGCAGGTTCGATACGGTAACGCCCGGTGATCATCGAGCGGATGTTGTTCCAGAGGCCAGAAACGAGGACCATGACGATGTGGACGATGACAAACAGCACGATGCCCGCGGCGCAGAGGAAATGGATTGTGCGCGCCGACTGGCGACCGCCGAAAAAGTCCAGCATGAATGGGAATGCAGCATTGAGGCCGGGCGACATCGTCAGGCCAGATAGCACCACGAGCGGCAGCAGAATGAGGATTACGGCAAGATAGGCGAGTTTCTGGAGAACACTGTAGTGCCTGGCCTCTTCGCCTTTCGGAAACCTAAGCCGGAGATGCTCAAGAATATCATGGCCAATGTTGCGCAACTGTATCCGTGTTGGGAAGAGATCACGCCGGAGATGGCCGCTCAAAATCGCGTAGGCGAGATAGGCGAGACCGTTCAACACGAACAACCAGGCAAAGAAGAAATGCCAGCGCCGTCCGGTCGCCAAGTCCCGATATGACGGCAGCGTTAGCCATCTCGGAAAGCCGCGCGCCTCGAGTTCATCGCCTATTCCCCGTGAAAGCCCCAGAACTCCGGTTGTATCGAAGGTCACATTGCCGATTGTTGTCAGCCCGACCGGCGGCCCATCATCGTTTCTTACGGCGCGCATCACGAGAACGGCATGCTCCGGATCCGAGCGGTCGCCGAAATAAAGGCGTGTGTGTGCATTAAAAATCTGTAGGCCACTCATCAGCAAGATGATGAGGCAAACGACGTTGGTCCAATGTGTGATGCGGACAGGGAGTGTGTGGCGATAGATGAGTTCGCCTTTGCTGTCGGCCTTGTCTGCCACCGCGCGGTTTTGGGCGTCCATATCCGGCCTTCCTCTGCAAAGAGCGTCCCGCCCTCGGCACAAGCGCCCTACTGCCCCACATCTTACGTCGCACGGCCGCAAGATGTTTCAACAGACAATTGCGCGGCGAAGGGCCAGCGTCGGGAGGCTTCCTGCACTCGTCTTGTCTGTCGGAGGATGGCAGATTTTTGCGTCGCACAGTAGAGGCGGCTAGCTATCGTTTCGATGCCTCGTGGCTCTGTCGCCGGCATCCCCGTCTTGGGCAGTTGTGTGACCCGTAACATAGCCCGCTGCTATCAAATCGAGCGCCAAACGGCATTTCAGCCGCGACTTCGAGGCCCATAGGTTCTCAGCAACCGCACGCCACCAATGCGGCGGCCAAAGATAAAGCAATCAGGAGAACCACTATGAAATTACTTTCCGCTGCTGCGCTCGTCGCCGCCTTCGCGGCTCTCGCCTCGCCGGCGTTTGCCAAGGAGGACTGCGATGCGGGCTTTAAGTCTCACATGAGCAAGATGACGATCTATGTCGACAAGATGTCTGGCTATGAGCTCGCCGACGCCGTCCGCAAGTCACTCGACGCCTACAATTCGTGCAAGGCTGGTGATGATTTCTCACCACATGGCGTTTGGGATCAGATCATCGCCGATATGGCCGCCAAGGCCGGCAAGTAATCTTACAGGATCGTCCATGTCCTAAAGCCTCGCGGGCATGGCGCCTGCGGGGCTTTTGCAATTTTCGCGACCGCGGCCTGCCCACGGAGATCTCAAGTCAGGATTCACGCCATGCGCTCAGTCAGGCCAAACATCAAAAATGGATTCTCTGCAGCTAGCACTTTTATTGTCGCGAGCTTTTCAGCAGCCGCCGCAAACGACCAGAACATTGAAGCCGTCTTGTCGAATCTGCCGGCTTCGGCCAGCGCCACATACACCGCACTCTACGATGCGGCAGGCCGACCGCGACGTGAAATCCTGGACATGACCAAAGCCGAAGTGTGGAGCATTCCGGCCGAGAAATGGGATGGCGTCGCGGCCGCCGCGGCGGCGGCTGGTGTGCAACTCGGCAGGCTCGACGATTCGTGGAACCATGCGCTCCGGCCGATGGCCGACTCCGTCCCCATGACAGATGCGCAAAAGTCGATGATGCACGAGGCGATGGAGTCGAAAGCGGCGGTTGGCATGGCGATGATGGCACTGCCCACCGCAAGCCTGACGGAATATGCGTTGACCAAGGGCATGCATGCCGGCGATCCCGCGGCGCCGCAGCCGCAACTTATTATTCCGATCTCCAACGGAAACTCCATTACGGTCCGGCGCACGCACGTTGCCCCCATCGCCGGCGGCTATACGTGGCATGGAGTCGTCGAGGAGACCGGGGAGCCAGTCACGCTGTTGTGGTGGCCGTCGGGCAAGATGAGCGGCTCCGTCACCTATCACAATCACAAGTTCGCGGTGCGCGACTTCGGCGGTGGCATGCACGCGATCATCGAAATGAAGCCCGAAGGGTTTCCGGTTGAGCACGCCCCGATGGGCCCTGAGATGATGAAGAAAATGCATCTCGATGAGGACCCCCTCGTCAAGCACGGTGACGCGAGCATGCTGATGGCTGAGCCCAAAAAGAAGGTCCCCTCACCGGCTCCGAACGCTGCCCCCGATCGTGAGCACACGCGCAATCAGGAAGATGCGGCGCCAACGCAGCTCGCGCTCGCAGTGCCCGAACCTTATCACATCACCCAGACGCGGCCTGTTGCAGATGAAAAATTCGAGCCGGCGAATATCCGCCTTATCGTTGCCTATACGAAGGCCGCAGCCAGGCACTACAGCAATATTGCGACCGATCTCATCCCTCTCGCCATCGAAGAGGCAAACGAGTCCTTCCGAAACAGCGGCATTTCCAACGTGACGCTTGAACTCGCCTATACCTACATGACCGGCTATGTCGAAAGCGGCAGCCACTTCGATCATGTCTTCCGCTTCGCGGACAAGGGCGACGGATACATGGACGAAGTTCACGCGCTTCGCGATCAATACAAGGCGGATGTCGGAGTTCTGATCGTCGACGATCCACATGGCTGCGGGCTTTCCGCCGAGGTCTATGCGCGGCCCGAACGCGCCTTTGCCGTCGTTCATCACGAGTGTGCCGCCAATATGTACTCCCTCGCCCATGAGATCGGCCATCTGATCGGAGCACGTCATGATGAGGCGCTGGATGACAGCAAACAGCCATTTGCATTCGGGCACGGGTTCGTTTTTGGCAAATCCTGGCGAACGATGATGAGCTACAAGGACAGTTGCGATGGCTGTCCGCGCATTCCGGTTTGGTCGAGCCCTGCTGTGATGGTCAATGGCGTGCCGGCTGGCAACGCCGACAGCAACAATGCCCGTGTGATTGCTCAAGAAGCAACGCGGGTTGCGAAATTCCGGTGAGCGTTACGGCTGAGATCGCGTTTCGAATCGAAATGAGAGACTTATCTCGTCAGCGAGGGTGCACTCGTTTTGACATTGAGGTGCTGGGTCAGCCAGGCGGCGGCAAGGATTGATACACCGATGCCAGCGACGCAGGCGGTCCAGCCCAATTGATCAAAGATCTGGCCGAGCACCGCACTGCCGATGAGACCGCCGGTAAAGTAGCTTGCCAGATAAATGCCGCTTGCAGCGGCGCGGTTTGAGCGAGCGGCACGGCTCACAAAACCTGTGGCAAGAGCCTGCGCGAAGAATGTCCCGACAGCGACCAAAATCATTCCAGAAAGAACTACAGGCAGCGATGGGAGCACGAGCAGCGGCAATCCTGCGCCGGCAATCAGGAGGGATCCCCACAACGCCGGTTTGTGCCCTAGTTTCTGGGCGATCGTGCCAGCAAGCGGCGTCGTCACGATCGATGGCAGGAACACGAAATAGATGAAACCGAGCGTCATCATTCCGACAGCGAGCGGAGGCGCGACCAGGATGAAGTTGACGTAAGTGAAGGTGCCGATGAATGCGAAAAGAATGCAGAAACCAATGGCGAAGCCCGCCCGCAACTCCGGAGCCTTGACGTGCGCCCACCACGGATCTGAATGAGGATGCTCGGCGGAGGTCTGTGCCTTCATCATTGGTGCCCGCTTGATGGTCGTGAACACCAGCGCGGCACCGGCGATATTAAGCGCTGCGAACGCGACGAAATTTGCCGCGAGGCCGGCGTGGTCGACGACCGCCGTTGCAATGAAGCGGCCAATGAGATTGCTTGCGACATTGCCCGTGATGTACGCGGCAAAAGCACTCGCCGATTGCTCGGCCGTAAATTTCTCTCCGAGGTGGGCGAGCGTCAGCCCGAAGGCGGATGCCATGCACAGGCCTTGAATGATCCTCAGCGCGGCGAAGATCGTCAGATTCGGGGCATAAGCCAAAAGCAGCGTCGGGACCGATAGGGCCATGAGGCTGGCCAAGATGCCATTGCGGCGGTCGATGTGCTGACTGAAAAGCGCAATTGAAAGACCCCCGACGGCCATCCCGAGTGTGCAGGCATTGACGGCCAAACCCATCGCCGCCGGCTTCACCTGGTAGTGGGTGGCGAGCGCTGGCAGCAAGGCCTGCGTCGCGAAAAGGTCAACGACGGTCAGAAATGCCGTCAGGCCGATGATCACCAGTTGAAACGGCGGCACTGGTGTGGCCGCAGGCATCAGCGCTAGTGCCATTTCTCTGCGCGTCATCGGCGTGTGCATCGTGGGTCCTTTCCGCGCCAAAAGTCATTGGAACATGTTGCAGTGCCGGGAAGCTCCCGGGCCCTATGGTTGGGCATCGGACGCCTCCCGGCGTTTGACGCGCGCCGCTTACATGTTGTGGTCTTTTGGGTCGGCCGCGATGTCTGCAGAGAGCAGCACGGCTGGCCCGGTCGAGTTGTTCTTCCACCAGTGAGACAGGCCACCCTTCTCGATCGAGAGATCGCCCGTCTTATGCACGAGCGGTACGGTGCAGGTGCTCGCGTATTCGGTGATCTCGCCGGACACAACGTAGATCAGCGCCGGACGATCGGCATGGCTGTGCCAGGCCACCTCGCCGCCAGGGGCGACCTCAAGCCTGCGCAGGCGAAGGTTGTGATCAGAAAGTGCAAGCTTCTCTTTGCCAAGGTCGATCTGACCGAGGAGCTTCTCCGTAACGTTCTTATGCGCGGTTGCGCCCGGCTTCTGCCCATCTGTCGCGACGACCTTGTCAGCGGGGCATTCGCCGGCACTTGCTGCCGTTACGCCAAAGAGAAGCGCGCCGCTCAGAACGCCAGCGACCGACAGCGCTATCCAGGATTTGCTGAGGGATGATGTCATAGTGTGTCTCTCCGAATTAAGTTTCGTGGATCAAGCGCGGGGGGCGCTTTCCGGGAGAGACAATGGCGGCCGTGAGGGCTGCCTTTGAAATATCGATTGTGTTCGTGTTCGATAGCGTGGGGCTATTGCATTTGTTGTAACGTTCCATGAAAAAAAATGTGCGCCGGTGCGATAGGCCGCGGCGCACAATCTGGAGTTCTTATGTCCCCGAGTATCTCTATTGCGCCGTCCAGCCGCCTTCCACCGGAAGGGCGGCACCGGTGATGGATTTTGCACCATCCTGACAGAGGAAGACGGCGAGGTCACCGAGCTCTTCGGTGGTTACAAACTTGCGGGTCGGCTGGGCATGCAAGAGTACGTCACGGATGACCTCTTCCTCCGTCAGCCCGCGCGCCTTCGCCGTCTCCGGGATCTGTTTTTCGACAAGGGGCGTCAGAACGTAGCCGGGACAAATGGCATTGACCGTGATCCCATACTCGGCGAGTTCCAAAGCGACCGTCTTGGTCAGTCCGAGGATCCCGTGCTTGGCGGCGACGTAAGCTGATTTGAAGGGTGAAGCGACGAGGGCGTGGGCGGATGCGATGTTGATGATCCGTCCCCAGCGCCTTCTTTTCATCTCGGGAACCACCGCGCGGATGGTGTGGAAGGCGGCCGATAAATCTACGGCAATGATCGCATTCCATTTCGAAACGGGGAAGGTCTCGACGGCTTCGACGTGCTGGATGCCAGCATTATTGACGAGAATATCGATCTGTCCGAACGCCATACGGGCATCTTCGATCATCTGCTCGATCTCTTCCGTTTTCGACATATCGGCACCCGAAAAGGCTGTCTTGATGCGAAATCTCTGCTCGACTTCCGCGCGCAGCGGATCGATGCCGGGCGCGGGCCCAAAACCATTGAACATGACGTTGACGCCGGCTTCGGCGAGGGCGCGCGCGATGCCAAGGCCAATGCCACTCGTCGAGCCTGTCACGATCGCGGATTTACCGCGCAGTTTGCCGGCCGTTACCGCCGGCGCCGGGGCGACTTGTGTGAGTTGCATCGTACACGTCCTTTTTTAAGTCACGTTATGTTCATTGCGATATGAAAGGGGGACCCGGCTGGCACGGGGGTGGCTGAGCCGGGTCCCCAAATGCAGACGGTGTGGCGGATTGGGGGGTGGGACGACCGTCTGCTCGCTTTGAATTCGGCTTGAGGCCGGCGTGGAGGAGGCGCTCTGGGCTTCAAGCCTAAGTTCTCGGCTTCGTTGGGGGAAACCTAAGGATACCGGCGCTGGAATAGAAATATCGTTTGGGCTAAGTTTCGATACCTTTTGACTATGGGATCTGGCTGGCGCGCACGGGAAGCGTCGAAATGCTTGCAGTAGGATTTCCGGAATAATCCTCGATGGAAATGCATCAAGTCCGATACTTCCTTGCCGTTGCGCGGGAGCTTAATTTCACGCGCGCCGCGGAAAGCTGCAATGTCGCTCAACCGTCGTTGACTCGGGCGATCAAACAGCTCGAGGACGAGCTTGGTGGAGAGTTGTTCAGGCGGGAGCGGAACTTGTCGCATCTGACTGAGCTCGGGCAACGCATGCTGCCCATGCTGCAGCAGTGCTATGAAAGTGCCTTAACGGCGAAGTCGCTGGCACAATCAATGAAGAGCGGGGCGGTGGCGCCGCTGTCGATTGCGCTCTCCGTCACCGTCAATATCATGCTGCTGATTTCCTTTTTATCAGAATTGGTGCGCGCCTTTCCCGGACTTGAGTTGCGTTTTTACCGCGGCACGAACAAAGAAGTTTCCGAATTCTTGAAAAAGGGGGAGGGCGAAGTTGCGATCGCGGGGCCAATGGAGGACTCCTGGGAACGGCTTGACTCCTGGCCGCTGTTCAGCGAACCCTACCGCTTGGTGGTGGGCACAGGGCATCGGCTTGCCTCGACGCAAGCGGCCGTTGCCCCTTCCGAACTTTCGAGGGAGCGGTTGCTTTGCCGCAGCAACTGCGAGCACGTCGCGGAGATCAATGCATTTCTCGAAGCCCGCGGCGCCAAACCTGCTGCCAAGCATAACGTCTGGACGGAACAGGATTTGCTCGCACTCCTTGAAAGCAATTTTGGCGTCGGCATCGTTCCGAGGAGTTCGGCGTTGAGCGGGGATGCCGTCGAACTCGACGTCGACGGACTTGCCATCGAGCGCACGGTTTATGTCTACGGCGTTGCGGGTCGCCAGCGGTCAATGGCCGCCAATATGCTTATCAAGATGCTGAGGGCTGCCGATTGGCGGGTCGTCGAAAATGAGCTCAGGAGAAAAATCGCCGTCCCTGAAGACAGCAGGGTCAGTTAGCCAGTGACCGCAACGCCGCGAGGATCGCTTCGGTGTCCATGCGGCGGCGATAATCGGGATCTATATAGCGCGCCTTGACGAGGCCATCCCGGCCGACGACGAAAGTGGCCGGAATGGGCAGTGTCCAGTTCGCGTTTCCCTGGAAGGGTGAGATATCCCAGCCTGCCGCCGTCATCGCCCGGCGCTTCTCATCGCTCACGAGGAAAGCCAGGTTCAACAGCAGCGCATAGCCGTTATCCATATCGGAAAGAATAGGGAATTTGCTCTCTGCCGAATTAAGCTCTGCGTTGAACCGTTCCATTTCAGGCGTAATGGCCACAAGCTCGGCACCGAGGTGGCGAATATCGTGATGAATGCCAGCGAGCGCACTCGCGGTGATCCGGCAGTAAGGGCACCAGTGGCCGCGGTGGAAAGCGACGACGAGGGGCCCTTTTTCCAGGAACTCGTGCAGCGTGCGAAGCTTCCCATTTTGATCCGGCATCATGAAGTCGGGCATGGGCTCGCCGGGCTTCGGCGCATTCTCGCCGAGACGCGCCTCTTTCAGGTGGTCAACCATGCGGTCGACGATCTCGGCAAAGGCGGGGCTTAAGCGGCGGACATCATCGGCAAACGCCTTAAGACGCTCAGGAAGCGGCGCATCCGAGTGCTGGCACCGCAGTGCGCTTTCCTTAAGGGCGTCCGATAGCGTCATGGCGGCCATTCAGCCGATCTCCGTGATCTTGAGGCTGGATTTCAGCCCCAACAGCGCCCCGGCCAGTGCGGCCGGCTTTCCGCAAACTCTAGTTCGATTTGATCGACCTCTCAACGGGGCATGCTTCTGAGGGCGGCCAGGATCTCATCAATCTCCATGCGCTTTCTGAAATCTGGATCGACAAATCTCGCCCGGATCATCTGATCTCGCCCCACGACAAAGGTCGCCGGAACGGGAAGAAACCAGCCGTCGCTCCCATGGTAGGCATCCAGCTGGTAGCCGTGTCCTTTCATCATCGCCTTCAGGTTTTCACCGACCCACATGACAAGACCCAACGACAGCGCATAGCCGTTGTCGATGTCCGTCAGGATCGGTATGGCTCCGTTTGTCAGAGCATCGAGATTGCCAACAAATTGTTGGCGGTCCGGCATGATCGACACCGCCTGAGCTCCTGCACGCGCCAATTGGTCATGGTAGCTGGCAATCGTCGTCAGCTCAATTTTGCAAAATGGGCACCAGTGGCCCCGGTTAAAACTGACGACTACCGATCCTTTCGATGTCAGCTCATCAAGGCTCAACAGTTTCCCAGATCTCGCCGGTAATATGAAATTTGGCAAGTGATCTCCGACCGCGGGCGCGGAACGTCCAACCTCACCGGCGTAGAGCCGCGCGACCAGGTCGTCATAGGCTTCGGAGAATGGAAAATTCAGCTCACGAAGCTTGGCAGCATAGGCCTCAAGCCGCGCGTTCAAGGGCGCGTCCATCATACAGATGTCCCTGAATGCCTCGGCGAGAGTCTGTGGTTGCGGCACGATTATGGTCCTGAAGGACTGCAATGGTAATCGGACACCTCGCGCGTCCATGACGATGAAGACTGCAAGTCACAAGGTTCCCGTATGATTTCACCATTTGCCGAGGAAGCCGCGCGACGCTGTCTCCATGATGCGATCCTGCCCGCCAAACTTGGGGGCTAGAAATATCCATGGACTTCGAATTCGATAGCGGAACGCTATGCCGGGTTGGCGATCTGCCGGGGGCTCCGTCCGGACTCCGATGTCCGATCCGGTGGAGGAGCACCCCGATCCCTGTGAACCGGGGCACTCCGTTTGCCACAGCAACGGGGGCAGTCGCACCGAGGGAGAGAGTGCGCGCTGTGGCATGACATCATCAACCATCACAAGCGGCAAAGGTTTCAAACGTGCGACAACCTGGACACGCAGCAGCCGGGAGGGATCAGAAAAGAAACCTCGGCCTGACGCGTTACTTCGAAAGACAGCGGCTAAGCAGTCCAGCCTTGCAATCCCAACGCGCCAAAGTGGCTGCAGCGGAGCGTAACGCTGCGACACGACTCTACTTGACGGTTTGCTGCAACGTTGACGTCTCGATCATGGCCGGTACCTGAGGTGCTTGATCGGATGCCGTCTCGGTCTGGATCTCGCGGTGGTCATGAAGGCGCTTAAGAAAGGTATCAAGGCTCGGACCCCAGAGATCCCAACCGGCGCGATCATCGGTGATCGTATGCCCATCAGAGCCGTAGGCCGGCAGTATATGCCGCC
>Ga0272446_1007867_pt1 | contig 10427 bp, 9 predicted proteins | sample YNPCB0061_FD_194587 | JGI IMG/M metagenome (GOLD analysis project Ga0272446, IMG submission 194587) | Hot spring microbial mat communities from Yellowstone National Park, WY, United States - YNP-CB-006-1 | ecosystem: Environmental > Aquatic > Thermal springs > Hot (42-90C) > Sediment | place... | reverse complement strand
CACCTTCACGGACGAATCCGGGCCGAACCGGACGTCCGACCGGTGCAGGGTGAGATCGGGTACGAAGAAGCGGTCGTAGACCGCCTTGCCGCCCACCCTCACGGTCACCTCCGACCCGCCGACGACCAGGCGCAACTGCACCTGCGCGTCGTGGCCTGCCGGCCCCTTCAGCTCCGAAGGGCAGAGGCGGTTCGCGATCTCCATTCCCCGCCAGTGCAGCGAAACCTCGCGCTCGGGGCGGCCGTAGATGTTGCCGTCCGCGTCGAACCAGTTCGTCGAGCGAGGGTTGTGCGTGTCGAATCCGATCGAGAGGGATCCCTCGAGGTTCGGCTCCACCCAGTCGGCCGGCGTGCCCGACCCGAACACCAACCCGTAGCCCTTCGAGTCCTGCGGAAGGGTCGCGTGCCACCGGACGTCGACGCCGGCTGGCACGGTGGCCGCCTGCGCCGCCCAAGCCAGAGCACCGATCAGAAACGCGTGCATGGCGCGATTGTGGCACCGGGTTTCGCGATCGGGTCTCTTGGCCGGCGTTCAGCCGACCACGAGCGTGGCTTCGGCCTGCCCCGGCCCGAGCTCGACCGAATGTTCGCTCCGGACGCCGTCGGTCTCGGTCAGCACTTGGTAGGTTCCGTGGAAGCCCCGGAAGCGGAAGACGCCCTGCGGGTCGGTTCGGCCGCGAACCTCCGTGGTCCACTCCTCCCGCACGAGGCTCCGGAGCCGTTCGTAGGCTGGTTTCGGGCTCAGGTCGTGACGGAGCAGGCCGCCCGGAGCACCCATCCACGCTCCGTCCTGCAGATCCCACCAGGTGACGGCCTCCACGGCCGGGTGGCTGAACAGCAGGCGGTACAGGCTTTCGGTATAGTCCGCTTGGCGCCGCTCGCCGCCCTCCTCGTCCGGCCACGGCTGCAGCATCCAGCCGTGCTTGCCGGACACGACGGTCAGCTCGGTGAAGTGGAGGGGAAGCCCGTACTGCGCGAACCGCTCGCAACGGTCCCAGATCTCCTCCAGAGACGTCTCGCCCTGATGCATGTGGCTCTGCAGACCGAGCGCGTCGGCGGGCGCGCGGCGGCGGAGCAGCTCCTCCACGATCGCGGCGAGGCCGTCGCCGATCTGATAGTCGTTGTACAGCAGGAAGGCGTCCGGGTTCGCCTCGCGGGCCGCGCGGAGCGCCTCCTCCACAGCCGCCACGCCGTCGCGCGTCACCCAGCTCGAGACGGGGTTCTGGAAGTTGCCAGCCGCCTGGAGCTCGTTGAGGACGTCCCACCAGTCCACGAGCCCGCGGAAGCGCCCGACGAGATCCCTGACCCGCCGGAGCGCCAGGCCGCGCACGGCGTCCGGGTCGTCGGGAAGCCACTTGGGAACGACCTCGTGCCACACGAGCGGGTGCCCCTTGCGCCGGATGCCGCGCGCCTTCAGCCACTCGGCCTGGGCGCGCAGCCGCTCCTCGCGGGTCTCGCCCGGAGCAGGCTCGTAGGTGCCCCAGTAGAAGCCCAAGGTCGCGTAGTGGAACAGATCCGCGAACCGCTCCTCGTAGGCGGCCTCCTGGCGCGGGTCCGGGTATCCCAGCAGCGGGAAGCAGTTGCAGCCGAACAGGAAGCGGTGGCGTCCGTGCCTCGCCTCGATGGACGCGGGGACGGCACGGCCGTGCGAATCCACCACGCGCAGCGCGAAGTCGCCCTTGCGGCAGCGCTCGATGCGCTCGGCGATCCCTTCGGGCGAGAGGGCTTCCGGGGATGCCATGGCCTTTCGTTTCGTCGGCGGAGCCGCGCGGTCCTGCTCGAGACGCGGCGGGTAGGATCGGCCCGTGAGAATCCGTTTCGTTCGGCTGGTGATGCCGAAGAAGCACGCGTTCGCGATCAGCCGCGGCGTGTCGACCGAGTCGAAGGCCCTGTTCGTCCTGGCCGAGGAGGACGGCCTCACCGGCTTCGGCGAGTTTTCGGTCGGGACGGCCGACCCGCTGACCCCGGAGGAGGCCCGCAGGGATCTGGAGGCGCTGCTGGCCGACGGCATCGAAGGCTGGTCGATCGCCGAGGTCTACGCCGAGATGCGCCGGAGGGGCCTGCCCGGCGCCACGATGGCCGCGCTGGACATCGCGCTGTGGGATCTGGCCGCCAAGAAGGCCGGGATGCCTCTGCACACGATGCTCGGCCTGCCCTCGCGGCAGCCTCCGACCAGCATCACGATCGGCATCAACCCGCCGGAAGTCGTGCGCGAGCGCGTGCCCGAGCTGCTGGCCACCGGTTGCAGGTACCTGAAGATCAAGCTCGGTTCGAAGGACGGGCTGGAAGCGGACCGGGCGAGCTTCGAGGCGTCGCGCCAAGCAGCCGAGCCGTTCGGAGCCGGGCTGCGGGTCGACGCCAACGGCGGATGGACCCTCGACGGCGCGCTGGAGATGCTCCCTTGGCTCGCCGAGCGGGGCGTGGAGTACGTGGAGCAGCCGCTCCCGCGCGGAGCGGAGGGCCAGCTGCCGGAGCTGTTCGCCAAGCGACCCCTGCCGATCTTCCTGGACGAGTCCGTGCGGTTCTCGGAGGACGTGCCCAAGGTCGCCGACCGCTGCGACGGGGTCAACCTGAAGCTCATGAAGTGCGGCGGCATCCAGGAGGCGATGCGCATCGTGGCGGTCGCCCGGGCGCACGGCCTGCAGACGATGATCGGCTGCATGAGCGAGTCGTCGGTGGGCATCGCCGCGGGGGTGGCCATCGGCTCCCTGTTCGACCACATCGACCTGGACGCGCACCTGAACCTGAACCCGGATCCGGGCGAGGGTTTGAGCCTGGTGGACGGCGTCGTGACCGCGCGCGAGGTTCCGGGCCACGGGGCCGTGCTGCGGGAGGAGTTCCTGCGGGGCTGATGGAGTCGCAGGGGAAGATCGCGGTGGTTCTGTGCGCCGTGCTCGAGGACGAGTTCGGCGCGCTCGCCGGGGAGTGCGAACGGCTCGGTCCGATCGTGAAGATGGAGCAGGGTCTCCACAATGAGCCGGACCGCCTGAGGAGGGAGCTCCAGGCCGCCATCGACCGGGTCGAGGCGGAGCATCCCGACGTCGGGGCGATCGTGCTCGGGTACGGGCTCTGCAGCCGGGGCACGGAGGGCGTGCGGACGAGCCGGGCGTTGCTCGTGGTGCCTCGGGCGCACGACTGCATCACGCTGCTGCTCGGAGACCGGCGGCGATACGCCGACTACGTGGCGAGGCATCCGGGAACGTATTGGTACAGCCCCGGCTGGAACCGGCACCACGTGCCGCCGGGGCCGGAACGCCATCGGCTGCTCCGGGAGGAGTACGTGCGCAAGTACGGCGAGGACAACGCCGACTACCTGATGGAGATGGAGCAGGGCTGGTTCCAGACCTACGACCGTGCGACCTACGTGCACCAAGGGCCGGGGTTCACGGAGCAGGACGTGGAGTACACGCGCCGCTGCGCCGAGTGGCTCGGGTGGCAGTGCGACGTGCAGGTCGGCGACCCGCGCCTGATCCGCATGCTCCTCCGCGGCGAGTGGAGCGAGGAGGAGTTCCTGGTGCTTCGGCCCGGCCAGGCGCTCCGCATGACGGCCGACGACCGCGTGATCGAGGCGAGCGATGAGGATCGAGGCTGAGTTCCCAGACGGGAAGGCGACGTTCGTGCTTGGGCGAGAGCACCTTGGCCAGTCGCTGAGCGCGTTCCTGCGCCGCGAGAACCGCCCCCTGAATACCCGTTGCGGAGAGAGGGGCATCTGCGACGCCTGCCGAGTCGAGGTGCTGGCCCCGGACGGCCAGTGGGAGTGGGTGCGCGCTTGCCAGCTGCGGCTGGACGGATCCCGGGACCTTCAGGTCCGCGTCCCCCAGCGCGCGGTGCTGGCCTACGAGCCGCAGGTTCTGGAGGGCTATCGCGTGAACGTGCCGGTGGCCCACGACCCGATCCTGGATCGCGGCCTCGGAGTGGCGGTGGACGTGGGCACCACGACGGTGGTCGTGCAGGTGGTGGACCTCGCCTTCGGCCACGCGCTCGCCCGCGCGTCGATGTTCAACAAGCAGATGCACTTCGGCGACGACGTGCTCACGCGCATCAACCTCTGCTCGACGGACGGCGCGATGCTGGCGCAGATGCACCGGGCCGTGGTGCACGACACCATCCGGCCGCTCGTGCTGCAGGCGCTGGAGGAGTGCGGCCGCGCGCTGGACGAGGTCGGCGCCTACGCTCTCGCGGGCAACACGACGATGCTCCACCTGATCGCGCGCGAGGATCCCTCGCCTTTGGGTGTGGCGCCGTTCACCCCGCGCTTTCTGGAGCACCGGGCGGTGCGCGCCGGCGACCTGGGCCTGGAGCCGAAGGAGGCGGAGGCCCACCTGCTGCCGGGGGCCGCGGCGTACGTGGGAGCCGACATCACCGGCGGTGTGTTCGCCAGCGGAATGGTCTACGACGAAGGCCCGTGCCTCTTCGTGGACGTCGGCACGAACGGAGAGATCGTGTTCCGCCACGGCGACCGGCTGCTGGGTTGCGCGACGGCCGCCGGGCCGGCCTTCGAGGGCAGCGGCCTGACGAACGGCGTGCGGGCCGGAGTCGGGGCGATCAGCCACCTCCGCCTGCGGGGCGGCACCTTCGAGCCGGAGCTGGAGCTGATCGAGCCGGAGCGGTACTCCAAGCCGCTGGGAATCTGCGGTTCCGCCTATGTGGACTTCCTCGCGGAGGGCCGGAGAACCGGCTTGCTTGGACCGTCCGGCCGGTGGACCCCGGAGGCCCTCGAGGCCGCGCGGGACAGGATGGTGCCCCACGGAGACTACGGGCTGGCGTTCCGGGTGGCGCAGGGACTGGGGCGGTCGGACATCGTGGTCAGCCTGCCGGACGTGGCCAGCCTGCTGCAGGCCAAGGCGGCGATCGCCGCGGGGATCCTGACGCTGCTGGAGCGGACCGGCGTGCGGCCGGGCGAAGTGCGCACGCTCTACCTGGCCGGGGGGTTCGGGATGCACCTGGACTTGGAGAACGCGGTCCGTTGCGGGCTCCTGCCCGGTTTCAGTCCGGAGCAGATCCAGCTCGTCGGGAACACCTCGCTCGCCGGCGCGCACCTCTCGCTGGTGGACTCGAGCGTGCTGGGCGAGCTGAGCCGCATCGGCGCGGGCATGGAGGTCGTCGAGCTGAACCTGGACCCGAACTTCGAGGACCGGTACATCGACCAGCTGCAGCTCCCCTAGGAAAAACGCTGGAATTCGGCTCGGGCGGGATGCGAACCCCGCCGTTCCTTCGTCCTAGAATTGATGAAGGTCGCATGGATCCTTGCCGGGTTCCTTGCGGCCGCTCTCGCGTTCGGGCGGCCGGAGCCGAACGCGTTTCTCAACCGCCCGGCCCGCACGGTCGGGCAGCTGGTCCGGCAGGTGCGCACCGACTCCGAGGTCCGAGACCGCCTTCTTCGCCACTACCACCTGTCGCCGACCGGGCTGGAGGAGTTCCTTTCGGGCTTGCGCGTGGCGAGGCTCGAGCGGGACGGCCTTTACCCCGTGTTCAACTGCCGTCCGGACGGCGTGATCCGGTGCCGCCTGCTCAGGCTGAGGCGCGGCACGCTGGTGTTCGCGGACCGCTACGGCCGGCCCGTGCTGAAGCTGCTCTGCGGCAACCCGATCGGCACGGTGCCCGGCGACTCGCTGCTGAACCCCGAGCCGCGGCCCTGGGTGCAGGGCGAGGTCTCCGAGCTGCGCTCCGTCGGCGAGCAGCTCGTGGCTCCGGACGCCGCCGAAGACCTTTACCTCGCCGAGATGAGCCCTCCCGAGGCGCCTGCGATCGACGTGGTCGGCGGCGAATCGCCCGCCGAGATTCTGGACCCCGGTCTGCCGATCTTGGCGGGGGGTGGCGCCGGAAGCGTGCCGGTGTGGCCGTTCCTGCCGCCCATCGTGATTCCGCCGGGCGGCGGTGGAGGGACGCCGATCGGTCCGCCGGTCATTCCCGAGCCGTCCACGCTGGGTCTGGCCGCGGCGGCCGCCCTCGCATGGCTCTGGCGGCGACGGAGCGCCTAGCGGCCGAGCTGCTGGAGCCGCTGGTCGATCTCCTGGCGCACCGGGGCGTTCTGCGGGGCGATGAAGCGGGCCGCGTAGAGCAGCTGCAGCGTTCTCGTGCGGTCACCGGGCGTCGCCAGGGCGATGGCCGTGAGCTGGCCGGCGACCTGCGCCATTCTCTGCTCGCACTCCAGTCGAAGCCTGGGATCGTTCGAGCGCAGGAGCGCGCTGCGGTACGAATCTCCGGCCTGCTGGAGGAACGCCGCCTGCTCGTCGGGCGTGGTCGCCGAGGCGGCCCTGGTCAGATAGAGCCACCCCCGGTCCGCGTCGAACTGCGGTTCGTCGGGCGCCCTCTCCGAGGCGAGCCTGAGGGACGCCTCGGCATCCGCCCATCGCCCCTCCTGGATCTCCTCCAGCGCCCTCTCCCGGTGGTCCCAGGCGACCTTGCGTCTTGTTTCCGCCTGGAGAACAGGGTCGTCGAGGTCGTTGGCGAACGCCTCTCCCCGCTGGATCCGCTCGTCCACGCTGGCGGTCTGCCGAGAGCGCTCGAAGGCGCGCATGCGCTCCGACTCGGCCTGCTCCGCCCGCCAGCCGTCAAGGACTTTGCCAAGCGCGCTCACCGTGGCCAGAATCAGCGCCAAGAGGGTGCCCATGAGAACGAGCGTGAGGAGGAGTTTCGCCAGGAACGCCTTGGTCTCCGGCTTCAGCAGCGGCTTGGGAGGAGGAGGCGGGTAGTACACCGGAATCGGTTGGGACTGCGCCGGCGAGGCCTGATAGGGGTCGTAAGGGGTCAGGATGGGCGGCGGCATGGCACCCGACGCGACGGACGGGTTCGGAGGCGGTGGGGGCGTGCCGGCCGTCGCGCCGAGCTGCCAGTTCGCGATGGGCTGGGGCGGCATCGGGTCGGCCATCGCCCGCCGAAGCGCGTCCGCCATCTCGGCTGCGGACGAGAAGCGCAGCGCGGGCGACTTCTCCAGCGCGCGGCGCACGACGGCCCACAGCGGGTGCGGAACCTGGGGGGGCTGGACCGGCTCGTGGTTGCTGATCGCGTAGGCGATCGCGACGACGCTGTCGCCCTGGAACGGCTTCGCGCCGGCGAGCATCTCGTACAGGACGACGCCGAGGCTGAACAGGTCCGTCCGAAGGTCCAGCTCCCGACCGACCACCTGCTCGGGGGACATGTAGCTGGGCGTGCCAAACACCTGCCCGTCCATCGTGATGTTCGGCTCGAAGGTGAGCCGGGCGATGCCGAAGTCGGTGAGCTTGACGCGCCCGTCGGGCAAGAGCTGGATGTTCTCCGGCTTCACGTCGCGGTGGATCACGCCGCGCTCGTGCGCGTACTGCAGCGCGTCCAGGACGGCCTCGGCGATCCGGCAGGCTTCGGCGGTCGGCAGGAACCCTCGGAGGTCGAGCTCGTTGCGGAGCGTGCGGCCCTCGAGGAACTCCATGGCGATGAAGTACCGCCCGTCCGCCTCGCCGGCCTCGTACACGGTCATGACGTTCGGGTGGCTCAGCGTGCCGGCCGCGCGCGCCTCGCGGAGGAACCGTCGGATCCTCTCGTCCTTCTGCTGGGGCGTGGAGCCGGTGGCGAGGAACATCTCCTTGAGCGCGACGCGACGGTTCATCACCGGGTCGTACGCCTCGTAGACGATGTCGTTCGAGCGCGCGATCTCCCGGATGATCTGGTATTTGCCCAGGGTCCCCGTGGGTTGCGACATGGAAGCTTCCGCAGCCTATCTGATGCGACGATGCGGAGGCCCGGAAGGTTCGCGGACCGCCCTGCCGGCCGCCAAGCCCGGGTGGCGCCGATGGCGCAAAGGACCCGGTAATTGCACCAGTCTTGCGGAGTTTGTGCGCGATCGTCTGGCAGCCGGGACCCGAAAGGCAACATTCTCGGCCAAAAAGGGCGTACACTGTGCGGTGGCTCTAGGTGGAACCTCTTGCGCCGAGGGGGAGTCCTAGAGTCGCGCCAATCTTAGGAGGTTGAAGAATCCATGAGACGCAACCGTGCGTTCACTTTGATCGAGCTTCTGGTCGTCATCGCGATCATCGCGATCCTGGCCGCGATCCTGTTCCCCGTCTTCGCGCAGGCCAAGTCCGCCGCGAAGCGCTCCGCCGCTCTGAGCAACGTCAAGCAGCTCGCCCTGGGCGCTCTGATGTACGCCTCGGACAACGACGACGTGTTCCACCCGCTGGTCAGCTGGGGCGGCCCCGGCCAGCCCGCGAACATCGGCGGCAACCCGTATCAGCCCTGGACCTGGCTGGACCTGCCGTACATGAAGACGGCGGACCTGTTCACCGATCCGCTCGCTCCGTCCATCGAGGCCACTCCGGCCGGCTGGCCCGCGACGACGTACAAGTCGCTCGTGCCGCAGTTCGGTCTGAACTACGTCGGCGTCGCTCCGTACCCGGCCTCGGCTGACCCGGGCGTCCCGACGCCGCGCAGCCAGTCGGCTCTCGGTTCGGTGTCGAGCACCGTGCTGATGGCGGCCAAGTTCAGCAACTCCGAGGACAACCTCGGACCGCTGGGCCTGTACTGGTGGGGCGTTCCGGCTTGGACCTCGCCCGTCGCGATCGACCCGCCCTTCTGCTACAACGCTCCGGACTACTGGTGCACGGACGACTGGGGCAGCGGCGGCTTCTACGACGCCACTTACCTGGGCGGCAAGGTGGCGGCCGGCGCCATCACCGGCGGCGTCTCGATGCGCGGCGCCTCCGACCGCACCCTGAGCGGCGGCCGGGCGACCGTGGCCTGGGCCGACGGCCATGCGACCGTCAGCGCTCCCGGCGCCCTGGCGAAGGGCACCAACTGGTACCCGAACATCCCGAGCGGGGACGTTCAGATCACCAACATCGAGGAGTTCGTCTGGGACGGCCTCTGAGCCGGGTATAAAACCAGCATGGCTCGTCTGTTGAACCTGTTCGTCGTCGTTGCTCTCGCCTCGATGCTGGCGCTCGCCGGTTGTGGGTCTTCCGACACCACCTCCGAGGGCGTTCCCGCGGACCAGGCCAAGACCACCGAGGTCAAGAAAGGCATCCAGGCGCAGGGTGCCGAGATGACCCCGGCCGAGGGGGCCGCCGCTGGAGACCAGCGGGTCGGTCAGCAGGCTACCGGCAACTGAGTCGGCGGCGGACGAAGAAGGGAGGCCACCGGCCCGGAAGGGTCGGGGGCCTTCTGACTTGGGCGGCCCCCGTGCGGTAGATTCCAACCGAATGTCCCTTCGCGTCGCCACTTTCAACATCCGCCTCGGCATCGCCAACGACGGCGGGCACTCGTGGCCCGCGCGCGCTCCGCGCGCGGCCGAGGCCATCCGCAAAGTCGACGCGGACCTGGTCGGACTGCAGGAGGCCTACCGCTTCCAGCTGGAGGATCTGGAGCCGCTGCTGGACGACTACCAGTGGTTCGGCGTGGGGCGCGAAGACGGCTTCCAACAAGGGGAGCACTCCGCTTGGCTGGTCCGCAAGCACCGGGTGACGGTTGCGGCGTGGGGCACCTTTTGGTTCTCCGAGAGGCCGGACGAGCCGGGCTCGATGTCCTGGGGGACGGCCTGCACGCGGTCTTGCACGTGGGCGAGGGTGGCGCTGCTCTCGGATGGGAGGCCGATCCTGGTCTACAACCTGCATTGGGACCACGAGTCCGAGGAGGCACGCAGGCGGTCCGCCAAGGTGCTTGCGGCGCGCATCCCGGTGGGCGAGCCGTGCATCGTGGTGGGAGACTTCAACGCCGGCCCTGACTCGCCCGAGGTCGCCGCTCTGACGGACCCGAACGTTCACCCATCGCTTGAGGACGCCGCTCCCGACGTGTGCCGCGCGGGCAGCTGGCACAACTTCACCGGCAGCGGCATCGCGCCCCGGATCGACCATATCCTCGCCAGCCGGCACTTCAAGTCGGTGGCGTCCGGCGCGTTTCAGGAACCGATCGACGGCCTGTGGCCGTCGGACCACTTTCCGATCTGGAGTCATTTCGTATGGCGCTGACGCTTCTCGCGGCCGCGGTGCTGCTCCAGGTTCCCGCCACCCTGACGGCCGCCCACTCGCACAACGATTACAACCGGGCCAAGCCGCTCGCGGAGGCCCTCGAGCGGGGCTTCGGGAGCGTGGAGGCCGACGTCTGCATGGTGGACGGCGAGCTCCGAGTGGCCCACGAGGCGCGCTCGTCGAAGAAGGGGCGGACGCTGGAGAGCCTCTACCTGAGGCCCCTGTGGGAGCGCTTCCAAAAACAGGGCGGCAAGGTTCAGCCGGACGGCGCGCCGCTGGTGCTGCTGGTCGACGTGAAGACCGACGCCGAGCGCACCTACGCGGCCCTGAAGGCGGCCTTGGAGCCGTTCAAGCCGATGCTGGCGAAGTACGACGACGCCAAGCACCCCGGCGCGGTGGAGGTGCTCCTGTCCGGCAACGTGGCGCGCAAGACGGTCGCCGGCGAACCGCTCCGGCTGGTCGCCATCGACGGCCGCCCGGACGACCTGGA
>Ga0272446_1007865_pt1 | contig 10429 bp, 8 predicted proteins | sample YNPCB0061_FD_194587 | JGI IMG/M metagenome (GOLD analysis project Ga0272446, IMG submission 194587) | Hot spring microbial mat communities from Yellowstone National Park, WY, United States - YNP-CB-006-1 | ecosystem: Environmental > Aquatic > Thermal springs > Hot (42-90C) > Sediment | place... | reverse complement strand
TGCATCGCAAACCATTGAAAAACAATACTTTATCAAAAACACTAGACAATGTTTTTATCTTGTTTTTTGCGTGAGGGATAGCAGCGGAAAGCCCGCAATGAGCGTTAGCGAATGAGGACTTGTAGCGTATAGCCCGACCTGAACGCAGTGAAGGACACGCCCATAAAAGAATTAAAACCTGAATAGTCAACAATATAAGCTAATTACTTACGCGTATTCATAGCAATAGTTTTAGAGCGTTCAAAAGGTTTGCTCATATCAAAAAGTTTTCGGTATGTGTGATGCGTTTTGCCGTCTTTGGCACCCGTAGCGTCCATTACAGAACGCATTTTAGGGTTAAAATCACCCACCCAGGAAAGTTCTATTTCTGTGTAACCCCGTTTAAGCACAGGTTCAAAAGGTAACATGGACAAACCTGCTTCAATACCCATTTGCTGGTATTTAACACTTACTCCAATAATTGTAACTCTTCCTCGGGTCATAATGCGTTTTACTTTGAGGTAATACATCAGTTGCAGTTTCTGCCAAAGACCGAGTTTGCCATTGAATTTTTTGAGTATTTGGTTTATGTCTGGAATAGCAACGATAAATCCTGCAGGGTTCTCGTCTACGTAAGCAAACCAAATCATGGCGGGTTCTATGATAGGTTTAAGTTTTTTAAAGGTTTTTCGGATTTGTTCTATGGTTACGGGAGTAAAATTTTCATGAAATTGCCATGCATCATTGTATATGGTTACAAAATCAGCAATGTATTTTTCTATATTTTTAGGGTTAATAGGTTCAAATTTTACTCTTGGATTGGAAGTAATCCGTTGAAGGATTTTTTGCCAACGTTCAGGCAAAGGTCGTGTAATATCCAAATGTTTGGATATTTGTGAATAAAACACTTGAAAACCATACGTTTCAAACAAATCTTTGTAATAAGGCAAATGATAGTTCATGCCATAGGCAGGGTGGGTAAAACCTTCTACCAAAAGTCCCCACCACATATCATTTTCCCCAAAATTGATAGGTCCGTCCATAGCTTCCATACCTTGTTCACGTAACCATGATTGACAGGCATCAAAAAGCATAAAAGCCGCTTCCAAATCATTGATACATTCAAAAAAACCCATGCCTCCTACTTTCAACCCGTTTTGGTTTACTTTTTTGTCATTGATGAAGGCGGCTACTCTTCCTACAATCTGATTATCAGACAAGCGTAACAATATCCATCTTTTTGCTCTGCCGTGCTGAAAGAAAGGATTTTTTTCAGGGTTAAATATGCTTTCAATTTCAATATCCAATGGACACACCCAGTGAGGGTCGTCTTTATAGATGTTTCTCGCAACATCTAGAAATTGCTTTTTATGGGATTGGGAAACAACTTCTTGAAGTTCATATTTCATACTTTCCAATCAAATTGAGCAAATAAGGGTATTTACTTTTATTATGATGCAGAAGTATTGACCAAAGACGCATTGGAAGAATAATCCACGGGATAATCTTTATATTTTTCAGGATTTCCCATACGTTTGAGATGCTTAATATGGGATTTTATGGCACTCCCAAAAGTAGGAAACTCATAATACGGTACACCATATTCTTTACAAGTTTGTTTCAAAATGGGTGCAATTTTTGGATAATGCACATGACAAATATGCGGAAACAAGTGATGCTCTACCTGATAATTTAATCCGCCCGTGTACCAGTTCAGGATTTTACTTTTGGGAGCAAAATTAGCCGTAGTTTCAAACTGATGTTTTGCCCATTCATTTTCTATTTTGTGGGTTTCAGGGTCTGGTTCAGGGAATGCCGCACCGTCATACATGTGTGCCATCTGGAAAATAACAGCCAAAATAAAACCAAGTACCAGATTGATAATCAGGTAACAGCCAAGTACTCCCCAAACGCTTTTCGTAATATAGATAGGTAAGGCAATAGCATATCCAAAATAAAAAATCTTAAAAACCCAAAGAGCAATCAAAGTGCGAGTCTTAGGTCGGGGAATGGGATAATTCATCACTTTACCCGTAATAGCTTTCCTAAAATCTGCAATAAATATCCAAGATATAGCAAGCAAACTGTACAAAAACCAACCGTAAATGTGTTGAAATCTATGGATTTTCATAAGGGATTGTTGATGTGTAAAACGCAGTATTTTACCACTGTTTACATCATCATCTATTTCACTGATGTTTGTGTAAGTATGATGCACTACATTGTGTTTGGTTTTCCAGAACCAACTGCTCCCCCCAATCAAATCTAATGAGTAACTCAAAATATTATTCAATGTTTTGTTTTTAGAATAACTTCCGTGAGCGGCGTCATGCATGATGTTGAAACCTATGCCCGCTATGGTTAACCCCATAAGCACGCTTAATCCTATGTTCCAGTACCAATCCAACTTGCCAAATACAAGCAGAACATAACAAGATATAAATGAACTGAAAAGGATAATGGTTTTCAAAACCATTGATGCATTGGCGTTGGGGCTGATATTGTTTTCTTTGAAGTAATTTGCAACACGTTCTTTTAAGGCAATGTGAAATTCCTGACCCCGATTGTTGAATGTTATTTTTTTCATTTTTGGAATATATTCTAATACGTTGTTAACTGACTAATAGTTCAGCAAAGATAAAGAAACTTTACCCATATAAAAAAAATTACAATCAACTTTAACCCATGATTTGCTTTGTAATTCTATTTTTTAGCTGTATTGATGCGATATTTAATGTATCATATCTTGGGCGTGTCCCTTCGCTAACGCTTCGGGTCGGGCTATACGCTGGCAGAGACGTGGCATGCCACGTCTGTACTTCACAGGCTATGCCTGTTGCGGGCTTTTCGCTGCTATCCCTCACGCGGGTACGCGCGTACATACACGCTACGCACACGCGTTAGGCATGCGGAGGGCATGCGTCAGCATGGTGCAATGCACCGAAGCGATAGCGTAGCCCGTAGCACGCCGACTGCGTTGCGCAGCAAGCAGGAACGCCCAAAAAAAAATTCACATATATATGAAAAACTCATGCGGAAATAAATGACTATATCTCAACTTAAATTCAAGTAGGATTTTTTCAACAAAATTTTTATTTTTGTGTGCTATGGAAGTAATACAAGAATTAAATACAAATACACAGGTGGACTTTCTGCCTATTAACGGTACAGATTACATAGAATTCTATGTAGGAAATGCCAAACAAGCCGCTTATTTCTATAAATCTGCTTTCGGCTTTCAGTCATTGGCGTATGCAGGTCCTGAAACAGGCGTAAGGGACAGAGCGTCTTATGTACTCAGACAAGATAAAATTACATTAGTGCTTACTACTCCTATGCACCCTGATAATCCTATCAATCAACATATATTAAAACATGGAGATGGGGTAAAAGTACTTGCTCTTTGGGTTGAGGACGCAAAAGATGCTTTTGAACAAACTGTAAAAAGAGGGGCAAAACCTTATTTAGAACCTGTTATAGAGAAAGATGAACATGGCGAAGTAGTGCGTTCAGGTATTCATACTTACGGGGATACAGTGCATATTTTTGTAGAACGTAAAAACTATACAGGTGTTTTTTTACCTGGGTATCAGGTTTGGAAAAGCGATTATAATCCCGCACCTATTGGATTAAAATATGTAGACCATTGTGTAGGCAATGTAGGTTGGAATGAAATGAATATATGGGCAAAGTTCTACGCTGATGTGATGGGCTTCAAACAAATCATTTCTTTTGATGATAAAGATATTTCCACAGAGTACTCTGCCCTGATGAGTAAAGTAATGAGTAACGGAAATGGTCGTATCAAGTTTCCTATCAATGAACCTGCGGAGGGTAAAAAGAAATCTCAAATTGAGGAATATTTAGACTTTTACCACGGTCCAGGGGTTCAACATATTGCTGTGGCTACTGATGATATTATTTTTACAGTAAGCGAGCTTCGCAGACGTGGTGTAGAGTTTTTAACCGTTCCCACTACCTATTATGAAGATTTATTAAACCGTGTAGGAAAAATTGACGAAGAAGTGAGTGTTTTGCAGGATTTAGGCATTTTGGTAGACAGAGATGATGAAGGATATTTGTTACAGATATTCACTAAACCTGTTCAGGACAGACCTACGGTATTCTATGAAATTATTCAGCGTAAAGGTGCTACTTCTTTTGGAAAAGGTAATTTCAAAGCTCTGTTTGAATCTATAGAGAGAGAACAGGAACGCAGAGGAAACTTATAAAACAACAGAAAAATGGGGGGATAAAGAGTAACCCCCCTTTTTTATTGAAGTAACAGTAAACTCCCGTTACCTGTTTTACCTAGCCATTGGATAGGATTAGGGTTTCCTGAAATATAAATATTTCCGCTATCAACAATTTTTACAGCCAAGGGACCAGGTACGTGTGCATAACTCTCTCCTTTGTTTATGGTTTCTACCCTTGCATACTGACAGATTAACCCTAAACTGTTAAATTGTCCTGTACCGTCATTTACATTGATAAGTTGAGTACATCTTCCCCGCACTTTGATATTACCGTAATTTCTTCTGTATTGTACACAAACAAACCTTCTGCAATCTACTACTAAATCAAAATCTCCACTGCTTTGCATATCAATCCCTAAATCGTCACTTTTTAGTGTATCCTTGCAATAAATAATACCTGAACCAAATTGCTCTATTCTTTTAAGCGTAGGTACATACAGAGTGATTTTTATATCATCTTTCCTATAATCTCTTACCCAGTTCGCTGTGTTTCTGTTTTTTACAGTGAGCATACTATCCTTAACTTCCAAAACAATCTTTGGAATAAGATTTTTACCCCCCATGATTTCTGCTTTATATTCATTGCCTTGTTTGATTTCAATATCAATATGGTCAAAAGAAGTTATGCTATGATAGCCATTCAAATATCTTGTAGCTGTTATTTTTTCACCTGTACTTTTAATTAAATCAGGGGCGTTTTCTTTGTTACAGGAGATAAAAAACAAAATCAGGCAAGCAAGGAAAAACACAAAATGGCAGAGTTTCATTGTTACAAAATTACAAATTTATCAGCATATTCAAACTTTACTGTGCGTGGGAAAATTAAAGAACATCTTCATAATACGTAAAATGCGCATCTCCCCAAAGTTCTTCCAAAGCATAAAACTTTCGTTGCTCGGGATAAAAAATATGTACAATGACAGATATATAGTCTAACAAAATCCACTTTTTGAATTCTTTACCTTCTATGTGCCAAGGTTTTTCCCGCAGTTCTTCTCTTACTTTATCTTCCACAGAATCACACAAGGCTTTGATGTGTGTATCTGAATCGCCTGAGCAAAGCACAAAATAATCTGTAATCGCTGTCGGTAAGTGTCTTAAATCCATGACCATAATATCTTTCCCTTTTTTATCTTGTAAACCTTGTATAATGACAGAAATTAAATTTTCTGTACTTTTTTCGTTTTGAGCTATTGTTGCTGCTGTTTTTGTTTTTACCATTCGTTGTATCAATTAAAAAAATCTAAAAATGAAAGAAAGGCATTAGCTTGTATAACCAATACCTTTCCTGAGAAAAGATATTGAGTTATTAAGAGAAACTCTTTTGAATAAAGTCCATTAACCAGCTAAAAGAAACTCCAATTACCAATGTGGGAATAGCCAACACAATAGCCAATACCGTTCCAAATGTAGAGAGTTTCATTTCAGGGGCATTTTCATTTTCACGGATAAACATGTACAAGGGTATTTTGAAATAGTAAAACAAAGAAACTACACTGTTTACAACCCCTACAATCATTAACCAGAAAAGAATATCTGACATGTTGCTGTATGGATTTACCCGCCATGCTTCATACAAACCTTGAAATAACATTAACTTACCTGAAAAACCTGCAGTAGGAGGTAATCCTGTTAAAGATACCATAAACAGTACTAAACAAGCACCCAATACAGGCATTTTGTATCCTAAGCCTTTAAAATCACGAATGTCTTCTGAACCAATTTTTTCTGTAATCATGGTTAATATAACAAAAGCACCCATGTTCATAATCAGATACACAGTTAAATAGAACATTACAGAACTGATACCCAGCACAGAAAGTGCTACTACACCCATAAGCATATATCCTGCATGAGCAATAGAGGAGTAAGCAAGCATACGTTTTACATTGTTTTGCCACAAAGCAGAGAAATTACCAAAGGTCATAGAAAGCATAGCCAGTATTGCAATAATGCTGACCCAATCCATGTTCAAGCTTGGTACAATTACGCCTTTTACAGAAGTAGTGAAAGTAATTAAGAATCTCATCAATAAGGCAAAACCTGCAGCTTTCGGTCCTACGGCAAGGAAGGCAGTTACAGGAGTAGGTGCACCTTCATATACATCAGGCGACCAGAAATGGAAGGGGAACATAGCAATTTTATATCCTATACCTGCTAACACCATTAAAACGGCAATTGCCAATACAGAGTAAGGTATTTCTGCAAGTCCCGTTACAAACTGTAAGTTAAAACCCATAGTACCTGTAAAACCATACAACAAAGAGATACCATAAATCATAAAGCCTGATGAAACACCCCCATAAATTACATATTTCAACCCAGACTCTGCAGATTTTGGATTGGTACGGGTGTAAGTTACCAATACATAAGAACCGAGAGAAACCAACTCAATAGCAATAAACATCATCAGTAAATTGGAAGACATCGCCATTAAATTCATACCCAGAACTACTGCTAACAGAATAGAATAAAATTCACCCATGCCGCGTGCATTCTCGGCAGTTTTACTGTTTAAGGTTAAAGCTATCCCGAGAATACCGGATACTACAAATAAAAGTTTGAAAAATATAGCTACCCTGTCTAAAGTAAGCATACCCGCAAACAAAGGTAATGCACTCCCTTTTTTGGCTTCTATTAACTCATGAATCAGATTGTATTGCATGGCAGATAACGCAAAACTGACAGCAAGACCTATCAGGGCAACTATGGGAGTTACCATCTGATTTTTCTTACCCATTATCAAATCGGTAATAATAGCTATCAAAAAGAAAGCACTAAGGGTGATTTCGGGTAAAAAGTAAGGAAAACTCTTAACAATGTTGTCTAATATCAAACTAATGGCTTTGTAATTCATGGTATATCTTGGTTTTTTGGCAAAAATAGAATAGGAAATCCAAAAAACAAAAAAAGTTCAAAAAAATAATTTATGCTTTTGGTAATGAACATACTACATATCACAATGTTAGAAGAAACCCTGTAACGCCAGTAAAATGCACCAAATAAAGGTTTTCTGCTTCCTATAATTTTATACGGTTTTGTTTACCCCTCGTTTTTTGTATTTATGCATTTAAGCATTCAGTATAAATCTTTACCTTTGAAGTATGAAACAAGAGGTATTTTTTCCTTATGGAGTTAGCAATTTTGAACAATTGACTACACAGGGTTTTGTATTTGTAGATAAAACACCCTACATAGAAAAATTAGAATACACTCATCAAAAATTTGTTTCTTACCTCCGCCCCCGCCGTTTTGGGAAAAGCCTATTCGTTTCGGTATTGGAATACTACTATGACCTCAACCAGAAGCATAAATTTGAAAAATTATTTGGTAAATACCACATTGGAAAGTGTCCTACTGCTTTGGCAAACACTTACCGCATTCTCAAATTTGATTTCAGCGGTATAGATACAACAACAAGAGAAAATGCAAGACAGGGATTTAATGAAAAAGTAGCTTCTGGTATAGAAAAGTTTCTTGATAACTATAATTTTGATAAAACGCATCATCACAGAATTTTCCGCTCTTTTGATGCAGAAGAAACGCTTACACGATTTTTTGACCTCTACCCCAAAGATATTCCCGTGTATCTGCTGATTGACGAATACGACCACTTTACGAATGAGATTTTATACCGAAATACAGAAGAATTTACAGATAGCGTATCCAAGCAGGGGTATGTACGCAAGTTTTACGAAGTCATTAAAACGGCTACTCAACAAGGTGTAGTAGATAAAGTATTCATTACAGGGGTTTCTCCCGTTACATTGGACAGCCTGACCAGCGGGTTTAATATCTTGACGGATATTACTCATGATGAAGAGTTTGAAGCTATGATGGGTTTTTCAGAACAGGAAGTCAGGGAACTTCTGTGTTTGGTTTTGCAAAACCCAACCCGTGAGCAGGAAATTATGCAAGAAATGAAAACATGGTATAATGGATACCGTTTTAATGAGCATTCTACTGCTAACATCTATAACTCGGATATGGTATTGTACTATCTTAACCACTTCAAGCGTAATCAACAATCTCCTGCCCGTATGTTGGACATGAACATAGCCCCAGATTATGGCAAACTCAAACAGATGTTTCGTGTAGTCAATTTGAACCGAAATTTAGAAGTATTACAGCAAGTATTAGAAATCGGTTTTGTACGCACAGAACTTATTACGCAATTTAACTTTGAACGGGATTTTGGCAAAAGAGAGTTTATTAACTTTTTGGCATACATGGGTAATTTAACCATAGAAAAAGCTGTAACTGCCAATGTGGTTCAGTTCAAGATACCCAATTTGGTAATAGCAGAATTGTATTGGCAGTATTATGCAGATGTATTACAGGAAAGAGCAGATTTGAAATATGAAGCAGATGAGGTGTTACCTGCTGTTTTGGACATGGCACTGGAAGGAAAATATGACAATTTTATTGCATTGGTAGAAAAGTTATTGAAAAACCTTTCTAACCGTGATTTTATCCGTTTTGATGAAAAGAATATCAAAATGGTGCTTATAGCGTATTTGGCACAAGCAAACATTTTTTATGTTATCAGCGAACAGGAAACGCAAAGCGGAGGCTATGCGGATTTGTTGCTGTTACAACGTTCCAATAACCCGCATGAGCATCATCAGTTTGTGATAGAACTCAAATACTTGAAACACGAAGAAGCTGATAAACTTGCTGAAAAACAAGAAGAAGCCAGAACGCAGTTATTGCAGTATTATCAGCAGGATACCGCATTACAAAGCAGAAAAAACCTGCATTTATTGACTATTGTTGCTGTAAAAGATAGTATAACAGTGGAAGAAATACAAACAGTCTAATCTGAATCAAGTAAGACTGACAAAAAATAAAAGTGGCACTCAAAAAAGGGTACCACTTTATAAAATCTATGAAAATAAAGCTACACTCTTATTGAGTTTTAGGGAGAAATTTTTAATTGATGTTCTTATCAAAAATTTTGTGGGCGTGTCCCTGCGCTATCGCTTCGGGTCGGTGCATTACGCACTACGCTATCGCTTCGGTGCTTCGCACACCTGCTTGCGCAGGTTGCTCCATGCCCCTCACGCATAAAAAAAACACTTTTGGGTCTTTTATCATTTTTATTTTGGAGAAATTAAAAATGTGTATTACCTTTGGAGTAAGGTAAAATGTTAGTTTCGTAATCACTATTAGAACGAGTCCTTGCTTACCAAAAGATATAAAAAAATCACTTGCATCCGGACATATTATGGAAAATGGAAAAACAAAAAATACAAGAAAAAAAACAAGCTATTTTCTCTCTGATAGAGGCATTTTGTAAAGAAAAACTTGATGAAGAGTATCTTGAACTCACAGAGCGATTGATAAATAAACTTGCTCGCAAACGTAATGTGCCGTTTATAACGGGAAAAGAAGAAATCTGGGCTGCGTCGATTATTCATGCTATTGGGTCAGTTAACTTTTTATTTGATAGTTCATTTGAACCTTATGTTTCAGTAAAAGACATCAGTGATTATTTTGGAATAGGCAAATCAACTTTCACAAATAAATCAAAACAAATCCGAGATATGCTAAAAATTAATATGTTTAATGCTGAATTTTCAACCCAAGTCATGCAAGAGAACAACCCGCTTATGGACTACGTAATGGTAAATGGAATGATTTATCCCATAAGTGCATTACCCGAAGAATATCAAAAATTAGTTCGGGAAGCAAAAGCAAGGGGAAAAGATATTTCATTTACATTTAAACTGAAATAGTCAAACATTTTCTGCTTGCAAAGCATGTGCTTAAAAAAGCAAAAATAGAGAGCTTAATATCAAATATATTGTTTTTATGCGGTTTTTACGAGGGCGGGGGCTTCGCCCCCGCCCTCGTACTTCATATTTTATTTCTTTCAAAAAGAACGTATTACATGGTAATAGAATGTTTTTTACCTTGTTTCCGCGTGAGGGATAGCAGCGAAAAGCCCGCAGTGAGCGAAGCGAATGAAGTACAGGCGTGGCATGCCACGTCTCTACCAGCGCATAGCCCGACCCCGAAGCGCAGCGCAGGGGACACGCCCATAACATTCTAACGCTCCGTAGGCGGAGTATCTGATTTGTGTGTATTAGCTTCTTGCTCAATGGCAATTTTAGCAGCGTTGATTTCTTCAATATAGCTTTGGTTTTCTGCCGCATTCTCCTGATACAATTGCAAGGCTATATCCAAAATCT
>Ga0272446_1007864_pt1 | contig 10430 bp, 7 predicted proteins | sample YNPCB0061_FD_194587 | JGI IMG/M metagenome (GOLD analysis project Ga0272446, IMG submission 194587) | Hot spring microbial mat communities from Yellowstone National Park, WY, United States - YNP-CB-006-1 | ecosystem: Environmental > Aquatic > Thermal springs > Hot (42-90C) > Sediment | place... | reverse complement strand
GCCGTTTGGCTACCCAATGCTTGAAATTGCAGCCGCAAGCCCGGCAGAATGGCTCCCCCGACAAACTGATGGTTAGCATCCACACCCGTTAGGGTGAGAGCTGTGCCTCCGTCAACCACGAGAACTGCAGCCTGGAACTGGGCGATCGCCCCCCAGAGAGCCAATGCCCGGTCAATCCCTAAAGTCGGGTACAACCCCTGAATCGGGATATTTTCAAGAGTGAGGGGGTGAAAATTAGGCAAACGTTCCCAAAATGGGGCCTGGGCAGGTACGACCGAGGCTAACCATAGCTCAACAGAAGTATCTAGTAGGGTGCCATGGGCATCCCTTGCTAAATGGTCGGTATCCCAAGTTTCCACTAAAGAATCAGACTGAAATCTAGCCCAATGTAACCGTGAATTACCAATCATTAAGGCTAGCCACTCGGTCTGGGGTTTCCTCATACTCACAGATAACGACTGAGGCCATGGACAAAATCCGCTGACAGTCCGTACAGACAGGTACGAGCAGCCCTGATTGGGTAAATCCGATGGTGAAATCTGCCCCTACTCAATGACTGAGACAACTCAATCCTAGGTTTTTAGGCTTCGGCTTCCTCGTGCTCCACGACAAACACATTCGAGTAAAGATTAGCAATAATCTGCTTACCCTGAAGTGTTAGCGACAGATAGCCAAGGGCATCCCGCACGTAGGGGTAGACCCCATGCCAGTAAAACTTAGGATAGTTTTTGCGTAAATCGCCAGGATGGCGATAGCCCAAAGCCTTATTGACCCCGGTTTCTTCAAACTCATAAAACAACGCAGCGATCTTTTTAAGATAACGGGGGTCGCTGAGTTGCCCAATCAAGTCGGAGGCCCGAATCAACCCTGGGTTGTTGGTCGTTTCTTGGTGGTCTTCGGCGGCAGGCACCGGAAAGCGCGTTAACTCAATGTTGCGTTTGATAATTTCAGCATCGATTAACTTATGACCGCCAAAGCGCTCATCAATAAAGAGTTTAGCGCGATCGACATGATAGGGGGTCAGGGCGGCATCAGTCGAACCCGGAGGGAGGGCGACCATTTTGCCATCTTTCCCAGTGGCGTACATCCCATCTTGATCATGACGACAGACCCCTTTCACATAGCCGATATCGTGGCATACCAGGGAAATTATGTAATGCAACCAGTCATCGCAAGAGACCCCCCCTTCCCGGATATGCTTACCCCGCAGAATTTCTTGCCCCACCAGGGTCACTAGAATGGAATGCTCAACGTTGTGATACAAGGCATCACTGTTGGCAATATTTTCCATGGCCATGCCCCCTACCCAGGCGATGATGTCTTCGTAGTCAGACTTTAAACCGCCATAGGTGCGCCGGTAGCCTTCTTTTAGCTTCAGCACAAAGTCTTCAATCAATAGCTCGGTGGCGTTAAACATATTGCTGTGTGGAGGCAATGATAGCTAGAACAGACTGGATCCTCAGACAGGAGTCAAAAGCCCAACTGTGTTTGAGCGAGCAGGGCTAAGATGGACTTGGCCTACAGTTTACAGAAAATGTTAGCGCGAGGGAGAGGGAGGGCTGACTCCCCACTGGCGATCGCGGTAGGACTATCGATAGCATGCGAGACTGAAGACTTGACTACCTATGTATAGCATTCAGCAAAATTTCCTTGAGTCCGTACAGTTATCTCATATCCCCGTTTAAGTTCTATAATAGTCAAACGTTACATGCGGGTATAGTTTAGTGGTAAAACGAAAGCTTCCCAAGCTTTAGTTGCGAGTTCGATTCTCGCTACCCGCTTTTTAACTGATTGAGCTTTAATTGAGCCGCACTCAAAGAATGCTTTAAAGAAGAATGTTTGAAAAGCCTGTCTCGTAGTCACCCTAGCGACTGAAATTGCAGATATAGGGAGAAAGCCTGTATCCGCAGGTTCCTGAAAACCTGGATTTGATCGAGTCGGCGTCGGCAGACTTGGGGAGTGTTGTCGTGGTTTTAACCGCTGGATACGTTGCAAACGCCCTCTCAGGTGCGTTTCCCCAGACCAAGTGTCTGGGTTGCCCTGGCCCAGACTTCGGTTGGTTCTGTACTGAGGAAAACTACAGATTAAATCTAGATTAAGCCCCAATAAAAAGGGCACGTTTAGATGGTCAGCGCTTTAGCAAAGGGCACCCTGCGATTTGCCAAGCCTGCCTGGAGAGCAGGTTTTGGTTTGATTCAATTCACCAGCCTTGGCTTTCGTCAGAATTGCCATTCGCAGCAATTGCATCACTCTACTCGGCTTACGATGTCACAATTCCTGTAGTGGGTGAACTAGGGCTGGCGATCGCCTGTACAGGAATGCGTCCAGCCTTGTAGGCTAGGCGACCGGCAATCGTTGCCAGACCCATTGCCCGTGCCATCATCGCTGGGTTCTCAGCCCGGGCGATCGCGGTGTTAATTAACAGGGCATCGGCTCCTAATTCCATTGCTTGGGTGGCTTCACTGGGGGTGCCAATCCCTGCATCTACCACCACCGGGATGCGTGCCGTCTCAATAATAATTTGGATATTGGCCGCATTCTTCAGACCCTGGCCAGAACCGATCGGGGAGCCAAGGGGCATCACTGTGGCGCAGCCCACCTCTTCTAGCCGTTTTGCCAGCAGCGGATCAGCATTGATATAAGGCAGAACGACAAACCCTTCCTTAACCAGTTGCTCAGCGGCTTCCAGCGTGCCAATCGGGTCAGGGAGCAGATACTTGGGGTCAGGAATCACCTCTAACTTGACAAAGTGATTATCTTCCTGACCCAGCAGCTTAGCCATTTCCCGCCCTAGCCGTGCGACCCGAATCGCCTCTTCAGCCGTTTTGCAGCCTGCCGTATTGGGTAACATCCAAATCTTCGACCAGTCAATCGCCTCAGCTAAGCCTTCATGCCCGGCGGCATGGGTCTGTACCCGTCGCACAGCCACGGTGACGATTTCGCAACCACTCTCGGTGATACTTTGGCGCATTTCATCAAAGTTGCGGTACTTGCCGGTGCCAGTCATCAGTCGTGACTGAAATGTGCGTCCGGCAATGGTCAGGGGATCATTGAGCAGACGCTCAACGGGTTTGTCTAGGGTTTGCATTGCTGAAGATTCCTTACAGTAGTGATTTGGCTGAGTTTGGTGGCTTTGCTGCGGCGAGAGTAGGGTAGCCCTGCGCCAAAGTCAACAGGTCGAAAGCTTGCCTGTTTGGGGTGGCATCGCTGCGGTGAACTCAAACCAAACCTGAAGATTCATTGTAATTCCTTAGTGAAGTTTCTTTAGTAACCATTGCAAGTTGATTACTTTTGGGAGAATTTCTGATTTTTTCACCTAGGCTGAAGGCGGGAGGGCTTGGTTGCAGGCATTTAGATAAGGATCGAAGGCATGAAAGGTATCACAGCGATCGCGTTACTGGTTCTGAGCCTGGTAGATGACGCGATTTTGCTAGGAGTTTCCCAGATCGGTTTACATATTGCTTGGTTACATCGCTTCATTCCGGTTATTTGGCTCGTCATGATTGTGACCATCGCCTTGCACTTTATGCCCAAAAAGATTTTTAGTCAGTGGTTTTGGCGATTTTTGCGAGGCTCCTAGCCCCGCTACGCAAAATCGAGCGTATAGTTGACTGACACATCTTTCTCTCCCGGGCGGTTCAAACCACAGCGAGGCCATTTGTCAGTCAATCGGATCCAGAGTATAGCTGTGGTCAGAAAGCTGAGGACAAAACGCTGGGTAGGCTTTCTGACTTGCTATCGCCAGGAGAAACACGACGACAGCTTTACCTTGCCAGAAGGGTGCAGCCCGACAACGGGAAGAATTTCCAGGGTGTTTGTGTTTCAGGCGTTCTGAACCGCAGGTTAATTGCCGCTATGGTTTACCACAGGGGCTGAGGCAGCCTCACTTCTGAAGCAGCAAATCTTCTGAGAAAAGGGAACTACAATTTTGATGTAGAACCTTTGTACGGTGGAAATGGTTTTATGGATTTCGCGATCGTTGCCGCGATCGCCCTGGCGGTTGCGGGCTACATGGCAGGGTCAGTTCGGGTGATTAAAGAAGGCAATGCCGCCGTCGTCGAACGGCTGGGTAAATATCAGCGCACGATGGGAGCGGGGCTGAATTTTGTAGTGCCGTTACTGGATACGGTATTGGTTGAAACAACCCGCGAACAATTCATTGACATTGAACCGCAAAATGCGATGACCCGTGACCGAGCCAACGTTGAAGTCGATGCCATTTTGTTTTGGCGCATTCTCGATTTGCGCAAGGCCTATTACGAGGTTGAAGATTTAGACGAAGGGCTGAAACAGCTTGTGATCACAACCCTGAGATCGGAGATTGGGCAGTTGCCGTTGGAAGATTTAATCTCCTCGCGGGAGACCATTAATCGCCAGATTATGCTTAACCTGGATCGGGAAACCCAGGGTTGGGGCGTCAAGATTGTGCGGGTGGAGATTCAAGAAATTAAACTGTCTGAAGAGTTGATGAAGGCCCGCGATGCTGAGTTGGCAGCTGAAAGCCGACGTAAAGCCAAGGAGTCGGAAGCCAAGGCCGCCGTGGAATCGATTCGGATCATTTCTGATGCTTTGCGCGACTCCAGCAACCCTAAGGTAACGCTGCAATACCTACTGGCAAAGGGTTACATTGAGGCGCAGCAAGATATTAGCAAGAGCGAGAATACCAAAATTATCTTTATGGATCCTAAGGCGCTGACGGAAGCGACCAGCGAATTTATTGTCGCAGAGGAGCTAGAATCTGGCGAAGGCGGAATGGGAAATGGTCGTTGAGGAGAATGAAAAGGACTCGGAAAAAGTCAGGGCAACAAAAAGCGATCGCCCCCATTAGCCAAAGAGCGATCGCGTTGATCAAAATATAGTACAAAAGAACTTACGAGGCAAGGACGTTTTGCATCAACGTTGTCCCCTCTGGTAACTTACCAGTCAGCAGCCATGAAGTTACCTCATTAGGAGCCACGGCGCGACCTAATTTCTCCCGCAGACTAGAGCCTTCTAACACCTCTTGATTGAGAAGCTCCTGGGCGGTTTCCTCTAGCAGGTTCTGATTCGCCTGCAGGATCGCTAGAGCAACATGGTGGGCGTTATCCACGATTTCCTTAACCTCTCGGTCAATTTCCTCCATTACCTTAGGGCTGATGGGGCGACGGGGCGACTGGTACCCCTCTAAAAACTGCATTTGCTGTTTTTCAAAGGCGACTGGCCCCAGTTGGTCGCTCATGCCATAGAGGGTAATCGAGCGCTCGGCCAGATCGGTCGCCTTTTGAATGTCATCACTGGCTCCCGTCGAGACGATGTTATTAAAGATAATTTCCTCGGCAGAACGGCCCCCTAGTAAGGTTGCAATCCGGCCTCGAATTTCATCTTCCGCCATCAAAAAGCGGTCTTCTTCGGGCAACTGCAGCGTATATCCGAGGGCACCCACCCCACGCGGCACAATGGAGATTTTCTCAACCTTGCCTGCACCGGGCATGAGCGCTCCGATGATGGCATGGCCTACCTCGTGGTACGCAACCCGCTTCTTCTCCTGATCGTTTAAGACTCGTGATTTTTTCTCTAACCCAGCAATCACGCGCTCAATTGCCTCGGCAAAATCAGCCATGGTCACCGATTCCCGATTGTTACGGGCGGCCAGCAGGGCGGCCTCATTCACCAGGTTGGCCAGATCTGCCCCTACAAAACCAGGGGTGCGCACTGCAATTTTCTCTAGATCCACATCCTCCGCTAGTTTGACATTACGGGCATGGACATTGAGGATAGCAGAGCGGCCAATTTTATCGGGACGATCCACAACAACCTGACGATCAAACCGTCCCGGACGCCGCAGAGCGGGGTCAAGCACCTCCGGGCGGTTTGTTGCAGCCAGCAAAATTACACCCGTATTGGCCTCAAATCCATCCATTTCGGTGAGTAGCTGGTTGAGGGTTTGTTCGCGTTCATCGTTACCACCCATCACCCCATTTTGGGCGCGGGATTTGCCCAGGGCATCGAGTTCATCAATAAAGACAATGCAGGGGGCGTTTTGCTTGGCCTGCTCAAATAAGTCGCGCACCCGTGAAGCACCGACACCGACAAAGAGTTCAATAAACTCTGACCCAGAAATACTATAAAAGGGGACGCCTGCTTCTCCAGCGATCGCCTTAGCGAGTAAGGTTTTACCAGTTCCCGGTGGCCCTACCAGCAACACCCCCTTGGGGATTTTGGCTCCTAGCCGAGTATATTTGCCGGCATTTTTGAGGAAATCCACAATTTCTTGAAGTTCAGCCTTGGCTTCATCCACTCCGGCCACATCGGGAAACTTAACGCCCGTGCTGCCTTCTGAATAGATGCGGGCCTTGCTCTTGCCAACAGTCAGAGCTGCGGGGCCACCGCTTTGACGATTGAGTAAAAAGCCCCAAATACCGAAAAAGATGAGAGGCGGCACAACCCAACTGAGGAGGGTACCAATCCAGCCATTTTGATTGGGGGGAGGTGCGCCAAATTCAACGTTGTTGTCGCGCAAAATTTTGGGCAAGTCCAGGTCAATTGCCACGGGTGTTGTGGTGTAAACACGGGGACGAGCATCTGCTGGGGCGTTTGCATCAGGCTTGAGGGTAAACTCAATTTTTTCGGCACTCACCAGGGCACGGTCTACTTTGCCAAGGGTCACCTGATTGATGAAGTCACTGTAGGCGACCTGGGGCGGACGCGGCCCAAAACTCGGAATCACAAAGTTCAGTAGTAAGAGGAGTGCCAGCAAAATCAAGAGGCTGCCTCCTAACTGACGAGGTTTGGGGGTTTTAAGAGGAGAATTGTTGCGGGTATCAACGGGCATAGCCATCGCTCCTAATAGATGACTGCTGAACCCTGCTTAGAATTCTTTAAACGGAGGCACAGCAGTTTGAAGGTCTCTTGAAAATATTGTAAAGAGTCAGTTGCGATCACCTGGATGCGGAAATCCCTACCCCTATACTCAGGAACGACTTGTGTCAGTGGTGTGCTAAGAATAATTGACGGAATAATTGACGGATGGCGGGGGCTAGTGGGGTGGCAAAACGCTGACTCACTGTTTCCCTATGTTTATTCTTCCCCTTTTTACTTCTCTGATTTCTTTATCAAAGTCGTTTTAGCCAAGTTCAAAGCTGATGCGGTTAGCCTTTACCAAAACGGTCGATGCCAAGCTGCTCTAAGTTTTCAATTCCATCTTCTTTAAGTGGGTTCACCGGGTCGATTCACAACATTCCTCAAACCAGGAGTTTTTAAATGGCGAAGTTGTCGGTTGAGTTGCAGCGGTATTTTTTTGAGGAGGAGCGATCGCTCCATATCACCCTGCCCGAAATTTTAACCCTGGCAGGGGAACGTATTTTTGGGTTCCTATTTGTGCTGTTATCTTTACCCTCTGCCTTGCCTGTGCCTGCACCGGGCTATTCTGTGCCTTTTGGAGTGGCAATTTTTTTGTTAGCGTTGCAACTGCTGGCCGGTGCCAAAACTCCCTGGCTGCCCAACTGGTTCGCGAACCATCCCCTGGAACTGAAAACGGTTCAAGGCATTCTAAAAAAGGGAATTCCTTGGTTGCGGCGGATTGAAGCCATCTCTCGACCTCGACTTCTCCCTATTTGTACCAGTTTTCCTGGGCGTATCACCATTGCCCTCTTGATTGCCCTCATGGGGGTTTCAATGATGATTCCCATTCCCGGTACCAACACCTTGCCTGCTATGGGCATTTTTATCAGTGGCTTTGGTCTGATGGAAGATGATGGGGCCATTACCCTGGCGGGTCTGGTGGTCTGTGTCATGGGAGGAGCCTTGACCTTGTCGATTCTACTGGCGCTGGCCTTTGGTGGTTCTAGCCTGTTGGATTTGCTGAAAACCTGGGTAAAAGGTTCGTAGGGGTAGCCAAGCAGGGATAATCATCATGGTGAGTTTGTCGCTTACCTGCCCTTTACCCATCGAAACACCCTTGACCGGATTGAAAACACGCGATCGCTATCGGGGGCTGCTGGCTGTCATTCGCCCCCAAACTCGGACTATTCTGCAAGCTCTGATATGCACCCTGGCATTTACATCGGCCTGGCCACTCCTAGCAAAAATTGCTGGCGAAATGGCTGGTCTACTGGCGCGAGGAGATGTTGCTGCGATCGCTCGTCTGGCCGGTTTTTGCACTGGTATTTTTTTGGTGCAGAAGCTGGCTCAGTTTGGGCAAGATGCCCTGATGGCAAAGGCGGCTCTGGCGGTAGTGTACGATTTGCGTACCCAGGTCTACGCCCACCTGCAACGGCTCAGCTCTAGTTATTTTGAAACGGTCCAGAGTGGGGATCTAGCTTATCGCCTGACAGAGGAGATTGATCGGATTGGGGAAGTCGTTAATAAGGTGTTTCATCAGTTTGTCCCCTGCATCTTGCAACTGATTGTGGTGCTGGGTTACATGATCTATCTCAACTGGCAACTGACCCTGGCGACCCTGTTAATTGCTCCGCTAATGGCCCTTTTGGTTACTTGGTTTGGTGAGCAACTGCGTAAACTCTCCTATCGCAGCCAAAATCAAGTTTCTAACCTGTCAGCCCTGTTGGTCGAAGTCTTTAGTGGTATCCGCCTGGTACAGGCCTTCGCCGCCGAAGACTATACCCTTAAGCTCTTTTGCCAGGAGGCCGAAGCCAATCGGCGGGCTCGTTTTCGCACCGAGCAATTGAAGGCGATTCAATTTCCGGTAGTCGGGTTTCTCGAAGCCCTTTGTTTGCTGTTGTTCTTGCTGCTGGGAGGCTGGCAAATTGCCCAGCAAAACCTCAACGGAGAACAATTTGTTAGCTACCTAACAGCCGTACTGATGCTGATCGACCCGATTTCTCTGGCGACCAGTAACTACAACGAGTTTAAGCAGGGCCAGGCATCGATTGATCGGGTGATGGAGCTGCTCAGCATTCAACCGACGGTTCAGGAGAAACCCAATGCGTTGGTGCTACCCATGGTGACAGGACGGGTTGAGTATCGCGATGTTTGCTTTAGTTATCAGCCAGGCAAGCCCGTGCTGCAAAATTTAACCTTTCTGGCGATGCCAGGAGAGGCGATCGCCCTAGTAGGTTCCTCTGGAGCGGGCAAAACCACCGTTGCCAACCTGCTCAACCGCTTTTATGACCCCCAACAGGGTCAGGTGCTGATTGATGATTACGATGTGCGCGATGTTACCCTGCGTAGCCTGCGGCGACAGATCGGTATTGTTCCCCAAGAAACCATCCTATTTTCTGGGACGATTGCCCAAAATATTGCCTTTGGGCAAGCTGACTTTGATTTGGAAGCGGTGCAATCGGCGGCGGAAATTGCCAACGCCCATCAATTTATCATCCAGTTTCCCCAGGGCTATCACACCTGGGTGGGGGAGCGCGGCGTTAACCTATCGGGGGGGCAGCGGCAACGGTTAGCGATCGCCCGTGCGGTTCTGCTCAATCCCCGGATTCTCATTCTGGATGAAGCCACCTCTGCCCTTGACTCGGAGTCGGAAGCCTTGGTGCAAGAAGCGCTAGAGCGCTTAATGCAAAACCGCACTGTTTTGATGATTGCCCATCGCTTGGCGACCGTCCGCCGCGCTGATCGCATTCTGGTATTGGAAAAAGGTCAAGTGGTTGAGTCGGGTAGCCATAATGAACTGCTGGAGCATGGTGGCCGCTACGCCCAACTTTATACTCAGCAATTTCAGCAGTAGTCCTCTACTCCTTCCAGCCTCCCTGCTTTTTTTGAGAATCAGTTTCACCTGACTTGACAAAATGCCTTTAATGGATATTAATGCTTATTATTCTCAATAAAATATCTACTCCTACGGGGAACCCTTGGCATCGGTCTTACAGGGTTCTTGAAATGAGCTGATGCGTGGTGCACTTTTACCAGAATTCTCCGGGCAAAGGTGCGGGTGGTTAGTGCTGCTGATCGCGAGATCAAGAGTGTCAGTTTGTGATGCAATTTATTGAGAAATCTTGTAGTTGGTGTGAGTGTCATTATGCATTCGTCTTTTCATCGTTTTTTGTTTTTCAGTTCGGTTGTTTTCAGTCTGGGAGCGTTTTGCTTCCCAGAGGTCGCTGATGCCCAGGAAAGTGCTAACACTGATGCGATCGCGGCGGCAACCGCCGAAGCGGCAAAGACTTCAACCGTTGCTAGTGCAGGCGAAACGGCGCCTCAAACCCTAGAAAATTTTGCCCTTCTATCAGAATCTGCCTTTGAGCAGGTCACCTCGGTGTCTCAGTTGACGGATGTGCGTCCGACTGATTGGGCCTTTCAGGCTTTGCAATCGTTGGTGGAGCGCTACGGCTGTATCGTGGGTTATCCTGATCGCACCTACCGAGGCAATCAGGCATTGACGCGGTATGAGTTTGCGGCGGGCTTAAACGCTTGCTTGGATCGGATCAATGAACTGATTGCAGCCGCGACGGGTGACCTGGTAAAGCAAGAAGACCTGGATGCTATCC
>Ga0272446_1007863_pt1 | contig 10430 bp, 7 predicted proteins | sample YNPCB0061_FD_194587 | JGI IMG/M metagenome (GOLD analysis project Ga0272446, IMG submission 194587) | Hot spring microbial mat communities from Yellowstone National Park, WY, United States - YNP-CB-006-1 | ecosystem: Environmental > Aquatic > Thermal springs > Hot (42-90C) > Sediment | place... | reverse complement strand
TTTATGAGTATGCAGCCTAGGCCGCGATCGGCCTGCGCATAAGCCGGGCCTTAAGGTTTGATCCTGCAGTATCAGTGAGCGGGGTTTGCCGCAGCGTTGACGAGCCGGGTGTCCAGGGTTAGCGGCCCGCCGGCAAACGTGATTAAATGCGGCCGGCTTGCCGCGAGCATACTGACGCCGTCCCGCGGGGCGTTATGTTGACGTATACGTCAACCAATGGTAATGCCGGCAATCATTGGGGACGCGGCGGCGCGTTTGTCCCCACAGGGAGGCTCGGACATGGCAACCGTAGTTCTTCTCGTCCTCGCCGCCGGTGCCTTTCTGGCGCTCGGCATGGTCCGAGCGCCTGTATGGGCATGGGCCGTGGCCGTCGGGGTCTTGACCCTCCTCTTCCAATCGGGTGGGCCGGGTCCTCATGCAGGCTTCTACGTGCTCAGCTGGCTTGCGTGGGTGCCGTTTCTCGCCCTCGCACTGCTTGCCGTTCCTGCGATCCGGCGCCGTTTCATCATCGCTCCGACGTTCGCGATGGTGCAGAAAATCCTTCCCAAGGTTTCCGACACCGAGGCGCAGGCGCTCGAGGCGGGCACGGTCGGTTTCGATGCGGAGATTTTCTCCGGAACTCCCGACTGGAACAAATTGCAGTCGATTCCGCCGATACAACTTACGTCTGAGGAAAGAGCGTTCCTTGATGGGCCCACGGAAGAGCTCTGCCGGATGATCAATGACTGGCAGGTCCGGCATCGGCTCAGGGAAATCCCCGAAGACATCTGGGACTTCGTGAAGACGCATGGATTCCTCGGCATGCTCATCTCGAAGGAGCACGGCGGACTGGGGTTCTCGCCGCAGGCGCAATCGCTGATCCTCGGCAAGATTGCCTCGCGCTCGCCCGACGTCGTCACGATCGTCATGGTGCCAAACTCGCTCGGTCCCGGGGAACTCATCGAAAAATATGGAACGGAGGAGCAGAAGCGCCATTACCTGCCGCGCCTTGCGAAGGGCGAGGAAGTGCCCTGTTTCTCGCTCACGGGCCCGACGTCGGGATCAGACGCGGCGACGATGCGCGATATCGGTTACGTCACGCGCGGCAGTTTCGAGGGCAAGGAGACGCTCGGCATCCGGCTCTCATGGGAGAAGCGCTACATCACGCTCGGGCCGAAGGCGACGCTCGTCGGCCTGGCGTTCCGCCTGTTCGACCCGGAGAACCTCCTCGGCAGGGGGGAGGACGTCGGCATTACGCTTGCGCTCATTCCGGCAAGCCACCCCGGGGTCAACATCGGCCGGCGGCATCTGCCGTCGGGCGCAGCATTCCCGAATGGCCCGAACTGGGGCCGTGATGTTTTCATTCCGATCGATTGGATCATCGGTGGCGAGAAAATGGCCGGCCACGGCTGGCGCATGCTGATGGAATGCCTGTCGGCGGGGCGGGCCATCTCGCTTCCGTCCTCGGCGACGGCGGGCGCCAAAATGATGCTTCGGGTCACTTCGGCCTATGCCCGTATCCGCAAGCAGTTCGGCCTGCCAGTTTCGCGCATGGAGGGGGTCGAGGAGCCGCTCGTGCGCATCGTCGAAGCGGCTTATGTCAACGAAGCTGCCCGGGCGATGACGGCGGCGATGGTGAGCCGGGGCGAGAAGCCGTCGGTCATCTCGGCGCTGATGAAATATCAAACGACCGAGAAGATGCGCCGCGCCGTCAACGACGCCATGGACATACACGGCGGCCGCGCCATTTGCGATGGTCCATCAAACTACCTGCAATCGGCCTATCAGATGGTTCCGGTCGGTATTACCGTTGAAGGAGCCAATATCCTGACGCGGACCTTGATCACCTTCGCACAAGGGGCGCTGCGCTCGCATCCCTACCTCTACAAAGAGGTGCAGGCGGCGCAGGACCCAGATCGCGCGCGCGGCCTCGATGCTTTCGAAGAGGCATTCTGCAGTCATGTCGCCTTCTCGCTGTCGAATGCGACCGGGGCGTTCGTCCACAATCTAACTGGCGGCGCGTTCCTATCGGCACCGGGACATGCGCAGCGGATGTCGCATTGGTACCGGCAGTTGGCACGCGCCAGCCGTTCGTATGCGTTCGTCGCCGATATCACCGTCGCGCTTCTTGGAGGCGGGCTCAAGACGAAGCAAAAAATCACCGGCCGAATGGCGGATGCGCTCTCCGAACTTTACATGCTGGCCGCAACATTGAAGCGATATGAGGACGATGGGCGGCCGGTCGGGGATGAGCACATCGTCCAGCTCGCGGTCCAGAACGCGCTTCATCGCTTTCAGGAGGCGATCGGCGGAACGATCGACAACTTCCCGGTGCGCTGGGCCACACCGCTCATGCGCCTCATCGTGTTTCCGCTGGGCCGGCGCTTCAAGCCTGCCTCGGATGCGCTTGGGCACAAGGTTGCACGTTATGCCCTGGAGCCCGGCGCGGTTCGCGATCGTCTGACCCGCGACATTTTCATCTCCAAGGATGTCGACGATCCGACCGGCATTCTGGAAGTGACGCTTGAAAAAGTGATTGCGACGGAAGCTGCCGAGAAAAAACTCGAAAAGGCCATTCGCGATGGCCTCGTGCGCAGGTACCACGGCATCGACTGGTTTGCCGAAGCTGAGGCCAAGGGCGTCCTCACGCCCGAGGAGGCCGGCGAGCTTCGGGAGGTCGAACGGCTCGTCGCTCGAGTCATCGCCGTCGATCATTTCGACCCGGCCGAGCTCAGACCGAATTATGCAACGCTCGGCCATAATGCGCGCGGCGCCGAGACCTTGGCTGCGGAGTGAGCCGTGGCAATGCTCGAATACTGAGGTGACAGATGACTGAAGTGACGGCTCAACTCAAGGACTGGCGCTTTTCCATCGATGGCGAAGGGATCGCCTGGGCCATCTTCGACCGGGAAGGCGAGAGTGCAAATTCGCTCGGGCGGCGGCCGATCGAGGAACTCAACGCAATCGTCGAGCGCGTTGAGGCCGAGGTGCGGGCAAAGAACGTGCGTGGCCTCGTCTTCATGTCGGGCAAGGAGCGCGGCTACATCGTCGGGGCGGACATCCGCGAGTTCGAGAGCTTCGAGACCGAGCAGCAGGTGATCGACAGCCTGAAGCCGGTCAACGCACTCTTCGACAGGATCGAAAAGCTTCCCATTCCAGTGGTTGCGGCAATCCACGGCGTCTGCGTTGGTGGCGGCTTGGAGTTGATCCTCGCCTGCCATTACCGGATTGCGACGCGGGATGATTCGACGCGGATCGGCTTTCCCGAGGTCAAGCTCGGCATCTTTCCGGGCTTCAATGGCACTGCGCGATCGATCCGTCAGGTCGGGCCACTGGCGGCAATGCAGGCCATGCTGACGGGCGGAATGATCCGCGCTTCGGTGGCCAAGAGCCAGGGCTTCCTCGACCAACTCGTCGGCAGCCCCGGTGAGCTTCACTGGGCGGCGCGCAAGGCCGTCCTGCAAAACCGGCGATCGCAGCCCGCGGGCGCCGCCAAGATGCTGCTCACCAAGTGGCCGGCGCGCGGACTGCTCGCCGCCAAGTTGCGCGCGGAAACGGCCAAGAAGGTCTGCGAGGACCACTATCCGGCGCCGTTCCGGTTGATCGATCTTTTTGAGACCTATGGCGGCGATCTCGAAGCCATGAAGAAGGCCGAAACCAGGGCCTTCGCGCCGCTCATGATTTCCGAAACATCGCGAAATCTTCGCCGCGTCTTCCGCCTGACGGAACTGCTGAAGAGCCAAGCGCCAAAAGGGTTCAAGTGGCGGCCGAGCCGCGTTCACGTCATCGGTGCCGGCACGATGGGCGCGGACATTGCCGGGGTCTGTGTTGCTTCCGGCATGGAGGTTACGCTCGAGGACATTTCGCCGGAGCAGCTCGAAAAGGGCATCAAGTCTCAGGGCAAACTCTTCGCGCGCAAGTTCAAGACGAAGGCGGCGCGGGACGCGGCCAAGGCGCGTCTCATCGCCGATCCCGAAGGCAAAGGTGCCAGCCGTGCCGACGTCGTCATCGAGGCGATCGTCGAGCGGCTCGATATCAAGCAGAAGCTTTTTGTGAACCTCGAAAACAAGATCAAACCGGGTGCGGTGCTCGCGACCAATACATCGTCGCTGAAACTTGAAGACATCTCGAAGCCGATGAAGGACCCCAGCCGGCTCATCGGTCTGCACTTCTTCTCGCCGGTGCCGCAGATGCCGCTCGTTGAGGTCGTGCGGGGCGCGGTGACCCGTGACGATGAAGTGAAGAAGGGCGCGGTCTTCGTGACGGCGATCGACAAGTATCCACTGATCACCAAGGACGTGCCGGGTTTTCTCGTCAACAAGGTGCTGACACCCTACATGTTCGCGGCCATGCAGCGGCTCGAGCAGGGCGAAGACAAGGAGAAGATCGACGAGGCTGCCCGAACCTTCGGTATGCCGATGGGTCCAATCGAGCTCGCCGACAATGTCGGACTCGACATCTGTGCACATGTCGCAAAAATTCTCGGGATGTCGAGCGAGGGGTCGCGGCTCGATCGCCTTGTTGCGTCAGGACGGCTCGGAAAGAAAACGGGCGAAGGCTTCTATGTCTGGAAGGATGGCAAGCCGGTCAAGTCGGGCGCCGAATTCGCGAAGAGCGAGCTTGAGCGGCTTGGACGCGAACTCGTCGATCCGATGATTGCCGAAGCGCAAAAGTCGCTCGATGAGGGTGTCGTCGAATCAGCCGATCTCGTCGATGCCGGAATGATTTTCGGTACGGGGTTTGCTCCGTTCCGCGGAGGCCCGCTCCACTACAAACGGAGCCTCGCGGCCAAAGGTGGCGCCGAAGCGGCCTCTCGCGCCGCGGCGGAATGAGAACTTCTCGCCCGTCGCCGCCTGGCGATTGGCGCAATGGGAGAGAATACGAGAATGACACGAGAACTTCGGCGCGTGGCGGTGATTGGCGGCGTGCGCATTCCCTTCTGCCGTTCGAACACCTTTTACGCCGACCTCTCGAACCTCGAGATGATGGCGGCGGCGCTCACTGGGCTCGTCGATCGGTTCGGCCTCAAGGGCCAGCACATTGATGAAGTGGTCGGGGGGGCTGTGGTCACCCATTCGCGGGACTTCAATCTGGCGCGGGAAGCCGTCTTGTCGACGAGGCTTTCGCCGTCGACGCCGGGGGTGACCCTCATTCAGGCATGCGGAACGTCGCTGCAGGCTGCCCTGATGTCCGCAAGCAAGATCGCGTGCGGCGAGATCGAAAGCGCCATCGCAGTTGGCTCGGATACGACGTCGGACGCGCCAATCGTATTTTCGAAGAAATTCGCCAAACGGCTCGTGCAGGTTGGCCAGCAGAAATCAGCGCTTGAGAAGATTCGCGTTTTCAAGGGCCTGTCGCCGTCGGAACTCGTCCCGCAGCCGCCGAGCGTTGCGGAACCCAGAACGGGACTTTCCATGGGGCAGCACTGCGAGTTGATGGCGCAGGAATGGAAGATTCCGCGCGAACAGCAGGATCAGTTTGCCTACGAGAGCCACAAGAAGGGCGCGGCGGCCTATGATTCGGGATATATGGACGATCTCATCGTGCCGTGCGCCGGCGTCTATCGCGACAACAATCTCAGGCCCGACATTACGCTTGAGAAGCTTGCGACGCTCAAGCCCGCATTCGAAAAATCGGAACGGGGCACGCTGACGGCTGGAAATTCGACTCCGCTCACCGATGGCGCTTCGAGCGTGCTGATCGCGTCGGAGGACTGGGCCGCCAAGCGCAATCTTCCGGTGCTTGCCTATCTCACCCATGGCCAGCATGTCGGCAACAACTTCGTTGGCGGTGACGGGCTGCTGATGGCGCCGACAATCGCCGTGTCGAAGATGCTCGACCGGGCCGGACTTAAATTGCAGGATTTCGACTACTATGAAATCCATGAGGCGTTTGCGGCGCAAGTTCTGTGCACGCTCAGAGCCTGGGAGGATGCCGACTACTGCAAGAAATATCTCGGCAAGGATGCGCCGCTCGGCGCCATCGATCGGGCAAAGCTCAACGTCAAGGGATCATCACTTGCCTTCGGGCACCCGTTCGCTGCCACCGGAGCCCGTATCGTTGCCAACATGGCCAAGCTGCTTTCGGCCAACGGCGGACGGGGGCTGATCTCGGTGTGCACGGCGGGCGGTATGGGGGTTGCGGCGATCATGGAGGCGCCAGCCTCGATCGAAGCGCAGGCCGTGGGCTGAGCGACAGGAAACCGCTGATGCCTTTCTGTTTGAGATAGGCTGAGACAGGCGACGGGCACAAGGTTCTCGAGACCGTGGGTCTGCTCGTGCGCGCTTTTGGCGGGCACCTCTGGTTGAAATTCAGCGCGTGCGCCCTTTCAGATGGGCTTCGCAACGGGTGCGGATCTCGTTCAGTTCGGCGAGTGCGCGTTCAATGTCGCGCTGTTTCGTCTCAAGATCGGCGATGGCGGTCTTCACCTTGTCGAGCAAGAGACGCGTCTGGGCGAGTTGTCCCGGATCGGCGTCGTATAGGGCCAGATATTCGCCGACGTCTTCAACGGTAAAGCCCAGGTTTCGGCCGCGCAGAATAAGGATCAGACGGGCCCGGTCGCGTTTTGAATAGCGCCGCGTGGTACCAATGCGCTGTGGGGAGATAAGCCCGCGGCTCTCATAGAAACGGATGGCGCGCGTCGTGACGGCGAATTCCTTGGCGAGGTCCGAGATCGAATACGTCGGCTCGCGCGTGGATGGCGTCTCTTTCGGCTGGCCGTCCTGATTGTGGGCCGTGCTCTTACCGCTCATGCCGGTTTGCTACGCCTTGCTTCCTCTGCAGCGAGCTCTTTCTTGGAAAGCTTGCCGATCATGGTCTTCGGCAGGCTGTCGCGAAATTCGATCGCGGCCGGCATTTCGATCTTTGAAATTTTCGGCTCCAGGTGCTTCAGGATGTCTTCCGCCGTCGCATTCATTCCGGATTTCAATTTGATGAAGGCTTTCGGTGCTTCACCACGATAATCGTCCGGAATGCCGATGACGGTTACCTCTTCGACGGCGGGGTGCTGATAGATCGCCTCCTCGATGCGGCGCGGATAGACGTTGTAGCCGGAGCAGATGATCAGATCCTTGAGACGATCGACGATCGAGAAATATCCGTGCGCATCCATCACGGCGACGTCGCCCGTGCGCAAGAAACCGTCGACAAACTGCTTCTCGGTCTCCACAGGCTTCTTCCAGTAGCCTTTCATGACCTGGGGGCCCTTGGCGCAGAGCTCGCCCCGCTCGCCCGGGGCAACCTCTTTCGTGGGATCGTCGATGTCACGAAGCGAGATCAACGTGCCGGGGAGCGGTGGTCCGATGGAGCCTGACACAGGCTCGCCCTCGATCGGGTTGCAGGTCAGAACGGGGGAGGCTTCCGAGAGCCCGTAGCCTTCGACGACCTTTGCGCCTGAGACCTGCTCGAACCTCAGCTTTACCTCCATCGGCAATGGGGCGCCGCCGGATATGCAAAAGCGGAGGGAGGAAATGTCATAGGACTTGAAGTTCGGGTGGTGCAGCATCGCCGTCAGGATCGTCGGCACGACCGGCATCATCGTCGGCCTTTCCCGGTGGATCAGGTTCAATGCCTCTTGCAGTTGAAAGCGGGGCATCAGGATGATCTTGGCGGCCTTCTCGATGCCGACGTTCATCACCACGGTCATGGCAAAGACGTGAAAGAGTGGAAGGGCGCCGAGAATGCTCTCCTTTCCGGTTTCGAGTTCAGGTGCCCAGGCCGTGAGCTGAGCCGTATTGGCGGTGAGGTTTGCGTGCGTCAGCATCGCGCCTTTCGGCGTGCCGGTCGTGCCGCCGGTGTATTGGAGGACGGCGATATCTTCGTCGGGATCAATGTGAACCGGGATCAGCGGAGCGGCGGTCGTTGCGAGTTTTGCGCCGCTTATGAATCTGCTCGCGGCCGGCGAGGCGTCGATGGCCGCGCATTCGCGTCGCTTGAAGACAGAGAAAAGGGCCGCCTTGAGCGGAGGCAGCACGGTCTTGAACGGCACGACGATGGCACGGTCCACGACGCCTTGACGCACGAGCTCTTCCACCTTGGAGAAAAGCACCTTGAGGTCGTGCGTGACCATGAGCTCCGTTTCGCTGTCTCTAGCCTGGAAAGATAGTTCTTCAACAGTATAAAGCGGGTTGTAATTCACGACCGTCCCGCCCACCGTTAGGATTGCATAGTAATAAACGATGAATGTTGGTGTATTTGGAAGAAAAAGGCCGACTTTTGTTCCGCGGCGGACGCCGATTGTTTGCAGTCCGGCGGCGACCCGTTCGACTTCGGCGGCAAGATTTGCGTATGTCGTGATGCGGCCAAGAAAACTGATGGCGGGATTATTCGGGAAGCTTCGGGCGGCCCGTGCCAGGAGATCGGGGACCGGAGACGTCGGGATAGGCATGTTCCAGTCGACGGCCGCGGGATAGTGGGCGAGCCAGGGGGGCGCTTCGGACGCGGGCGATGGAGCAGCGTGAGGCGTCATTGGCACTCCAGGTTCGATCAATTGATGTCAGATCGAGGATATGTGGTTAAATGCCGCCGTTTTGGAGCAGCAAATTCTGACGCGATTGAACAACTTTTGGGCTTCCATGGCTAGCCGTTGCCGGCTTCGATGTTTCGGCGGGAAAACAGTGAGTTATCAGACCCCGATGCCGCAGGGCGGCGGGCGCGGCGCTCCGCTCTGGACTTGACCGCTGTTTAAGGATAAGTGACCCCCCCGCTTGCTGATATTGTGGTCTTGATTTAGGTAGAAGCCAAGCAAAACTGGCCCTTCGCAGCGGTCTGCGGGGGTGGGAGAGGCCGATGGACGAAGTCGCGACTAAGATTATCGATATCCTTAAAAAGCATATGAAGGAGCCGCGCGACGACATCTCGCTCGACACGCAACTCACGGATCTCAAGATCGAGTCGCTTGATCTTGCCATGATCGTGTTTGACATCGAAGATGGTTTCGGAATTGAAATCCCCTACAACGCGAACGAAGAAGTAGAGGCTTTTAAGACCGTTGGCTCGGTCGTCGACCGCGTGAAGTCTCTGATCGCTGAGAAGCAGGCGTCTGCCGCCAAGGCGTGACGGTTCGGGCGGCGGACCTTCCGAGGGATCGTAAATGTGGACGCCGGTGGTTCTGAGCCGGCGCCGGCGTATTCAGTATTCACAAGACAAGAAAGATAGCTGGTGATGTCGAAGGGTAAACCGGGACGCCGCGTCGTCGTCACGGGTCTCGGAGTCGTAACCCCGATCGGGGCGACGGTTGATGAATTCTGGGCGGCAATGAAGGCCGGGAAATCCGGTGTCAGTCCGCTGAGCGGATTCCCGCTCGATGACCTCAAGATTCTGATCGCCGCGCAGATCAAGGACTTCGATCCGAGGCAGCGGCTCAAGAATTTCAAGCGCGACCGCATCATTACGCTTGCTGACCGCTATTCCTGGTTCGCGGCGGCAGCGGCTGATGAAGCCGTCCGGATGTCGGGCCTCGAGATGCCGCTCGCCAATCCCTATCGCGCCGCCTGTATCATTGGATCAGGCGCTGGCGGTCTCGTCACCTACGAGAGCGCTTATCGCGATCTTTTCATCAACAACAAGCGCGCCACGCATCCGCTGACGCTCTTGCGGATCATCGGATCGTCGGCTTCGGCTCACGTCGGCATCGAATTCGGGATCAAGGGGCCGACCTTTGCGACGTGCTCCGCCTGCTCGACGGCGACGCATGCCATCGGCATTGCCCGGGACTACATCCGCGATGGCATCGTTGACGTCGCGGTGGCGGGCGCTTCCGAATCCGTCATCAATTATGGCACGATGAAAGCCTGGCAGGCTTTGCACGTTCTTTCGCCCGAAGGCTGCTTCCCCTTTGCCAAGAAGCGCAACGGGACGGTGCTGGCGGAGGGTGCCGGCATACTCGTGCTCGAAAGTCTCGAACATGCGCAGGCGCGGGGGGCCAAGATCCTTGCAGAGCTCTGCGGATTTGGCATGGCCTCGGACAGCCAGGACATGGTGAAGCCGACGGTCGAGGGACCGAGCGCTGCCATGCAGATGGCGCTTGATGATGCTGGGATCGCGCCGGAGCAGATCGATTATCTCAACGCGCACGGCACGGCCACGGCCGACAATGACATCAACGAGACAAAGGCGATCAAGAACGTCTTCAAGGATCACGCCTATAAGGTCGCCATCTCATCGACAAAGTCGATGCATGGCCATCCGCTTGGTGCGGGAGGCGGAATTGAGGCAACGGCGTGCATCATGGCGATGAATGATGGCTGGGTGCCGCCGACAACGGGGCTCGATGAGCCGGGCGAAGGTTGCGATCTCGACTACGTCCCGAACGTCGGCCGAACCATGAAGGTCGGCTATACGATGTCGAATTCGTTTGCGTTCGGCGGCCTCAATGCGGTCCTGGTCTTTGGTCCGGCGCCGGCCTGATTGCGCGCGATGACGGATCTGGTGGCTGCGCCGGCGCGCGAACG
>Ga0272446_1007862_pt1 | contig 10431 bp, 13 predicted proteins | sample YNPCB0061_FD_194587 | JGI IMG/M metagenome (GOLD analysis project Ga0272446, IMG submission 194587) | Hot spring microbial mat communities from Yellowstone National Park, WY, United States - YNP-CB-006-1 | ecosystem: Environmental > Aquatic > Thermal springs > Hot (42-90C) > Sediment | place... | reverse complement strand
CCTGCTGGCATTCGAGCTGGCCGAGCGCGAGGCATATTTGACGGGCGACTACACGCCTCTGCACTTCGCCGTCATCGGCGGCGGGCCGACAGGGGTCGAGCTGGCCGGCGCCATCGCCGACATCGCGACCCATGCCCTGGCGCACGACTTCAAGCTGGTCGATCCGACGCAGGCTCGCATCACCGTCTACGAGGGCGCGCCACGCATCCTGGGCATGTATCCCGAAGAGCTTTCACGCAAGGCGCAACAGCAGTTGGAGGAGCTGGGGGTTGTGGTGCGCACGAACAGCCTGGTGACGGCCGTAGAGCCGGGGCGCATCCGTGTCGGCGACGAATGGATCCCGGTCAGCGTGGCGCTGTGGGCCACAGGCATGGCGGCGTCGCCGCTGGCCAAGGCGCTCGGCGCGCCAACGGACCGCGCGGGCCGCATCCTGGTCGAGCCGGACCTCAGCCTCCCAGGCCATCCCGAAGTCTTCGTCATTGGCGATATGGCGTTTCTGAAGGATGTGACGGGCCGCGTGGTCCCTGCCCTGGGCGCAGCGGCGACGCAGGAAGGGAGGGCGGCGGCCGAGAACATCCTGCGCGACCTGCGCGGCGAAGCGCGCGTGCCTTTCCGCTATCACGATCGCGGGAACATGGCGACCATTGGGCGTCGGCGCGCGGTGGCCGAGATCGGGCGATGGCGCCTATCGGGGACGATCGCCTGGCTGTTGTGGGCGCTCGTCCACATCTTCCTGCTGATCGGCTTTCGCAGCCGGCTGGCGGTCTTCAGCGAGTGGGTGTGGGCGTACTTCACGCGTGAGCGCAGTGCACGGCTGATCACCGGCGACACGGAGGCGCTGATACGTTCCGTCCACCAAGAACCTTGATAATCCGACGCTTGTCAATTACCCGAATCTGCTCGCAAAGCACAACGGAATCTTGGCTTAAGCCTCCGACACCTGCAGGAACAGAAAATTGATTCCACAGTTGCCAGCGAGTACTATCTTGTCTCATCAGTAAGAAATCTACGAAATCACTCACTTCTTGGATAAGCGTTTCGGGCGACTGACGAATCTTGGTTACAGTCATACATATCGTAGACACTCATGCGATTGCTCCTTCTTGACGCTGCGCCTAACGGCTCGCGCTTCAGCCGCCCGCGAGGGAGGGAGCGAAGCGGGTCGGCTGAAGCGCAGGTTGGGCGGGCATTATGCTGGTTTTCGCATCTGCTCGATCTCATCCACAATCTGCTCTAACGTCTTGCTACCAAACAAAACTTCTCGCTCTTTGGTGTAATCACCAAAACCAACCGTAAACTGCTTCAGAAAACGAACAGCATTGATGACACCTAACTCTTGATAGAGCAGGTGAATTGCTTGCCGGTTGATCTCTGTCAATGGCTTCACTTCGGTAATCATTTCTCAATCTCCTGGATCAAATCAAGCGGTGAAATCACTTTCACCTGTAAATCCCTGATGCATCTTGCTCTGCGAGCCAATTGGTCGTCACACGTGCAGAAGTAATCAGCCTTACTGGCCCCCGCTAAAGCCAAATGAACTGCGTCAAGAGGCTTGACACCATGGTGCAAGAATTGAGATGCTCTCTCTTTGACGCTCGCGGTTACACGAACAATCGTCTTGGCCTTGGCTAGCACAGAGTAACTATGCTCTCGACGAATGGGGAAAGGATTCTGCTCGCTCTCATAGACTAACGCTTCTGATGAAATCAGCTCAATCTGCCCAGCATCACACAGGGAAAGAGTGCCAAGAACAGCCTCCGCTTCTAATGCGACACGAACTTGACTTGGTGTGTTAAGCGGACGCTGGATAGCACATAAATCGAGATAGACTTTTGTCATGTTGACATTCTAGCACGTTCTTCTGCTTGGTAGCAAGCCCGCCCAACGGCACGCGCTTCAGCCGCGCCGCTGCGCGGCGCGGCGCGGCCTCGGCTGAAAGCGCATGTTGGGCGCACATCTTGCTGGTTACCCAGGACGATTAATGCGCACCCGTCGCCCAGCCATTTGAGGTTGAGCCACAAGCGCGGCATGAACACGTTGTGCCAAAGCCTTAAAATCTGGATCAAAGGTACAGACAATGATACCTGTATGGTCCGCATACGTTTGATGCAAACGAACAAAATGCTTACGATTGAGCGTTATCAGGACGCGCGCTTCCGCTACAGCAAATGCCAGCACATCTTCATCGGGGACTGCCTGCCCCGCCCGACCACTTTCATAGCTGGTTAGCACATCATGTCCTAACCAGCGCAATTCCTCAACGGCTGGAAGAGGAAAATTCTCATTGGCGTATAAGCGTGCCATCTATTACGCCGTCTCGTTCTCAACGATCTGTTGTTCAATCTCTTCTCGATGAAGGCGGTAATAAGCCCAAGCGTTCACCAAATCTTCTGAACGCAGGCTTGGATAACTACGCAATAAATCCACCTCACTCGCTCCCAGTCGTCTGGCTTGCACTAACACCCATACGGGGATTCGTGTACGCACAATGCACGGTTCCCCACCACAGATATTCGGTATGCTTTCGACTCCAGGAAAAGCATCACCGAGATCACGCACGACCCATTGCAACACTTGCGCTTTTTCTGCGCGTGTGGTTTTGGTAAGAAGTTGTTCAATCTCTTGAAGGACCTTCATAAAGTTTTCCTCCATATCTCGCTACCGTACATAGCATACCTGAAAGTGCGCCCAACGGTTGGTTTTAGCGGCAGCGGCGGGGCAGGCAAGACACCTTCGCCTAAAAACTACTGTGCTGGCTCGCGGCGCATACCCTGAAGCGGCGAAGCCGCTGTCCGCTGCAAACGGTGTTGGCACGCTTTTGACTTTAAAACTCGCCTGCCAATTTAAGAATACGCTCCTTGATGTCACCCGAAATCCACATACCCGAATCGCCTAATTTTGAAACATACGGCTCGACCTTATCAGTAATTCCATGTGACTTTGCTTCCAACAAAACCTTCAAAGTCCCCCAAACTTGCAATCCTGCTGCCTGTGCCGTTCGACGGGCAAGCATATCGTCAAGCAAAATAACTCTATCTGGATTCTCCAAAGCCAAAGCCATCGCCGCAATTTCGCCTGCTCCTAAATCCAAAACAAGCCATTCGGACGGCGTAGATTTTGGGTTGACAATCTTTAGCCATGAATAATCGTCAGGATTAGGGACATCATACCCTTTCCTTCTCCCTGCTTGTAATTCATTTTTGACGGCTTCAGGAGTCCACACTTCATCGAATAGTTTGGGAAGCCACTCAATACCGCCAATGCGATAAAGATAAAGAAGTGGGGAAGTATTGCTGACGGCTTTAAGCATGGGCATTTTCTAAATCGTCAAGTTCAGCCGCAAAAGGGAAGACCTTATAGCGATTCAGGCTGAGTAAAAATTCTACCCTGGACATTCCCGCAAGTTCAGCAGCGCGCCCAGAAGAAAGCCTGCCCATTTCGTACAACTTGACAGCCGCCAACATGCGGATTTCACGTCCGAAAGACTCAGCGTCCATCTTTTCGGCAAGAAGTACCTTGTCTGGTATCTCAATCGTAATTTGTTGGAGAGACATATTTACTCCTTCTGTCCACCGCTAATTTTACCCGTTTCAACATCAATTGCTACTACGATTTTCTTTTGCACGGGGCGTGCCAACGGCTCGCGCTTCAGCCGCCCGCGAAGCGAGCGCGAAGCGCGAGCGAAGCGGGTCGGCTGCATGCGCAGGTTAGGCGCAAATGGCTGGCTTGGCAAAGAGCGGCATTCATTCAGGCCGCATTTCTGGCGGCAACAACGAAACTACAAACTTGTACAACCCTTCCGCCGCAGACAGTGCTTGGTCAACCTGCTCTCGGTTTGGCTCTGTGGCATAGCCCGGGTAACGATAGATGCGAGCATACGGCGTCAATTCTATTCCTATGTCGATCCAATTTACAAACTCTGGAGCATACAACGCGGCAGCCCGTATCAATAACTCAATGTCATGGACACGCTCAAACTCTTGATCACAGAAAACCAGATAGCCTTTGACGGCTTTCTCCGCTGCTTGCTGGCAGTGATAAATCGCGGTGTCCAGCAAAGGCGGGTCACTCGCTGCCAGGACACGCGCTGAAGCCAAGTCATGTCGCGCTTTGGTGAGCCAGCTCCGCACGAGTTGCACTTTGGCGTTGGTCATACAGTACCCTTCCCTGACGGGCGACTTTGTACTCCAAAGAGGCACGCACGTCTCGCAGGAAATCGAACTCGGCTCGAGTCTTCACGATAACATCTTTGGCAATATCAAGTCCACTCAAGCAGCGGTGCCCTAGCAGAGCGCGTTGGTAGTCTGACAAGTTACTCTCCGGGACAATCACCATCACATCTACGTCACTACCTGCCGTCGGTGTTCCCCAGGCATATGACCCAAAGAGGATGACTTGCTCTGGGTGAAACAGTTCAACTAATCGTTGTGTTATCTCTTGGAGCAGATCTTCGTTTACTGTTCTCATCTGTTTACACAATCCTGATGAAAGTGGATGTGCGCCTAACGGCCTGCGCTTCACCTGCGCCGCGAAGCGCAGCGGAGCGGCGTCAGGTGCAAGCGCATGTTGGGCGCGCTTATGCTCGCCTCACAATAGCAAGCATAGTCATAGTCATTTCCTACCCCGCAGAATACCTATGGTTCCAACCATAAATGGCAATTTTAGTGCTTTGGGTATGAACTGTGATTGGCTTGTGTTGATCAATTCCACGCTCTCAACACCCCAACTTCTGACCCTATCCAGTAAATCTTCCACCTCACCATAAACCCGTTTCCAGAGGAACAAGTCCTGGAATACAAAAACGCCCCCCTTCTTAAGTGCTCGAAGGGCTTCTTTGATTAGTAAACCCTTGTCTTCAGTGTCTGCTACTTCATGAAATGTTAGATTGCTAATGACTGCGTCAAAGGACTCGTCATCGAAGGGCAAAGAGGAGGCGCTCGCTTTTTGAAAAGTAACCCTATTGCTGACACCTTCAATCTGGGCATTTCTCTCACAAACACCTTTGGAATATTCCCATGCTCCACCCCAATAGTCAATACCAGTCACGTGAGCGTCAGGGTATTTCTTCGCCACCATAATGGTTACCGCGCCACTGCCACATCCTATATCAAGTACTTTCCCTGTGCCCGCCCATTCAAAATGATCCACAAGAAGGGATTGAATCTTTGTCTGAATGTTCTTTCCCTCGGGTGAAAAACACCATCGCGCATATGCAAAGTAAGCAAAGCACAACAAGAAGATGACCGCTAAGATACCCAGCCAGGGAAACAGTACAGATAGAGCCGCAAACAAAACGCCCAACACTCCAGGTATATAAAGCAATTTGGTAGATACCCAATTCCCGTAATTGGGTCTTTCTGCAGTGAGTTGATTCATGGTCTTTTCTCTCCTCGGTCAGTTTTACACCATACAGATTGCTTGCCACAACTATGTTGGGCAGGAGCGCCCAACGGTGCGCTTCACCCGCGCCGCGAAGCGCAGCGGAGCGGCGTCGGGTGCAAGCGCGTGTTATACGCCATCGCCTGTATTCAATCATCCCCGATAGATCGTGTCGGCAGCTACAGTGCCTGAGATGACCACTGCCTCAATGCCGCCACCACCCGGAAACGTGCCTGCGCCTGCTAAATACAACCGCTCAATCGGCGTTTTCATCGGCAGGAAGGGTTGACCAGCGGCGGGGCCGTAAATCGCGCCGTTGGTCGTCCAAGCATAACGCGCAAAGGTGGCCGGCGAACCTTCTTGACGATAGACGATGTGCTGGCGCAAATTCGGGACGGCTCTTTCAGCCACAGCGATCATCCCATCGCCGTATTCTCGTTTGCGCTTTATGTAGTCAGGCGCTTGGCGATCCCACGTCGCTGCTTCCGCCTGTGGCATCAGTTTGATCAGTGTGATTGCCGAGTGACCGGGTGGGGCGAGAGAGGGATCAACTTTCGATGGCGTCATGATGCCAATATCATCCACCATCGCAATCGGCGCAATGTCTGGCACATAGTCAACCCCTAGAAAAACGATGAAGGCAGAGGTGGAGGGCTTGAGCGTTTCGATTTGCTTTATGAACGTCTTGGGCAGATGTTCGCACCCGACCAGCTCCAAAAAGGTTTGGAGAACATCCGCGTTAGAGATGATCGCTTCAGCGCAATGTCTCTCGCCAGTTGCTAACTCAACTCCCGTCGCCTTTCCGTTCTCAATCATCACCCGACGCACGGGTGTGCGGAGTCGCACTTCGCCGCCGTTTTCATTAATGCTGCGCACCAGTGCATCGGCGAACGATTGCGAGCCGCCGACAGGATAGTAGCCACCATCAAAATAGTAGCCGAAGATTGGCGCCATCGCACCAACGGTCAACACCGTTGGATCATCGCTCAGGTAGCCTGTCAGCGCCGAAATAAATTTCTTGAGGCGCTCATCTTGCAAATAGGCATCCAACAATTTCACGAAAGGAACTTCCATCCACTTGTAAGCGTGCGGATGAGTCTTTGGATACGCCAGCATTGCATCAACCGTATCGGGCACGCGCGGCACACCGCCCGTTCGTTCGACGTCAGTATACATCTCGCGGTAGACCAATTTGATCTCGTCAAACAATGCTTTGACGTTCGCGTACTCGTCGGCAAATTGCTCACCAAGCACTCGCGCGAACTCGTCTGCGTCGTGCGGCACTTTGATATGAAGGTCGCCCAAGATGTACTCGTGACTCATCAACCGCCAGTCAATCTCCTCTTCGATCCCAAGTTGTCTTTGCAGATTGCGGACAGGACCGCGCTCGCCCAAGCCACTTACGTCATGCACACCGGCGTCGAACACGTAACGCCATCGCTCGTTGCCGCGTCGCACGCCGCGCTCCCAGGATGTGCAATAGCCGCCCGCCAGAAAGTGCTGCTCAAACACGATCACCTTACGTCCACGCTTTGCCAGCAACGCTGCCGCGCTCAACCCGCCAATACCCGATCCAATCACGATGACATCGTGCCGGTCTTTCTCTGAATAGTGACCTGCGCTAAAGGTGGGCGATTCCCATTTGTAAGGTTCGAGCGCCTCAAGCCGTCGCTTGAGGCCGATGCGCAAGAACCAATTCGGGAAACGTGCCGAAAAAATGATGCCCAACACGATTCCGACGTTAGGCAGAATCACAATCAGCCAAAATCGGGCGGCCGCGGCGAGAGCAGAAAAAATGGCAACCATGGCAAGGGCAGCATTGATCAAAAAGATCACGCCCCAGATGGCGGTGATGATATTGTTGATCAGACGGAAGTAGGGGTCATTCCAGTACGCTTTGTCCCAGTCCTCGCGGGAGTACTGGTAGGTAAAGGGTGAACGGGCAACGAGCGTGCCCCATGCCATGCCTGCCAGCGTGAGACTGGTGAGAATCGCGCCATACTCGATAAAGAACGACGAGCCCAGTATCACGGTGAAGGTGAGGTGGGCGATAAAGTAGATGAGCGTGATCACTTCCAACGCCTTGAAATTGCGTTGATGCCAGCGATAGGCGTTGAGTGTGAGCGAAGCGATCAGTCCTGCGAACACTGCCGCTGTCCACAACCCCGGCCCGGACAAACTCCAAAACAGAATCCAGGGGATGAACCCGACGAATACCCAAACCATGCTGGGAAGTTTCTTTTTCATAGGGCTCCTTGTTTTGATGGCGTATAACATTCAGTTAACCTGCAATTCCGGCCCGCAGGGCTTGGCGTGGTTTGTGCCGAGCGAAGCGACCAGCACAAACCATGACAACAGGAATTGTCAGGTTGAACTGGTTGTTCGATGTCTTCTTCTTTCTTCCAATTAATAAAAGCACCTTCCAGCGTTCCCCTTGGGTACCAGCAGGAAGGTGCTACTTAAAATTCGCGGCATTTCTACCGCAGGAAGCTTCATTGGTTTTTGGCCAATTCGCTGGTTCTGCATTGCTTAGGCGCAAGGTGCAGAGCTCAGGGGCGGACAACCCGGAACCCGATATTGTTGTTCTGGTTGTTCGGATTGTTGTTGTTCCGGTTAGCGACGGTGCAGTTAGTCGCATTGTTGTTCCAACTGCCACCGCGTTTGACGCGGTTCGTGCCCGAAGCGGCTCCCATGCCAGAGTGTAACACGAAATGACCGGCAACGGGCAAGTAAAACAGCCGCAGTCATACTAGTAGCCCGTTCAGCGGCTTTGTTTTCATCGATTTGACCATTGGCAAGATCGTATTCTATGGTTATTGCGCCCTTTTTCATTCTTTGTTTTGATTTCTGCAATAGATAAATACCCTGACTTTTAATGAGAAAACCAAGAAAAGGTAATCCATCTTTGCTTTGCCCAAGAATTGCTGGTTTTAGTTTTAATTTTAAGTTTTGCAGGCAGAAGGCTTCTACTTTTTGGAATATAGCCACTAAATCCGCTTTGTTATCAGACCAGAGCACAAAATCATCCATGTAGCGGACATAGCCAGAAGGCCCAAGTTGTTCCAATATATAATGGTCTAAACCAGACAGATACAAATTCGCAAAATATTGGCTGGTTAGATTGCCTATGGGCAGACCAATACCTGGCAGGGTGTGATAGCTATCAATAAGTAGGAATAGATGATTCAGCAGTTTCGGATCCTTTATAAGGTGCTTTATCTGTTGTTTTAACACCTGATGGTCAATTGAGTCAAAATACTTGCGAACATCCAGTTTAAGGAACCAGAGCTTGGCTTTGGCCTGATGGAAAGCATACAGAACGGCGGCATGGGTACCTTTGCCTTTGCGGCAGGCGTAGGTGTATGGTTTTTATGAGTTGGCGCAAGTGCTCGTATGCCGCATATTCCTGATCGTTCAAGACTTCCCGGTAGTCGATTCGTGGAGCGTTTTGGTTCTGCTGTTTCGTTTCAGCACCATATTCTACCAAAAATAATCAACCGGTACCCCGTTCACCATCGATCAATCGTTTTTCCACATTCACGATTCGGTGAGTAGCCAAAAACCGGTTCAGCTCAGCGCAAACGGTGCATTCCCCAAAGGGACTGACAAAAAAGCTTATGAATTGTGTTAGTAATGCCATATCCCCTCGAACAAAAATATTTTTGACCCGCTACTCGGGAGGAGGGGGCGAGTTCTTTTCCCCTCCTCCTTGTTTCTCTAAGACCGCAGGACTACGATGCCCTCTGCTCCCTACGGCTCCGACTTGCCGTAGCAAGTCACGCCTCCGGTCACCGAGTGCCTCGAAGCCCTGCTATTTTCTGCAGAACTCAGGGGCGGACAACCCGGAACCCGATATTGAGGCCCTGGTTGTCCGGATTGAAGTCGTTCCGGTAAGCGACGGCGCAGTTAGCCGCATTGTGGCTCCAACTGCCACCGCGTGCGACGCGGTTCTCGCCCGAAGCGGCTCCCCGGTAGTCAGTCTGAGTTCCCGTAGGATACGTATAATACCAGTCCCAGGTCCATTCCCAGACATTCCCGCTCATGTCGTAGAGCCCAAGCTCATTGGCTAGTTTGCTGCCCACTGGGTTTGATCTATTGGTGAGCGTTTTTCCAAGCCCTGTTCCATAATAATCGTACACGGCATAATCACCGATTGCGTTACTTCCCGTGCTCCCGGCAAAGGCCTTGGCATAGCCGGTAGTGTTGGTTCCGCCTCCCTGTCCATCGGCTGGAGCTCCCATGGCCGCCCACATCCATTCCATCTCCGTAGGCAAGCGGTAGCCATTCGCACTCCAGTTCGCTGTGGCAGCGTCCCAATCCGTATTGCTGCTCATTGTCGGGATATCGTCGTAGGTTAATGTGTTAAAATCCACTCCGGTAACTGTATACACCGGGGTAAGCCCTTCAGCTATGCTCAGCTTGTTGCAGAAGGCGATAGCGTGGTACCAGTTAGTATCCTGTACCGGATCGTTGATTCCACTGGAATATCCTACATCGCTGGGGTCTGCACCCATAACCGCCAAGAACTGCGCCCGGGTAATTTCGTGCTCACTCATCCTATATGGTTTGGTAATCACGCTGATGTTGCTAGCCGTGGCATCTCGCTGAAAACGGCCAGCGGGGACCAACTTCAAGGTACCTATGTTAGCAGATGTATAATCGGCAACGCCCGTAGCCGGAAATACCGCTGTAACAACCCCAGAATTAACCGCGTTCGTTGCCGTAGCTCCCGCCACCGTAAAGCTGTTTGCCGCTACTCCTGTCAGCGTAAACCCGGCCTTGGCCGTCAAGGTAATGGTCGCCGTGTACACCGTACTTGCAGCAAAGGTTCCGCTGACGGTTGGGCTCCAACTGACCGTTCCCGTGTACTGTGCTGTCTCGGTGATCGCCGTCACCGGGGTTCCGCCACATACGGGCACTGTTACGCCGGGGATCGCTACAATGTTGATCACTGTATCTGTTGGAGGAGTTGCTGGGTTGGGACAGCCCAGCAACACAATGGTAGTCAGTGCTACCATAAGCGGAAATAGTGCCTTCATTCTCATCTTGTTA
>Ga0272446_1007861_pt1 | contig 10432 bp, 6 predicted proteins | sample YNPCB0061_FD_194587 | JGI IMG/M metagenome (GOLD analysis project Ga0272446, IMG submission 194587) | Hot spring microbial mat communities from Yellowstone National Park, WY, United States - YNP-CB-006-1 | ecosystem: Environmental > Aquatic > Thermal springs > Hot (42-90C) > Sediment | place... | reverse complement strand
GGCGCATCTCACGCTGCATGAGGTGAAGGGGCGCAAGGTGGCGCTTGCGGCTCTGATTCTCGGCGCGGCGTTTCTCGTTGTCTTTGGCGCAGGGTTCTACTTTGTGCACCGCGAAATGACCGGGGGAAATCCGGGTTTGACGCCGGCGCGCGCGCAACTGAGCGCGCAGCAGAATGTCGGTCTCAGCTTTTTGGTGATGGCCGGCCTGTACGCGGTCAACTTTCTGATGGTGATGATGGCCGTGTTGATGCCGGTGGATACGCTGGCGGGTGACATCCGCTCCGGCGTCGTCCAGACGCTGGTGACGAAGCCGGTGCGGCGCGCGTCGATTGTGCTTGGCAAATGGCTGGCCTTCTGGGTGGTGCTGGCGCTGTATCTGGTGATGATGGCCGGCGGGGTCATGCTCATCGCGCGAGTGATCGCCGGGTATGAGGCGCCGAATGCGCCGGCCGGCCTGGCCCTGATGCTGCTCGAAGGCACGCTGTTGATGACGCTGTCCATCCTGGGCGGCACGCGGCTGAGCACGCTGGCCAACGGCGTCATGGTGTTCGGGCTTTACGGACTGGCGTTCATCGGCGGCTGGCTCGAACAACTCGGCGCGGTGCTGGGCAATATGACGACGCGCAACATTGGCGTCATTGCCAGTCTGATCGTGCCGAGCGAAGCGATGTGGCAACTGGCTTCCCATTCGATGCAGCCGGCGCTGATCCGCGAGGTGTCGATCACGCCGTTTTCGGTGGTGTCGGTGCCCAGCGCGGGCATGGTGGTGTGGGCGCTGGTCTACACGCTGGGGGCGCTTCTGCTGGCGCTGCGGCAGTTCGGCAAGCGCGACCTGTAGGCGCGCGCGATGGCCCTGTCTGCTGTGACAACCCGCCCCGCCCGGACGCCGGGTTGGTGCTAAAGTCGGCCCCATGCGCGAAATCTACGTCAGCACCGATGTCGAGACCGACGGCCCCATCCCCGGCCCGCACTCGATGTTGAGCTTCGCGTCTGCGGCCTATCTCCCCGACAAGACACTGCTCGGAACCTTCTCCGCGAACCTCGAAACACTGCCGAACGCCGCCGGCCACCCGGTGACGATGGCGTGGTGGCAACAGCACGCCGACGCCTGGGCCGCCGCGCGCAAAGACCCGCAGCCCCCGGACAAAGCCATGCGCAACTACGTGGCGTGGCTGAAGCAGTTCAAGGGCCGGCCTATTTTCGTGGCCTTTCCGGCCAGCTACGACTTCATGTGGATGTACTGGTATCTGCTGCGCTTTGTTGGCGAAAGCCCGTTCGGCTTTGCGGCGCTGGATGTGAAAAGCTACGCCATGGCGGTGATGAAAACGGGTTTCCGCGAGGTGGCAAAGCGCAACATGCCCAAAGCCTGGTTCGACGAGCAGCCGCACACGCATGTGGCGCTGGATGACGCCATCGAACAGGGCGCGTTGTTCTGCAACATCCTGGCGGCCAATCTGAATGCAAGCGATCATCCTTCCCCAGCTTCGGGACGATCCTGACCTGTGAGGACAAATCAACAAGAACTCATGCATCGATAGGAGATAGACAATGGCGCAGAAAATGAAAGTGGGTGTGATCGGGCTGGGCGGCATTGCCAACACACACATGCCGGGTTGGCAGGCCTCGCCGCACGCGGAAGTGGCAGCCGGCTCGGACATCAACCCGGCTGTGTTCGCCACATGGCGCGAGAAGTACGGCGTCACGCGCTTCTACGAGAAGCCGGCTGACCTTATCAACGACCCGGAGATTGACATTGTGGATGTGTGCTCGCCGAACATGTATCACGCCGAGCAGGTGATCGCCGCGTTGAATGCCGGCAAGCACGTCATCTGCGAGAAACCGCTTGCGCCGACGCCGGACGAAATCCGGCGCATGATTGCGGCGCGCGACCGGGCCGGCAAGCTGCTGATGACGGCGCAGCACTTCCGCTTTCGCGGCGTCTCTCAGGCGATGAAAGCCGAGATCGAGACCGGCGCGCTGGGGGCCGTCTATCACGCGCGCGCCTGGATGTTGCGGCGCGGCTTCATCCCGGCGCGCCCCGGCTTTCTCTACAAGGTGCACAGCGGCGGCGGGCCATGCATCGATATCGGTGTTCACATCCTCGACCTCACATTGTGGTTGATGGGTTTCCCGAAGCCAGTGGCGGTCAGCGGTGTCGCGCGGACGGCGCTGGCGAAACACAAAGGCGCTTTCTCGCAATGGGGGCGCGCGCCGATTCCACAGGACATGGATGTGGAAGACTTCGCCGCTGCGTTCGTGCGCTTTGAAAACGGCGCCACGCTGATTCTGGAAGTGAGCTGGCTGCTGCACCACAACACGCCGGGCGAGGAGGCGCGCGTGTGGTTGTATGGCGTCGAGGGCGGTTGCGAATGGCCCAAAGCCGAGTTCATGCACACGCTCTACGGGAATCGCCAGTTCACCAATAACACGCTGCAACTGACGCAGGACACGATGGAGCCGCACGCGCTGGAGTGCGTCGAGTTTGCGCGCGCCGTCGCCGAAGGGCTGCCCAGCCCCGTGCCGGCCGAGCACTCGCTCTATGTGCAGACCATCCTCGACGGCATCTACCGCAGCCAGGAGGCCGGGCGCGAGGTAGAGCTGGCCCTGTAGCGCAAGCCGCCGGGCTTGCCAGCATGTAGGGCAAGCCGCCGGGGTTGCCAGGCATGTAGGGCAAGCCGCCGGGCTTGCCACACGCGCAACCCGTTGTGCTTGCCATCAAATATATAGCGATGATCAAACCCACCCCCCAACAACTGGCCTGGCAGGCTGCCGAGTTCGGGCTGTTCTGCCATTTCGGCATCAACACGTTCTACGACAAAGAGTGGAGCGACGGCACGCTCAGCCCGGCCGGCTTCAATCCGGCCCGGCTGGACGCGCGGCAGTGGGTGCAGACGGCGCAGGCAGCCGGCGCGCGCTACCTGATCTTCACTGCCAAGCACCACGATGGCTTTTGTCTGTGGCAGACCGACACGACCGACTACAGCGTGCGCGCCTCGCCGTGGAAAAGCGGCAAAGGCGATGTGGTGGCCGAAGTGGCGCAAGCCTGCCATGATCTCGGCATGCCGCTCGGTCTGTATCTCTCGCCCTGGGATCGCCACGAGCCATGCTACAAAGACCCGGCGGCCTACGACCGTTTCTACACGCGCCAGCTCACAGAGCTGTGCACCCGCTATGGCCCGTTGTTCGAATTGTGGTTCGACGGCGCCGGCTCGGAGGGGCGCGTCTATGACTGGAATGCCATCATGGCCGTCGCCGACACGTATCAGCCCGATGCGTTGATCTTCAACATGGGCCGGCCCACCATCCGCTGGGTGGGCAACGAAGACGGTCTGGCTGCCGACCCGTGCCACTACGTCGTGGAAGACACCAGCGTATCGGTCTACACCGATCGCAAGGACGCTGTGCCCAAAGCCTACATGCCGCCGGAGTGCGACGTGCCGATCCGGCAGCACTGGTTCTGGCATGCCGACGACCTGCACACCTTAAAAAGCGCGGAGCATTTGCTGGGCATCTACTATCGCTCGGTGGGGCTGGGCGCGAACCTGCTGCTCAATGTGCCGCCCAACCGGGATGGGCTGTTGGATGACGCGGACTGCCGGCGGCTGATGGAGATGGCCGGCGAGGTGAAACGCCGTTTCGCGCAGCCAATGCCGGCCCGGCTCACTCAGCGCGGCGCAACGGTAACGCTCGAATTCGATCAGCCGGTCACGTTCGATCATCTGGTGTTGCAGGAGACGCTGGATGGCGGCCAACATGTGGATGGCTACACGCTTCACGCCGGCGGGCGCGAGGTTGCAGCCGGGCGCACCATCGGCCACAAGAAGATCCATGCGTTTCCGGCGGTCACAGCGCGAGAACTGAGCCTTGTGCTCAACACAGACGCGGCGCGCATCGCTTCCGTCAATGCTTACCAGACCGGCCACCAGAGCGCGCCCGAGTTGAACGCGCCGTTCGACCGCGCCCTGTTCGACTCGAAGGTTGTGCCCATGTAGGGCAAGCCGTATGTAGGGCAAGCCGCCGGGCTTGCCAGCCTGTAGGGCAAGCCGCCAGGCTTGCCAGATAAACATGATGAACTCACGCGAAATCGTGCGACGTACGCTGGACTTCTCCGGCCCGGCGCGGGTGGCCCGCTCCTATGGCGACTCGGACCTGGCCTGGGCCAACTGCGCCCTGCAAACGCGCGCGACCGACTGGCAGCGCGTGGGCGGCGCAGCCTGGGAACGTTACGATGAGTGGGGCAATCTGTGGCGGCGCATCGACGACACCTCCAAAGGCGAAGTGGCTGAGGGCGCGCTGAAAACGCTGGCCGAGATCGACGCGTATGTTTTCCCCGATTACACGCGGCCAGAGGACTACGACCCCGTGCGACAGGCCCGGCGCGATCAGCCGGACAAGTGGCTGATTGGCGGGCTGCCCGGCTTTGCCTTCAACATCGCCCGCAAGATGCGCCGCCTTGAAACCTATCTCATCGACCTGATGAGCGAGCGCGAAGCCATCCGCCGGCTGCACGACCGCATCGACGATGAGGTGCTGGCGCCGATGATCCGCAACTACGCCGCCGCCGGCGCGGACTGCGTGATGATCGTCGAAGACTGGGGCACACAAACGCAGACACTGGTCAACCCGCGCGTCTGGCATGAGGAGTTTGCGCCGCGCTTCAAACGACTGTGCGCGCTGTCGCACAAGTTGGGAATGCCGGTGTTCATGCACTCGTGCGGGCAGATCGAGGCGATTGTGCCCGGCCTGATGGAGGCCGGCGTCGATCTGCTGCAATTCGACCAGCCCGATCTGCACGGCATCGACACGCTGGCGGCGCATCAGGCGCGCGGCCGGATCACGTTCTGGTGTCCGGTGGACATTCAGACCACGCTGCAAAGCCGTGACGAGGCGGCGATCCGGGCCAAAGCGCGCGAGATGCTGGACAAGTTGTGGCGCGGGCGGGGCGGCTTTGTGGCCGGCTACTACACCGACAATGCCTCCATCGGCCTTGACCCGCGCTGGCAACAGATCGCGTGCGACGAATTTGACCGTTACGGCGCGCAACTGGCCGCGCGCGCAGCCCTGTAGAATACTCCGAGCGACTGACACACTCCCTGGGTCGCAAATCCCGAATCCAAAATCCAAAATCGAAAGATGGAATACCGAGCACTTGGACGAACCGGCTGGAACGTATCCGCCATCAGCTTTGGCGCATGGGCGATTGGCGGCACGTGGGGCGCGGTGGACGACCGCGAATCGCTGGCGGCGCTGCATCGCGCCGTTGATCTGGGCGTGAACTTTTTCGACACCGCAGACGTGTACGGCGATGGGCGCAGCGAGCGGCTGCTGGCGCAACTGAAGCGCGAGCGCAAAGAGCAGATCATCATTGCCACCAAAGCCGGCCGCCGGCTGAACCCGCACGTGGCCGAGGGCTACACGCGCGCCAACCTGACCGCCTTTGTCGAGCGCAGCCTGCGCAATCTGGAAACCGACGCGCTCGATCTGCTGCAATTGCATTGCCCGCCCACCCAGGTCTACTACATGCCGGAAGTGTTCGGCGCGCTGGATGATCTGGTGCGACAGGGCAAACTGCGCCATTACGGGGTCAGTGTGGAGAAAGTGGAAGAGGCCATCAAGGCCATCGAGTACCCCGGCGTGCAGTCGGTGCAGATCATCTTCAACATTTTCCGCCAGCGTCCGGCAGACTTGTTCTTTGACCTGGCGCAGCAGCGCAAGGTTGGCATCCTGGCCCGGCTGCCGTTGTCATCGGGCATGCTGGCCGGCAAGATGACGCGCGATGCTGTGTTCGCGCCGGACGACCACCGCGCCTTCAACCGGCAGGGCGAGGCGTTTGATCGTGGCGAGACATTCTCCGGCGTGGATTTCGAGACCGGCCTGCGCGCAGTCGAATTGCTGCGCCCGCTGGTTCCGCCGGGCATGAGCATGGCCCAGTTCGCGCTGCGCTGGATTCTGATGTTCGACGCTGTGACGTGCGCCATCCCCGGCGCTAAACGCCCGGCTCAGGCTGAGGAGAATGCGGCCGCGGCAGACTTGCCGGCGCTGTCCGCAGAGACGATGGCGCAGGTGAGCGCCATCTACAGCCAGCACATCAAGCCACTGGTGCACCAGGTCTGGTGAGCGGCGGTTCGGCAGGCTCACTGACCGCAGCGATTCAGCGGGCGAGTCGTTGTTGCGAATGATCTTGTGACCATTTGATCCGTCGCGCATCTAAGGAACACGATGAGCAAAAAGAAACACGCCAAAGAGTCTCACTCTGGCAGGCGACAAAGCGCGCCGCAGTCCGCGCAGAAAACCGCGCAACCTGCGCCAAAAGCGCCGCCCGCGCAGCCTCAACCGTCGCGCCGGCCAGGGCCGATGATGATGTACGGCGGCATTGTTGGCCTGCTTGCGCTGGCCGCTCTGCTGGTGATTGCGCTGACACAGAACAACGCCGCCCCGCTGGCGAGCGTGGCCACCGCCGCCTCCACCGCTGCGGTTGCCGGCGAAACATCTGTGCCGGCTTCGTTTGCCCCTTTGCCGCTTGAGATCTCTGTGCAAGAGGCCGCGTCCATGCGCGATCAGGGCGCCTTCATCCTCGATGTGCGCGAGCCGAGCGAATGGGAAGCCATCCATATCCCGGATGCGACCCTGATCCCGTTGGGCACGTTGGCGCAACGGGTGGCCGAAGTGCCGAAGGACAAAGACATCGTGGTGGTGTGCCGGTCGGGCAATCGCAGCCAGCAGGGGCGCGATATTCTGTTGCAGGCCGGCTTCATGCGCGTGACCAGCATGGCCGGCGGCGTGAACCAGTGGCGCGCGGCCGGATTCCCCACCGTCAGCGGTCAGTGAAAGCAGTCCCCGCTCGCTTCTGCAGATCGATCGCGTGCCAGCGCCCCGAGGACGGGGCGCTTTGCTTTGTCCTCAATGCAGAGACAAGCCCACCCCTGATCGTGATATGGTACGCGCTCATCGAGGGATAAGCACATGACACGAATACTGCGCGTGGAAGTCCGCACTCAGTGCGATTCTTTGGCTGCAAGCGCCAACCGGCATGTTGAGATTGCCCGACAGTTGGGCATTGCGGGGCTGGCCGGCTGTCAGGAATTGCGATTGTATTTTGTGGCTGGAGAAATCTCGCCAGTCGAAGCGCGTCATCTGGCCGACGCCTTGCTGGCCGATCCGGTGACCGAAGCGTATGAGATCGTGGAAGCGGGCGAGGAAGACGGCGCGCCGGCCCGGTCATCTTACATCCAGGCTGCCGCGCCCGATCATGTGATTGAAGTGACCCGCTTGCCCGGCGTGACCGACCCGGCAGCGGAGAACCTGCTGCGCGCCGCGCAATTGCTCAGTATCGCCGGCGTCGAGCGCGCCGCGACTGGCGCCTGCTACCTGCTGTGGGGCGAATTGACGTCCGAAGCCTTGCAGCGGCTTGCGGTCGAGGTCTTTTCCAACCCGGTCATCGAGCGCCACAGCGTCGATCAACCGATCGGCGCGCCGTTTGTGCCCTATCAGCCCATCGACGACACGGTGGAGGTTGTGCCCATTCGCAATCTCGACGAGGATGGTTTGCTGCGCCTGAGCCGCGAGCGCCGGCTGGCGCTGGATGTGGACGAGATGCGCGCCATCCGCGATTACTTCGTGGACGAGGAGCGTGATCCCACCGACGCCGAGCTGGAGATGCTGGCCCAGACGTGGAGCGAGCACTGCGTGCACAAAACCTTCAAAGCCCTGATCGACTTTCGCGTTGAAGGAGCGGATGCGGCGCCGCCGGCTGCTCAGTCCCACGCGCCGCATCCCAAAATCGTGAACGGTTTGCTGCGCGAATTTATCCGCGCGGCGACGGAAGAGATCAACAAACCCTGGGTGCGCTCGGCGTTTGTGGATAACGCCGGCATCATCGCCTTCGACGAGCAGTTCGATCTGGCTTTTAAGGTTGAGACCCACAACCATCCCTCGGCGCTGGAGCCGTTCGGCGGCGCAAACACTGGCGTGGGCGGCGTGGTGCGCGACATTCTGGGCGTCAGCGCGCGGCCGATTGCCAACACCGACGTGCTGTGTTTTGGCCCGCCCGATCTGCCCGAATCGGAGTTGCCGGCCGGCGTGTTGCACCCGCGCCGCATTGCCGATGGCGTGGTTCACGGCGTCGAAGACTATGGCAATAAGATGGGCATCCCCACCGTCAACGGCGCGATTCTCTATCACCCCGGCTACACCGCCAACCCGCTGGTGTTCTGCGGCTGTCTGGGCATTCTGCCGCGCGGCGCGCATCCATCGAATCCGCAGCCGGGCGACTACATCGTGGTGGTGGGCGGGCGCACCGGCCGCGACGGGTTGCGCGGCGCGACCTTCTCCAGCATGGAGATGGATCAGGCCACCGGCCAGATCGCCGGCAGCGCGGTGCAGATCGGCCATCCGATCCACGAAAAGCAGGCGCTGGAAGTGATTCTGCGCGCGCGTGACGAGCGCCTGTACAACGCGATCACTGACTGCGGGGCCGGCGGCCTCTCCTCCGCAGTGGGCGAGATGGCAAAAGACCTCGGCGCGCGGGTGCGACTCGACGCCGCGCCGTTGAAGTATCCCGGCCTGCGCCCCTGGGAAATCTGGTTGAGCGAAGCGCAGGAGCGCATGGTGCTGGCCGTGCCGCCGGACAAATGGCCGCGGCTCAAGGCGATCTGCGATGGTCAGGACATCGAGGCGGTGCAAATCGGGCAGCTCGAATCGACGGGCCGGCTAAAGCTGTTCTATGGCGACAAGCCGGTGGCCGATATGTCGATGGACTTTCTCCACAACGGCATTCCGCGCCGCAAACTCACCGCTATTTACGATTTGGGATTGACGATTGACGATTCTGCTGCGTCCAATCGTCAATCGTCAATTGACAATCGTGAATTGACAATCGTCAATCGTCAATTGTCAATCCTGCGCGCTTTGCTCTCGCATCCCAACATCCGCAGCAAGGAGCCGGTCATTCGCCGCTACGATCACGAAGTGCAGGGGGCCGGGGCAATCAAGCCGCTGGTCGGCGTGGACAATCACGGCCCCAGCGATGCGGCGGTGCTGGTTCCGGTAGTCAGTAGTCAGAAGTCAGTAGTCAGTAGTCGGAAGTCAGTAGTCAGTAGTCAGAAAGAAGATGAGTCCGCATCTGCGAATGCGCAATACGGAACACCCGATACGCAATACGCAATGCGCAATACGGATTCCCCGGCGACCGCCCCCGAATCCAAAATCCCAAATCCAAAATCCAAAATCCGAGGCGTGGCGGTGTCGGCTGGCATTTGTCCGCAGTACACCGCCCTCGACCCGTATGCCATGGCGTGGGCGGCGGTGGACGAAGCCATGCGCAATGCGGTGGCCGTCGGCGCCGACCCCGATCAGATTGCGCTGCTCGACAACTTTTGTTGGGGCAATCCGAATTTGCCCGACCGGCTGGGCAGCCTGGTGCGCTGCGCGCAGGGCTGCTACGACGCCGCGATCGCATATCAGGCGCCGTTCATCTCCGGCAAAGACAGCCTGAACAATGAGTACACCGGCGCGGATGGCCGCAAGCACGCCATCCCCGGCACGCTGTTGATCTCGGCGCTGGGCATTGTGCCGGATGTGGCGCGCGCCTGCACGATGGACTTGAAGCGGCCGGGCAACCTGCTGTACGTGGTGGGCGACACGCGCCCCGAATTCGGCGGCGCAGCCATCTGGGATGTGGGATTTACGCTTGAACCGCCAGAGGCTCAATCGCTGATGGTCAATCGCCAGTCCAAAATCCAAAATCCAAAATCCAAAATCGAGACGCCTCCCCAGCCGGTGACCGATGGGCTGGAGCGTTTGCGCGCGCTGCATCGCGCAATTGCCGCCGGCCTTGCGCAAGCCTGCCACGATTGTTCTGAAGGCGGGATGGCTGTCGCGCTGGCCGAGATGTGTCTGGCCGGCCGGCTGGGCGCGCAAGTCGATCTCAGCCGCGCCCCGTTGACCGAACGCAGCGACGATCCCGCTTTCACCGATTGGGTTGCGCTCTTTTCGGAGTCGTTGTGTCGCTTCATTGTCGAGGTGCGACCCGAAGATGCAGCGCAGTTTGAGTTGTTGATGGCCGGCGCGCCCTATGCCGCGATTGGTTCGGTGACGGCGGGTGATGAACTGGTGATCGGCGGGCAGAGCGGTGAGTTGATCCGCGCGCCGGTGATTGATCTTGAACGCGCCTGGCGCGGGCAGGCCGGGGAGTGGCGGTTCGACAGGCTCACCGACCAGAGCGGTGGTTCAACAGGCTCCGCTTCGACAGGCTCGGCTTCGACAGGCTCAGCCGCCGGGGCTTCGACAGGCTCGGCTTCGACAGGCTCAGCCGCCGGGGCTTCGACAGGCTCAGCCGCCGGGGTTGTGGGGCGGCCGCGGGTGCTGATTCTGCACGCTACCGGCACGAACCGCGATCGCGATGCGGCGCTGGCTTGCGAACTGGCCGGCGGGG
>Ga0272446_1007860_pt1 | contig 10435 bp, 9 predicted proteins | sample YNPCB0061_FD_194587 | JGI IMG/M metagenome (GOLD analysis project Ga0272446, IMG submission 194587) | Hot spring microbial mat communities from Yellowstone National Park, WY, United States - YNP-CB-006-1 | ecosystem: Environmental > Aquatic > Thermal springs > Hot (42-90C) > Sediment | place... | reverse complement strand
AGTAGATCGCCGTCTCTGAGAGGCCCGCATACCCCTTCTCGTCGTAGAAGAGGTTCCTGCCACCCTTCCAGAGAGACTGGTGACAGTGCATTCCGGAACCGTTGTCCTGGAAGAGCGGCTTGGGCATGAACGTCACTGTATAGCCGTTCTGGTATGCGACGTTCTTGATGATGTACTTGTACTTCATCAGCTTATCGGCGGTGGTCAGCAGAGACCCGTACTTCACGTCGATCTCCGACTGGCCTGCCGTGCCGACCTCGTGATGCTGCACTTCACACTCCACGCCAGCTTCGAGGAGCGTGAGCAGCATCTCGGTGCGCAGGTCCTGCAGCGTGTCAGCCGGCGGGCAGGGGAAGTACCCGCCCTTGTAGCGGATCTTGTAGCCAAGGTTGGGCTTCTCGTCGCGGCCGGAGTTCCAGATGCCCTCGTCGCTGTCGAGGAAGTAGTAGCCGGAGTTCGGGGTCGTGTCGTAGCGAACGTCGTTGAAAACGTAGAACTCGGCCTCGGGCCCGAAGTAGGCGACATCCGCCAAGCCGGTTCCGCGCAGGTACAGCTCGGCCTTCTTGGCCACCTGGCGCGGGTCACGACTGTAGCGCTCTCGCGTAATCGGGTCCTCCACGTCGCAGATGATGTTCAGCGTCGCGACGTCGGTGAACGGGTCCATGAAGGCCGTGTCGGGGTCCGGGATGAGGAGCATGTCCGACTCGTTGATCTTCTGGAACCCTCGGATCGACGAGCCGTCGAAACCGATGCCCTCCGAGAAGGTCTCTTCGGTGAACACACCCACGGGCATCGAAAAGTGCTGCCACACGCCCGGCACGTCGACGAACCGCACGTCCACGATCTTGGCCTCGCGCTCGGTGGCGAGGTCGATCACCTCTCTGGGCGTCATTGTCGCTGCTTCTCCTTCCTGGATGGTGGTCGGTGTGAGGGCGCCTTCAGCCCAGCGACCGGGCGCGCGCCGCCAACAGCAAAAAACGCTCTCGCCCGCCTGAGAGGCGGTGCGAAGAGCGTTCGCGGAAGCCCGCGGCACGACCGCGTGCGCGGGCGGAGTGATCGTTTCTGAGCGGCGAGGCGCTAGACCCCGCCAGACGCGTCAAGTATACCGGCGCGCCGCGAACCGAGTCAACAGCAGGTCGCGTTCCATGTCGCGATCCAGCGCAGGCCGACTTCAGCTCTTGACCGCGATAATGCTCGCAAAGGAGGCCAGGCCGTCTGCATGAGGAACGTACAGCAAGTCCTCGCTGCTGTACAGGATCCTCCAGCCCGCATAGCGTGCGAGCAACTCGCCTGGAGAAAAGCGGTACAGCTCCGGCCGATCAGCGAACCCCTCGGCCGCTGAGGTGACGACCCGGATGGCATGGATGCACTGCGCGGGCGCGACCTTTTGCAGCCGTTGGAGGAAACATGGGCACTCGGAACCGAGGGACTGCAGGCAGTTGCCCGAAAACACGATGTCCCAGCGCTCCGCGATCGGAGCCTCGGTCACGCATCCGCACCGCACATCCGCCAGCTCCACGCCGCGCTCATGCACCAGGCGCTCTGTTTTGCGAATGCCTGCCGCAGCCGCGTCGATCGCCGTCACGCGATACCCCTGCTGCGCGAAGTAGACGGCGTCGCGACCTTCGCCGCAGCCCAGGTCGAGCACTCGGAGACGCTCCTCCGGACGCAGCCATCGCGCGAAGTGGACGGTGAGGCGTCCTAGCTCGCTGGGCTCCTTCCCGAAGAACCACGCTTCGGGATCCGAGGAATAGCGCTCCTCCCACTGGCTCACGTCAACCGCAACCGCCTGCGTGCCGCGCTCGCTCACGCCTTGGCCTTGAGAAGCTGTTCGATGGCGGCCGTCACCGACGGGTCGAGGGGCTCAGTCCGTGGCCCGAACCGTCCGGCGATCTCGCCGTCACGACCGATCAGGAACTTGGTGAAGTTCCACTCGATCTCTCCGCCGAAGCGCGGGTTCGTCTCCTTCGAAGTGAGGCGCCGGTAGAGCGGGTGCTGTCCCTCGCCCTTCACGACGATCTTCGCGAACATAGGGAACGTGACCCCGTAGTTCGTGGAGCAGAACTGCTTGATCTCCTGGTTCGTGCCCGGCTCCTGCGACGCGAAGTCATTCGCCGGAAAACCCAAGATCACGAGGCCCTGCTTGCGGTACTTCTCGTAGAGCGCTTGCAGGCCCTTGTACTGAGGGGTCAGCCCGCACTTCGACGCGACGTTCACAATGAGCACGACTTTGCCGCGGTAGCGAGAGAGCGGCACGCGCTTGCCGTCGATGGTCTCCATGGTGAAGTCCAGCCATGGCGACTTGCTGGGCTCGGCCGGGGAGGCCTTGCGGGCGTCGGCAGACAGGGACGCCCCCACAAGGCCGGCAGCGAACAGCGCGAGGGCGGCCAGGGAACCGCGCGACGCAAGGCGCAGGATTCTCATAGCGGATACCTCCAGGGACCGCACGTGGTGCGGTCGGTAGTCTGCTCTGCTATACGGTCCGCCAGCCGCCAAGTTACCCTGCATCACGCTTGCGGGTCGTATCCGCGGGACGGGAAGCCCCACGAAGGCCCCTCGCTGCCGTCTTCGCTTCCTCCGCCTTCTTCTGGGCCTCGACGTAAGGCTTGATGAACGCATCCGCCTTGGCGCACGTCGACAGGTCCGGCGCGACGAACGGAAGGAGGGCGCCCTTGCGCGCCCGGATGCGGTTCACCTGCAGCCGGCACTCCCGCGCGAGGTCGATCGCCTTCGCGAGCACGCGTGCGCTCTCCTGGGGAGCGTGGAACCCCATGCCGTTCGTCGCGGCCACATAGTCCCAGTACATCTGCCCCCGGCGCACGAGATCCCGCACCTCGGCCAGCTCCGCATGCGTTGCCTTCAGCCGCATCGCATCGCCGATCTCGAGGTGCGCCAGTGCGAGCTGCTCCTCGGCGATCCTCCGCAACTCCTGCGTCTTGTCCTGAATGGCGTAGACCCGCTGGCGAATCTCGCCTTCGGACCAGCGGTGGCAGACCTGGCACGATGCCGCCATGTTGTAAAGCGGGCTTCGGATCTGGTGGTCGGTGAACTTCACGCCACCCTCGGAACGGTACGGCATGTGGCAGTCCGCGCACGACACGCCGCGGAACGCGTGCACCCCCTGGCTCCAGACCTCGTAGTCGGCGTGTCGGAGCTTGATCATGCGCGCTCCGCTGATAGCGTGGGTCCAGTCGCTGAACCCCACCTCCTTGTAGTACTTGTCGAAGTCGTCCGCGCCCAGACCCTTGTCCCACGGGAACACGAGGCGGTTCGTCTTCTTGTCGGCGAAGTAGTAGCTCACATGGCACTGCGCGCAGACGAGCGAGCGCATCTCCTGGTGAGACGCCTTCCGCACGTCCTTGCCCATGCGCTTCATGGCCTCGATCAGGGCCGGACGCGAGATGCGCAGCGCCATCGTCTTGTTGTCGTGGCAGTCCGCGCAGCCGATCGGGTTCTTCACCTCTCCTTTGAGGTCCGCGAAGCGAGACGCGTAGAACTGGTCCACGCCCATCTTCGCCATCAAGCGCGGTACATCCGGGCTCTTGCAGGTCCAGCAGGTCGCGGGCGTCCTGTCGCTGAGTCGCTTTGTCGCGGTGACGTCCGCCACCGCGTTGTAGTGGCCTCGCGCCTGGTTGTACTCCTTCGCGAACGCGAACCCGGCCCACAGGACCACCTGAAGGGGCTGCTCCGAAAGGTAGTCACGCATGTTGGAGCCGCCGTACTTCGTGTTGTCGTTCATCTGGCGCGTGGACTCCCACGAGTTGTACTCGCGCGGGAAGCTCACACCCCACTGGCTATTGTCCGCCTCCCACTCGCTGACTGGCCTAACGAACTGGACGGACGCGAGGCGACGCTCCGCCCGACGCTCGGTGATCGTCGTCGCGAGCAGGCCGAGGACGAGCACGCCAACGGCGGAGCCCAGGAACACCGCCCAGCCCAGCATCACCATGCGAGAGCGTCGCTCCATCGCAGTCCTCCATCATTCAGGGATTCGCGGCGAACGGTCGCGGCCCGTAGGGTCCGCTTACGGCATCATCCACTCGGGCGCCGGCGGCGAGAGTGGAGGCACCGCCGCGTTCGGAGTGGACGTCAGGCTGTGAACCCTCCCGTGAGGCGTCTCCCGGTGGCAGTCGATGCAGGCGCGATCGGGGCCGGCGTGCGGGCCGGTGACGTCGGCCACGACGGGCGCATGGCACCGCACGCAGTTGGCCTGGATGACCTGCGCCGACGCGGGAATGGCTTTCATCACGTGGGGCTCGCGACGAAACGTGAAGACAGCCGAGTGCCGCATGCCGTCCATCGCCTTGAACGCGTACTTGGCGAGGAGGTTGTCATGCGGCACGTGGCAGTCGTTGCACGTCGCCACGCGAGCGTGGCTGGAGTGCCGCCAGGTGGCGTACTCCGGGAACATCACGTGGCAGTTGATGCATGTCCTCGGATCGTCCGAGAGGTAGGAGGCGGCCTCCGAGATGCGCGCGACGTACAGCGCCATGCCGAACAGCGCGCCGGTCGACGCGAAGGTCGCCCAGCGCAGTCCGGTCGGCACGCCCTGTAGCGTCAGCACCCGCCAGAGCAGCATTGGCGCCTCTCCTCCTTGCGCGCCGCTCCGCGAGCCGGGAGCGGGCGCTCCCGGCTCGGAGGACCGACTACGAGGACCCCAGTATCGCCTCCATGTCGGCCTGAACGCTGGAGATGCGCTTGATCCCGTAGTTCGCGACGAGCGCATCGAGCACCTTCGGCGTGAGGAAGGCCGGCAGGGATGGGCCCAGGCGGATGCCCTTCACTCCGAGGCTCAACAGCGTGAGCAGAATGGCCACGGCCTTCTGCTCGTACCAGGAGAGCACGAGCGAGAGCGGCAGGTCGTTGACGCCGCAGTCGAAGGCTCTGGCCAGCGCGAGCGCGATCTGGATCGCCGAGTAGGCGTCGTTGCACTGACCCACGTCCAGCAGGCGCGGGAGCCCCGCCACCGTTCCGAAGTCCAGCTTGTTGAACCGGTACTTGCCGCAGGCGAGCGTCAGGATGACACAGTCCTGCGGCAGCGAGCGGGCGAGCTGCGTGTAGTAGTTGCGCCCCGGTTTGGCGCCGTCGCAACCGCCGATGAGCACGAAATGGCGGATGTCGCCGCTCTTGACCGCTTCAATGATCCGGTCGGCGACGCTGAGGACCGCGTTCCGACCGAAACCGACCATGGTGGTCCGCTTGGGTCCGTCCTGCTCGAACCCAGGGGACGCCAGCGCTGCGTCGATGACCGGCGAGAAGTCGCCGTCGCCGATGTGGCGCACCCCCGGCCAAGCGACGAGTCCGGAGCTGAACATCCGCCCCATCGTCTCGTCGAGCGGGCGCTGGATGCAGTTCGTCGTCATCAGGATGGCGCCCGGGAAGGCAGCGAACTCGGCGACCTGGTTCTGCCAGGGGCCGCCATAGTTGCCCACGAGATGCGGGAACGCCTTGAGCTTCGGGTAGCCGTGGGCGGGCAGCATCTCGCCGTGCGTGTAGACGTTGATGCCTTTGCCCTCTGTCTGCTTGAGCAGCGTGTAGAGGTCCGGCAAGTCGTGCCCGGAGACCACGATGGCCTTGCCCTTCACCGGCTCGACGCGCACCACGGTGGGCTCGGGGTGCCCGAAGGTCTCCACGTGCCCCGCGTCCAGCAGCTCCATCGTACGGTAGTTGATGTCTCCGACCTGCAGCGCGAGCTGGAGCAGCTCCGCCTCCGTGACGTCCTCGCGCGCCAGCTCGCTGAGCACGCGATGGTAGTCTGCCATCAGGGCGTCGTCGGACTTGCCGAGCCGGAGCGCGTGCTCGTAGTAGGCGGCGGCGCCCTTCAGGCCGTAGGTAGCGAGCTCCTGCAGACCGGCGATGTCCTCTCCCAGCCTGGCCTTGCGGCGCTGGATCGACACACCATGCCCCTGCAGGATGAGCCCGTCGATCGAGCGGAGGGGCTTCCATGCGGCCGGCCCGCCGAGCTCCTCGGGCGTCAACCCTGCCTGACGGGCAGCCGCCTCGTAGAGCGCGCGAACGCGGTCGCGCATCTCTGCCGCCGCCGTCAGCATCTCCTGCAGCCGCAGGGGATGGAAGTTGACGTTCGTAACGGTCGTGAACAGCCCCTCGATCACGAAGCGATCGGCTGCCGCGTCTGCTACACCGAGATCGCGGGCACGCCGGGCGTACATGGAGATGCCTTTGCACGCATGGACCAGCAGGTCTTGGAGCGCTGCCGTTGTCGCGTCCTTGCCGCACACCCCCTGCTCGGTGCACCCCGTTCCCCGCATCGTCTGCTCACACTGATAGCAAAACACCCCGGATGACCTCCATACTTTGGTGTCTCTTCGTTGGGCTGCTCACCAGCCCAGAGCATGCCACCCGGCGGTGGCAAACACAGCAAACCAGACGGCCAGACCCGTTTCTGCAGCGCCCATCCTCCCGAACAAGGGACGGGAGCACGAGAGCCTGGTCGCTTCCAGCAGCGCGCGCGCCGTCGGAAGCGCGAACGCCGCAACCCAGTACCCGCCGGCCCCGGATCCTAGCGTAAGCCAGGAAGCCGTGGCTACGAGCGCAAGCGAGGCGTGGTACGCCACTACCGGAGCTGTCAGGCGGCGGCGCACAGCGGGGGACCAGACGTCCCGCATGACGAACGCGAGCAGTCGCACCCGCACGCGCAACACGGCGCCGGCGAAGTGCGCGGCCATCGCCAGCCACAGGGCGAGCGCGGCAACGTCCACCCTGCCGCGCGCAACGACGACCATGACCGCCGACGAAGACGCGAGCGCCGCCGCGCCCAGCGCCTCTCCCCACGTCGTACGATCCAGACGCGCCTGGTTCGAGGGCCGGCGCCGCGCCGCGCAGATGGCGCCCCAGGCCGGCGCGGCCGCGAGCGCCAGCGCCACGAGCGCAATGCCGACGAGCCCCACTCTTCCGAGACCCACCACCAGCCCACCCGCACTCAGACCGGCCGCAGCCGACCAACCGGCGAGCCACGCGAGCGCTCCCCTGGGCGGACGGGGCCGCAGCGCCTTCGCGAGACCATCGGTCGCCAGGTAGGCAGCCAGAACCGCGACGCAAGCGAGGGCAGCATCCCCGACGCTGGGGCGCGCGACGGCGGCGCCGGTGCACAGCGAAACCGCCAGTACGATCCACGCGCCGTGCTCTGCAGGGAGGAGCGCCTTGAGGGTGCGCCCGCCAGTCACACCGGCCGCGCCCTGGCGCGAAGCGATCCTAACCGTCACCGCCCTGCCTCCGCAGCGCCTCTTCGAGGGCCAGAGCCCGCGGGTGCAGGAGGCCATCCTCCTTCGCGATGTGCTCTCGCAGGTCGGCGTCGAGTGCGGCGAGCCCTGCCACGAACGCACGCACCGCGGGCTCGGCGTGCTCGGGAGCGCCGTAATCGCTCGTCAGAGCGCGCATCCGCGCGAGGGCATCCTCGGCCGCTCGGTGCTCGAGCTCCATGACGCGGATGGGGTTCGCGACGGTGACACAGTGGAAGCTCGGCAGGGAGGTCGCAGCGTCAAGGGTCCTGCACAGCGGGAAGAGGATCTGCTCCTCCTTCATCAGGTGCGACTCGAGCTCGGACCGCAGGTGCCGAAACACCTCGGCGCACTGCGCCAGCGGACCTCCGGCGCCGGACACCGCACGCGCCGCTTCCCCGAGTCTTGGCAGCTCGCGCTTCAGGAACTCGTGGTGGGTCGCCTCGATGTGGTCGGCGATCTCTGTGACGGTGGCCATCGCAAGGTCTTGCTGCCCGATACCTGCCATGGGTGCATCACCTCACCGCTGTCGCGTAACTCGATAACTGGATATACAGGTCTTCTTTCACTCAAGTATGCCATGCGGTAAACTGGATGTCAAGCTCTTGTTTTGCCAAACTTGGGTTCTTGGGCGAGGAGGCCGGCACGGTGTTCTCACAAACGGTGGAGTACGCACTCCGGGCCGCTGTCACCCTCGCGTCCATCCCCGGACGGCGCTGGACGGTGCGCGAGATTGCGGAGACGAGCCGCGCACCGCTGCACTACCTCTCGAAGATACTCCAGTCCCTCGCCAAAGCCGGACTCGTGGCTTCGGTGCGAGGCTTGCACGGGGGATACGTCCTGACACGCGCGCCGGAAGACATCTCGGTGCTGGACGTCGTGACAGCCATCGAGCCCATCCCCCGCGTGCGCCGCTGTCCGCTCGGCCTGAAGGAGCACGCGTCGGGACTTTGCCCGCTGCACCGGAGGCTGGACGAGGCCGCTGCCAGCGTGGAGGCGAGCATGCGGGCCACCAGCCTCGCCGAGCTCGTTCATGAGCCAGGGCCGTCCTCACCCCTCTGCCTGCGCGCGGAGGCAGGCGCCGTTTGGCGCTCCTGACACCTTCACGCAGGATTCGGTCGCAACGCCGTCCGAAGTTGGCGCAAGGGTGCTGCGCCGCCTCTTGCGCCGCCCGACGGAGCGCCTGATGAACGCTCGTGAACGGTACCATGCGACGGTCGGCTACCGGCCCGTCGACCGCGTGTTTCGGTGGGAGATGGGGCCCTACCCAGAGACGCTCAAGCGATGGCGTGCCGAAGGCCTGCCCGAGGACGACAACTGGGCGCGGTACGGCGGCTATGACCGCTTCGAGACCGTGCCCGTCACTGTGGGGCTCTGCCCCGGTTTCGAGTTCGAGTCGCTGCGTCTGGAGAACGGCTACGAGGTCTACCGCGATGCCGACGGCGTCGTCAAGCGCCGCTTGCGTGACGTACCGCCTCCCGCGATGCCGCAGTACCTCGAGTACCCTCTGCGCGGGCGCGCGAACTGGCACGAGTTCCGCCGGCGCCTGAACCCCCAGAGTCCTGCTCGCTTCCCGCTGCACTGGGACAGCCTGCGGATGCAGTTCGCGGTGCGGGATTTCCCCCTCGGGGTCCACGCCGGCAGCCTGTATGGCTGGCTCCGAAACTGGATGGGAGTGGAGCAGATCAGCCTGGCCGTCTACGACGACCGCGCCTTCCTGGAACAGGCCGCCGAGGAGATCGCCGACTGCATTCTTGCGGTGCTCGACCGTGCTCTCGAAGGAGTGAGCTACGACTTTGCGGTCTTCTGGGAGGACATGGCCTACAAGACCGCTTCGCTCATCGATCCCCGGCACTACCGCGCCATCTTCCTGCCGCACTACCAGCGCCTCACCGACCGACTGCGTGCGGCTGGCGTCGAGACGATGATGCTGGACAGCGACGGCAACGTGGAGGAGCTCATTCCCTGCTGGCTGGACGTGGGCATCCGGTTCATCTACCCATTCGAGGTGGCGGCGGGGATGGACGTTGTCGCGCTGCGGAAGCGGTTCGGGCGAAGCCTCGTCATCGGTGGAGGCATGGACAAGCGCGTTCTGGCCGGCGAACCGTCGGGCATCCGCGCCATGGTCGAGGAGAAGCGGCCGTTGATCGAGGAGGGCGGCTACGTGCCGGGCTGCGACCACGCGATGCCGCCCGACATACCGTGGAGCAACTACCTGCTCTACCGCGAGCTGCTCGCGGAGGCCTGCGCCTGAGTCGCGGGCATCAGCCCAGGTCCCGCTCCACCTCTACGTCGGCCGGGGCCTGCACCTGCGTGTCGACGGTCCCGTCCGGCCGGCGGCGATGCTCGACGCTCACCAGCCCGCGCGGCGTCGGCAGCGACCCGCTCGCCCAGTCCAGGTCGCCGAGGCGGGGGGCGACGCGGAGTCGCCGGAACCCCGGGGCGGCCGGCGAGAGGCCGAGCACGTGCTCCGTCAGCCATGCGGTCGGGCCGGCCGCCCAGCCGTGGCAGAGGCTGTGCCGAAGCCCCTTGTAGCACCAGTTCCCGAAGTCCGCGTGCAGATCGCGCATGCCCGTGGGCGTGATCTCGTCGATGCGCCACGCGTTGGGCAGCCAGTCCAGATCGAAGCCCTCCCAGAACGTGGTGGCGCCGCGATCCAGCATCGCGCCCCAGTAGCTGCGAATGAGGTCCAGGCAGCCCGTCCAGTCGCTGGCCTGGGCGCGCGCCTGCAGCACGTAGTAGCCGTAGAACGTGGAGATGCCCCGATCAGGGTTCACGGCGAGCAGACGCTCGTTGGTCTCGTCCGGCGGCAGGAGGCCCGCGAGCACCGCCAGCGCATTGGCCTGCTTGCTCGGGCTCGGCGCGCGCACACCGCCCAGAGCGCGCGTATGCGCCGCGAAAGCGCGGGCAGCGGCCTGAGGCTCGCCGATCTCGGTGCAGAGCCACGCGCCCGCCTGCAGCGCGAGCGCGGCCAGCGCCTGCAGACCCGCGTCGATCGCGGTCGGGTCCTCGCTCGTGGGCCACTCGAGGAAGCGCAGTCCGTCGAGGCGCTCGACGCCGTCGTCGCCCACCTTCTCCTCCACGAGCCGCAGCAGCTCCACGAGGTACGTCCGCTGTGCGCCAAGGTACTCGAGGTCGCCCGTGTAGCGGTACCAGTCGCGCTGGAGCAGGATCCACCACAGCGAGTAGGACGAAAT
>Ga0272446_1007858_pt1 | contig 10437 bp, 8 predicted proteins | sample YNPCB0061_FD_194587 | JGI IMG/M metagenome (GOLD analysis project Ga0272446, IMG submission 194587) | Hot spring microbial mat communities from Yellowstone National Park, WY, United States - YNP-CB-006-1 | ecosystem: Environmental > Aquatic > Thermal springs > Hot (42-90C) > Sediment | place... | reverse complement strand
GACGTCGACGCCGCTCGCCGGGCCCTCGCGGCGGCGTCTTGAGCCGGGCGGGACCGCGGAGGTCCTCTGCTAGACTCGCGTCCGACGCTGTCCAAGATGACCGGTTCACGCGGCGCGTCCCCGCGAGGGCGCACACGCCGCCCGGCCCGATCGCTTCACGGGCCCGGCGTCGACCGCAAGCGACCCGGCGCGGCGTCGCGGGCACGGCCCGCGGCGACTGCTCCGCGGCCGAGAGCGAGGAGAGAGGATGCTGTCGAAGGACGTGAAGGCGGAGGTGATGTCCGCCCACCGGCGACACGAGACGGACACCGGGTCGCCGCAGGTCCAGGTCGCGATACTGACGCGGCGGATCAACGACCTGACCGAGCACTTGAAGGTCCACAAGAAGGACCACCACTCCCGCAGGGGCCTGCTCAAGCTCGTGGGGCGGAGGCGCCGGCTGCTCAACTACCTGCAGCGCCGCGACATCGAGGCCTACCGCGAGCTCACGCGGTCCCTGGGCCTGCGGCGCTGATCGCGCGGTCGGTGCACGTCGCGCCCGCCGGCGCGGCTCGACGGCGCGTCCCGGCTCCGGCTGGACCCACGCCGGAGCCGCGCGGCCGGAGCCTGCCGCGGCCGGGGAGTGTCAGACATTCGACGACGCGCCGGCGGCGACCGGCGCCTGGACGTGCCCCGCGGGAACGAGGCGGGGCGGTGAGGACGTGACAGATGAGTAGTGACGTGAAGCAGACGCGGGCGGTCGCCGATGTGGGCGGCCAGCCCATCGTGTTCGAGACGGGCAAGCTCGCGAAGCAGGCAAACGGCGCCGTCGTGGTGCGCAGCGGCGACAGCATGGTCCTCGTGACCGCCGTCGGGCACCCCGACGCGCGGGAGGGGGCCGACTTCTTCCCGCTGACGGTGGACGTGGAGGAGCGGATGTACGCGGCCGGGAAGATCCCCGGCGGCTTCATCAAGCGCGAGAGCCGCCCCAGCGACAAGGCGATCCTGACGGCGCGCATGACCGACCGCCCGATCCGGCCGCTCTGGCCGAAGGGCTACCGCCGCGAGGTCCAGGTGATCGCCACCGTGCTCTCCGCGGACCAGGTGAACGCGTTCGACACGCTGTGCATCAACGGCGCCTCGGCGGCGCTGATGCTCTCGGAGCTCCCCTTCCTCGGCCCCGTAGGGGCGGTGCGCATCGGGCTCTCCAACGACGAGTTCATCATCAACCCGACGCTCCAGGAGATCGAGGAGTCCGAGCTCGACCTGGTGGTGGCCGGCACGTCCGAGGCCATCTCGATGGTCGAGGCGGGCGCGCGCGAGGTCGACGAGGAGACGCTGCTCGAGGCGCTCGTCATCGCGCACGACGAGATCAAGAAGCTGTGCGCCGCGCAGCGTGAGCTCCGCGAGGCGGCCGGCAAGCCGAAGTGGGAGGTCGAGCCGGTCGTGGTCGATGCCGACCTCATGACGGCGATCGAGGAGGCCGTCGGCCCCGACCTCGACGAGGCGACGCAGGAGCAGGGTAAGCTGGCCCGGCGCGACAAGGTCGCGGCCGTGCGCCACGCGGCCTTCGAGAAGATCCTGGGGGAGGACGCCGACCCGGAGCGGCGGGGCGCCTTCCTGGCCGCCTTCGACGCCCTCCAGAAGAGGATCATCCGGCGCCGGATCGCCGTGGACAAGAAGCGTCCCGACGGGCGTGCGGCCGACGAGCTCCGGCCGATCTGGTGCGAGGTGGGGGTCGCTCCGCGGGCCCACGGCTCGGGGCTCTTCACCCGGGGTGAGACCCAGGTCATGACCGTGCTCGCACTCGGCACGACCAAGGAGGCGCAGCGCATCGACGGTCTCGGGCTCGAGACCAGCAAGCGCTACATCCACCACTACAACTTCCCGCCGTTCAGCGTCGGCGAGACCGGGTTCATGCGCGGCCCCAAGCGTCGGGACATCGGGCACGGTGCGCTCGCCGAGCGCGCGCTGCTGCCCGTGATCCCGTCGGAGACGGACTTCCCGTACACGCTCCGCCTGGTCAGCGAGACCCTGGAGAGCAACGGCTCGTCCTCCATGGCCTCGGTCTGCGGCTCCACCCTCGCCCTCATGGACGCCGGGGTGAAGATCGCGCGGCCGGTGGCCGGGGTGGCCATGGGCCTCATCAAGGAGGGCGACGACTACGTCATCCTGACCGACATCCAGGGCGATGAGGACCACCTGGGCGACATGGACTTCAAGGTCGCCGGGACGGAGCGCGGAATCACGGCGCTCCAGATGGACATCAAGATCACCGGGGTCACCTTCGACATCATGCGCGACGCCCTCGCGCAGGCGAAGGCCGGCCGCGACCGCATCCTCGACACGATGGCCGAGACGATCAGCGAGCCGCGCCGGGAGCTCTCCCCGTGGGCGCCGCGCATCGTCGCCCTGAAGATCGACCCGGACAAGATCGGCACCGTCATCGGCAAGGGCGGCGAGACCATCCGCGGCCTCGAGTCCGAGTTCGACGTCGAGATCTCCATCGAGGAGGACGGCACCGTCAACGTGTACGGCGTCGAGGGCGCCAAGGCGGACGCGTGCATCGAGCGCATCCGCGCGATGACGAAGGACGTCGAGGTGGGCGACGTGTTCACCGGCGCCAAGGTGGTCAAGACGACGACGTTCGGTGCCTTCGTCGAGCTGACGAAGGGCGTCGACGGCCTGCTGCACGTCTCCGCCCTCGGGCCCGGCCGCATCGAGCGGGTCGAGGACGTGCTCAACCGCGGAGACCTCGTGGACGTCCGCGTGGTCGAGGTCGACAAGGCCCGCGGCCGCATCGGCCTCCGCCTGCTGGGCGACGAGTCCGACTCTGCGCCCACGGAGGACAACGGCGCCGGCGGAGGGCGCCGCCGCCGCCGCCGGATGCGGGTGGGCGACGCCGAGTAGCGTGCCGCGCTCCGCACGGGCAAACGGCCCTGCGACCGCATGAGCGGGCGGCGGGTCACGACCGGCCCGGGGGGGCTTCGGATCGCGACGGAGCCCCTCGAGGGCGTGCGCTCGGTCGCGCTCGGCGTCTGGATCGGCGTCGGATCGCGGTACGAGCGCCCGGACGAGGCGGGGATCTCCCACTTCATCGAGCACATGCTCTTCAAGGGGACGCGCCGCCGCTCGGCCGAGGAGATCGCGCAGATCTTCGATGGGCTCGGCGGCGAGGTGAACGCCGCGACCAGCAAGGACTACACCGTCGTCTACACGCGGGTGCTGGACGAGCACCTCGAGCGGGCGCTCCCGGTGCTGGCCGAGATGCTCATCGAGCCGGCGTGGACGGACCTCGCGCAGGAGCGCGACGTCGTGCTCGAGGAGATCGCGATGTACGAGGACGACCCGCACGACCAGGTCCACGACCTGATCGGCGAGGCGGTCTTCCCGGGCCAGGCGCTCGGCCGTCCCGTCATCGGGAGCGCAGAGGTCATCGGCGCGGTCGGCGAGGACGAGGTCCGCGCCTTCCACCGCGGCCACTACGTGGCCCCCAATATGGTGGTCGCGGCGGCCGGGAGCGTGGACCACGACCGGCTGGTCGCGCTCTGCGGCGAGGCCCTGGCCGCCCTCCCGGCGGCGGGGGAGAACGGCTACTTCGAGCCGGCGGTGCCCGGCCGTCCGACGCTCGTCGTCAAGGAGAAGCCCACCGAGCAGTACCACCTCGCCCTGGGAGGGCCGAGCTTCGACCGCAACGACCCTCGGCGCCACGCCCAGTCGGTCTTGGACACCCTCCTCGGGGGCTCCATGAGCAGCCGGCTCTTCCAGGAGGTGCGCGAGAAGCGCGGTCTCGCCTACTCCGTCGGCTCCTACTCGGTCGGCTACGCGGACTCCGGCCAGGTGGGCGTCTACCTCGGGACGCGCGAGGAGAGCCTCGTCACCGCGTGCGCGGTGATCGCCCGCGAGCTCCGCCGGATCGTCGAGGAGCCGGTCCCCGCCGACGAGCTCCGGCGGACGAAGGACCATCTCAAGGGCCGGCTGGTGCTCGGGCTCGAGAGCCCCGCCACCCGGATGAACCGCCTGGGCAAGGCGATCCTCGGCCAGACCGAGCTCCTCTCGATCGACGAGGTGATCGAGCGGGTGGAGGCGGTGACGGCCGAGGACGTGCGGCGCCTCGCCGAGGAGTTCTGGCGGCCGGAGTGCATGTCGGCCGCCGCCATCGGGCCGCGGTCGGATGCCATCCGCTCCGCGCTGGAGCCCCTGGCACCGGAGCTGGCGGGCTGACGTGATCGCGGTGCTGGTCGCCGGCGCCGCCGGGCGCATGGGTCGCACCGTGTGCGCGGCAGTGGAGGGGGCGGGGGACATGACCCTGGCCGCCCGCGTGGACCCCGAGCTCGCGCCCGGCCCGGGGGTCTTCCCCGACGTCGGCTCCGCCCTCGCCCGGGGGGGCTGCGAGGTCGCCGTCGACTTCACGCGGCCCGAGGCGGTGCTGGCCAACGCGCGAGCCTGCCTCCGAGCCGGTGTGCATGTGGTGATCGGGACGACCGGGCTGGGTGCGGAGGCCGTGGAGGAGATCCGGGCGCTGGCGGAGTCCGGCTCCGCCAACGCCCTGATCGCGCCCAACTTCGCCGTCGGCGCCGTGCTCATGATGCGCTTCGCCGCCGAGGCCTCCCGCCACATGGACAAGGCCGAGATCGTGGAGCTCCACCACGACGGCAAGCTCGACGCCCCCTCGGGAACCGCCCTGCGCACTGCGGGCATGATGCGGGGCGAGGTGCCGATCCACTCGGTGCGGCTGCCCGGCCTGGTGGCCCACCAGGAGGTCATCCTCGGCGGTCGCGGCGAGACGCTCACCATCCGCCACGACTCGCTCTCTCGGGAGAGCTTCATGCCTGGCGTGCTCCTCGCGGTGCGCGAGGTGCGCTCGCGGCCCGGGCTCACCCTCGGGCTCGAGCCGCTGCTCTTCGGGGCGTAGCAGCGCCGCACGGTCCGGCCGCCGCCCCGGCGGCAGGCCGCCGGGGCGGCTGGGTATGCTCGCTCCATGGCCGCGAGGCGCATACGGAAGCTGATGGCGGCCAACCGGAGCGAGATCGCCATCCGCGTCTTCCGCGCCGCCACCGAGTTGGGGCTGCGGACGGTCGCCATCTACTCGATGGAGGACCGGTTCGCCCTGCACCGCTTCAAGGCGGACGAGAGCTACCAGATCGGGAAGGGGCTCGACCCCGTCCGAGCCTATCTCGACATCGACGGGATCATCCGGATCGCCCGCGAGGCGCACGTCGACGCCATCCATCCCGGCTACGGCTTCCTGGCGGAGAACCCCGACCTGGCCGAGGCGTGCGCGCGCGCCGGCATCGTGTGGGTCGGGCCGCCGCCGGCCGTGATGCGGCGGTTGGGCAACAAGGTGGAGGCGCGCCGGCTGGCCGTCCAGGCGGGCGTCCCCGTCATGCCGGCCACCGGCCCCCTGCCGGAGGACCCCGCCCCGGTCGCCAGGATGGCCGAGGAGATCGGCTACCCGCTGATGCTGAAGGCCAGCTGGGGTGGGGGAGGGCGCGGGATGCGTGTCGTCCGCGACGCAGCCGAGCTGGCCGAGCAGGTGGCGGCCGGGCGCCGGGAGGCGCGGGCCGCGTTCGGGAACGACGAGGTCTTCCTCGAGAAGCTGGTCGAACGGGCGCGCCATTTGGAGGTCCAGGTCCTCGGCGACCGCCACGGCAACGTGATTCACCTGTTCGAGCGCGACTGCACGGTCCAGCGCCGCCATCAGAAGGTCGTGGAGACCGCGCCCGGCCACGCGCTCGAGGAGAGCCTGCGCGCGGAGCTCTGCGATGCGGCGGTGCGGCTCGCCCGAGCAGCGGGCTACGAGGGGGCGGGGACCGTCGAGTTCCTCCTCGACGCCGATACGAAGCGCTTTTACTTCATCGAGGTCAATCCGAGGATTCAGGTCGAGCACACCGTCACCGAGATGGTCACGGGCGTCGACCTGGTGAAGGCCCAGATCCGGATCGCCGAGGGCGCCGAGCTGGGGACCCCCGCAAGCGGCGTCCCGCCGCAGGAGGAGATCGGCCTCAACGGCTTCGCCCTGCAATGCCGGATCACGACCGAGGACCCGGCCAACCAGTTCATCCCCGACTACGGGCGAATCTCCGCCTACCGGGGTGCGACCGGCTTCGGCATCCGGCTCGACGGCGGGACGGCCTACTCCGGGGCCGTGATCACGCCCTTCTACGACTCCCTGCTGGAGAAGGTCACCGCGTGGGCGCCCACGCGGGAGGAGGCGATCGCGCGGATGGATCGGGCGCTGCGGGAGTTCCGCATCCGGGGCGTCACGACGAACCTTCTCTTCCTCGAGACGCTGATCGCCCACCCGCGCTTCCGCTCGGGCGACGTCACCACGCGCTTCGTCGACGAGACGCCGGAGCTCTTCCGGTTCCCGCACCGGCGCGACCGCGCCACGCGGCTCCTCTCGTTCATCGGTGACGTCATCGTCAACGGCAACCCGGACGTGGCCGGTCGCCCCCACCCGGGGAGGGTCCCGCCACCGCGGGTGCCCGAGGTCGGCGGGGCTCCCCTCACCCGCGGCTCGCGCGACCTCCTCAAGGAGATGGGCCCGGAGCGCTTCGCCGCGTGGATGCGCTCGGAGCGGCGGCTGCTGGTGACCGACACGACCTTCCGCGACGCCCACCAGTCGCTGCTGGCGACCCGCCTGCGGACCTACGACATGGCGGCGATCGCGCGTGTCTACGCCGAGACGCTGCCGCTGCTGCTCTCGATCGAGGCCTGGGGCGGCGCAACCTTCGATGTGGCCATGCGCTTCCTGCGCGAGGACCCGTGGGACCGCCTGGACCAGCTCCGCGAGCGCATCCCGAACATCCTGATCCAGATGCTCCTGCGAGCCTCGAACGCCGTGGGGTACACGAACTACCCCGACAACGTCGTGCGGTACTTCGTCCGCCAGGCGGCTGCGTCGGGCGTGGACCTGTTCCGGGTGTTCGACTCCCTCAACTGGGTCGAGAACATGCGGGTGGCGCTGGACGCGGTGCTGGAGGCGGGGGCCCTCTGCGAGGCGGCCATCTGCTACACGGGAGACCTCACGGCCCCGGACCCCGGCAAGTACGACCTCGCCTACTACGTGCGGCTCGCCCGGGAGCTGGAGGCGGCGGGGGCGCACATCATCGGCATCAAGGACATGGCCGGGCTGTGCAAGCCGGCGGCCGCGCGGCGCCTCGTGGCCGCCCTCCGGGAGGAGGTCGGCTGCCCCGTCCACTTCCACACCCACGATACGAGCGGCATCGCCGCGGCCAGCGTCCTGGCCGCGGCGGAGGCCGGCGTGGACGCGGTCGACGCCGCCATGGACCCGCTGAGCGGCCTCACCTCGCAGCCGAACCTCGGGTCGATCGTGGAGGCGCTCCGCGATGGCCCCCGCGACACGGGGCTCCCCCGGCCGGCGCTCGCCGCCGTCGCCGCCTACTGGGAGGGGGTGCGCCGCCAGTACGCCGCCTTCGAGAGCGACATGCGCGCGGGCGCGGCGGAGGTCTACGAGCACGGGATGCCCGGCGGGCAGTACACGAACCTGCGCCAGCAGGCGCGCGCTCTCGGGATCGAGCACCGTTGGGGTGAGGTCGCCCGGGCCTACGCCGAGGTGAACCGGATGTTCGGCGACATCGTGAAGGTCACGCCCACCTCCAAGGTGGTCGGGGACCTCGCCCTGCTCATGGTCACCAACGACCTAACGCCCGAGCAGGTGCTCGACCCCGAGTACGAGATCACCTTCCCGGAGTCCGTCGTCGAGTTCTTCCACGGCGACCTCGGCCAGCCGCTCGGGGGGTTCCCGCAGGACCTGCAGCGGAAGGTCCTCAAGGGGCGCGAGCCGCTCCGGGTGCGTCCTGGCGAGGTGCTGCCTCCGGCCGACCTGCCGGCGGTCCGGGCCGAGGTGGAGCACCGGCTGCGCCGATCGATCGACGACCGGGAGCTGGCCTCCTACCTGATGTACCCCAGGGTCTTCCTCGACTTCGCCGAGCACCAGCGCCTCTACGGGGACGTGAGCGTGCTGCCCACGCCGGTCTTCTTCTACGGGCTGGAGCGCAACGACGAGCTGGCCGTCGACATCGAGCGCGGCAAGACGCTGATCATCCGCTTCCTGGCGGTCGGCGAGCCCGATCCGGAAGGGCGGAGGACCATCTTCTTCGAGCTCAACGGCCAGCCGCGCGAGGTCAAGGTCCAGGATCGCAGCCTGTCCGGCGGGGGTCCGGCGCATCCCAAGGCCGACGAGGCCGACCCAAGCCACGTGGCAGCGCCCATGCCCGGTCTCGTCGTCGGCCTGTCGGTGTCGCCCGGCCAGCACGTCGCACGGGGTGACCGGCTGCTCTCGATCGAGGCGATGAAAATGGAGACGGCGGTGTACGCCGAGCGGGCGGGGGTCGTCGAGGACGTGCTCGTCTCCGCCGGCACCCAGGTCGCGACCAAGGACCTGCTCCTGATCGTGCGGCCCTCCCCGGACGGCGCCGGCCCCGGCGGCACGGGGAGCGGTTGATACGATCGCGGCCACTGCGAAGGAGGGCATGTGGGCGAGTACCGCAAGATCGCCGAAGAGGAGGTTGAGCTCCGGGAGCGCCGCGGCGGGGGCGCCTCCTCCCGCGACATCGCCGGGGCGCTGTCCGCCGAGAACGTCGCGCTGCGCACCTGGGTGTTCGGTCCAGGGCATGAGATGGCCTACCACCGGCACAAGACGCAGGAGGAGATCTACCACCTCCTCTCGGGCGGCCCCCAGGAGGTCCTGATCGACGGCGAGGTGGTGGTGGTGCAGGACGGCGACTGGCTCCGCCTGCCCAAGGACACGCCCCGGCGGATCCAGAACCACACCGACCGCGACGCCGTGTGGCTCACCATCGGGGCGCCTCCGGGAGAGGGGATCATGGACGGCATCCGCCTGGACCCGGCGACGGGCGCGGAGATCCCGCGATCCTGAGGGACGGGGCGGCTCCGGCGGGCCGGTAGCCCGCCGGAGCCGGGGACGCCGCCCTCCGCGGCCGCTCGATGGGTCCGCGACTGCTTGCGCTGGCCGGGCTCCTCGCCCGCCGCTACGGTCCCGCCGCCGCCGCGCGCCTCGCGCGGGCTGCCCGCGGCTGGCTCGCCGATCCCGCGAACGCCCGTGCCAGGGACGAGCTGCTGGGGCAGCTGCGCGGCTGGGCGTCCCGCGCGAGCGGAGCGGCCGCCGGGGCGGCGGCCCTCCTGGCCCGCGAGATCGAGGTCCGCCGGCGCCGGTCGGTCGCCGCGTGGGAGCGCGAGGTGATCGCTCGGCGCATGGATCTGGCCGGGGCTGCGCCGGGGCCGGCGCGCGAGGCGGCGCTGAGCGCGTACGCCGAGGAGGCGGAGAGCGCCGCGGCCATCCTCGCCGTGTCGGCGCGGCCCGGCGAGGACCTCGCGCTCGTCCGCGCGGCGGTCGCCGCTGAGCGCGGCATGCTGTCCGGCGAGCGCATCGGGCGGTCGGAGCGCGACCGGGCGCTGCGCGCGCTGGACCGGGCGCTCGCGGCGTGCGAGCGGGCCGCCCGGCGATGAGGATCCCCCGCGACCTCTGCCACCTGACCCCGGACGGGGACTGGGTGCCCGGCAGCGGCCCCCGGGGAGCCACGCGGATCTGGCCCTACACCCAACACTGGAGGTGGCCGGTCCGGACCCGCGACCCGCTCCGCGCCGACCCGGTGAACCTCTTCGTGATCGGTACGGACCACGTGCGGATGATGCGCGATCTCGCCCCCCGGGGATGGTCCCGCCCCGGCGATGGGGGCGTCCACCGGCTCTGGATCGACCGGCGGCTGCGCGTCATGTCCGACCACGTCGCGCTGGGCGGCCGGGAGCGGCGCCTGCACGCGCGCCTGTGGTCCATCCCCGCGGGCTGCCTCGTCGCGGCGCACGAGGAGTACCTGGACGAGCGCCGCGACGCGCACGTCGTCACGTCGTGGGATGCCGCCCGGGAGCGGATCGTCGCCGACCTGTGCGCGGCCGGCTACGCTCGCCTGGCCCCGTCGGCGATCGTCGCGCGTCCGGCCCTGCGGGGCGTCCCCGGCGACGGCAGGATCTGGCGACTCGTCGCCCCGTGACGGGCTTCCGGCGCCAGGTCGCGCACCGTGCGCGATGCCGGGCAGCCGGATGCGCCCGATGGTTGGGACCAGAGGGAGTCCTCTACGCCCGCTCGTCGCGCCTCGCCCCGGCCGCCCGCCGGGCGGCGACGGGGAGAGCGACGTCCCGGAGAGCGCGACAAGGAGGTCCGCCCGTGCCCTGCTCCCTGCACCGACGCCTCGGCGCCGTGGTCGCCGCCGCCGCCGTCGCGTTGCCGGCCGCCGCCCTCGCCCGCTCGGCGGTGCCGGCCGCGACCGGGGCGCCCGCCGCAACCGTGACGACGGCGGTGGGGATGACGGCCGCCGCGTCGGCGCAGGAGGTTCGGACGTCCGTCACGAGCCTGACCAAGCGGCTCACGGCGCTCAAGCTCCGCCTCGACGCTCTGGCCAGGCGGGTGGCGGC
>Ga0272446_1007857_pt1 | contig 10437 bp, 12 predicted proteins | sample YNPCB0061_FD_194587 | JGI IMG/M metagenome (GOLD analysis project Ga0272446, IMG submission 194587) | Hot spring microbial mat communities from Yellowstone National Park, WY, United States - YNP-CB-006-1 | ecosystem: Environmental > Aquatic > Thermal springs > Hot (42-90C) > Sediment | place... | reverse complement strand
GCCCGATCACCATTGAGGACGATGCCGTTCAGATCGGACCGCTCGTGTCCACCCGCATGATGTGTGAGGGCAAGGGGGAGACCGAATCGGAATATTTCGCAGCACTCGAGGCGGCGCGGTCCTTTGACCTCGATGGCGACATGCTCGTGCTCAAGGCCCAAGACGGCCGGGTTCTCGTGAAATTCCGGAAATAAGAGGGTGCGCCGGATGCCTTTGATTGTGGCATAAGCTGTCGTTAGAGAAAGCAGTGCGGATATCTGCGTTGAGGCGTTGCAGGCTTTGGCCATTATCAGCAGCATTTTTGAGCAGTCGCCGAACAGCTCGCGGAATTCAATAGAGTCCTTATGACGCGCTCCATCCTCATCACAGGCTGCTCTTCCGGGATCGGCCTAGATGCGGCACGGACGATGCGGGACCGTGGCTGGCGGGTGCTCGCAACGGCGCGCAAGGCGGAAGACCTCGCACGTCTTAAGACCTTTGAAGGGGTTGAGGCGCTGCACCTCGAACTTGCTGATCCTCAGTCGATCGCAACGTGTGCGATCCGTGCGCTTGAAATCACACGAGGACGCATTGACGCGCTTTTCAATAATGCAGCGTTCGGCCAGGCCGGTGCGGTCGAGGATCTGACGCCGGCGCTCCTGCGTGAGCAACTCGAGGTCAATCTCGTCGGCACGCACGACCTGACGCGGCGCCTCATCCCGGCGATGCGCCGGAACAGATCGGGGCGGATCGTCAATTGCTCGTCGGTGCTCGGCATGATCGTTGCGCCCTACCGCGGCGCTTATTGTGCCTCGAAGTTTGCGCTTGAAGCGTTGACGACATCGTTGCGGTTGGAGCTCGAGGGTTCGGGAATTTTCGTCTCACTCATCGAGCCAGGACCCATTCGCTCGCGGTTCGTTGAACACGTCTTGGCGCGGTTTCTTGCCACGATCGACATCGAAAACTCGCCGCATCGCGACGTCTATCGCGGCCGCATCGAGGCGATGAAGGCGGGCGGGCAAATGTCGTTCAAGCTCGAACCCGAAGCGGTGAGCAAGCGGCTTGTTCATGCCGTCGAGAGTTCGCGCCCGCGGCGACATTACTATGTCACCGTGCCGACGCACGCGGCTGCCGCTATGCGCCGGGCGCTTCCGCAATTCGCACTCGATTATTTCGCCAAGAAGTTCTGAACCGAGCCGGCCGTCACTTGGCGAGAGCGGCGCGCCAGTGGCGAACCTTGTCATCGAGCGGTTTGACGTATGCCGGACTCGATGACGGCAAGACGAGCATCGTGAATCTGCGGCTGGCGATCCGCGGATCATCAGCGACATGAGCACGGAAAAGAGCGTGCGCGCGCTGTCCGTTAAAGGCGATCGTGTCAATGCGCGGATGGGTGCGGAAGAACGCTGCAAAGTCATTGGGCTTGGCATTACGGATCGCAGAATCGAGGCTGCCATCGCGTTCAGCGCTCGCGAGGACGTCCCAGAGCGCAAATCCGCTTTTTAGCAGCAAGGCGACACGGGCGGCGTAGGACTCCGGTGGCGGCTCGCCGGCAAGGGCGGCTATCAGCGACCAGAAGTGATTGCGCGGATGGCCGTAATATTGCTGCCGAAGCAGCGATTCATCGCCGGGCAGTGTGCCGAGAATCAACACGCTCGCCTTTGCGTTTGCGATCGGTGGCAATCCGCGTTTTGGCTTTGAAAGTGTCGGTCGGGCAAGGTCGTTGTTCGGACGGTGCGTTGCCATTTGCATTACGCGCGATGATAGGGGTGGCCCGAAAGAATGGTCGCGGCACGATAAAGCTGCTCGATCAGAACGATCCGTGCAAGTCCATGCGGAAGGGTCAGGCTGCCAAGTGAAAATCTGAGATCGGCAGCCTTGAGTGCCGATTCGCCGTGGCCATCGGGGCCGCCGATCAAAATGGCGCAGGACTTCATTCCATCATCTCGCTTTTCGCCGAGCAGGCGAGCGAATGCCTCGCTCGTGAGAGTACGCCCAGCCGGATCGAGGACGATGATGAAGGTATCGGTGCCGGCTTCCTTCAAGAGGCGTGCTGCTTCATCATTCTTTCGATCACTGGCATTGGCTGCGCGGCTTTCGGGAAGCTCGCGAATGAGCAGTGGGCCAAGGCCGATTGCTTTACCTGAGCCGTTGAAGCGCTTCATATAGCGCTCTGAAATTGCCCGTTCCTCAGCGTCCTTCAGCTTACCGATTGCGGCGATCAAAATACGCATAAAATATTGCTCGCGGAGACCGCGCTTATCAATGCCTGGCAGCCACCCTGTCCCTCAGTGCTGGGAGTCGCTTTGTGCCGCGTCGGGAATTTCCGCCCGCCACATCTTCTCGAGGTTGTAGAATTCGCGAACCTCGGGTCTGAAGATGTGGATGATGACGTCGCCAGCGTCGATCAGCACCCAGTCGCAGGCGTTCATACCTTCGACTCTGATGTTCTTCTCGCCGCGGGCCTTGAGTTTCTCGCGCAGCTGCTCGGCGATGGCGCCCACGTGCCGGTCATTGCGGCCGGAGGCGACAACCATGAAATCGCCAAGCGAAGATTTCCCTGCGATCGGGATGGTGACAATGTCCTCGGCCTTAGCGTCGTCGAGCCAGCGGACGACATCGGCGAGGAGGGCAGCCGAGCCCGGCACTTTGGCAGCGGACTTGGCGATGGAGGTGCCCTTTCGGGCGGCCCCGGCTGTGGTTCGGATCAAGCGGTGGAGATCCTTTGCTGATTGGTCCCGTAAGCTGATTGAGGTCGGGTCAGTACCGACCGGCAGCATATTAAATCAGCGTTGCCGCGCATGCCAAACGAAATTCAGGCGATGGCCGGCGCAGAAGTATAATGATTTTCAAGTGACTGGCTGCTTTTCACGGGTCTGTTGACGGTTTGCCGCGCGCAGTGCCGTCGATGACAGCCCGCACAAGCGAATCGTCAACAGCGTCCAGGCTGGCGGGCGACGGCCGGTAAGTGCGCGGGCTCTTGCTTCTGGCCAGCGACTTCTCGACAGGGCCGAAGCGGCGCGTGACGACAGCCCGAGCAGGCGCCAGCCGGGCCGGTCGACAACCACAATCGGCATCGAGCCGGCGATTTCCTGCCAGTGCTGCCAACGATGGAAGGTCGCCATGTTGTCGGCTCCCATGATCCACACGAAGCGGACGCCGGGGAAGCGCCGCTTCAGAAATGCCAGCGTTGCCGCTGTATAGGCAGTCCCAAGTTCCTGCTCGAAACCCGTCACCTTCATTCGAGGGCCGCGGGCAAAGGGACGCACGAGTTCTATGCGGCCGGCGAGGGAGGACAGCTCATCTTTCTCTTTGAGGGGATTGCCAGGCGTAATCAGCCACCACACCTGGTCCAGGCCCAGCCGTTTCATCGCCGTTTCGGCGGCGATGCGATGGCCATCGTGGGGTGGGTTGAACGAGCCGCCCATGATCCCGATGCGCTGGCCAGGAAGGCAAAGCGGCGTGCGGACGCGAAGTGAGCCGAAGCTCTGCAGCGGAATCTTACGCGCCAAAGCGAACAGGCCTCATTCCGCACGCCTCACTTCGGCCGAATTTGGCCATTGCCGCGCACCTTATATTTGAAGCTCGTCAGCTGCTCGACGCCGACGGGCCCGCGCGCATGCATCTTGCCCGTGGCGATACCGATTTCAGCGCCGAATCCGAATTCGCCGCCATCGGCAAACTGTGTGGATGCGTTGACCAGCACGATTGCCGAGTCGACCCGTTCCAGGAACTTCTCAGCGGTCTCTTCGCATTCGGTGATGATGGCGTCGGTGTGCTGTGAACCATAACGTGCGATATGCTCGATCGCTTCATCGACACCGTTGACGGTCTTGACGGCAATGATGGCGTCGAGGAACTCCTTGCCGTAATCGTCGGGGGAGGCGGCCTTCACGCGGGGATCAACCTTTTGCGTCGCTTCATCACCGCGCACCTCGCAGCCGGCATCGAGGAGAGCCTTAACGAGCGGCGTCAGGAGGTCGGTGGGGGCATTCCGGTCGACGAGCAGGCACTCGGTCGCGCCGCAGATACCGACGCGGCGCATCTTGGCGTTGAGGACGACCGGAACCGCGATCTCAAGGTTGGCATCCTTGTCGACGTAGGTATGGCAGATGCCCTCGAGGTGGGCAAAGACCGGCACGCGAGCCTCTTCCTGGACGCGCTGCACGAGGCTTTTGCCGCCGCGCGGCACAATGACGTCGATAGCGCCATTCAAACCGCGCAGCATCGCCCCGACCGCTTCGCGATCCGTTGTTGGGACAAGCTGAATGGAAGCTTCGGGAAGATGGGCGGCGCGCAACCCTTCGACGAGGCAGGCATGAATGGCGACGCTCGAGTGATGACTTTCCGATCCGCCGCGCAGAATCGCTGCATTGCCGGCTTTGAGCGAAAGGGCGCCGGCATCGGCCGTTACGTTCGGGCGGCTTTCATAAATGATGCCGATGGTTCCGAGAGGCACTCGGACGCGTTGGAACTTGAGGCCGTTCGGGCGTGTCCACTCGGCGAGGACGGTGCCCACGGGGTCGGGAAGCGCGGCGATGTCCTCAAGTCCGGCGGCGATTGCGGAGATGCGCTTTTCATCGAGGAGAAGGCGATCGACAAAGGCAGCCGGGCGACCCGCCGCCTTTGCCGCTTCAATGTCTTTTGCATTGGCGGCGAGGATCTCCGGCGTACGCTTCCGCAGCTCTTTCGCTGCCGCACGAAGAGCCGTGTTTTTCTCTTCCGCAGTTGCGATGCTCAGCCGGCGGCTGGCGGCCTTGGCGGCTTCTCCGATGCTGCGCATCAGCTTGGCAGTGTCGTCCTCAATGCGCTCCGGCCTGTTCATTAGGATTTCCTCGTCAACGCCATGTCGTCACGGTGGATAAGGGTGCTCCGGCCTTCGTACCCGAGAATCCTGGCGATTTCACGCGAATGCTTGCCCATAATACGTCGCGCTTCGCTCGCCGCATAGGCGATCAGGCCGCGTCCGAGTTCCCGCCCGTCCGCGGATCGGATGATGACGGCATCGCCGCGGTCGAACGAGCCGTCAATGCGGGTGACGCCCGCCGGCAGCAGGCTCTTGCCGGTCAGAAGCGCCTTTTCGGCCCCGGCATCGAGAAAGACCTGGCCGTTTGGTACGAGCTGACCGGAAATCCAGCGTTTCTTTGCGGTCACCGGGTCGGACTTGGCGATGAACCACGTCACGCGCGCGCCCTCCGATAAGGCCTGCAGCGGGTGGAGAACCTTGCCGCTCGTGATTACCATGTGGGTCCCGGCGGAGAGCGCGATCTTGCCGGCTTCGATCTTGGTTTTCATGCCACCTTTGGACAACTCCGTGCCGGCATCGCCGGCCATGGCCTCAATCTCAGGCGTGATCTCGGTCACGAGCGGGATGTGCTTTGCGTTCGGATCGCTGCCGGGCGGGGCGGTGTATAGGCCGTCGACATCGGAGAGCAGCACGAGGCAATCGGCCGAGACCATCGAGGCGACCCGGGCCGACAGGCGGTCATTGTCTCCGTAACGAATCTCCGCGGTGGCGACGGTGTCGTTTTCGTTGACGACAGGAACCGCCTTGAGCGCCAGAAGAACCTCGATTGTATTGCGGGCGTTCAGATAGCGCCGGCGCTCCTCCGTATCGCCGAGCGTCAGCAGGATCTGGGCGGCCGTCAGACCGCGGGCGGCGGCAAGCTCCTGATAGGCATGCGCGAGGCTGATCTGGCCAACGGCTGCTGCGGCCTGGCTCTGCTCGAGATCGAGAGGCCCTTTCGGAAGTTTCAAGGCATGGCGTCCGAGGGCAATGGAGCCGGAGGAGACAAGCACGAACTCCTTTCCCGTCTTGGCGAGTTCCGCGACGTCATCCATCAACGAGTTGAGCCAGTCCGACTTGATACGGCCGGTCACACGGTCGGTCAGCAGTGCCGATCCGATCTTGACGACGATGCGGCGCGCCTTCGCCCATTCGGGGCGAACGCTCACGGTCGAGGCATTGGTTGCGGACGTGCGGACCATTTTCATCTCAAGCAAGATTGAGGTGTTTTGCTCTTGAGCGAGCCTTATCAGCAAATGCGGGCATTCCGGCAAGGGCCTCTGCGGATAAGCGGCAGCAACCGTTTACCAATGGCAGTAGCCGGCCGGCCCTTTTCTCGTCAGGGGACAAACGCCAGGAACAGAAACGTCCCGAATATCACGAGATGCAGGAAGCCGAACAAGATATTCGTCTTCCCGGTGCCGAAGGTCAGGATCCCCGTCAAAAGTGCCATCGTGACGAGCAGCACATCTCTCGGTTCGAGGCCGAGTACAAGGGGCAAGTCCATGAAGACATTGACGGCAGCGATGGCTGGGATTGTCAGTCCGATCGTTGCGAGCGAGGAGCCGAGCGCAAGGTTCAGGCTCTTTTGCAAATCATCTTGCCGCGCTGCCTTGACGGCAGCGATCGATTCCGGTGTCAGCACGATCAACGCAATGATGATGCCGCTGATGCTTGCCGGGGCGTCGAGCACCGAGACGGCTGCGTTGATTACAATCGCCGAAAGCTTTGCAAGAAGTACGACGGCCACGAGCGCCAGGCACAAAAGGATTAAGGAACGCACCAAGTCGCCCATGGCAAAGGCGGTCGACTCATCGCTGCTGCGGCCAATAAAATAGCCGCGGTGCAAGACCGTCTGGGTATAGAGGAATACAGCGTAAAGCACGATCGTGACGATGCTCACATAGGTGAGCTGGGCTCCGGAAAAGAGCCGGCCCGGTGCTGTCGTCGTATAGTTCGGAAGGATGATCGTCAGCGTCGTCAGCACGATCAGAGTGGCGAGGTATATCTTCGCAGAGGTCACATCGAAGTTCTGCTCACGGTACCGCAGTCCCCCGACCAGAATGCAAAGGCCCGCGAGGCCGGTGGTGACGATCATGATCACGGCATAAACCGTCTCGCGTACGAGCGTCGGCGAGGCCTTGCCGGTCAGCATCATTGATATAATCAGCGAAAGTTCGATCACTGTGACCGCAATGGTCAGGATCAGCGTCCCAAAGGGCTCGCCCAGGATGTGAGCCGCATTCTCGGCATGATAGACGGCTGCGAATACGGCGCCGAGAAGCAGCGGCAAAAGGATGGCCGTCGTTGCAATTCCAAGAGCATGTGACGCGAAATCTTCGCCGAAGCCTGTCGCTGTCGCGAGGACGAAGAACAGCAGACCGAGCGGGGGTACAGTCCAAGTCCAAATGGGGGATCGCGCGGGGTAAACCATCGTGCTGGTGGTCGCTCTCGATCGAGGATACGTGCTGGCGGCGCCAGAGATTGTGCGGGAGATCGAAGAGAACGGCAAGGCCGGGTGGGCCGTCGCGCCTTTGTCAAATAATAACACGCCACCTATGGCTGCCAGGTGTCCGCTGTGGCGGATCTCGCGTTATCGTCCTCTTCCGTGCGGGCGCGCGAGATTTCTCGGGCGATGGCGAACAAGGCGTCCTGCATTCCCAATCCGGACACCGCCGATAGGCTGAGCGGCGCCTTGCGCGCAGCCTTCTTCAAGGCCTCGCGCCGGGCCGCAAGGGTGGCCTCGTCGAGGGCATCCACCTTGGAAAGAGCCACGATCTCTTTCTTGCGATCGAGGCCACTGCCATAGGCCTTGAGTTCGCGCCGCACCGTCCTGTAGTCGGCGGCGACATCAGCCGAAGTCGCGTCGACAAGGTGCAGCAGGACACGGCAGCGTTCAATGTGGCCGAGGAATCGATCACCCAAGCCGGCACCTTCGTGTGCACCCTCGATCAGCCCGGGGATATCTGCGAGCACGAAATCGGTATCGCCCGCGCGAACGACTCCGAGGTTCGGGTGTAGAGTCGTGAACGGGTAATCGGCGATCTTTGGCTTCGCCGCAGAAACGGCGGCGAGGAACGTTGACTTGCCGGCGTTCGGCAAACCGATGAGCCCGGCATCGGCAATAAGCTTCAGGCGCAGCCAGATCGTCAGCTCTTCACCCGGCTGTCCCGGATTGGCATGGCGCGGCGCCTGGTTCGTGGCACTCTTGAAATGGGCGTTGCCGAAGCCGCCATTTCCGCCCTTGGCAAGAAGAGCGCGCTGGCCGGGAGTTGTCAGGTCGGCGAGCAGCGTCTCTCCGTCCTCCGCAAAGACTTGCGTACCGGGCGGTACCTTTATGGTGCAATCGCGGCCGTCGGCGCCTGAGCGGTTCTGGCCCATGCCGGGCTTGCCATTCTCTGCCGAGAAGTGCTGCTGGTAGCGGTAGTCGATCAGGGTGTTGAGGTTCTGGACGCATTCGACCCAGACGTCGCCGCCCTTGCCGCCGTCACCGCCGTTCGGCCCGCCGAACTCGATGAATTTCTCGCGCCGGAAGGAGACGCAGCCGTTCCCGCCAGCGCCTGACTTTATGTAGATTTTTGCTTGATCGAGAAACTTCATGAGGCGAGTGCCCGAAGGGTCATTGTCCATGGCCGGCGACGCTCGTAGGTCAACGCCGGCAGCTCACACTGCCGCGCTTCGCACCAGCCGGTGCCGTTACCGACGAAGCGGAAGCCGAGCTTGCGGATGACGCTGGCGGATGCCGGGTTTTCCGCAAGATGCTTGCAAATGAAGCGGCGAACGCCGGCTCTGGTGAAGCCATAAGCCATCACCGCACCTGCGGCCTCGGTGGCGTAACCCCGGCCCCAATAGGGTTTGCCGATCCAGTAGCCGAGTTCCGCATCGCCGTTCTGCTGGGCGGTAAATCCACAAATTCCGATCAGCTCGCCGTCGAGATCGATGCCGAAGACCTCCTCCCGTTCAGCGAGGCCGCTGATCCAATGCTGGGCGGCCTCCTCGGAGTAGGGGTAAGGGATGCGGCCGGTCATGCTGGCTACGTCCCAGTCGCCCGCCAGCGCGGCAATACGGGGGGCGTCGGTATCGGTCACGGGACGGAGACGAAGGCGGGCGGTCTGCATGATGAACAATGGAACGTGGCGAAAATCGATTTCGGCGACAGTGATAGGATGCCAGTATTCACAAAGCAAAAGGGGATGGCTAGGCCACCCCCAATGTCCTGCGACCTGATGTTGATCAGGAGGCGGAGATTATTCCGCCGCGATGATTTTCGAAGGCTTGACCGAAATATAAATGCGGCCGTTCCGCTTGGTGTCGAATTCGACCGTTCCCTCCTCGGTCGCAAAGATGGTGTGGTCCGTGCCAATGCCGACGCCGGTGCCGGGGTGCCATTTCGTGCCGCGCTGACGGCAGAGGATGTTGCCGGGGATGACGTGCTCGCCACCGTAGCGCTTGATGCCGAGGCGCTTGCTCTCGGAATCGCGGCCGTTTCGCGTCGAGCCGCCTGCTTTCTTCTGTGCCATTGCTCAAATCCTTGAAAAAGGTCGGCTGCTTGTGTGCTCAAGCGCCGGTGATGTCCGTGATGCGCACGACAGAAAGGTCCTGGCGGTGCCCTTTCTTGCGGCGCGAGTTCTTGCGGCGACGCTTCTTGAAGGCGATGAGCTTCGGTCCGCGGGATTGTTCGACGAGTTCGGCGGTGACTTTGGCTCCGGAAACCACCGGCGCACCGATCTTAACGTCGGCGCCGGAGCCCACCATCAGAACCTGATCGAATTCGACCTTGGTGCCGGCATCACCCGGTACCTTTTCGATGGTGACGACATCGTCTTTGGAGACGCGGTATTGTTTGCCGCCGGTCTTGATGACAGCGTACATGGTCAGTCCTTTCGGCCTTTCAAGGCCTGTTACCGCGCCCTGTGGCGCCATCGAAAAACGATGGACTTTCAATTGGATGCCAGCAAAATCCGGCGGAAGCCTCGGGCAGCGCGCGTTCTTCCGCAGGCTGTCTGTCCGCCTGCAGTGGCGGGCTTTATTGTCGAACTGAGGCCCCTTGTCAATCGCCGTGCGGCGGTTGGACGGACCGGATGGCTGTTGGATTTCGTCACAGAAACCAGATCGCTTCCCGCCCAAGTGCCACTGGGTGCCGGTCTCTTCTGAAATTCCACGACGTTAATGCCCACTTGGGGTGCCCGTCCGTATAGCCATCAACGATTTCGTTAGTAGGAGCAGCCGCTCCCGAATAATCGTTGCATCCGGAAAGAGGTCCGAGAATTGGCGAGCATCTAATAAGTATATCTCCTGGATTGCCTCCATGGCGGAATTTACGCTGTCTTGCCTTCCGCAAAATCCAATGTTGAAATTCAGCAATAGGCGATAGCGTATCTGCTCGGGCATCCAGTGAAACAATGGAAATCGGAAATGTGGCTCGAATGGAAATCCGAAATATGGGGTCTGGACATAGTAAGCTGGCGCCAGCCGCCGCATGTGGGAGGCCGCAGCGTGCATTCTGCGCCAATTTCCGACGTGTTCGATGACCGAATTTGAATGCACAAGGTCAAAGGCGTTGTCTTGTAAATGGCCCAGTTCTGCCGCGTCGCCGCGCAGACCGACGAATTTATCTCGAGAGATCTTTGGAGGGGTTATATTTAGCAGATGAATTTCAATATTATTTGCCT
>Ga0272446_1007856_pt1 | contig 10438 bp, 9 predicted proteins | sample YNPCB0061_FD_194587 | JGI IMG/M metagenome (GOLD analysis project Ga0272446, IMG submission 194587) | Hot spring microbial mat communities from Yellowstone National Park, WY, United States - YNP-CB-006-1 | ecosystem: Environmental > Aquatic > Thermal springs > Hot (42-90C) > Sediment | place... | reverse complement strand
TCGAAGGGATCGTGTTGGTCGCTTCACGGGAGAGTTCTCCTTTGGTCAACAACCCGGAGGCTCTCTCGTCTTTTCTTGCCGCCCAAGAAAATGGCTTCTACACAACTATAGGGACACGACCGACACGGAGGCGCACAGGCGTTAGTCGGGGGCTCGCGTGAGCCCGAGGAGCGCGGGGAGCTGAATTGCCTCGACGCCATCGATCCGACGTTGTTCGTGTCTACCCAATTGTCTGAAATCTTCAGCCGCCCTTTCGACGATCTCCTCACGTGATCGCCTGCTCCCTCGAACGAGCTCTCGTCACGGACCAACGCCGGTTCGGGCGCCCGCTGCGACGGCGGTCTTCTCCAGCGGCGTTTCACACGAGCAGGAGGACAGCTCGTACGACGGGAGACAGATCGCGATTCCCGAGGCGCCGTTCACGCACGAGCAAGCGCGCTGCGCGCCGACGACGCAGGGCGGGGATCCGAGACGAATCGCAGCGACGAAGACGAGAACGAGGCTGAGGAGGATGCCGGTCGTGATGGCCGCGACTTTCATCGGAACGTGAACGCAGACGTGAGGCGCCTCGCGAGCGCGAGCGCAGCGCCAAGCTCGCTCGGCCCGAAGTACTCTTCGAACGTGTCCTGATAGTCACCGGAGACGAAGTCGTCGACCGCGCAACGCGCGCGAAGCTCGGTGTGCGGCGCACCCCGTTCGAGGTGTCCGATGACGAGCCCAGCCGGCGAGAGCGTCGCGAACCGACGAACCCAGCCGTCGTCGCGCACCCAGCGGAGAGCGCTCGCGCTCAGCGCGAGAGCGCCCATATCCACACCGAATCGCCAACGGAGAGCGCCTTAGTCCACCGATTCACGTCCATCGTGAAGGAATCTCCTCCGGGCGTTTTGATGTGGGCGGTCGCACTCTCGATGCTCAGGATGTCGTCACGCCACGAGAGCCCGGTCCCCGGTGCGACGGAATGGAGGCGCACCACTCCATCGGCGGTGGCGCGGAGGCGGATGCGCCCCGATGGGCCGGTGCGCGTCACCTCGGCGAGGTCCGCTTCGTCGAGACCAGCCGAGCGCAGCCGGATCCGCGATGCTTCACGTAGAAGGACGCAGGTCATGCTGTCGCAGGCGAGGTGCGTCAAGAGGCGCTCCTCTTCGCGACGGAGCTCGTCGCTGACGAGCGTGGCCACCACCTGCCCCGCGACGACGCGCTCTCCGTCGCGGACGAGCACGCGCTCGAGCGTACCATCCACGAGCGGCCCCACGAGCGCGCTCCCGGAAGAGATCGCGACGACCCGACCGCGTCGCGTCGTCGCCGCAACCGCGATCGCGATCAGTAGCGCACCGAGAACCACAAATCGACCAGGGCTCGACGGCAATACGAGCGACGTCATGGCGTGCGGCGACGTCGAGCAATCGCCATGCCTCCCGGCTCGTGGCTCCGGTCGCGGAGTTGCGTGCGGGCACGAGTTGCACGCTGCCTCGAGAGTGGCTTACTGCGACCGGCGCTCCCGACGATGAAGGGTCGATTTGTCGAGACCGAGAATTTCGGCCGCTCGCGCCTTGTTCCCCTGGCAGTGGTCGAGGACCCAATCGATGTACTCGCTCTCGAGATCGCGCAGCGTCGGGAGCGACTGCTTCGCGCGCTCGAGCGGCGAGTCCTCGATGATGAGCTCGGGCGCGAAGCGCGCGATGTCGTCGACGGTGACCTCGGGTCGCGGGACCACGATGACGAGCTGCTCGATGATGTGCTTGAGCTGGCGGACGTTCCCTGGCCAGCGAGCGCGCAGGAAGAGGGCGTGCGCATCCGGGGCGAGCCGCTCGACGATCGCGCTAGGGGTCCGACGGCGCGCCTCGACGAGAAAGTTTTCGGTCAGCGCAGCGATGTCCTCGCGACGGTCGCGCAAGGCGGGGACGGCGATCGGGACGACGCGCAGGCGGTAGAAGAGATCGGCGCGGAACTGCCCCGCTCGGATGCGCTCGTCGAGCGCCTGATTGGTGGCGGCGATCACGCGGACATCGACGCGACGCGACCCGTCGGCGCCGACGGCGCGGACCTCGCCGTCCTCGAGCACGCGGAGGAGCTTGGCCTGCAGCGCCGGCGGCATGTCGCCGATCTCGTCGAGGAACAGCGTCCCGCCGTCCGCCTCGGCGAATAGCCCACGGCGCGCGCCGGTCGCACCCGTGAAGGCGCCGCGCGCGTGGCCGAAGAGCTCGCTCTCGAGGAGCGCCTCGGGCAACGCGGTGCAGTTGACGGCGACGAAGGCGCGGTCGCGCCGCACGCTCTCGAAGTGGATGGCACGCGCGACGAGCTCCTTGCCAGTGCCGCTCTCGCCCGTGATGAGGACGGGCGCGTTGGTCGGGGCGGCGCGCTCGATGACGCCAAAGAGCGCCTGCATCGGCTCACTGCGCCCCTGGATCGACGCGAAGCGGGCGCGATCTCCGGCGACGCGCTGGAGCTCCTTGTGGGCGAAGCGCAGCGCGCGGTCGGAGAGCGCGCGCTCGAGGTAGACGACGAGCTCCTGGAACTGGAAGGGCTTCGTCAGGTAGTGGAAGGCGCCGCGCTTGATAGCGTCGATCGCCGACTCGACGCCGCCAAACGCGGTCATGATGAGGACGGGGGTGCTCGCGTCGATGGCGCGAATCGCGTCGAGGACGTCGAGCCCGTCGAGCTTGCCCATGCGCAGGTCGGTGACGACGACGTCGAACGGCGTCTTGCGCGCGAGCTCGATCGCCGATTCGCCGTCGTCCGCGACGGCAACCTCGAAGCCCAGTTCACCCAGACGCTCGGCGAGCATCTGGGTCATCTGTGGGCTGTCGTCGACGAGAAGGACGCGTGCTTTCGGGGGCATCAGGGGAAGATCATGCCGCGTCAGGCGACGTGACGCTCGCTCGTCGCGCTCATCGTCGGCCACGTGACGACGACGCGCGTTCCGACGTTCGTGGAGGAGTCGATGGTGATGGTCGCCCCGTGGTCGCGGACGATCTGCGCGACGACGGTGAGGCCCATCCCGGTGCCTTTGCCACGCTTCTTCGTCGTGAAGAAAGGGTCGAACACCTGGCTGCGGTGCTCTTCGGCGATGCCGCAGCCGTCGTCGACGACGGCGATGCGGACCTTGCCGGGCTCGCCGGAGGCGGCGGTCGCCTCGACCAGGACGCTACCGCCCTCGCGGCAGGCGTCGATCGCGTTCATCACCAGATTCACGAGGACCTGCTGCAGCGAGTCGGGATCGGCGGCGAGCGGCGGTAGCGACGGCGAGAGCGCCGCGTTCAGCGTCACCCGCCGGCGCACGAGCTCGAGGCGGAGCAGCTCGCGAACGTGGGTGATGGTCTGCGCGAGATCGACGTCGCGCGTCGCAGCCGGGCGGGGCTGGCGAGAGAAGTCGAGCAGCTGCCGCACGGTCCTCGTCACGTAGTCGATTTGATCGATGATGATCGCCAGCGACGCAGACGTCGGCGTGTCGGGTGGGGATTTCTCGCGCAGGTGCTCGGCGCGGCCGCGTACGACCGACAGCGGCGTCCCGATCTCGTGCGCGATGCCGGCGGCGAGGACGCCCACCGTCGAGAGCTTCTCGGCCTGGACGAGCTGGCGCGACAGCGCGTCCACCTCTGTCACGTCCTCGATCACGATCAGCAGCTCGGCCTCGCGGACACGCGCCGCGAGCGGGACCGCGTAGACGTTGTAGCGCCCCTCATGCCCGAAGAGCTGCAACCGCGCCGCCTGCAGCCGCCGCACGTTGCCGGCCCGACGCGCCTCGGCGATCAGCACGACGAGCTGGTCGCGCGATGCGCCGTCGGCGCGCGCGAACGTCGCCCGGAGTGTCGCGCCGACCGCCGCTTGCCCGAGCCACGCGCTCATCGCCTGGTTCGCGGCGGTGACGCGATCGTCGGCGGAGACGATCGCGACGCCGCTCGGGATGTGATCGAGGACCTTCTCGATCTTTTCGTGGGCGTGGGCGAGCTCCTCCGCGTGTCGCAAGCGTTCGCGCATCGCCAGCGCGCGCCGCGAGGTCCACGAGAGGTAGATGGCGATCGCCACGAGCACCGCGAACACGCCCGTGGCGCCGAGCGCCCAACGCACGAGGAGCGAGCGCTCGACGCGGTGAATGCGATCCGAGGAGGACACCTTGGCGATCGACCAGACCCCATGTGAGGTCACCTTGGCGGGGGCGAAGACCGCGATCTGCTCGGCGGAGCCGAGCCGGTGATTCCGCGCCTCTTCGGCGGAGATGACGACGGTGCCGCGCGCACCCTCTCGCATCTGGAGGATGAGCGTCCGCGCGCCCGCACCGTGGACAGCGTCGGCCACCACCGCCGCCAACATCCGGTCGCTCCCAGGAAGCGCGTGGCCGTGCGGACCGAGCACCAACAGCGACGATCCGGGCGTGGCAGCGAGGAGCCGCAACGGTTGTACGAGGGGCAGCATGTCGACGACGAGCGCGAGCGCGAGCCGCCTTCCCGTCGCGGTGTTGATGACGATGGTGAAGACCCGATACGACTCGTCGTTGACGGTCCAGCTGGTGATCTGTTCGCTAGACAGAAATGCCTGCTTGGCGGCGCGGGCCATCTCGGGGTCGAGTGCCTGGGCGTCGAGGTGGGTCGCGCGCGGGTCGACGGCGTGGGCGATGCGCCGCCCCTCTTCGTCGTACACGTTGGCGATGCGGTAGTGCTTCACCACCGTCAGCAGAGCCGACAGCTCGCGGGTGGCGTCGCTCGGGTTCGTTCCCACGCGGACGAGCTGCGCGGCGAACTGGAGGTCCTCGATGATGTCGTCGAGGTGCTCGCGGAGCGTATTGGCCGCGTCGTCGACCTGCGCCATCTCCGCCTCGGTGAACTCGCGCGCGACCTCGTCGAGCGAGCGGCCGATGGCCCGCATCGCGACGGCGCCGATGGCGACCAGCGCCAGCGCGGCGGCCACGAGGCGGAGCGTGCGACGGCGCTGCGTCACGCGGCGCTGCTCCGCCGTCGGAAGAGGATCGCGCCGATCGCCAACGAGAGGAGCGATGCGATCACCGAGGCGAGCAGGATGGCGAGGCGCGCGCGATCGGCGAGCGGCGAGCCAGCGAAGGCGAGCTCGGCCACGAACATGGCCATGGTGAAGCCGATGCCGGCGACGGCACCGAGGAGGAGCACGCCGCGCCAGTCGACGTCGTCGGGCAGCGCGGCGAGCCGCGTGAGCCGCGCGAGCCACGTCGCGAGCGCGATCCCGACGGGCTTACCGACGACGAGCCCGACGAGGATGCCGACGGAGACGACGTGCGCGTCATGCGGCGCGGCGGCGCCACCGCCTCGGATCGAGACCCCGGCGTTGGCGAAGGCGAAGAGCGGCATGATCACGAACGCGACCCACGGCGCGAACAGCGACTGGATGTAGACCAACGGCGACACCGCCTCGCGGCTGGCGTAGGCGAGCCGATCGACCGCGGCGACCACATCCTCCTCGGGCTCGTGCGACGTCGGCGCCGCGCGCAGCTCGGCGATGACCTCGTCGCCGCAGGCGATGAGGCCGTCGCGGCCGAACCACGGCTCGGCTGGGGTGAGGAGGGCCACCGCGACGCCCGCCAGCGTCGGGTGGATGCCTGCCTCGTGCAGGCCGACCCACACCCCGATCGCCGAGGGAACGTAGAGAGCCGCCTGCCGGACGCCGACCCGCTGGAGGAGCACGATCGAGAGCAGCGCCGCGACGGCGATCCCGAGGCCGTGGATGTGGAAACCCGTCGAGTAGAAGATGGCGATGACCACGATGCCGCCGAGGTCGTCGATGACGGCGAGCGCGAGGAGCAGGACCCGAATCGACGAGGGGACACGCTTGCCGAGGAGCGTGAGCACCCCGACCGCGAAGGCGATGTCCGTCGCCATCGGCACCGCCCAGCCACTGCGGGTCGCCGCCCCGTGGTTGAACACGAGGTAAAGGAGCGCCGGCGCGATCATCCCACCGAGCGCCGCGACGATCGGTAGCGCGGCGCGCTTGAGCGACGAGAGCGCGCCGTGGTGGATCTCGCGACGGATCTCGAGCCCCACGACAAAGAAGAAAATCGTCATGAGGACGTCGTTGACGATGAAGCGCAGCGTTCCGCCATACGACTCGCCGCCGAACACGAGCGCGACTCGCGTGTCGCGAAGCGCGTCATAGCTGTCGCGCCAGGGTGAGTTCGCCCAGGCGAACGCCACCGCAGCGGCGACCATCAGGATGATCGCGCTGGCGGCCTGGACGCGCAGAAAGCGATCGAACGGCTCGAGCAGCTTGCCGACGACACGACGCGCCCGCTCCGACGCACCCGGAGGGGACGCAGGGACGGACGGAGGCGGGCCGCTGTTCATGGTTGCACGATGCAACGCGCGGTGGCCGATTGCCACTCACCGTCGACGAAACGGGTTGGATTCCTGTCGGCCATCAGTCCAGCCACAGCGACGAAGCACGAGGCATGCCGTTGTCTCTCGGCGTTTCGGCACGCGTGCTGCAGCGCGCCGCGCGCATCGATGCTTCGTGTCTCGCTTTCGGGTGTGCTCGCGTGTTCGGTCGTCGCTGCCTGCGCTGACCTCGGCGGGGATTCACGGTCGTCTGGTGACCCTGCGCCGGCATCCGGCGTGCCGTCGCAGACGGGGTGCGTCCCGCCGACTCGCGAGGGGCGCGTCACGCTGACGCCGGTGTTCGGCGACGCGACGCTGTACGGAGCCGTCGATCTGCTCCACCTCCCCGGCGCCCCCGACCACGTCGCCGTCGTCGAGGGGTGGGGGGGGCTGCGCCTCGTCGCGCCGTCGCAGCGCCTGCTCGTCGATCTCAGCGATCGTATGTCGCCGTTCGTCGGCGAGATGGGCCTCTGGGACGTCGCCTACCACCCGCGCTATCCCGACGTCCCGTCGGCGTTCGCGTTCTACACCGGGACCGGGGGCTCGACGGGATTCCGGTCGGTGTTGGCCCGCTTTCACGTCGATCCGAAGACTCACGCGCTCGACCCACGGACGGAAGAGATCCTCATCGCCATCGAGCGGACCCCGAACAGCCTCCACCAGGGCGGTCGCCTCTCCTTTGGTCCCGACGGATACCTCTATGTCTCGACCGGGGACGGCGGCGTCTACGGCGACCCCGATGGGAACGCCCAGGCCCCGTCGAGCCTCCTCGGCAAGGTCCTTCGGATCGACGTGGATGTCGACCGCGGCTACGGCATCCCACCGACAAATCCATTTGCGACGGGCGGCGGTGCGCCCGAGGTGTTCGCGCTCGGCTTCCGCAACCCGTGGCGTTGGAGTTTCGATCGCGACACCGGCGACCTCTGGCTGGGCGACGTCGGTCACGAAGCGGAGGAGGAGATCGACGTCGTCGTCGGCGGCGGCAACTACGGCTGGAACGTACGGGAGGGGAGCCGCTGCTTCGCGCGCGACCCGTGCGACGGTCCGGAGCTCGTCGATCCTGTCTATCACTATTCCCACGACGAGGGCAGCTCGGTCACGGGCGGGTACGTCTACCGCGGCTCGGCGCTCCCCGATCTGTGGGGGCGCTACGTCTTCGCCGACTACGTCTCCGAGCGCATCTACGCGTTGCGCGAGGACGGCGGCGTCGACGTCCTCGTCGACGGCGTGGCGGTGTCGGCGTTCGCCGAGCGCCCCGATGGGGAGCTCTACGCGATCTCGTTCGATCCCGCGCGCATCGCGCTCCTCACGCCAGCATCCGGTGAGAGCGCCGACCGACCGCGCACGCTCCTCGAGACCGGCTGTTTCGACGCGCCCGACGCCATCACTTACGACGTCAAGGTACCCTTCTGGTCGGCCGGCGCCACGAAGGAGCGCGCGATCGTCGTCCCTCCGGGCGAGCGCATCTCATTGTGGAAGGGCGGGCTCGGGATCCCTGCGCGGACCACGCTCGTGAAGACCTTCTCGATCGCCGGCCGCCGCGTCGAGACACGCCTCCTCGTGAAGGAGCGTAGCGGACTCCTGACCGGGTGGTCCTACGCTTGGCGCGACGACCAGAGCGACGCCGATCTCGTCGACGAGTCGCGCGTCGTTGACGTCGGCGGAAGTCCATGGTGGTTCCCGTCGAGCGGCGACTGCCGGCGCTGTCACAACGACACTGCCGGCGGCCTCCTCGGCTTCACTCCAACGCAGCTGAGCCGTGACGACCAGCAGCGGCTCCTCGTCAAATACGGGATCATCTTTATCCCCGGTGCGTACCCTGCGCTCGCGCCGCTCGGGGATGAGTCCGCGTCGCTGACGACGCGGGTACGCTCGTACCTCGACGTAAATTGTTCGATGTGCCATCGCCCCGGCGGTCCCACCCCAGCGGCGCTCGACCTGCGCATCACCACGCCGCTCGCCGACACCGGCCTGTGCGACGCGCCGACGTCGGGGGCAGTCGGCATCGACGAGGAGCCGCGGATCGTCGCCTTTGGTCACCCAGAGCGATCGGTTCTCCTGCGGCGCCTGTCGTCGATCGACAGTGAGCGGATGCCACCGCTCGGCGCGCCAGTGCTGGACGAGGCGGCCATTCGACTTCTGACGACGTGGATTGAGACGCACCCCTCGTGTGCGGACGAGGAGTGATGTCACTGTCGCGGCTACGACTGCTCCGAGACGAGCTCATCGCGCTGCGACCCGCGCTCGACGACGCGACCGCCATCCTCCTCGACGTCCTCTTGAGCGACGTAGACCGCGTGCTCGCTGGAGAAGCCGATGAGCTTGCTGCGGTGCGGATGCTCCGCCGCCTTGAGCCGTTGCGCGACGTCCTCGCCAAATTCGCGTCTAGCTGATTCTCCCGACGATCCGATTGAACAGGTGGCGCGCGGGGCTGCTGAGCCGCGGGTGACGGTGGAGGGTGCGTTTCAGTCGCGAGACGGCTCGCCACTCCGTGCTGTTGGAGATGCGCGCGATCTCACTACGCAGGTGAGCGAGCTCCCGGCGGACTTGCTCGCGCTCCGAGATGAGCGCCGTCACGACGTCGTCGTGCGCGCGGCGCTCGGCATCGGCGCCCGCTCGCAGCTCCGCGACGGTGCGGGCGAGCGTGTCGCGCTCGCGTGTCAGCTCGTCGACGACCTCGGAGAGCCGCCGTCGGTCCGCCTCGGACGTCGAGAGACGTTGACGGAGCTCCGCTCCTACGTGAACGAGAGTCTGCGCCCGCAAGGCGCTCGGATCGACGCCCGGCCGCGCTGGTGGATCGGCCACGAACGCCCGCACCTGTTCCTCGAGACGCCGTCGAAGCGGTTCGTGCTCGGCGCTGTTCGGCTCGGGGCGATCGACGTCGAACGTGAGGACGCCGCGCAGGAACTCATCGACGGTGCAGTGTCGAACGAGAGTGTTCAGCCCCGCGAATCGTGACTGATCCCATGACGTATCCAGCAGCAGAACCGGTGTCCCCAAGGCGAGACATGGCATCGCGCAGTGGAGCCGTGTCGTGATCACGCAGTGGGCATTCGCATAGACGTCGACAAGCGCTTGCGCCTTCGCGAGCCGCTCCTCGGGATCGACGGTGAGCTTGTCGTCGTGAGTGGTGTGGAGGATCGGGCGAGTCGTCTTCCGGCGGACGGTCGTGAGGACCTCGTCGGGCACGTCGTTCAGGACGACGCAATCGCTCGCCTGTCGTCGATCCGCGCGGGGCAATGTCAGGGTGAGGCACCCAGAGAAGTACGCATCGACGCCGCGCTCTTCGAGCGCCCTCAGCGTGTGCAGGTCCCGAGCGCCGACGGGCCCATGGTGTCGCAGGTAGTCCACGGCCGGCGGCGCCAGAAGGAGCTCCCGCGGCGGGATCTCGAGCATCCCATCAGCGACGAGCGGCGAGAAGTGCATGGAGATCAGCAGAGGCTGGATTCGTGCGGGCGGCGGCCAGCTGTACGGCCGATGCGAGAACCATCCATTCATGACGACCGCGATCGGTTCGCCACTCGCATCGCAGTCCCCGACGAGATCGCGATCGATGACCTCGTCGACCTGCGGCAGGAACTGCTTCGCCGCGAGGCTCTGAATGTCGTCGCCAACGTTCTGAGTTCGATAAGTGAGCAGACCGAATCGCATCCGGGCGTGACCGTTCTGCACTGCTTGTGCCCAACTTCTGGCCGCATCCCTTTGGGCGCCTCAGGTGACGATGAGTTGCAACGCGCCACTCAAAGTTGCAGCGCTCGACGGATACCGAGCCGGTGTCAGCGTTGACGCAACGATCGTCAGCCTGCGCATCAAAGAGCTTGCACGACGATGAGTGCATCGTCGGCCGGCCGCTCGGCCTCACTCCGTCCAGTCGAGGACGTCGGCGGGGCGGGGGCGTGCGCGTCTGCGACGTCACGCGCGATTCCGACTGGGCGTATCGGCATCGATGTCTCCGCCAATCAGGACCGTCGCTGATAACGAGTAGCGCACTCATTGACGTTACAGACGGTCAAAGGAACAAGCCGGCGTGTCGAAAGAAGCCCCTGAGGAGGTCTTGGTCGCCGCCCTGGATCGTGAGCGCAACTGCGACGGCCTCGTGA
>Ga0272446_1007855_pt1 | contig 10441 bp, 8 predicted proteins | sample YNPCB0061_FD_194587 | JGI IMG/M metagenome (GOLD analysis project Ga0272446, IMG submission 194587) | Hot spring microbial mat communities from Yellowstone National Park, WY, United States - YNP-CB-006-1 | ecosystem: Environmental > Aquatic > Thermal springs > Hot (42-90C) > Sediment | place... | reverse complement strand
AGGTCTTACGCTGCGGCCACGGCGCGGACACGCCCAACGACCATGAGACGCACCAGGTCTTTCTCAGTATCCGCGACCCGCAGCGGGTCGTCCGCCTGATGCAGGACTACGAGCGCCAGGGCCGCATCCTCGGGGCGCAATTGCGGCAAGAGACCGGCACACTCGAAGGCATCTTCACTGTCGCCCGGCCTAGCCTAGTCGTCACGGCCGACCAGCAGCACTACGCCTTGCACGGGGCGTATTTCCTGATCGCCGGTCCTGAGATGCTGCTGTTCCGCAACAATCAAGCCCTGCTCCGGCAACTGGTCAGCGAATTGCTCAGCAGCAGCGACGGGGCACTGGTCGAAACCCGCTCGCGCCGCGTGCCGTGCAATTTTGGCGATGTGTTGCTCGATGCGATCCTATTCCCGGCCAAGCCCAACCTGACCGCTCTGGAGGTACAGGTCAAACGCCGCGAATATGCCCAGCAGTATTTCGAGGAGCAATGGATCAACCAGCCGAGGCATTCGCTGGACGGCCTGACCCCAGCCGCGGCAGCCCAGACGCCCATCGGACGCAAGCGTCTGCTCGGCGTGATCCAGTTTATAGCCGACTGTGCGGAAGGCTACCACCGCGGCGTGGGCGAGGCAGCGGGCCAACTGTACGACTTCGACCGACTCCGCCGCCGCCTCGGACTGGCTGGTGCGCAGCCGCCCGCCGACCTGACCAGCGACATCAGCGGCCTGACCGCCGACCAACTGGCGCAGTTGCCGATTGATGCGCTGACCCTGGGCCAACTCGAAGAGGCGTTCCGCGCGGCGATGGCCAAGCAACACGCCGAGTTGGCCGCCCGCTTCGCCCTGGCCGCCACCCGCGCCCCAATTGATCCCGCGCGAGCCGACCGCTACCCGTATTTTGCCTACCTCGCCCGGCAAGCGCTGAGCCACAATCAATTCGAGGTGGCCCTCGAATTGCTCCAGCAGGGCGAGGCCGACGACCGCACCCACAACGGCGGCCAACGCGCCAGCGACTATCTGTTGCAGCGTGGCCAGGTTCTGACCCGCCGCGCCGACCCGCCCGCCGCCGAGGCCACCTTCGCCGAACTGCTCCAGCGCGAGCCGACCAACTTGCGCGCGCATGGCTCGGCTGTCGAGGCGATGATCGCGCTGGGCCAGAAGCACCGCGCCACCGAATGGGCCGAACTGGGCTTGGCTGAAGCCCGCAAACAAAACAACCGCGACGGCGAAGAGTATTTCCTCGAATTGCTCGATGCCGCCGACCGACTTTGAACCGGCGCTAGACACAAGTTATCATGGCTGCGCGATTGTCAGGACTGGACTCGATGACTGGTGACCAGACGCGGTTGCCCCGACTGGTGACCAGACGCGGTTGCCCCCAGCACTCACCGACCGGCCAAGCCGATGCGGTCAACCGCTCGCGGGGAAGCGCTGGGTGGCATACTCGCCCATGCCACGCCCCCGTATTGCTAACCAGTATGCTGGATTTGTGTCCGGGACCAGCGCTTGCCACCGGCGTAGCCGATCTCGCACCGGTGGTGCCTGACGGTCCCCTGGGAGTAAGCCGATGAATAGCCCCAACAATCCGGAATCGACTAACTGTTTTTCGCCGCAACTTGCTCCGACCCTGACTCGCCTCGTCAGTGCCCCGGATCAGCATGCCGCCTCCAGGCAGCCGGACTGGCCCAGCGGATATACGGTCTTGGACGAGTTCCTGGTCGAGCGGGTGCTTGGCCGCGGGGGCATGGGCACCGTCTACGCCGTTCGGCATCTGCCCACGCAGCAGCAATTCGCCGCCAAGCGGGCGCATCTGACCACCGAGGCGGCTCGCATCGCCTTCCTGGCCGAATTGCAGACCTGGATTGATCTGCCCGAACATCCGCACCTGACCAACTGCCGCTTCTTCCGCACCCTGGGCGAGGATGTGTTGCTCTTCACCGACCTGGCCGACGGCGGCTCCCTGGCCGATCAGATCGGCCCCGCCCTGCAAAAAGACATCGCCCGCATCCTGGACATTGCCATCCAAGCCGCCTGGGGCTTGCACGCCGTGCATCAGTTGGGGATTGTCCACCAGGACGTCAAGCCGGGCAATCTGCTGCTGTGGTCCGACGGGACGCTGCGTGTCACCGACTTCGGCATCGCCCGGGCCCGCGCGGGGATCGCCTCGCAATCGTCAGCGGCCAATCCGCCAGGCCAGGTTGAGCGGGCCGCGGCTACCGACGACCACCGTCTGACCACGCTCTATACCGCTGGGGCGATGACCCCGGCCTACTGCTCGCCAGAGCAATTTGCCCGCACCAGTGTCTCCCGACGCACCGATATTTGGAGTTGGGGAATCACAGTGCTGGAGATGTTCGCGGGGCGACCCCTGACGCTGGAGCGCGGCGGGCAGAGCGCCGACGAGATTTTTCGGACGATGAGCCACAACGGCAGTCTGCCCGGCGATGTGGCCGTCGTGTTGGCCCGGTGCTTCCAGCGACGCCCCGCCGACCGCTGGGCCAACCTGGCCGAGGTGGCCGAGGAGTTGGTGGCCCTCTACGGCGCACGCCTGGGCCGGCCCTACCCCCGCGCCTGGCCCGAGCCACCTAGACGCCAGCACCCGCCCTTCACCCTCGAATGCCCGGTCAACCGCAACGTCCCCTGGGACTTGCCCCGTCAGTGGCTGTCGCTGGCTTACACCGCCGCCGGCAGAGACCCTACCGAGGTCGAAACACTCCTGCCCGCCTACAGCGGTACGCTGCGTGCCCAGATGGTCGCCGACCTCAACGCCTATACGCAAGCCCAACGGATGCTGGAAGAATGCGTCGCGACCAACAGCAGCTTGTTGGTCGATCTGGCGACGCTCTGCGGTCAACGGGCCCACATCCACCACAAGCTCGCCGACATGCGCGGGGCGCTTTCCTCCGCTGAAACCGCGATCCGCTACTGGGAGCAAGTAGTCCAGACCGACCCGCAGAAGCAGCCCGAGCATGTCGCATCGCTGATGGCCGCCTACCGCTTCCATGCCCAGTTGTTGCGTCAATCCGGTGAGTTCGAGTCGGCCTGCCGTTGCTACGAGCAGAGCATCGAACTGGCTCGCAGCCACCAGCACGCCAACGCCCCCGCCGTGCAGAGTGAGCGAGCCAATGCTCTGATCGGCCAAGGGCTGACGCTGCGGTTGTTGGAGCGGCACCACGAAGCCAGCCGACTGATCGACGATGCCATCGACCGATTGCAACGGCTCATCGGGCAAATTCCGACCCTGGCGAACGACCTGGCCCGGGCTTATTTAGCCAAGGCCCGCGAGTTCAGCAATCGGGCTGAATACGACCAGGCCGCTGCTTTGTGCGATCAGGCCATCGCGCTACTGCGCCAAGCGACGCCCCAGCCCGGTCAACCCGACTTACGCCCCGAGTTGGCCCGCGCCATCGAGCAGCGAGCCGATGTCGCACGCAAGGCCAACCCCAAGGGCGGCGAGGCATTAGCTCTCTGCGACGAGGCCATCGGTATCTGGGAACGGCTGGTCAACGGGGAAGGTCGCCCCGAGTTAATGCACGATCTGGCCCGCAGCTACCAGGGCAAGGCCAAAGCCCTCGTCTTGCAACATCGCTTCCTCGAAGCGGTGCGGCTGTGCGAACAGGCTACCGCCATCCACTACCGACTGGTCCACATCGAGGGCCGCATCGACTTGCACAACGAACTGGCCTGGAGTCTCTTTCACTGGGCCAACACCCTCTACCACGCCGGCCAACTGGATGTCGCTAGCCAACGCTGTGACCAGGCCATCGAGCTGTGGCAACGGCTCATCAGTCAAGAGCAGCGAGGCGAACTGTTCCCAGGGTCGGCCCGTGTCTACTATCTCAAAGCGAAATTGGTCCAGTCGGCCAACCGCCCTCGGGAAGCGCTGGATTGGATCAACCAAGCGATTGAGGTTTGGCGGGCAGTTCTCGCCAATCACGACAAGCACGCCAGCATCACGGCGCTGCTCCATGCCCGGTTGACCCGGGCCGAATGCTTGTCGGCGCTGGATCAGGTCCAGCACGCCTACAACGAGGTGAGCGAGATACTGCTAGAGTGCCAAAAGCACAGCCAGCAGTTCGCGCCGGAGGATTTGCGCTCGCTCCTCGCCCAAGCCGAGCAATTGCAGACGCAACTAGCGGGCCGGCTGCCGCCAGACTGACTGCTCGCAGCCTCGCAGCCAAGGCGGACCAGCAGGCCACCGCCGCGCGGCTGGCGTTAGCGGCTCGCCCTGGCAGTGAGATTCGCCTACTGCGGCTTGGCGGCCGGCGCGTTGCCGGTGCGTTTGCGGTGCAGCATCTTGCTAAACTGGGACTTCTTGCGGGCGGCGCGATTGCGGTGGATCACGTTGCGCGCCGCGGCTTTGTCCAAGCGCTTGGCCGTCAGGTTGTACTGCTCCTGCGCTTGCTCAATCGTGCCATTCTTCAGCACTTCCAAAAACGCGCGGATTTGCAGCTTGATCTGCTTCTTGACCTTGCGATTGTAGCGGTTGCGCTTCAGATTCTGACGCAGACGCTTGGCAGCACTTTTCGTATGCGGCATGTCAATCGAGTTCCTTGCAAGTTAACCATCAACCCTGGGCCTTGTCGTGGCAGTCTGCGTGAGCCGAAGCCGATCAACGCAGACTGCCTCCCGTGAATCTATGACAGTCTGCGTGAGCCGAGTCCGATCAACGCAGACTGCCTCCCGTGAATCTGCGACGACGAATGCAACCGGCTAGCCGGTCCTGTCGAGCGAGTCCCGCCAACCTACGCCGCCTCGCCCACGCGGTAGCGGATATACTTGACCAGTTCCAGCCCCGCCGACTTCAGCACATCCCCGACGGTCTTCTTCGGATACTTCGTCTGGTTGGCAATCGCTTGCTCCAAGAGGACCGATTCACTGAACCACCGCTTGAGGATGCCTTCGGCCATCTTCTCGATGACGTTTTCGGGCTTGCCCTCGCCCTCTCGCTGGGCTTGCGTCTTGGCTAGCTCCGTCTCGCGGGTGACCACTTCCGGCGGCACATCCTCGCGGCGGCAATAGACAGGGTTCATCGCGGCGATGTGCGTGGCCACGTCCCGCAGCAGGGCAGCGTCCGGCGATTTGCCCTTGACGGCGAGCAACACCCCGACCGAGCCATCGTGATGGACGTACTCCCCGCAGAACCCTTCGAGTCGCTCGAAGCGGTTGACGCGCATGTTCTCGCGGATCAGGCCGATTGTCTCGTTGATCCGATCCTGCCCAGTCATGCTCGGTTGCCAAGCCAACGGCCCCGAGTTGAGCGCGTCCACATCCTTGGGGTTGCCAAGTGCGACTTGCTTGGCGAGGTCGGTGGCCAAGGCGATGAAATGCTCATTCTTGACGACCGACGGCGACTCGCAGCGGACCTCGACAATCGCCCCCACCTGGCCCTGCGGATCGACGTAGGTGCCGATCCGTCCCTCTGCGGTTTCGTTGCCGGCGCGTTTGTTCGCGACGTTCTTGAACCGCTCTCGCAGCAACAGGATCGCCTTTTCCATGTCACCGCCCGCCTCCGTGAGGGCTTTCTTGCAATCCATCATCGGTAAGTCGGTGCGGTCGCGCAGCGCCTTGACATCGGCAGCCGAGATTGTAGCCATAGCTCGTGCAACTCCCTAGCGGATGGGCCGAGTCGCTCGGACAGCGAGACGACCAAGCCCATTGATACCTGTTGTGTACGGGCTGTTTTATTCAACGACTGGCTCAGTGGCACTAGGGTTCGTCGAAATGGGATTGGCCCCGTTGTCGCTGCCCCGCTCGCTATCCGGCTCACGGCGTGGGCCACGCCCCCGCCCGCTATCGCGTCCGCGTCCCCCCCGGTCGCCTCGGTCGCGCCGGTCCCGGCCTTCCCGGCTATCTCGACCACCCTCTCGGCCTTCCGGCTCCCGCCCGGGCGTCTGCTCTTCAGGCACCATCGCTGCCCGACCAGTCAACACCGCCTCCGACAGCTTGCTCAACACCAACTCGATGGAGCGGATGCTATCGTCGTTGCCAGGGATGGGTAGATCGACCGTATCGGGGTCGCTGTCGGTGTCGATCAGGGCGATGGTCGGAATGCCCATGCGGGCGGCTTCTTTGACGGCAATATGTTCCTTCTTGGGATCGACCACGACCAACGCATCGGGCAGGCGGGTCATGTCGCGGATGCCTTGCAAGTTGCGGCGAATCTTGAGCAACTCGCGGTTGAGCATCGACACCATCTTTTTGCTCTTGAACGTGTGGATCATCGCCGTTGGTGGTGCTTTGCTAATGTCGAGCTTGCCCGTCTCCGAGAAGAGATTCTGGAAGTAGGCTTGCATGTCGATTCGTTCGGGCCGCTCACCCGCCGGCAACCAGTACGATTCAAGCTCCTGGAGTCGCTTTAGCCGTTTGCGAATCGTGCTAAAGTTGGTCAACGTCCCGCCCAGCCAACGCTCATTCACATAGGGCATCTTGCAGCGCAGCGCCTCGCGCTCGATCACTTCCTTGGCCTGTCGCTTCGTCCCGACGAACAGAACAAGGTTGCCGCGGGAGGTCAACTGCGATAGGTAGCGAAACGCACGGAGCAACCCGCGAACCGTTTCGCGTAAGTCAATAATGTGAATGAGGTTGCGCTTGCCGTAAATGTACGGCCGCATCTTGGGATTCCAACGGCTGGCGCGGTGTCCGAAGTGTACGCCGGCCTCGATTAGTTCCTTTACTTGGACAATCGCCACGAACGATCCTCCTGGTCCCCGGTACGCCCGAACCGGGGTTTACTTCGCTCAACGGGTAAACGCATGCCAGCTTCCTCCCTCGAAAGGGCTGCCCCCACACGACAGGGGGTGAAATCGTCATCCTAGCAACTTTTGCTCGGACAGTCAAAGCCAATTAGGGTAGGCACTTCACGCGGGACTACTTGCGCAGTCCTTGCTCTGACCACGGTCAGAGCGCGGCACACATCCATTATTCGTTCTGAGTTGATTGTTTTACGCCTACTCGACGGCGGCGGCAACCCCATTTCTTCATTTTGCAGCGGGGACGTGACTTTTGCCGTCCGACCGGATATAGTACATCAGAAGGGCTATTTGGCAACGTCGTGTCGTGTTCGTTGGCAGCATCGTGTTGGTTTGCCGAGTCGTTTCGAGGAGATTATTTGATGGGTGGTGTCAACCCCTACATCCAAAAGGCCAAGGTCCGTTTGCCGGAGCAACCGTTCACCATCACCTTCCGCTACAAGGAAGTGGAAAACGGCAAGCTGGTGGAGCGCGAGCGGGTCTTTACCGTCGATCCCAAGGCGATTCCCTACGCCCACACCGGCGAGCCGGGCAGCATCCTGGATATTGGCTTTGGGGCTGGTCTGGAGATCGACCACGCCTGCGGCGGCGTTTGTGCCTGCGCGACCTGCCATGTGATTGTTCGAGAAGGGGGCGAGTCGTGCAGTCCGAAGACCGAGGACGAGGAAGATCAACTCGACCAAGCTCGCGGCTTGGAGTTAGATAGTCGCTTGAGCTGTCAGTGTGTCCCCGATGGCACCCGCAACCTCGTCGTGGAGATCCCTTACTGGAACCGCAACCTGGTCAAGGAGACCGATTAACGCCACGCAGCGCGGCCAGGGCGGGGCCGATTGCCGGTGCCCGCATCAGCGTTTCGCCCACCAGCACCGCATCCACCCCGGCTTGGCCCAGCCGCTGCAAGTCGGCCTGACTGCGGATACCCGACTCGCTGACCAGGATAATCTCGTCCGGCACACGCTCCGCCAGCCGCAGGGTATGGTCGAGCCGCACGTCGAACGTGCGCAGGTCACGATTATTGATGCCCACCATCTGCGGGCCAACGTCTAGCACACGCGGCAACTGATCCTCGTCGTGTAACTCGACCAACACCTCCAAGCCCAACGCTCTAGCCGCGTGGTGGAGGCTAGCCAATTGCTCGCCGGGCAAAACCTCGGCGATGAGCAAGACCGCATCTGCTCCCGCAGCCCGCGCTTCAAGCAGTTGGTAGTAGTCCACGATAAAATCCTTCCGCAGCAGGGGCACAGCCACCGCCGCGCGGACCAATCGCAGCGTCTGAAGCGACCCCTGGAAAAAGCGCTCGTCGGTTAGCACCGAGATCGCCGCCGCGCCGTGCGCTGCATACTCCCTGGCGATGGCGACCGGGTCAAAGTCCGCGCGAAGTACACCCGCCGAGGGGGAGGCTTGCTTCACTTCCGCGATCACCTCCACCTGGCCCGGGGTGACCAACCGCGCGGCAAAGCCACGCCCCGGCGGTAGCCGTTCGCAACGAGCCTCCAGGTCGGACTCGGGCGTCGCTGCTTTGGCCTGGGCCAGCTCGCGGCGTTTGTGGGCGACGATTTCGTCCAGGATGGTCGGCATGGCATCATCCGCTCGCTTGGCATCCGTCAGGGGTGAAGGCGTCAGGTGGTGAAAAGTTTCTGGGCAATTTGCACCGCGTTGGTGGCCGCGCCTTTGCGGAGGTTGTCGGCCACCACCCACAGATTCAGCGCATTGGGATTGCTCGGGTCGCGGCGCACCCGGCCAACGAAGACTTCATCCCGCCCAGCCACCTGCAACGGGGTCGGGGCAGTGTCCCCCTCGACTAGCACAACGCCGGGGGCGTTGCGTAGCGCATCTTTCGCCTCTGCGGGGTCCACCGGTCGGCTAAACTCGACGTTGATCGCCTCGGAGTGACCTATACGCACCGGTACACGCACGCAGGTTGGGCTGACTAGGATGTTCTCATCACCCATGATCTTGCGTGTCTCACGGATCATCTTCGTTTCTTCTTCACTGTAGCCGTCTTCGCCCAGCTTCCAGTCGTGGGTCAGGACGTTGCCCGCCAGATGATCGACGTGCGCGGTCGGTGCGGGAAGCGGTTGGCCGGCCGCCCACGCGGCAATCTGCCCATCCAGATCGACCAACCCGGTCGCACCTTTACCCGATGAGGCTTGATAAGTTGCGACGACCACCCGCCGAATCCGGGCCAGATCGTGCAACGGCTTCAACGCTACGACCATCTGAATCGTCGAGCAGTTGGGATTAGCCACGATGCCCTTGGGGATATGCGCTAAAGTGTGCGCGTTGACCTCGGGCACCACCAGCGGCACCTCCGGGTCCATGCGCCAGGCCGACGAATTATCTACGACGATGGCCCCGGCCTTGGCCGCCAGCGGGCTAAACTCCCGACTGATCGCGCTGGGTGTGCTAGACAACACCAAGTCTACCCCAGTGAATGCCTCAGCCCGCAGCAGTTCGACCGGGTGGGTCTCGCCCGCGAAGTCAATCTGTTTGCCCACACTTCGCGCGGAGGCGAGGAACTTGATGGAGGCAATGGGAAAAGCTCGCTCGAGCAAGACTTGTCGCATGAGTGCCCCGACGGCCCCCGTCACTCCCACAATCGCTGCGCGCACCCCGGCCACTTTCGCTACCTCCCACCGAACGCTTGACTATCTAGTTGCGGTCATTATCTGAGATAGGAGACGCCCGAACCAGGGGCTAGCCACCTGTCTGAAAAAATGGGGTGACTTCGATCCAACTTGTGTTGACCTTGGCTAAAGTTCGGTCATAATGACCGATTGTGAGAGTTTCTTGATGATTATCAGGGATAGGTAGTCGGCACCACGGCCTACCTGAATAGAGGTCGCGCCCCGCAACACCTGCCACTGAGCCAGCGGAGGCAGCATAGACATGTTACTATGGTTACTGCGTGGTTGTTTCGGTGTTTTGATCCTTGGCATGGCCCTCTTCGTGCTGTATTACTTTCAGCGCGTCGATGAACTGGGCAATGGTTTACGCGCAGCCAGCTTAATTGTGGTAATTGGACTCTTAGTAGTCGCCACTGATATTTGGGAACGCAACAAGCAAATCACCACGATTTCAGCTGTTTATTTCGGTCTGCTGCTCGGTCTACTCCTGGGATTTTTGTTTACGCAAGCCTTACGTCCCTTTATGGATGAGTGGCTGGCCTCCCGCCCCGACCGTGGACCTATTGTGCAGTTAATCCAGGTCTTAATCACGGTGGTTTGCTGCTATATCTGCATATCCACACTACTACAAACCAAGGACGAGTTCCGCTTCATTATCCCCTACGTCGAGTTCAGCAAGCAGGTGCGGGGGAATCGACCGTTAGTCCTGGATACGAGCGTGATTATCGACGGACGCATCGCCGACATCTGCGAAACCAAGATCATCGACACCAAGCTAATCGTACCGCGGTTCGTCTTGCAGGAACTCCAAGCGATTGCGGACAGTGCCGATAAACTCAAGCGCAATCGGGGGCGGCGCGGGCTGGATGTGTTAAAGCGACTCCAAAGCAACCCGCGCATTGAGCTAATCATGCACGATGCCAACCTGAGCGAACTGCGTGAGATTCAGCGCGTTGATGAGCGGCTGGTTGTCTTTGCCAAAGTCATGTCGGCGCGGGTCGTGACCAATGACTTTAATCTCAACAAGATCGCGCAACTGCAAGGGGTCGATGTCATCAACTTAAAC
>Ga0272446_1007854_pt1 | contig 10442 bp, 6 predicted proteins | sample YNPCB0061_FD_194587 | JGI IMG/M metagenome (GOLD analysis project Ga0272446, IMG submission 194587) | Hot spring microbial mat communities from Yellowstone National Park, WY, United States - YNP-CB-006-1 | ecosystem: Environmental > Aquatic > Thermal springs > Hot (42-90C) > Sediment | place... | reverse complement strand
AAAGCGGTCAATCGCCCTCAGAAGGCGGGAGGCGTGGCGCTCCCCCGCCCTGCGAGATGTGTTCCTGAATTTGGCTAACCGCTCACTTTTTGGGAATGGCCATTCCTTCTAGAATTCACCTGCGAACCCTGAAAAAGCCTTGCTTCTCTCGACTCCAGGCATCGCCCCCCGCCAGCGGGGGGCGATGGACCACTCGCTGACGCTCGTGGCTCGGATAAGAGCCATCTCCCTGCAAGCGGGTGGCAACCCAGTCCTGGTAGCTCAAAAAAGGCTATGGCGGGCAAGGCGGCCGCCCCAACCCCTCACTGCTGGCGGCCGCCGCAGCCGCCATTTGGCGAGTTCCACCACCGGGATGAGGCTGAGGCTGATGGTGAGGGCGAGGAGCCAGTCCCACCAGGACAGGGGCACGGTATGGAAGAGCCGGCCCAGGGGTTCGAAGACCACCACGGCCAGGGTCATGGCCAGGGAGGCGGCCACGGCGAGGAGCAGATAGCGGTTGGCCAAAGGTCCGACGGTGAAGAGGGACAGGGTGAGGCTGCGGCAGTTGAAGGCGTTCACCAGTTCGGCCAGCACCAGGGTGACGAAGACCATGGTCTGGGCCCGCTCCAAAGCTGTGGCGGGGCTGGCGTCCGCATCGGGATTATAGAGGTAGTAGAAGGCAAAGAGCGGCATGATGAGCAGGGTCTTGTATCCGGCCATGACGGCCATGAGGATGTTGACCGTTTTGGTGAAGACGCCTTCGTCCGGCGGGCGGGGCGGCCGGGACATGATGTCCGGGGCCTTGGGGTCCACGCCCAGGGCCAGGGCCGGCAGGCCGTCGGTGGTGAGGTTGACCCAGAGGATCTGCAGAGCGATGAGGGGCATGGGCAGCCCCACAAAAAAGGCGCCGGTGAGGATGATGATTTCGGCGAAGTTGCAGCTGAGGAGAAAGACAAGATATTTCTTGATATTGTCAAATATGACCCGGCCTTCCTCGACGGCCGCCACCAGGGTGGCGAAGTTGTCGTCGGCCAGGATCATGGCGGCGGTTTCTTTGGTGACTTCGGTGCCGGTAATGCCCATGGCCACGCCGATGTCGGCCCGTTTCAGAGCCGGGGCGTCGTTGACGCCGTCGCCGGTCATGGCGACGACTTCTCCCTGAGCTTTTAAGACATCCACCAGGCGCAGCTTATGCTCCGGGGCGACGCGGGCGAAGACCCGGGTGTGGGCCAGGGTGGCGGCCAGCTCCGGGTCGCTCATCTGGGAGAGCTCCCGGCCGGTGCAGACCGGGGGAGGTGTGGCTGATTTTTTCGCTAAACCCAGATCCTGGGCAATGGCCCCGGCGGTTAAGGGATGGTCGCCGGTGACCATGATGACCTTGATGCCGGCCCGATGACACAAGGCCACGGCTTCTTTGGCTTCGGGGCGCGGCGGGTCGATCATGCCCACCAGGCCGACCCAGACCAGGTCAGCTTCCTCGGAGGCGGGGACCAGAGCTGGCAGATCGGCAAAGCGGCGGTAGGCCAGGCCCAGGACCCGCAGGGCGGCGCCGGCCAAGCGGGAGTTCTCTGCCAGGATAGCCTGGCGTTGCTCGGCCGTGAGAGGCTGCTCACCCTGCAGGGTCAGCATGCTGGTGCAATAGGGCAGCAGGTTTTCCGGCGCTCCCTTGAGGCACATGAGGTAGCCGGTGCGGTCCTGATGCAGGGTGCTCATGCGTTTGCGCTCGGAGTCAAAGGGGATTTCGGCGACGCGGGGCCAATCCTGGAGGAGGCGCTGATAGTCCAAACCGGCCTTCAGCCCCATGGTCAATAAGGCCCCTTCGGTGGGGTCGCCCCGGAGGTGCCATTTGCCGTCTGCCAAGCGCAGGGAGGCGTCGTTGCACAACAAGGCGATGCGGGCGGCCTGATGCAGGGCCGGGTTGGTCAGGGTGAGCTCCTGGTGATCCTGGCTGTGGAAAGCCCCCTGGGGTTCGTAGCCCGAACCGGTGACATGGATCCGCTGACCGTCCAGAAACAACGACCGGACGGTCATTTCGTTTCTGGTGAGGGTGCCGGTTTTGTCGGTGCAGATGACGGTGGTACACCCCATGGTCTCCACGGCGGGCAGGCGTTTGACGATGGCATGCCGTTTGGCCATGCGGGTGGTGCCGATGGCCAGGGCGCCGGTGACCACGGCCGGCAGGGATTCCGGGACGGCGGCCACGGCCAGGCTGATACCCCAGATGAGCATGGGCAGCCAGCCGTAGCCTTTGGCCAGACCCAGGCCGACGGCGCCGGCGGCCACCGCCAGACAGATAACGCTTAAGACCCGGCCGATGAGGGTGAGGCGTTTTTCCAGGGGGGTCCTTTCCGGCCTGACCTCCCCCAGAAGTTGGGCGATGCGCCCGAATTCGCTGGCCATACCGGTGGCGGTAACCACGGCCTGGCCCCGGCCATAGGTAGCCACGGTGCCACCGAAGACCATGCCGTGTTGGTCAGCGATGGGAGTCTCGACGACCGGCGCCGGTTCGCTGGTCTTCACCACCGGCGTGGATTCGCCGGTGAGGATGGCTTCATCCATCATGAGGTTGATGGCCTGCAAGACGCGGGCGTCCGCGGCAATCCGGTCGCCGGTATGGATGAGGAGGATATCGCCGGGGACCACGTCCCGGGCCGGGATGACTTTTTCCTCGCCGTCCCGCAGGACGGTGGCGTGGGGCGCGGCCAGTTCCTGGAGGGCCGCAGCCGCCTGCTCGGCCCGATACTCCTGAAAGAAGCCCAGGATGACGCAGGCTACTACGATGGCCAAAATAACTGCGGCATCCAGGTGTTCCCCCAGGAGGAAGGAAACGCCGGTGGCGATGATGAGGATGACCATCAGCAGGTTGAAAAACTGGCGCAGCAGAATGACGACGGGGGAGATTTTTTTCCCGTGAATGAGTTCATTGGGGCCGTATTGGGCCAGTCGGGCTTCGGCCTCTGCCTGGGTCAGTCCCTGGGGACCGGAGGCCAGGGCGGCGAGAACGGCCGTGGCTGCCATGGTATGGTAAGGCGGCTTGGTGGTCATAGAACCTCGTTGGGCTTTGTTTGGCAATATATTAAGTATTCCTGATTCCCCTTGGGGCCGAGAATGGGCGAGGGCAGCACGCCATGGACCTTGAGCCCCAGAGATTGGCAAAAAAGCTGGATATCGGCTACCACCTGCTGACGGCGTTCTTCCTGGCGCACCACGCCGCCTTTGCCCACCTGGCCCTTGCCCACCTCAAACTGGGGCTTGATGAGGGCGATGAGGGCGCTGTCGGGTCGCAGAAACTGCAGTACCTGGGGGAGGACCAGCTTCAGGGAGATGAAGGAGACGTCCACGACGGCCAGGTCCACTTTTTCGGGGATGGCCGCCGGGGCGAGATAGCGGATGTTGGTGCGCTCCAGAAGGATGACCCGGGGGTCCTGGCGGAGTTGCCAGGCCAGTTGGCCATAGCCGACGTCGACGCCATAGACCCGGGCCACGCCCCGTTGCAGGAGGCAATCAGTGAAGCCGCCGGTGGAGATGCCCACATCCAGGGCCACCAGACCGTTCACCTCCAGATGAAAATGGTCCAGAGCCGCCGCCAGTTTGAGGCCACCCCGGCTGACATAGGGTTGGGGAGCGCCCTTCAGGCTGATACTGGCGCTGCCTGCAACCAAAGCCCCGGTTTTGGTAACGGGAAAGCCGTTTACCAAAACATCCCCGGCCAGGATAAGGGCGCGGGCCTGCTCCCGGGCCGAGACCAGACCCCGGGCGACGAGCAGGCGGTCCAAGCGGATTTTGCCAGAGGCCGACGGCTTCGACATGGAGAAAAGAGCATACCAGGATTGAGAAAAATTGTGCAAATCTTCATCTCTTAGCTTATACTAAAAACTAGAGCAAAAACAAGCGCCACAGGCCAGGATGCGGCCGGCGTCGGCGGAGCATTGTGGCTGATCCTGGAAAAAGAATACCTATGCCTGCTGTACCTCAGAAAGCGCTGGTTATCGATGACGATAAGGCCATGTTGGATGCCTGTCAACAGATCCTGACGCGGCTGGGCTTCCAGGTGGCCTTGGCCACCACCGGTCAGCAGGGTCTGGAGCTGATGGCCCGGGAGGCCTATGATCTGGTCCTCCTGGATCTGGTAATGCCCGACCAGAACGGCGTGGAGATCCTCAAACGGCTTAAGGCCATGCATCCCCAGACACAGGTGATCATTATCACCGGTTATGGTACCATTGCCGCCGCGGTCGAGACCATAAAATTGGGCGCCTTTGATTTCCTGCCCAAACCGTTTACCCCGGACGAACTCCGCCGGGTGGTGAAGCGGGCCCTGGAAAAACCCGAGGACGTCCCGGCGCCGGACGGACAGGAGATTGTCTGTGCCAGTGAGGCCATGGCCCGGATATTGGCGATGGTGGAGCGGGTGGCCCCCAGCGACAGCACGGTGCTGATCACCGGCGAATCGGGCACCGGCAAGGGGCTGATTGCTCAGAAGATCCACGGCTTAAGCAATCGCCGCCTGGAGCCTTTTGTGACGGTGGATTGCGGCACCCTGGTGGAAACCCTCTTTGAGAGCGAACTCTTCGGCCATGTCAAAGGGGCCTTTACCGGCGCTAGTGCCAATAAGATCGGCAAATTTGAGCTGGCCCACGGCGGCACCCTGTTCTTTGATGAAATCAGCAATATCAGTCTGGAGGTCCAGGCCAAGCTGCTGCGGGCCGTGCAGGAGCGAAAGATCTCCCGGGTGGGCAGCCATCGGGTCATTTCCGTGGATGTGCGGCTGATCGCGGCCACCAACCGGGATCTGGGCCAGGCCATTCGGGAGGGCAGCTTCCGGGAGGACCTCTTTTATCGCCTGAATGTGGTCTCCATCCATATCCCGCCGCTCCGGCAGCGCAAAGAAGACATCCCGCCGTTGGCCGCCCATTTTCTGGCAAAGTTCAATAAACGTCTGAAAAAAGCGGTTCAGGGTTTTACTTCGGAGGCCATGGATATGATGCTGACCTACCACTGGCCGGGCAATGTCCGGGAACTGGAGAACATGGTGGAGCGCCTGGTAGTCTTCAGCGTCGGACCGTATCTGGAAGTGGCGGATCTGGCCTTCTCCGGGGTGGATTTCGTGGCGCCCGGCAATGGCGATGCCGTCAGCCTGAAAGATATGGAGCGGGATCATATCCTCCGGGTGTTGCAGCAGTGCGAGGGCCGGCGGGCCGATACCGCCCGCCTCCTGGGCATTGATCGCAAGACCCTGCGAGAAAAACTCAAACGCTACCAGATCGACTAGCCGCAGGCTGGGAGAGATCGGATGGGGAATCAGCAGAACCAAGCGCCTGCAGCAATGAGGCGCTTTTTTCTTGGCGCGGGGGCGTCATGATCCTCCTCTACGGCGCCTTGACCATGGCGGCGCAGGTCATGTTGCTCCGGGAATTCCTGCTGTTGGCCCGGGGTAATGAAATATTTCTGGGGCTGGGATTGTGGACCTGGCTGGTTTGGACCGGCCTGGGGAGCTGGTGGGGTGGCCGTTTGGCGGCCAGAACCGCCATCTCCCGGCATCTGCTGGCCCAGTTGCTGGCAGTCCTGGCCGTCGGCCTGCCGCTCACCATGCTCCTTTGCCGGGCTTTGCCGACGTTCTTGGGTTGGCATCTGGGGGTGGCCCCCAATGTCGGCCGTCTGGCGTTCTGGTATGCCGTGCTCAGCGGCCCCTTTTGCTTTATCTCCGGCCTTTTTTTCCCCCTGGCCTGCCGTTGGCTGCAGGGCCAAGAGGGCGTGGTGGGCCTGGTGGGCAAGGCCTATGGCTGGGATGCCTTGGGCATGGGCCTGGGCGGCGGCCTCTTGCAGGTGCTGCTCTGGGGGCGCTGGGACAGCCTCTGGCTGGCCTTGGGCTGGTGTCTGGCCCTTGTCCTGATCCTGGTGGGACTGCTGCTGCGTCCCCGCCCCCGACGCCCCTGGATTATGGTGGTAGCCGTGGTGGTCCTGCTTGGCTGCGGGCTCGCCGCCTTTTTGCAGCTGCCGGCCGCCAGCCGGCACTGGCAGTGGCCGCACCGCACCGTCCTGAGGGTGGTGGAGACGCCTTTCAGCGTCTGGACGGCCACCCGGGAGGCGGAGCAGACCAGTTTTGCCGGCAACGGGCTCTGGTTTTTCAGTTATCCTGACCCCCAAAGCGCCGAAGAGCAGGTCCATTACGCCCTGCTGCAACACCCGCAACCCGAGGCGGTACTCCTGTTGGGAAGCGGCGTTGCCGGTCTGGCCGGAGAAATCCTAAAAACCGAGACGGTGACACGTCTGGACTATGTGGAGTTGGATCCCGGCCTGATCAACATGGCCAGACAGGTCCTGCCCGACTCCGCCTGGCAACCGTTGCGCGACCCGCGGCTGCACCTGATTTTTGAGGACGGCCGCCGGTTCCTGCGAGGAGGCACCAATCGTTACGACGTTATCATCATGGCCCTGCCGGAGCCCAGCAATGCCCTGCTGAACCGCTTTTACACCCGGGAATTTTTCCAGGAGGTCAGAAATCGGCTGCAGCCCCACGGCGTTTTCAGCTTCGGACTGCCGGGCGCGGCAACCGGCCTCAGTCCGGCCCGCCGGAGCTTTTTGGCCTTAACCGCCGCCACCTTGCGGCAGGTCTTTCCGGGAGTCCTGGTTCAACCCGGCGTCACCTGGCGCTTTTTTGCCTCCCCCCAGGTCGACGGCCTCATTGCTGACCCAGACATTCTCGCCGCCCGGCGGGCGGCCCGGCATCTGGATCTCCTCTATGTCCGGGAATATTATTTCCGGGCCAATTTCTCGCCGGACCGTCTGGCCTTTGCCCGACAGATGCTGGCAGTGCCGGGAATAAGCAGCAATACGGATGGGCGGCCCTGGGGCTTATATTACGGGCTGCTGCTGGCCGGTCTGGAGGCCGACAGTTACCTGCCCCGGGTGCTGCGGCGGCTGCAACAGCTGGGGATGGGCCGCCTCTACGTCGCTCTGGCCCTGCTGACCGGGGCGATCTGGCTGTGGAGTTGGCGGCAGCGTTACCGCGGGGGCCAAATGCCTTTTATATACAGTGTCTTTACCATGGGCGTCGGGGTCATGGCCCTGGAAATGGTGGTCCTCATCCTCTTTCAGGTGACCCTGGGATATCTCTATGGCCAGCTGAGTCTGCTGTTGGCCGCTTTCATGGTGGGGATGGCCGGCGGTGCCTATCTGGCGGGGGCTGGTCTCAGCCGGGGAATTGCAGCTCGGCCGCTCGCCTGGGGTTGTCAGGCCGGTCTGGCGGCCATCCTGGGCTTCCTGGGGGTCTCCCTGCCCTGGCTTCTAACCCTGCCTTGGCTGCGGGCAGACGGCTGGGGCCAGCTCAGTTTCGCCCTCATCCTCCTGGCGGGCGGGCTGCTGGCCGGTGGGGTCTTCGCTGCCCAGGCAGAAATGAGTCGCCAGCAGGGAGCCGCATTGGCGTTGAGCGCCGGCCGGTTATACGCCGTGGACCTCCTGGGGGCCACGGTGGGAACCCTGGGCATCGGTTTTCTGCTCATCCCCTGCTTCGGCCCCGCCCAGGCTCTTCTCAGCGGCGCGGCCTTCCAGGCCTCGGCGGTGCTGGTGGGCCTGACCATCAGAGGCCCGGCACCGGGCCGGCCGCTGTCCTGAGAGATTGTTGAACCAATTTGGGGGAGAAGGCCAGCACGGCTTACCCCCCTGCCTTCTCCTCCCCCTTCCCCCAGCCCTGCCTATTGGCGGCGCCAACAGGCCGACAGTGGGTCTTCTTTGCCAACGCTTGCCGGTAAGGGGTCTTGCCATACCCTCCTTACGGGGCGTTGCCTGGCGCGGCCTCAACCCGCTGGCGAAACTCCATCAGACCCAGGGGAATAAGCCGGCGGATGAAGACATGCCGTTCGCTGGGGATCTCTTGCTGATAGTCGGCAAAGGCGGGATGCTCGGGGCGCAGGGCCGGAGATGGCGCGGCACCGCCGGCGACAGCCGTGGCCAACATCTCCACCAGAACAACCAGGGGCTGGGAAGCCTCAGGCAGTTCCTCCACCCAACCCAGGCGGCGCAGCACCTCGAACCGGCAATAATCCAGGAGGCGCAGAGAGATGTCCAAAACCTGTTGTTTGGTCTGGCTGGGGAGATCATCCAGGATGAAGCGGGTGGAGGTGCCCCAGCCCCGGGCGCCCATGACCAGATCAAAGATGACGTAAAGATGGTCGTCGCCAGGGGTGGCCAAAAAAAGCAGAGTGCGGTCGCTCAGGTCCCACAGCCGGGTCTGTGGTCCGAATTCTTCCCGAAAACGGGCCAGCCAGGTGCGAAAGCCCTGATCGGCCGCCAACTTGCGGCGGAATTGCTCCAGTTCGATGATTTCGGCCATAATGTCCTGAAAAGGCAGTGGTCATTACCGAGAAAATAAAGTTCCGAGTTCCGAGAAAGGCGTTTTTTAGGGCGGGCCGTGCCCGCCCAAGTCAGCCACAGGCAATCACCTTATATTTTCATGGTTCGCGGGTGACTTTTGTAAGTTATGGCAATTAGGCAGAAAATAAAGTGAGCGCTGAGCCCAGTTCAGGAACCCTTCTTGTAGGGCGGGAAAGCGCCGCGCCTCCCGCCTTCTAGGGGCGATTATCACTGCGGAGCCATAACCGTGCAGGAGTGGCCCACAGCGACAACCCCTCGCTGACGCTCGGGGCTCGGATAGAACCTGTCCCCCTGCAAGAAATGTCTCCGGTCCAAACACCACAGGGGGCGAAGGGGTCTTGAACGGCGGACACGGAGGCCCGCCCCAGTGAAGCTAATTTTTTTCCAGAAACCGGCAACCGAAAACTATATTCCGGGGCGGGCCTGAAGTTCCCGTCCGGGCCAACCCGCGCCGTCAGTCGCTGGCATGATTAAGCAGCTGCAAACCCCGCAGCAGATACACCAGGCCGGAGGCCACGGTAAGGATAGCCGTCACCCAGCAACTGAGCAGCAGGAACCAGAGAGGATAGGCGGCCACCTGCCGCCAGATGGCCAAAAAGACCGTGAGAATCTGCGCCGCGGTGGCCCATTTGCTGACCTGGGCCGGGTCAATGCGGAAATTGACGGCGAAGAGCTTCAAAATGATGATCCCCCCCACAATCACCACGTCCCGGCTGATGACCACCACGCTCAGCCAGGCCGGGATCTTGCCGAAATACCCCAGAGTCAGGTAGCTGGCCGTCATCAACAGCTTGTCGGCCAAGGGATCGAGCAAGGCCCCGAGGGGAGACTTTTGTTGAAAATTGCGGGCAATATAGCCGTCGGCCAGATCGCTGAGACCCGCCACCAGGAAGACGACCAGAGCCCGTCCATAATTATTTTGCAGCAGGAAGATGACAAACAGTGGCGTCGCCAGGATCCGCACCATGGTGATCAGGTTGGGAATGGTGAGGGGCGAATTGACCACGGGAACGTTGCCTGTCAAGCGACGGCTTCCTTTTGGAGCAGAATTTTAACACAACTATATCACATTCCTGACGGCATGGGAATGCCAGGCTCATCCCTGCGGTTGGGTTGGGCCAGCGAAAAATTGGCGCAAAAGGGCGAGAGCCTCGTCGACCTGCTCCGGGGCCAGCCAGTGGACCTGCGGATCGGCCCGGAACCAGGTGAGCTGGCGTTTGGCATAGCGGCGGGTATCCCGCTGAAGCTGGGCCACCATGTCGTCCCAGGCCAGCCGGCCGTCGAGATAAGCCGACACATGGCGATATCCCAGGGATTGCATGGGTTTGAGCGTGGCCGGGTAGCGGCGCCGCAGGTCCTGCACCTCGGCCACCAACCCCTGGGCCAACATGGCCGCCACCCGGGCCTCGATGCGGGCGTAGAGCTCCGCCCGGGGACGGTTCAGGGCGATGATCAGTGAGCGATAGGGACTGTCGGCAAAGCGGTGGGCCTGCTGCTGCTCCGAGAGTTTCCGGCCGCCGGCGGCGATGACCTCGAGGGCCCGCAGGATGCGCAAGGTATCATGGGGGTGGAGGCGGGCCGCCGTGACCGGGTCCAACCGGCAGAGCCGGTCGTACAAGGCCGGCAGCCCCTGCGCCTGCAGTTCCTCCTGGAGCTGCTGTCGGGCCGTTTCATCCTGCACGCCATCGTCACAGATGCCGTGCAGCAGGACCCGGATATAGAGGCCGGTGCCGCCGACGACCAAGGGGGGAATACCTTGCTGCTGCAGGTCCGCCAATACCTGGCGGCCCAGCCGATAATAATCTGCCGCGTCAAAGTCCTGGTCCGGAAAGACCACATCCAGCAGGTGATGGGGCACCAAAGCCCGCTCCTCCCAGGTGGGTTTGGCGGTGCCGATATCCAGTTCCCGATAGACCTGCAGAGAATCGGCATTGACAATCTGTGCCCCCAGCTCCTGGGCCAGGCGGATGGCCAGGGCCGTCTTGCCCACGCCCGTGGGGCCGGTGAGGACGGCCACGGGGGGTGCACCTATGGTGTCTGTTTTAATGGAAGTGGACAACGCACCGTTTTCAGCCAGGCTGACGGTTTGC
>Ga0272446_1007853_pt1 | contig 10443 bp, 6 predicted proteins | sample YNPCB0061_FD_194587 | JGI IMG/M metagenome (GOLD analysis project Ga0272446, IMG submission 194587) | Hot spring microbial mat communities from Yellowstone National Park, WY, United States - YNP-CB-006-1 | ecosystem: Environmental > Aquatic > Thermal springs > Hot (42-90C) > Sediment | place... | reverse complement strand
GGCAGCACTGTCTCAACCAAACCAGGGCGGCAACTGCCCTGCGGGCGGCAACTTGACCACGCTCACCTGAGAGATCAACGGATGGTTGCGCACCTCCTGTAAGGCTTCCTCCGGGGGGGCGCTGTCGAGGTTCAGCACGGCGATGGCCTCGGCCCCAGGCACCTCGCGGCCCACGGTCATCTGAGCGATGTTGACGTTGTGCTTGCCGAAGATCGTACCGATGAAGCCGATCAGCCCCGGCACGTCGCGGTGCTGGAACAACAGCATGGTGCCGTCGAGGAAGGCATCGAGATGGTGTTCGCCCAGTTGCACCAGTCGAAGGAATTGATGGCCAAACAGCGTACCTGCGGCTATGTGTACCTTACGGTCGGTGTGTAGTTCGGCGCGTATCAGCGTGGCGAAATCCCCGGCCTTCGACGAAGTCTGTTCGAGCAACTCGATGCCGCGTTCTGCAGCCAGCACGGGGGCGTTGACGATGTTGACTCCGTCATCGAGGCGGGTTTCGAGCAATCCCGCAGCGAAAGCGGCGGTGATGAGCCGGGTAGAACGGTGGGCCACATCGCCGCGATAGGTGAGTTGCGCTTTCTGGATGGTGCCCTGGGCGTACTGACTCAGCAGCAAGCCTAGACGACGGGCCAGATCCACATACAGACGCATCTCATTGAGTTCGGCCCGATCGACGGGAGTCATATTGACGGCGAAGCCGACCACTCCACGCAGCAGATAATCGCTGATGAGTTGGGCCGCTTCGCGGGCTACGGACAGCTGTGCCTCGACCGTGGACGCTCCTAGGTGGGGAGTCAGCACGACATTGGGTGCCTTGAGCAGAGCCAGATCGGCGGGGGGCGGTTCCTCGGAGTACACGTCGATGCCGGCTCCAGCTAGATGTCCAGAGTGCAGGGCATCGGCCAGCGCCTGCTCGTTGATGATGCCGCCTCGGGCGCAGTTGATGACACGCGCTCCCTTGGGCAGTGCCTGCAACTGCTTGGCTCCGATCAAGTCGCGTGTCTCGTCGGTCAGCGGCGTGTGGACGGTGAGGAAATCGCAGCGTGGCAACAGCGATTCGAGATCCGGCGTCGTTTCGATGTGGAGTTGGCTAGCGCCAGCGGCCGACACGAAGGGATCGTAACCGAGTACCTTCATGTCCAGGCCGGCACAGCGGCGGGCAACTTCTCGGCCGATACGGCCCAGGCCGACGATGCCAATCGTCTTGCCGGCCAGTTGCGTGCCGACGAACTTGCTGCGTTCCCACTTGCCCGCGCGCATGCTGGCATCAGCGGCCGGCGTATGTCGGGCCAGGGCGAACAGCAAAGCCAGCGTCTGCTCGGCAGTGCTGACCGTGTTACCGCCCGGCGTGTTCATGACCAGAATGCCGCGCCGCGTGGCCGCCTCGACATCGATGTTATCCACACCGACCCCGGCACGAACAATGACGCGGAGCTTGCCGGGATTTTCCAGTTCAGCGGCTCGCAGGGTGGTGGCACTGCGAACGATGACTCCATCGGCCGCCTGCAAGGCTTCGATGAGAGCCTTGTCCTTGAGCTTTTCGCGGACATCCAGTTCCAGGCCTGCTTGCACGAGCAAATCCAGACCGGCCTGTTCCAGCTTGTCGGCGACAAATACGCGTGGCATAGTGGAACGCTTCCTGTTCTCTGAGTAGCAATCCTTCCCTCGCCTCCCGATGAGGGAGGGTGTTGTTGTGGAGTGAATTACACCTCTGCCGGCTGGCCGGCGACCACCTCGGCCAGCACTCGCTGGGCGGCAGCGACCCCGGCTCCCGGTTCCAGATCGTGGCCCATCTCCAATAGCACCAGTTCCAGACCCGACAGCACGGTTAGCACATCGAAAGCATCGAGATGGCCCATGTGGGCGATGCGGATGATCTTGCCCTTGAGCGAGTCCTGTCCGCCGGCTAGACGAATGCCGTGCTGCTTCTCGAGCCGATCCAGCAGTACCGACCCCGAGATGCCTTCGGGCACGACCGCAACGCTCAGGCTCTCAGCAGGGACGGCAGCGAACAGTTCTAGATGCATCGCCCGCAAGCCAGCCCGGCAGGCAGCAGCGATACGGGCGTAGCGTGCCCAGATGGCCGGCATCCCCTCAGCGGTGATCCGCGACAGGCTGGCCCGCAGCCCACGCACCAACGACAAGGCCGGCGTGAAGGGCGAGTCGCCCGTCTTGAAGCTGTCGCGATACTTCCGCAGGTCGAAGTAAAAGGCCCGTAGTCCGGGATTACTATCGATGCGCTGCCAACCCTTGTCGCTGACTGACACGAAAGCCAGCCCCGGCGGCACCATGAGGGCCTTTTGCGATCCAGTGACACAGACATCGATGTGCCAGTCGTCAGTGTGACACTCCATACAACCCAGACCGCTGATGGCATCGACCAGAAACACCGCTGGAGTGGCAGCCACGAGTTTCCCGAACGCGGCGATGTCGTTCTTGACTCCGGTAGAGGTTTCACACAGCGTAGCACAGACGGCCACGGCATCGGGATGCTGCTTGAGGGCCAAGGCGAGTTGTTCGGGAGCGACGGCCTGACCGTAGGGCACGGTTACGCTGACGACCTCGACTCCCATTGCCCGACAGATGTTGCGCCAGCGTTCGCCCCAGCGGCCGCAGATGAGGCAGATGGCCTTGGCTCCGGCGTGCAGCGTCGAGGCGATGGCCGCCTCCATACCGCCCGTGCCCGAGCAGGCCAGCGTGTAGACCGGCTGGCGCGTGCGAAAGACCTCTTGCAAGCCAGCCGTCACCTCGGCGAGTAGGCTGCGAAAGGCGGGGCTGCGATGCAAGAACACCGGCCGAGCCAGTTCGAGCAAGGTTTCCTCGGGAACCGGCGTCGGGCCGGGGGTCATTAAACGATACTTCATGGGTTCGTCAATCCAGTTGTCTGGTCTACCGCCCGCCGGTTAGAGTCCGTTGCAGGTGGTGCTATGGAGAATTGTAGCGACCAGCCTGGCAAAACCCAACACGCGAGCCGGCCCGTCTCGACGAGTCTGGGCGGATTGCTACACTGACCGAGCCTGCTTGATCCTTCCTCATCGCTGAGAGGCTGCCATGCGTGCGAACATCGGTGTGCTGGTCGTGCTGGCTGTGTTGTTCGGGGCCAACTCGGCTCTGGCGCAGACCAAGCCCGGCGCGAAGGTCTACGTCGTCTTGTGGTTCGACACTGAGGATTATCTATTGCCGGCCAGCGACGATGCCGCCATGCAGGTGGCCGAGATGCTGACTCGGCAGGGCATTCGCGGCACGTTCAAGATCGTCGGCGAGAAGGCCCGCACGCTGGAGCGACGCAAACGGTTTGACGTGATCGAAGCCTTGAAGAAACACGAGATCGGCTATCACTCCAACTGGCACAGCGTGCAGCCGACTCCCGCGCTGTTTAGCTCGAATCTCGACTGGGACGAAGGCGTGGCCGAGTTCGACCGCCGCGAGGGAAGCGGCTGGCGTGATGTGGAGCGTATCTTCGGAGTCAAGCCGAGTTGCTACGGTCAGCCGGGCAGTTCCTGGTCACCGCACAGCTATGGCGCGTTGAAGAAGTGGGGCATGATCTATCTGGATGCCGGCCGACACGTCGCCCTGGATGGTCAGCCGTGCTACTACGCGGGCGTTCTCAACCTCTATCAGTTGGCCCACACCATTCGCGCCGATCTGAACAAGCCGGAACTGCTGGAGAAAGCCAACGAACGCTTCGCCGAGGCTCGCAAGGATTTGCTCGCCCAGGGGGGCGGCATCGTCAGCACAGTGTACCATCCCTGCGAGTGGGTGCATCTGGAGTTCTGGGACGGAGTGAACTTCAAGCAAGGAGCCAATCCGCCGCGCGAGCAGTGGAAATTGCCGCGTCAGAAGAGCGCGGAGCAGTCGCGACTGTCCTACCGCATCTTCGCGGACTACATCGCTTTCATGAAGCGGTTCCCTGATGTCGAGTTCGTCACCGCCAGCGAACTGGCCAAGCTCTACGCCGACCGGGCGATTGGCCGACGGTTTAGTCGAGCCGAACTGAAGCAGATCGCGTTGCAAGTCGGCGAAGCCATCACGTTCCAGAAACACGGCGACTGGACGTTGTCGGCCAGCGAAGTGTTCGATCTGCTCAACCGCGTATTGCTGTTGCACACGGCCGGCAAGAAGCTCGAGGGGATCGAACTCACGCGAACGCTGCTCGGGCCGACCAGCCAAGTGGTGCCGTTGCGGGAGGCGGTGACGACCGACCAGAGCCAGTTCCTACGGACGGCTGCCGACGTGGACGACTACTTGAATCGGCACGGCCGACTGCCCGCTGCTGTCTGGCTGGGCAGTACCCCCGTGCCGCCGGAAGCCTACCTGGCCGCCCTGGCACGGGTGGTGGGCGAACTGCTCAACGGCAAACCGATGCCCGAGACGGTGACGATCAGCCCTGCGAAACTGGAGGCGGCCAAATACGTCGCCCAGGACGACCCTCGCTTGTGGGGCTGGGTGATCTTTCCACCGGGTTTCCGTGCGCCGCAGATGATGGAACTGGCGCGGCGACAAGCCTGGACGCTCAAGCCGGCCGTGCTGAGTAATTCCGGCCGCTGACGCAAGTTGGCCAGCCAGCGAGCCGCCCCGCGTGAGCGGGCGGAGTGAGACGACTCCAGCCGCTAACGCGGGCCGGCTCGCTGGCTGCACTTACTTGCTGGCGAGCAGTTCCTTGATCTTGGCTTCCAGAGCCTTGGCATTGGCCGGGCCGGAGCCGACCTTCACCAGAGCCACCTTGCCCTGACGATCCACCAGCACGGCAGTGGGGATGCCGCGAATCTTGTACTTGGTGAAGTCCGAGCGAGACACCGTCTGGATGCGGTAGGGCAGCTTGTAGTGGGCCGCGAACCGCTTGAGCATTTGCTGCTCCTGCTCTGCGGTCAGCGGTTCCTTGACACGAGCCAGCTTGCTGTCCTGGAAGTCGTAAGTCTTGTAGTAGGTCGTCAGACCGACCACTTCCAGCCCCTGCTTGGCATAGGTGTTATGTAGGCGGGTCAATTCCGGAAAGACGGCTCGGCACGGCCCGCACCACACCGCCCAGAAGTCGATCAGCACTACCTTGCCGCGTAACTCCTCCAGACGAGCCTTGTCGCCGTTGAAGGCGAAGTCCGGGCTGAAGTCCGGAGCCGTCTGGCCGGTCAGCATCTCCGGCCCTTCCTTGGTCTTGTCCGACTGCTGGGCATCGACACTCGTTGAGCAGACGAGCAGAGCCAGCATCAGCAGCCCACTCAGAACCATTCGCACCATGAGAACCCCTCAGAAAGAGAACGCACACTCAAGAACCGACGGGCCGAACCATTCGGCCCGTCACCTTAGCACCAATCCATCACTCGCCCGCTGGTTCCGCAGCAGGCGTTGGAGTCGCACGACCGGACGGCGGCGGCGTGTAGGGAATGCCCTTGGCCATCCAGTCCGGCTTGGCCGCCCCCTTGAGATGGTGATCGAAGAACTGTTGCATGCGGATGGTGTAGTCCTTCTGGTTGACCCGCTGTCGCAGTCCGTGGAACTCCCCGGGGTAGTTGAACAGATACACTTCCTTGCCCAGCCGACGCAGGGCCAGGTAGTACTCGATGCCCTGCTGCCAGGGCACCGCTTCGTCGCGGTCGTTGTGCAGCATCAGTAGCGGAGTCTGGACGCGGTCGGCCGCAAATAGCGGCGAGTTCTCCAGGAAGCGTGTGGGATACTGCCATAGACTACCGCCGATGCGGCTCTGCGTCTTCTCGTACTGGAACTGGCGCGGCAGTCCCGTACCCCAGCGGATGCCGCCGTAGGCACTCGTCATGTTGCTGACTGGGGCACCCGCCGCTGCCGCTTTGAAGCGCGTCGTCTGGGTGATGAGGTAGGCCGTCTGATAGCCGCCCCAACTGTGGCCCTGAATGCCGATGGCGTTCTCGTCGATGCCGCCTTGCTCCACTGCTGCGGCGATGGCCGGCAACACGCATTTGACCGCGCTCTGGCCAGGGTAGCCCACCGTGTAGGCGATGTCCGGCATCAGCACCACATAGCCGTTGCTGGCGTAGTAGGTCGGATTGATCGACGTGCCCGGCCCTGGTGGGCGAAAGCGGTGCAACTCCTGCGACAACCGCTCGTAGATGTACACCAGCAGCGGATACTTGCGGTTGGGATCGAAGTTCTCCGGCTTGATGAGAACGCCCTGCAGCGGCAGACCGTCGGCCGACTTGTAGCGCAGCAACTCGGCTTTGCCCCAGATGAAGTTGGCCTTTTGCGGGTTGGCATCGCTGACGCGACGCACTTCGCGGAAGTCGCAATCCGCCAGGTACAGATCCGGGTAGTCGTAGAAGGTCGAGACGGTCAGCAACAGTTTGTCGCCCGATTTGGCTCGGATCGGCGTGCTGTAGTTTCGCGCTGCCATCAGCAGCAACTGTGGCGAGCCGGCAAACGGCACGCGATAGAATCCCGTGTCGCGAGTGCGTTCGTTTTCGGCGCGAACGAGCAGCGGTTCAGCGGGGTTGATGGCCCGCTGGCGCGGATCGAGTTGCACCACACGCAGTGAGGTGCTGGTCTTGCGGCCGAGACTGCCCGTCAGATTGCGCGCCGAACTGCCGTCCGGGGCGAGTTGCCAGATGTCGTAGCGGTCGTAGAGCAGAACGTGGGTATCGCCCTTCGTCCAACCGGCCAGCCCATAGGGGGGCGGAGTGCTAGGGATGTCGTGTTGTTCCTGAGCGAAGCACACGCCCAGCTTCGCCGTCAGGTTGGTTCGTTTGCCATCGGCCAACCTCACACAGTGCCAGTCTTTGCCGTCGAACGACAAGGCATACTTGCCGGCGGGTGACAGCGTGGTGCCGAACAAACTTTTCTGGAACAGCGGTCGGCGTTCGCCACTACGCAGGTGGATGGCCAAGCTATCGACAGGCGTGCCCGCTTCCTCACTGCCGACCAGCCGACGATAGGGCCGGTCGTCGGTGCCCAGTGCCCAATCGCCCTCAGCGGGTGTCTGTACGCTGGTGAGGGTGTTGTCCTCGAGCTGTCGCCACTGCCGATCCTGCAAGTGGAATACGGCCCGGAAGGAGCGATTGCGCTGTCCTTCAAAGCGCACCTTTTGCATGGGTTGGATGAAGTCATCGTTGTAGTGCCACAGTTCCAGAACCGCCTTTTCCTCGCCGGGCTGTGCGGGCGTGGCGGGCGGTTGTGGGGCGGTCAGACTGTGGAACAGGCGGTTGCCGTCGAGCGAAAAGCTCAGGCCGCCCTGTTCACTGATGATCAGCCCGTCTTGCACAGCGGGTTTGCCAGCCGGCACCAGTTCGACGGCAGCGGGGAGATTGCCGGCCACTGCCAGCGTGCTGCCGGGAGTCAGCCCTGGCATAGGCATAGGCACAGGCAGACCACTGGCGAATTTCTCCGGCCGCTTCCAGTACATCAGGCGTACCGTGGCACGGGTGCCGGCCGGTTGACCGACTGTGGGTTGACTGTGGAAGAAGGCGAGTTGTGTCTGTTTCTCATCCCAAGTGAGTCGGCTGTACTGGCCCGGCCCGCTCCGCAGCACAATCGGTGGCAGGTTACTGGTGGTCGAGACGACGTAGACTCCGGCTGCGGAGGTCTTCGATTCAGACAGCGTCGGCTCCCGGCTATCGGTGGCGACATAGACGAGCAACTGCCCGTCACGACTGAGGCTGTACTCAGTGACGTTGGCAAAGGAGCGTTCCTGGCCGTCACTCAGGTTGCGCAGCACCAGTTCCCCAGACGACACGCGAGGCGTGGTAGGTGTGGTGGGCGTGTTAGTGGAAGGAGTAGTTGATCGTTTCAGGCGCGGGCCGGCCGTCTTGTCGGGCTGGGGTGCTGCCGCTGGGACGGCCTTGCCGCGCAGATACGCAACGACGCTCGGCCCTTCTTCGGGCAACTGAAAGGAGCGAACGCGGTCGATGCGGTTGAGTTGGTTGGTCGAAAGTTCGAGGATGCCGAGGCTGGTGTCGCTGGGGGGAGTCTTGCCCTTGGTGCGATCCGGTCGGCTCGGGTCGATGAGGAACAGGGCAAACCGCCCGTCGGGACTGAACGGACTGGCCGTTCGCGGAGCGGGACTACGTCCTCCGCGCGTCGGTGTCGAGGCTACGGCCGCTCGGTAGCCGCGCGGATGCCGCAGTTCCTTGCCCGTGTCGAGGTGACGAACGACGAACTCGCCATCGGCCTCCTGGGCCGACAGCACATAGGCCAGATAGCGACCGTCAGCCGACAAGCTCGGCGACTGAATGGAACGCCAGGTGGCGTAGTCTTCGTGGTTGAGCGGACGTTTGGCGGATTGTCCAGTGAGAACGGCCGGCACTGAAAACAACAGGCCCGTCAGCAACAGAGTGCGTGTGATGCGAAATAGCATGAATCGATGGCCAGGGTCAGGAGTACGACATCCTGTGCAGGAGTCCGATCGTCCATGAGAATGGGAGAGTGTTCTCGATATACTAGAACTCGGTCATAATGACCAGCGAGAAGGGGAAGTTTTGCTACAGAGGGGGGAGCTGCTTCTACAGCAGACTCAACGGATTGACCCGCGTTTTGAGCGGTAGTTCGACTCGCCTGCCGACACGGTGCGACTCGAAGACGGCGACGATCATCTCGGTGATGGCGGTAGCATCCTCGGCGGAACAGCGCGTCTTGCGGTCGGTGCCGATGCAGGCGATCAGATCGCGGATGGCGGCAATGTGGCCCCCCTCATAGGTGCCATCCTTGCGCGGTTCGGGCTTGCCGATGCCCGCCGAGGTAATCGTTTCCCAGCGTGCCCCTGAGCGGCCCGGCGACCAACTCGCATCGCGGAGCAGATAGGCTCTCGCCAGATACCCGCTCTCCATTTCCAGAACACCTCGCGAGCCGAAGACTTGCAGAGCGAATCGGCTCGGCCGTCCCCCCATGTTCTTCTTGCTGGCGAAGTAACCGTGAATGCCTCGAGCAAAAGTGTACTTGGCCTCGACGTGATCGCCGGTGAGCAGGCCGATGCCCTCTGCGCCCTCGATGACATCGCCCTTGCGAGCAGGTTGGCCGTTCTGATAGACGCTGGCAGTGCAACTGCTGGGCTGTCCGCCGGCCAGCGACCGCATCAGGCCGAAGATGTGCGAGCCGAGAACCCACAGATCCAGACCTCCACCCCGCGAATCTTCCTTGCCCCGCCCACGCAGTTCGAGGATGTCGCCGAGGATGCCGTCTTGCAGCAGCTTGCAGACGACATCGAGAACCGGCGAATACTGGCTGATGTGGGCGATACCGAGCTTGAGGTGCCGCATGTCGAGTTGTCGGACGACCGCGTCGCATTCTTGAAGAGTTCGACAGAAGGGCTTTTCCATGTAGACGTGACAACCGGCCTCGGCAGCGGCCAGAAGCATGTCGTGGTGCTGATCGATCCAGCGTGGACAGATGGCGACCAGATCGAGCTTTTCGCGGGCCAGCATGGTGCGATAGTCGGCGTAGGCGGTCTTGGCTCCGGTGCGTTTTTGAGCAGCGGCCCGCCCGGCCTCGCGGGGGTCGGCCACGGCGACGATTTCCACCTCTTCGAGTTTCGTAAAGGCCATATCGACCGCGTGCCCGTAGTCACCCCGTCCAGTGTGGCCGATGATCCCGACGCGCCATTTCTTTGCCATGACTGGGTTCCTTGCAGGTGCAGGCACTGAGAGAGGTTATTGCCGAGCGTTCTGCTTGCCAGCGTAGGGCCACAACCGGCAATCGGCAAGCAGGCTTCGGGAATCTTGCCAAGGCAGCGACCGACTCGCTGAAACTTGTCGCACATGGCGAGTGTATCTACAATGCCGACGAATAAGGGGGAGAATGCACTCTCTCCGACTCCGTTCTATGCAACAGGGGAAGCCGCATGCAGTCTCAAGTCAATGCTCGATGGCTCCGCCGCATGTCTGGAATGATTCTGGCGGTGCTGCTCATGCTAGTCGCCGTGGGAGTCGGTCGGGCTGACGATCCCGTCCGCGTCTCCGCTGGGAAAAACTCGACGGCTCTGGTGCCGGCCGATGCGTCCTTCTATGCGGCACTGCTCCGCTGCAAGGAACAAATCGACCTCGTCTACAACAGCAAGGCCTACAAGGCACTACGCGAACTGCCGCTGGTCAAGACCGCCTACGCTCGGCTCAAGTCCGAACTGGGCAAGGAAGACGGCCCGATGGCTCAGGTCAATCGGCTCATGCAGAGCAAGGAAAATCAGGAACTAGTGCAACTGCTGATCGAAATGGCCTCCGACGAAGTGTTCGTCTACGGCGACAAGAGCTGGGGCGATCTGCTCGCTCTGGCAGGTAAGGTCAGCAATGCTCAGAACGTGTCTCAGGTTCGCGCCTTGCTCAACGGCAGCGATGTCAACAAGGCCGGTATGCGTGGTATGCTCCTGAACTTGCAATCCAACCGCAAGATGCTCCGCCTGCCGGATCTGGTCTTCGGCTTCAAGCTCAAAAATGCCGACCGCGCCGAGGCTCAGATCAAGCGACTGGAGGAAATGGCCACCAACCT
>Ga0272446_1007852_pt1 | contig 10444 bp, 10 predicted proteins | sample YNPCB0061_FD_194587 | JGI IMG/M metagenome (GOLD analysis project Ga0272446, IMG submission 194587) | Hot spring microbial mat communities from Yellowstone National Park, WY, United States - YNP-CB-006-1 | ecosystem: Environmental > Aquatic > Thermal springs > Hot (42-90C) > Sediment | place... | reverse complement strand
GGAAGAATCATTGTTGTTGCAATTACACGAGTAACAACTAAATAATTAAATGGATTAACTGCAGAGACTTCCATTGCATCAATTTGTTCTGTAACTCTCATCGAACCAAGTTCTGCACCAATACCTGAACTAACTCTACCAGCAAAAATTAATGCAGTAATTACAGGTCCTAATTCTCTAATAACAGAAATTGAAACCATTGCCGGAAGAAAATCAGTTGCACCAAATCTCTGAAGAACTGGTTGACTTTGTAACGTTAACACTACTCCAATTATTAATCCAGTAATGCTGACAATTCCAAAAGTCTTTACGCCAAGTTCATCCATGTGTTTTTTTATTTCACGAATTTCATAAGGTGGAATAAAGACTTGTTTCAAGAATTCAATATTAAAAATTGTTAAACCAGTGATCGTTGCAAAAAAATTATAAATATAATCACTGTAGGTTAAACGTTTGCCATATTTTATTCGTGGAATTTTCATTTCTGGTAATTTTCTTAATGAAAAGATAACAAAGTTTTTAATTATAGTTTAAGATTAGCCAGTGATATTTTTATAATGATTTATGATTGGTTCTCTATCTTTTTGTAATAGAATAGTTATTGCATCTATTCTTGCTGACTGATTATCAAGTTTATTTTCAATTAAGTAAGCAAAGGCAACTTTTTTAATCTGATTTATTTTTGTCTTTGTGATTGCAAATTCGGGTAACCCATATTCAAGACTTTTTCTTGTTTTGACTTCAACAAAAACATATTCATCATTTTCTTTTGCTACAATATCAATTTCGCCATGTCCATATTGATAATTTTGTTCAACAATTTCGTAACCAAGATTTTTCAAAAAGTTTGCCGCAATATCTTCACCTTCTTTTCCTTTTGTTCTTTTATTTGAGTTCATGAAATAACTCAGCTTGTTGAATTTCATTCATAATGTTTCGTAAAAATTTTTGACGATGATAAATTGAAGCTCCATGTTTTATGATTGCATTTCGGTGCTTCTCAGTTGCGTAGCCTTTATTTGTTTCCCACTCGTAAACCGGAAATTCTTTGGCAAGTTTTTTCATAATTCGGTCTCTTGTAACTTTTGCCAAAATCGAAGCAGCGGCAATTGAGAATGATTTGCCATCGCCTTTAATAATCGGGATAGTTTTAATTTCATGAAGAAAAGTTTTATTCCCATCAATCAAAATTAAATGTGGCTTAAGTTGAAGTTTGTTAACTGCATTTTTCATTGCTTTGAGTGAAGCTTGTAAAATATTTATTTCATCTATTTCAACGTTATCAATAATGCTAATAGAATATGCAATAGAATTTTCGATTATCCAATTGTAAAGATATTCTCTTTTATTTTCTGAAAGTTTTTTCGAATCAGTTATTTCCGGATGAAAAGATTTTTTGTTAAAAATTACTGCTGCAGCAACAACTGGTCCTGCAAGTGGACCTCGACCAGCTTCATCAACGCCGGCGATATACTTAATCTTTCTTGTTAAGAAATCAATATCAAATTGTTTTAAAGTATTCATTAAAAATTATTAATTATTCCAAAATGAATTTTGCCATCAGTAAACGAGTCGCCTTTGCCAAGAGCAAAGCTTACTCCTAATACTCCAATTCCAGTTTCTATTGTCAAACCAAAACCATAACCAATTTTAAAGTCAGATTGTTTTTGAATAGATAAAATTTGATTTTCATTTTTCAGAAAATATCCTGTATCAAAAAATAAAAATCCAAATGAACGATTGCTAAGCAAATATCTGTATTCAAAGTTTGTCCATAAAATTCTATTTCCTTGAAACTGTTTTTCTCTATAACCTCGCAAAGAATTTGTACCGCCAAGAAAGAATAAATCACTTAAGTCTGCTGAGGAACCACGCAATTCCTTTGCATGAATAGAAAAATTCAAAACTTGTTTGTAAAATATTTCATGATAGATAGAAAAATCAAATTCAATTCTTTGAAGAGAAGTACTTGATTGAAAATCCAAATACTGAGTTAATAGATTATTCTTTATTTTCTTTGAAGAGAATTTATAAGCAGCTAAAAATATTATTCCACTTGTTGGTGCGTAAACATTATCTCGAAAATCGCTTTTCATCATTAGACTGTAAGATGTAGAAGATGAATTTAATACTGAAGTAAATTTGTTCAATGATTGTGATGGAATAGTTGATTGTGTGCTTAGCGAAAACGAAAAGGATGTTTCTTCATTTGCGATATATTCAATTCTTGATTCAAAATTTCTTTGAATGTATGTCGAATCTTGTTTGCGTTGAAATAATCCAAACTCAAGATTGAATGGATAATTGAAAATCCATGGCTCAAGATAACGTAAGTCTAAATCTTGAGAGTATTTATTTATTTGTTGCCATTGAAAAGACAAAGCTCTTCCAGTTCCAAGTAGATTTAATAAATGAAAATTTACAAATCCGGTGAAATAACCTTTTTCATTTTCAGTTGATGGAACATAACCAATTATGCCATCAAAACTATTTGTTTCCTTTTCTTTTAGTGAAATTCTTAACACGCCATTTTTTTTGCTGTCGAGATAAAAAGTTGTTGGTTCGACATTTTCAAAAAATCTTAGTTTGTTCAATCGTTGTGGAATTAAGTCAATAACTTTCTGCATGTAAAGTTGATTTTGCTTTAATCCAGTTGCGCGAATTATAACATCATCTTTCGTTTTATCATTTCCAATAATTTCGAATTTGTTAATAAAACATTTTTCATATTTTTCTACTGCGATTTGAATCGAAGTGTTGTATTGAGAAGTATCTTTTTCGAAGGAAATATTTTCAATCGTAATTTTTGCAAAAGGGAATCCGTTGTTTTCGTAATAAACTAGAATGTCTTGAATTACATTTTCAATTTTCTGCTCAGAAAATATTTCATTCATTATTGGATTGAATTTTCGATACAAGAAAAGTGAATCTTCCAAGTGATTGGTAAAAGTAATATTGCTTAAGATTGCTGGTAATCCTTCGTTGAAATCAACCAACAGAGATTTGTTTGCGCTGTCAATTATTATTTGATTAAAAGTTGGAAAAAAGTAACCTTCATTTTTAAGATGTTTTGTTAAACGAAATTTAATGCTGTCTTCAACTCCAATATGCAAATTAAGTTCATTATTAATTTTTAACCATGAAACTATTTTTTCAGAAGAAAATTGTTTGTTACCTGAAATTTTGATTGAAGAAAAATTTTGTGGGAATGTATTTTCAATTGTTATAAAGAAAAAAAAAATCAAAAAAAATAAAAATAGATTTTTATGATTTAACTGATCATTAAAAATCTTTTTCATTACAATGGAAATTAAATAGTTGGAGAATCATTTATTAGTTTCATCTTTTTCCCGATAGGAATAACATTAATTGGAGACTCAAATTTATCAATAGCAGCTTGATCAACTTTGCAAGTTTCTAACATCGTTGCGTTTAGAATTCCAAGTTTAGTTGCAAGAATTAATGTTTCCTCGAAAACAAAAGAATTATCGATACAATAAACAATACCAGCAGTAAATGCATCACCACTGCCCGTTGAATCAATAACATTAATTTTTGGAAATTCAACTTTATAAATGAAATCATATTTGGATGCATAAATTGGCTTTTCACCATCTGTGAGAAAAGCCCACTTAATTCCTTTTTTGTTTAACTGATGAAGAAAATCAATTTTTGATTGCTCAGTCGAAAGATCAATTTTTAAAGAACTCTCAATTTCTGAAACATTGTTATGAATAATTGTTGGTGATGCTGCAAATGAATTTTCTAAATGATTTCCATAAGTATCTAAAATAGAAATCTTATCATATTCATTGGCTAAATTAATTCCGAAAGAAAAAATATCATCAGCTTCTTTGCAAGGAGAACTACCAGAAAAAACAACGCAAGAACAATTTTGAATCATCTTATCAAGTTTTGTTTTGAACTCATCAACTTCATCAATACTGATTTCGGAGTTTGTGCCAAAAAATGTTGTGATTCTTTTTCCCTCTTCTTCAATGATTAAATCCGCTATTCGTGTTTCGGCTTTTGTTGAAACAATAGTGAAATCAATTTTATCTTCTACAAAGCATTTTCGTAAAAGTTTGCCATTGTTTCCACCAAGAAAAGTCAATGCGTGGTTTTTTGTATTAAGAAAATTTAATTGACGAGAAACATTAATACCTTTTCCACCAGCAGAAAAAAATTCTTTTGTTGCTCTGTGTGATTTTCCAAGAGAAACTTTTGTGAAGAATAATCTTCTTTCTATTAATGGATTTATAGTTACTGTTAATATCATAAAAGTAAATTCAATTATTGTCTGTATCCAGGCCAGCGACTATAATCCGGGTTAATCAATCTATAATCACCAAAACCAGTTTCATCAATGAAAGTGAAACTTCTGTTTAAATCATAGTAATCCCAAATTTCATAAGGTTTAGAATCTGAATCTAATGGATGTCTTTCAACATAACTTGGTGGACCAAAAGTTACATAGATCATTCCCATATCGCTTTTCCAACCTTCGCCAAATCCTTTGAAGTTTTTATTTGCGTATTCAATTCTTCTGTAATATTCGTAAAGGACTGGATTTTCTTCCGATTGTTTATTTGGCTTTTTCGATTCCCAAAAAGCAAGAAAACGATTCATCTTTGTTTCGTAATCAGTAGCATCTTTGATAAAATCTAATTCTTTTGGAGATGCAATGTAAACCATTTGTTCTATAGCTTTATCGAGATCATTAATTGAATTTGGAATGCCATAAATTTTTGAGACAAAGGTTTTTTGTGTTGAAGAAATTTCTTTCCAATTATTATCCTTTAGAACAATTCTTAAATTATAATTACCAAGAGAAAATTTTAATTTGCCCATAGTAAATGTAATTAGATTTGATCCTGCTTTAAGTTTTTGAGGATTCATTTGTTTGGTGGTGAAATTCTTTTTCAAATCATTTAATTGATATTCAAAATAAACATCTTGATCTTTGTCGCTGTAAGCGGTAAAATAAAATGAAATTGAAGTATCTTTATTTGTAACGGTGTTTGAAATATTTGGAACTAATTTTTCACCAGTTGAATCTTTAATGACTTCTGAAATAAGCATAGCATCACTCAAATCGAGTGAATCATTTATTGTGCGAATTGTAAGTGGGATTTCTCTTGTTGAAATTCTTCTTGAATCTCCATCCTCAAAAATTGTCTTCAAAAAATATTTGCCTGGTAACAAATCCCAATTTTTATAACTGATGTTAAAATTATTTCTTGAAATTGTTTTTTCGAAACTGTCCGTTTTGATTTTATCAGTCCAAGATTTTTCAGAAATAATATTAGACTTGTTTGCATCCATTAAAGTCAATGTAACATTATAGCTTGCATCAAAGCCAATATTCTTTTTAACGAAAGATAAACTTGAGTAAGGAACTTGAACGTAAATATCAATTCGTGTTCTAGAAGGTTGATTACTTTTGTATTGAGCAACATCAATATAAAAAACAGGTGAATAAGGCATTTGATTTTTATTATTCAAATATTCTACCTGCGCAGCAGCAAAAGAAATTGATATCAAAAAAAATAAAATCGTTGTTTTCATTTAAGCTCCTTCTTAAGCTTTTATTTTTCCGAATAAATCATACTCGTTGCAATCATAAATTTCAATATTATAAAACTCACCGATGTTTAATGTTTCTTTTGTCGCTGAAATAATTACTTCGCCATCAACTTCGGGAGCATCTCGCTCAGTTCTTCCTATAAAATTTTCACCATCAAATTCATCAATCAATACTTTAATTTTCTTCCCAATTAATTCTCTATTTTTTTCTTCGCTAATTTCTTTTTGGATTTCCATAATAGTTGCTTTTCTTTCTTCTTTTATCTCTTCAGCAATCGGATCACCCAAAATAAAACTCGCTGTGTTTTCTTCAACAGAATAATTGAAAACTCCAATTCTATCAAATTTAATTTCTTTAATGAATTGACAAAGTTCATCGAAATCTTTTTCGGTTTCAGCGGGATAACCAACAATAAAAGTTGTTCGTAATGTCAAATTTGGAATTCGTTCTTTCAATGAATTGATTAATTCAACTGTTCTTCTCTTTGTAATTCCTCTTCGCATACTTTTTAAAACATTATCTGCTATATGTTGAAGTGGTATATCAATATACTTTAATACTTTTGGATTGTTTGCAATTTCATCGATTAAATCTTCAGGAAAATGAGATGGATAAACGTACAATAATCTTATCCATTCAATTCCATTTATTAATGAAAGATTATGAAGAAGTTCGGCAAGATTTCTTTTTTGATAAATGTCTTTTCCATAATCTGTAGTATCTTGACCAATAATTATTAATTCTTTTACTCCTTGCTTTGCCAAAGATTTTGCTTCGTTAATAAGATCTTCCATAGGACGTGATTTGTGAAGACCTCTCATTAGTGGAATTGCACAGAAAGAACAAGGATTATCGCAACCTTCAGAAATTTTTAGATATGCAAAATGTTTCGGAGTCGTTAAAACTCTTTCGCCGAGTAATTCATATTTCAAATCACCGCCAAATTCATTTACGATACTTTCATAAGCTTCTGTTCCAAAAAATGCATCAACTTCTGGAATTTCTTTTCTAAGTTCATTCATGTATCTTTCAGAAAGACAACCAGCGACAATAACTTTTTTTAGTTTGCCTTGTTTTTTTAATTCAATTGCTGAAAGAATCGTGTTAATTGATTCTTCTTTTGCAGCTTCTATAAATCCACATGTGTTAATGATAACAGAATTAGCATCATCTGAATTATGAACAACATCAAGATCGTTTAATTTTAGTTGGTTCATCAATCTTTCTGAATCAACTGTGTTTTTTGAACAACCAAGTGTAATTACTGATATTTTATTTTTTTCGTTCATGAAATCCTTTTAAAATTATTAATTTCTCACTGCTGAAGAGAAAAAATTTATTTCAGCAATGATAAATAAAGATAAATTATAGGTGCAGAAAAAAGTAGCGAGTCAAATCTATCTAAAATTCCTCCATGTCCCGGAATTAAAGAAGAAGAATCCTTCACATTTGCATCACGTTTGATTAAGCTTTCAACTAAATCTCCAATTTGACCAAACACACCAACGATTATTCCGATGATTATTGCATCAAAAGTTGAAAGGAATTCGAGCATTAAAGATTTAGATGCAACCATTCCAATCACAGAAAAAATAAATCCTGCAACTGCACCTTCCCAACTTTTTTTAGGACTAACACGCAGCATTAACTTATGCAAACCATAGGCACTTCCAATAAAATAGGCGGCAGAATCACAAAGCCAAATTGAAATCAAGATGGATAAAATCAAATAGCCACCTTGTGTGTATGTGAAATATGATTCAGCATAAAATTCTCGTAAATCAATTATGGCAGCAGAAAAAATTCCGATATAAAAAATTCCTAATAAAGTAGAACCAACATTATTAATTGCAGACGCTTTATTTCTAAATAGTTCGAGTAGAAGTAAAACTAATATCAAAGCCACCAAAAAAATGTGATAATCAATAAAAGATTTGTATTCGTTTATGATAATAATTGCAACAGCAATCAATCCAATCAATTTATTGGGAAATGAATTTTTACTTTTTAACATCATCGTAAATTCATTGAATGAAATTAACCCTACTAACAAAATGAAAATCAAAAAAGGAATTTTGCCAATTATACACAAAGCAACAATTAATGGAATTCCAATTAAGGCAACAATTACACGTGATGTTAAATTGTTAAGTTTTTTACTCATTCTTCGTCGTCCTTAATTTCTGTTGTGTTTATATCGTTAAGAATTGCCATTGCGGATTCATAATCATTTTCTTTCACAAATATTTTTATAGGAGCAGAACCGACATACGATAAATTTAGTCGCATTCTATCTTCTTTCGAAAAAATTACTGCATCAATACCAGCACCAGATAAATTAGCTTTTATCATTTCAGCTTCAATAAAATCATTTGACTTGTAAACTTCTTTCCAATCTGAAAGAGAAACTTCCATTGCATCGTAGTCAACAAATTCTTCGTTTGGAATTAAATCAATTTGACAGTCTGCACACTTAGTAATTCCATCAACATACTCAGCTTTACAATTTGGACAGATCATTCTTCGTGTTCCTTTTTTCTAAAAAGTTTGTCGTAATTTTTTGTTACATAAAAAATAAATATTGAAAACAGAATCGCAAAAATGACAAATGAAAATAAACTTGAAATGAAAGCATCATTATTTTTTACACTTGATGAAATTAAATCCTCGCTACCAAAAAATAGAAAAGCTAAAACAGCTAATAAATTATTTGTAAAATGCAAAGCCATTGAAACAACAATCGAATTGCTTTTATATGCGGCAAATCCAAAATAAAAACCAAGTGCAATTAATGCAATCAATCCATAAGGATTGAAATGATACAAACCAAAAAATAGGGAAGTAATGAAAATACTAATGTACGGTCTAAATTTAATTTCTAAACTTCTTTGAACAAATCCACGAAAGAGAGTTTCTTCACAAATTGCAGGAACTACCGCTGTAAGAAAAACAACAAAAGAACCTTCAAAAAAGGAATGTGATTTTAACAAATTCGAATATGTTTTTTCTAAAAGTTTATCCATTTGATCGAGCAAGTCCATTAATTTTTTTAACAATGGAAATGCTGTAGATATCTGTTCCAGCAAATTGTTTTGAAGAATCATAAATGATTGCAAAAGAGGAAGTAATAAAATTAATCCAACGATAAAAATCCCAACTTCTTTTGCTTGTGGTAATTTTGCTCTTAATATTTGTGTGGTGTGATGAGGATAGACAAATCTTGCAAAGATTAAAGTTGGTAAAAGCATTAATAAAATTTGTCCACCCATTGTCAGTAAACGCATTGCATTAATATCAGCATTTTCAAAATTGAAACCGAAAATTAGAATAGTTAAAATTGCTCCACCGACTTGATAGAATATAAAAATTCCAATCAACGCAATGAATGCAGCTGTAACTGGTTCCATCTTATGATGAATATTTTCTTTGTCGAAATATTCTGGATGTTCAAAATTATTCTGATTGTTTGGATCTGAGTTCATATCAAATACAATTTATTTTTGTTTAGATTTAATTTCACCAGCCAATCCTTTGTAGCTTGTTAATTCAGCATCAATCGAGCCAATAATAATTTTTGTTTTAACCTTAACAGGAATTTTAAGTTCATCATTCGTTAACCAAATTACAACATTTCCTTCACTTTTAAATAAACCACCTTCTTTTATTTCTGGTTCAAGTATAATGCAATCGAAAGTTCCTGCTTTTACTGAAATAGTTTCTTTTCCTCTATAATAAACATCGAGTGGATAAGTTTTATCTTTATAAAAATTTTCAAGATGAATTTTATCTCCAACTTTCATCTTTGAAAAATCAAATGTTCTAACTAAATAAAATGCTGAGACAATATCATTCACATATTTTGGAATATCATAATTTCCACCTGAAGTTTTTGCCTTGCCATTTTTTTGATCAAAGTATGCTGAAAAATCTCTTGAGTAATTTCCTTCGCGAATGTGTTGTTCAAATCGCCATGGGAAAAGACCTTCTTTATCTAAATAGGTTTCATAACGATCACGAACTTTGTATAAAACATCAAATGCTGAAACTGTATTAACTCCAAATGTAATTTTGTAAACATCTCTGCCATTCATCTTTATAACTTTTGGAATATTGTATTCAGCAATTCCAGCTGTAATAAATCCATAATTCACATCGAATGTTAATTTTTCACCTTCTTTAAAAGCTTTGTTTTCTATCTTACGAAATTGCGTTGAAGAATTTGATTGAGCAATTACAAATGAAAAAGCATAAAGAGAAAGAAGTAAAAACATCTTCCCAAATATTTTCAAACTTATGAATTTCAATTTATCTCCAATTGTAAAATATTTTTGAAAGTTTCAGTAACTTTTTCAATGTCAATACTATTCATGCATTTAATCTCTTCACATTTTTTTCTGTTGCAATTTCCATCACAAATATTTGGCTGAAACACAACAGCTTTTTCTGTGTAAGGTCCCCAGCGTTTTGGTGAAACTGCAGCATACTTTGGATAAAATCCAATTATTTTTTTGTCCATCGCTGCTGCTATATGAATTGGTCCAGTTGAATTTGCTATTACCATTTCAGCTTTTGAAATTAGTGCAATTAATTCTTCCAAATTAAAAAGTCCTGCGATGTTGATTGTATTTTTATTAACAACCATTAACTTGCAAAGTTCCACTTCATTTTTATTTCCGGTGATAAGAAACACGAGATTATCTATGGATGAAATATTTTTTATAAGTTGAATCATTTTCTCTTTTGGCAAATCAATAGCACTTCCGCCACTTCCAGGATGAATGATTATAATTTTTTTTGATAAATCTACTCCAAACTCAATTAGTTTATTCTCAACAATTTCTTTTGTCTGTTGTTTGA
>Ga0272446_1007851_pt1 | contig 10445 bp, 6 predicted proteins | sample YNPCB0061_FD_194587 | JGI IMG/M metagenome (GOLD analysis project Ga0272446, IMG submission 194587) | Hot spring microbial mat communities from Yellowstone National Park, WY, United States - YNP-CB-006-1 | ecosystem: Environmental > Aquatic > Thermal springs > Hot (42-90C) > Sediment | place... | reverse complement strand
TCGAGGAAATGGACATCGTCGCACCGATGGTTTTCGACGGCGAACACGCGCGCACGCTGCGCTTCGAATTGAACCCCCGCGACGGCAGTTTTTTGATCAAGAGCCGGCAGCGACTCAGCGACGAGGCCTGGACGCTGCACGCTGCCGGCCGCATTCTGCAGGCCAGCGTCGCGCCATCGACGGGCAGCATTGACCCGCCCCCGCCAGATGCCGACGCCATCGACGGGGAAACCCACTACCACCTGGCCGCAAGCCTGGGGCTCGATTACGGGCCGGCCTTCCAGGGGCTGCATGCGGCCACAGTCCGGGAGGGCGTGTTGCAAGGGGTATTGCGACAGCCTCTTGCTGTTGACGCTGAGGGATACCTCATTCACCCCGCGCTGCTCGATGTCTGCTACCAGTCACTGGTGGGGCTCTTGCGCGCCGATATCGAGGAGGGGCGCGGCGCCGCCCTATTGCCGGTCAAGACTGGTCGGCTCGACTACCGCCGCAGTGGCGTCATCCACAGCTTCCGCGCCCGAGTGGAGCGCCGCAGCGCCCGTTCCGTCGTGGCGACATTCGAACTCTACGATGCCCAGGGTGTGCTGCTGGCGCAACTCTTGGGTTGTCGTTTCCGGGCCGCGCCACTGGCACATAAAAAACAACGCGCGGTTTCCCGCTGGCGCATCCTTCCCAGTCTGCGTCCCCATCCCGCAGAGGGTCTTGTGACCCATGTGCCTGCGCCGCAGGCGCTCATCGAGCCCCTGCGTGCTGCCTTGGCGGGGTAGATGGAAAACCGCAGCCGCTGGTTCAAGGAGGCGCTGCCGCTGTTGGAAGCGCTGGTCCTCTCGTTTGCTTTCGAGGCGTATCAGACCCTCGCCGCTCAAGGACGCCTTGCCGATCTGACGGCATCCACCGACCCCTACACCCGGTGGCTCAACAGTCTGCTGCGCGAAGAGGGGCTGCTCATCGAGCAGGAGGGCGAGTGGCGACTGGCAGATGCCGCCCAGCTTCCGCCGGCAGAAGAAATCTGGCGCACCTTGCTGCGCGAACACGCCGAAGCCATGCCGCATCTCGTTTTGGTGGGGCGAGTCGGCCGTCATTTGCCGCACTTGCTGCTCCATCCTGAGGAGCGGGCGGCGTTTTTGCGCGGCCTCATGCAAACGGCCAGCGCGGAAGCGCTCTATCAAGATGATCCGGCCTATGCCGGGATCCGCCATACGCTCGAACACCTGCTGCGTCACCTAGCAGCCGAGCTGCCACCAGGCCGCCGGCTGCGTGTGCTGGAGCTGGCCGGTGGCGCCAGCGAGCTTGCGCGCAGCTTGTTGACAGTGCTGCCGGAGGATCGGCTCGACTACGTGTTGGTCTTGCCTCAGGACCTTGCAGAACGGCAGCATGTGGAATACGCCCAGTATTCCAATCTGACCGTCGTCGCGCTGGATGACAAAGGGCAATGGGAACTTGCCGAAGACGGACCGCAAACCTTCGATCTCGTCATCCTGCGGCACGCGTTGCACCGGATGCCTGCGCCCCGGGCGGCCCTTACACAGGCCTGGCGACGGCTCGCTGCAGGCGGCCTGCTTGCCGTGGCTGAGCGTCATGCGGACTGGAGTGCCGACTTCATCGGTGGTCTGGAGCCTGACTGGTGGCGCACAGGCAGCGAAGCCGCCACCGCGCTTTCATCGCTGATGCCCCCGCACCTCTGGCAGGAGCTGCTTGCCGCCGAAGGCTTTGAAGAGGTGACCGAATTCAGCGAACCCGCTTCCGAAGGGTTGGCGGAGGGCGCCTATCTGCTGCTTGCGCGACGTGCGCTGCAGGCGGTACCTGCTCTCCCTGCGTCGCCTGAAAAGTCCTGGTCGTTACTCACGGATGCCGCTTCTGCAGAGCTCGCCGAAGCGCTGCGCCTGCGGCTCGAATCGCGCGACCAGCGGGTCGTCCTCGTCAGACAAGGAGAGGACCTGTCGCTTTCCGGTGTCGATCACGTCGTCTGGATGCGTGGCTGGGGGGACACTACCGAAGACACAAGCCGCAGTACGGCGGAAATGTTGGCGCTGGTCAAGAGACTGGTGTCGGCCTCCGCCGACCCGCCCAAGCTGTGGATCGTCACCCGCGGCGGCGCCGTGGTTTCCCAGTCCCCGGCATCGATCGAGCCCAATCCCGCGCAGTCGGCGCTGTGGGGGTTCGGTCGTGTGGTGATGAATGAAGCCCCGATGTGCGGCTGCACGCTCATCGACCTGGGGACCAAGCAGCTTCCGGACAGTGTCCCGGAGCGGCTGGAAAGAGAGCTGCTGTGGCCCGACGGGGCCAACGAACTCCTCCTCGCGGACAATGGCCGCTACGCCCTGGTGATGCACGAGGAGGCCGAAACCTCGGCCACGCCTGCACGGGAGGGGGAGCGCTTCCGCCTCGATTTTCATCTGCCGGGCCAGTTGCGCAACGCCGTGTGGCTGCCCATGCCCGAGCGTGACCTGGCGCCGGATGAGGTTGAAGTGGAGGTCAAAGCCGCCGGGCTCAATTTCCGCGACGTGATGTATCTCATGGGCCTGCTGCCTGATGAGGCGGTGGAAAAGGGTTTTGCCGGGGCGAGCCTGGGGCTGGAGTTCGCCGGCATCGTTCGTCGCGTCGGGACGCAGGTGCGTGAGCTGCAGCCCGGCGAGCCGGTCATGGGCTTTGGCTCCGCATGCTTTGCCAGCCACGTCATCACCCGCGCCGATGCCGTCGCGCCCATGCCGCAAGGCTGGTCGTTTGCCTCCGCGGCGACCGTCCCCACGGTTTTTTTCACCGTGCACTATGCCCTCAAACACCTCGCCAACCTGCAAGCGGGCGAGCGGGTGCTGATCCACGGCGCAGCGGGTGGCGTGGGGATTGCCGCGATCCAGTTGGCCAAGCATCTCGGCGCAGAGGTCTTTGCCACCGCTGGCAGCGATGAGAAACGCGATGTGGTGCGGCTGCTGGGGGCGGATCACGCGTTCGATTCGCGCAGCCTGCGTTTTGCCGATGACATCCTCGCGGCCACCGGCGGTGAGGGCGTGGATGTCGTCCTCAACTCGCTGGCGGGGGAAGCGATGCGGCGCAGCCTTGCCGTGCTCAAACCCTTTGGCCGCTTTCTGGAACTCGGCAAGCGCGATTTCTTCGAGAATACACCCATCGGTCTGCGCCCCTTCAAGGACAACATCAGCTACTTTGGTATCGATGCCGACCAGCTCCTGACCGGACGGCCCAAGGTGGCGGCGCGGCTGTTCCGCGAAGTGATGGCGCTGTTTCGCGAAGGCGCACTCACCCCCCTGCCGTATCGGCTCTTTTCTGCCGAGCGGGTGGTCGAGGCCTTTCGCACCATGCAGCAGGCTCGGCACATCGGCAAGGTGGTCGTCTCGCTGGCGGATGCCAAACCCATGCTCGAACGGCCGGTGGCGCCGTCGCGGTCGCTGCGTCTGGAGCGAGAATCGACCTGGCTAGTCACCGGCGGGCTTTCCGGTTTCGGTCTGGCTTCGGCGCGTTGGCTGGCAGGGCAGGGGGTCGGCTGCCTGGTACTGGTCGGTCGGCGTGGCATCGACACCCCGGGCGCTCAGGAGGCTGTAGCCGAACTCACCGCCCAGAGGGTGCAGGTGCTGGCCGAGGCCTGCGACATCACCGATATCGATGCCGTGCGGCGGCTGATCGAGCGTATCCGCAGGACTTGCCCACCGCTCAAGGGGGTGCTGCACGCTGCCGCGGTGTTCGATGATGCGCTGTTGACCCACCTGGATGGCGAGCGCATGCAGGCGGTCATCGAGCCCAAACTGCGTGGCGCCTGGAACCTGCATCAGGCCACGCTCGATGTCCCGCTCCAACACTTCGTGCTCTATTCCTCGGTCACGACTGCGCTCGGCAACCCCGGTCAGGCCAACTACGTCGCCGCCAACGCGGGGCTCGAGGGTCTTGCCGAAATGCGCCGCCGGTTGGGGTTGCCTGCCGTCTGCATCGGCTGGGGGCCGATTGGTGACGCTGGCATCCTCACGCGCAATGAGGCGGTCAAGGACGCCCTCACCCAGCGCCTGGGGCGGCCGCCGCTGCCCGCCACGCAGGCGCTGGAAGAACTCGGGCGTCTGCTGGTGCGCGATGAGTCCTGCACCGTCGCCGATTTCGACTGGAAAACGCTGGCGCGGCTGCTGCCCTCTGCCGCAAGCCACCGTTTCTTGCTGCTCAACCGCCAACACGGGCACGCGGTCGGTTCAGAGGATACTTCCGATATCCGGGCGCTCATTGCGGGCAAGACACCCGAGGAGGTGAACGCCATCGTGCAGGCGCTGGTCATGCAGGAGGTTGCGCAAATCCTCGGCATTGGCGCAGACCGGATCGATCCCACGAGGTCGCTGCACGATCTCGGCCTGGATTCCCTGATGGCCGTCGAGCTGGCCTTGGGTCTGGAGCAGCGACTGGGTATACAACTGCCGGTGATGATGCTCAACGAATCGCCCACGGCCGAAAAAGTGACCCGTCGCATCGTCGAGCGCCTGCTCGGCGATGCTGAGGGCGAAAGCTCCCCCATCGCCGTCGATGATGTGGTCGCGGGACTTGCCCAACAGCATGGCGAGACCGCGACGGAAGAGGCGATTCAGCAAATCGCTGAAGATGTCAATGGATTGAAACAGTCTGGCGCGAGGTTGACCGGATGACCCATTCTTCCCTTGGCCTTAAAGCCAAACAGCAACTGATCGACCGCTTTCTCGGCAAGAAAGTCGGCACTGCCGAGGCGGCACGCGCAGTCGTCATGCCAAGCCTGCGGCCGCACGCCGTCGTACCCGAAGCCTTCACCCGCTTCGACCGCCACCCCGCCTACGAAAAACTCCTGGTGCCACGCGCCGCGGCCGACCGGCTGGGACTCCGAAATCCCTTCTTCATCGCCCACGACGGGGTGGCCGGTGCGGTCACCCGCATCCAAGGGCGCGAATACCTCAACTTCTCCAGCTACAACTACCTGGGCCTGGCCGGACACCCGGCGGTCAACAAAGCGGCCCGGGAAGCCATCGACCGCTACGGCACCTCGGCCTCGGCCAGCCGGCTGGTGGCGGGCGAGCGCCCCATTCAGCGGGAGCTGGAAGATGCTCTGGCGGAACTCTACGGCGTGGAGGACTGCGTTGTGTTCGTCAGCGGTCATGCCACCAACGTCTCCACCATCGCCACGCTGTTCGGCCCCAAAGACCTCGTCGTGCATGATGCCCTCATCCACAACAGCGTGCTCGAAGGGGCCAAGCTCTCCGGGGCGCAGCGGCGCAGCTTCCCGCACAATGACCTGGCCGCGCTCGACGCGCTGCTCACCGACATCCGTGGCCAGTTCGAGCGGGTGCTGATCGTCGTCGAGGGTCATTACAGCATGGATGGCGACGTCCCCGATCTGTCACGCCTCATTGAAATCAAGCGGCGGCACCAAGCCTTCCTGATGGTGGACGAAGCCCACGCCCTGGGCGTGTTGGGTCAAACGGGCAAAGGGAGTCACGAGCATCACGGTATCGCGGGCACCGACGTGGATATCTGGATGGGCACGCTCTCCAAGACTCTGGCTGGCTGCGGTGGCTACATCGCCGGCAGCCGGGCGCTGGTGGAACTGCTCAAATACGCCGCTCCGGGTTTTGTCTACAGCGTGGGCATCTCGCCCCCTCTGGCTGCGGCGTCGCTGGCAGCCTTGCGGCTGATGCAGAAGGAACCGGAACGGCTTGTGCGTTTGCAGGAAAATGCCCGGCAGCTCCTCAAACTTGCGCGCGAGGTGGGAATCGATACTGGGCGATCTCAGGGGTATGCAATCATTCCCGCAATCGTCGGTGGCTCGCTCAAAGCGACCAAGCTTGCCAACCGTCTTTTCGAGTGCGGCATCAACGTTCAACCCATCGTCTATCCGGCAGTGGAGGAGAAGGCGGCACGGTTGCGGTTCTTCGTCAGCAGCATGCACAGCGAGGCGCATCTGTCGGCAGTCATCGATGCGTTCGCGGATTTGGTCTGAGGCTGGATTCATTGGAAAACACAGGTTATTCGATGTACCCCAATGAACCTGAAGCGCTTCAAGGCCTACGATATCCGTGGTTGTATCCCTGATGAACTCAGCGGTGCTGAGGTATGGCGCATCGAGCGCCACCATGCCGAAGAAATGTAAAAGTCGTAAAAAGATTGCTCGATCAAGAAACCAATGGACAGGAGAAATAATAAACCTCATGATCGCCACTCTGCGCCAACACGCGCAACCCTTCACTGCAGCGCTGTGCGGTTTGCTCAAAAACCGCCTGTTCCTCATCACCACGGCCATTCCCACTCTCCTGGCCGTTCTGTATTTCGGCCTGATCGCGGCGGACGTCTATATCTCAGAAGCGCGCTTCGTCGTGCGCAGCCCAGAAAGGCAAACAACCTCGCCGTTGGGGCTCATCCTCAAAGGGGCGGGGATTTCGCGCGCCCAAGACGACGCCTTTGTTGTACAGGATTACATCGTTTCGCGCGATGCCATGATTACGCTCGAGAAGGAGCTCAACCTCAAAGCCGCCTATTCCAGGCCGCACGGTGATTTTCTAAGCCGCTTCCCCGGTCTGGACTGGGACGACAGCCTGGAAAACTTCTATCGCTATTACCAGAAAGTCGTCGGTGTGCAACTCGATGCTGCTTCGTCCATCGCCACCCTCTCCGTGCGCGCTTTCAGTGCCGAGCAGGCGCAGAAAATCAACCAACGCCTGCTCGAACATGCGGAAGAACTGGTAAACCGGCTCAACAAACGGGCGCAAGAAGACATGATCCGTTTTGCCGAGGCGGAGGTTGCCAAAGCCGAAGCCAAAGCCAAGCAGGCAGCGCTTGCCTTGGCCGATTACCGCAATCGCAAGAATGTGATCAACCCGGAGCAGCAGGCCGCCATCCCCTTGCAGCAGGCTGCCAAGCTCCAGGAAGAGCTGATCGCTACCAAATCGCAGATCGCCCAACTGGAACGTCTGACACCGAACAATCCACAGCTCCCGGTCTTGAGGCAACAAGCCCAAATGATGGAAAGCGAAATCGCCAAAATCAGCGCGACGGTGGCTGGTGGCGGCAATCAATCCTTGGCCGGCAAGGCCGCGGAATTTCAGCGCCTGGCGCTGGAAAAGGAATTTGCCGACAAGATGCTCGCCTCCGCCATGAGTTCATTGGAACTCGCCCGTAATGAAGCGCAACGGCAGCAGCTCTACCTGGAACGCATCAGTGCCCCAAGCCTGCCGGATGCTCCCATGGAGCCGCGGAGGGTTCGCGGCGTCATCGCCGTCTTTCTGCTGGGTCTAGTCCTTTGGGGCGTGCTGACGCTAATGGTCGCTGCGGTTCGGGAGCATGTAGATTGACTGCGGCCGTGACCCAGAGGCAAGGATTCATCCGCGCGCTGAAGATTCAAGCGCGAGTCATCGGTGCCTTGATCCTGCGCGAGATTATCACGCGTTATGGCCGCCACAACATCGGCTTCATGTGGCTGTTCGTCGAGCCCATGATCTTCACGTTGGGTGTACTGGCCTTGTGGACCGCGCTTGGGCTGCACAAGGTCGCCTTACCCATCGTGGCTTTCACGCTGAGCGGATACGCCACGGTGCTGCTATGGCGCAACACCATTAACCGCTGCGGCAACGCCGTTGAACCCAACCGCGCGCTGCTGCATCATCGCAATGTCCGCATCATCGACCTCTATGCCGCGCGCATCATTCTGGAAATCGCCGGCGCATCGATATCCTTTTTGCTTCTCTCGACTCTCTTTGTCGCCATCGGCATGATCGAACCACCGGACGACCTTTTGAAAATGCTCCTCGCCTGGTTCCTGCTTGCCTGGTTCTCGCTCGATATGGCCCTGATCATCGGTTCACTGGCCGCGCTCAGCGAATCGGTGGATCGTATCTGGCATGTGGCGAGCTATTTGTTCCTCCCCTTGTCCGGTGCGTTTTTCATGGTCGACTGGCTGCCGCCTTACGCCCAGGAACTCGTGCTGTGGGTGCCGACCGTCAACTGTACCGAGCTGCTGCGCGAGGGGTTGTTCGGCAACATAACGCGCGCCCACTACGACATCGGCTATGTCGTGCTGGTCAACCTGCTGCTCATGCTGCCCGGCCTGCTGCTCGTCCGATACGTCGGTACGCACGTGGAGGGCGAATGATCAAGCTTGTTAACGTCACCAAACAGTATCGTGTGCGTAACGGTGTTCACACGGTGTTCCGCGATGTGAATCTGGCAATCGCGCCGGGGGAAAAGATCGGCATCCTCGGTCGCAACGGCGCTGGAAAGTCGACCATGATCCGCCTGCTCTCCGGCGCCGAATTGCCGACCCGGGGCCGTGTGCTGCGCTATATGAGCGTTTCCTGGCCGCTGGCTTTCGGTGGCGCCTTTCAGGGCAGCCTGACGGGCAAGGACAACGTCCGTTTCATTTGTCGCGTTTACGGCACAGACCCCGCGGCTGTCATGCCTATGGTTGAAGATTTTGCGGAACTGGGCCGTTTTCTCCGCGAGCCGGTCAAGACCTATTCTTCGGGCATGCGCGCGCGGCTGGCTTTCGCTATTTCCCTGGCCATCGAATTCGATTGCTTCCTGATCGACGAAGTCATTTCGGTGGGCGACGCGCGGTTTCACCAAAAATGCCAGGCGGAGCTGTTTGAAAAGCGCAAGGACCGCGCGATGGTCATCGTCTCGCACGAAGCGCACAACATCCGCGAGCACTGTGACCGCGCCTGTGTGCTGCACGCCGGCACACTGCATCCGTTTCCCGATGTTGACACGGCGTATGCTTTTTATAACCAGAATTCCTAACAGAACCAGTAACGAATAGACATGGGCAAGCTAAAACGAATTATGATCGACGGGCGCAACCTAAGCCTCGAGAAGGGCACAGGCGTAGCCACTTATGCCCGTAATCTGAGCTATTGCCTGCATGATCTCGGTTATCAAGTCGAAGTTTTATACGGCAACAGGGCTGCTCCAGGATTAACAGACTTGATGAAGGAAATAGCCTTCTTTGACAGTAACGCAGGCGATATACCCAAGTGGCTACAAGTCTTGCGATCAGCAAAGGAGGCGATTCTGGCGCCGTTGGGTTATCAGGCAACAATGGTTCCCATAACCGATGTGGTTATCAAGGATGCCTTCAAAAGTCGTCTTCCGTATTTTGATGCGATCTACAACAGTCCTGATTTATATCGCAAGGCGCACGGATTGTTTGGATTCTTCAACAGGCTACATAAAGTTCACGTTTTTCCCCGGCCTGATGTAGTGCATTGGACTTATCCATTACCCTTGAAAATAAATGGTATTCCAAATATTTATACACTCCATGATATGGTGCCGTTACGACTACCGTACACTACACTGGACAACAAACGGCGTTATTTTAAACTCGTCTCGAAAATCGCAAGAACAGCAGATCATATTGTTACGGTTTCGGAATCCGCAAAGAGCGACATAATTAAACTTCTTGGAGTCGACTCGAAACGAATTACCAATACCTATCAATCTGTGAGTATTCCAGATAAATACAAAAACAAACCTGCAGAAATTGTTCAGCAAGAAGTCGAGGGTACTTTCGGACTTGAGTACAAAAATTACTTTATTTTTTGGGGCTCAATTGAGCCGAAAAAGAACATAGGACGGATCATCGAAGGGTACTTGGCAAGTAACGTAAAAACGCCATTGGTTATCGTTGGAGCACAGGCATGGAAATCAGAAGAGGAATTAAAGCTTTTGTATGATGACAACATCCGTGCGCTTGTTCATATAGGCAACGAAACCCGTGTCAAGAAAAAAGTGATCCAGCTGAGTTATGTGCCGTTTCCATTGCTCGTCAGCCTGATAAGAGGTGCGAAGGCAACGGTATTTCCGTCGCTTTACGAGGGTTTTGGTCTACCCGTGCTCGAATCAATGTTGCTTGGAACTCCTGTCATCACATCGAATACTGCATCCATTCCAGAAGTCGCGGGCGATGCGGCCATCATGGTCAATCCCTATGACACGCGGGCAATTGCCGATGCGATCATAGCTCTGGATAACGGTGCCGACCTTCGTGCTTCCTTAACGGCAAAGGGATTTGAACGAGCGAAACTGTTTTCTGAAGATGCTTATAGAGAAAGATTGAAGGATGTCTTTGAGAAATTTATCTAATAGTTCGAAAGACATTCGCATTGTCTTTCCTCATATACAAAAGACTGCTGGCATATCGATTGCAATGTGGATTAGTAGGCACTTTTATGCAGACGAGATATTATATGATGCGTCGGTTTGGTCCGAACTAACCTCTCTACCTGCAAGCAAATTGGCCAATAAGAAATTCGTAAGAGAACATTTTGGTTCAAAAATAATAAACATCTTTGGCAGGTTTAATGGGTTTTCTTCTATTGCGCTTCTTAGGGATCCAATTGAGAGGGTTATATCGCATTTCGATCATCTTAAACATGCCGATGATGCCGACCCTAAATTAGCCATAGTGAAGAATCCTTCGTTCATTCTGATGGACT
>Ga0272446_1007850_pt1 | contig 10446 bp, 11 predicted proteins | sample YNPCB0061_FD_194587 | JGI IMG/M metagenome (GOLD analysis project Ga0272446, IMG submission 194587) | Hot spring microbial mat communities from Yellowstone National Park, WY, United States - YNP-CB-006-1 | ecosystem: Environmental > Aquatic > Thermal springs > Hot (42-90C) > Sediment | place... | reverse complement strand
AAGTTACGCCTGTCAGATACGACGCCTGTCGTCAAGAAGCGTCGGGGCAGGAAAGGAACTGTGCGCACCTTCGCGCACTTTCTTGATAGCAGCATGCACATGCCGACGATTTCCCGCGACAGCCTGCTGACGCTGGAGGCTTACGCCAGGCAGCGGAAGGAATTCCGTGCGAAGGTCATCGCGCACAAGAAGCACCGCACGGTGCACCTGGGCGAGCACCTGACGTTGATCTTCGAGGACGAGTTGACGATCCGCTACCAGATCCAGGAAATGCTGCGGATCGAAAAGACGTTCGAGGAAGAGGGTATCCAGGACGAACTCGACGCGTACAACCCGCTGGTTCCGGACGGCACGAACCTGAAGGCCACGATGATGCTGGAGTACGACGACCCGGTCGTGCGCAAGCGCGAGCTGGCCAGGCTCAAAGGCATCGAGGATCGCGTCTACGTGCAGGTCGACGGCTTCGACAGGGTCTACGCGATCGCCGACGAGGATCTCGAGCGCGAGAACGAGGAGAAGACTTCGTCGGTGCACTTCCTGCGCTTCGAGTTCACGCCGCCGATGATCGCCGCGTTCAAGCAGGGCGCGGCGGTCGCGATCGGCGTCGATCATCCGGCCTATCGCGCGCGCGTCGACGAGATCGCACCGGAAGTGCAGAGCGCGCTGGCGAAGGACTTCGCGTAGACAAGTTTATGCCGCCGGATCGCGACGAGAACGCGTCCGGTCGGACGGCTGACCCGCCGCGTGCGCGCAAGGGCCGCGGCGCGGTCAGCAACATCGCGCACCGCTTCGAACGCTTCGCGCGCGAAGCCGACGGCGACGCATTGGATGCGGCGCGGCTCGAAGACGACGAAGCGCTGCCGCCGCTCGCGACGGAAGTCAGTTTCGAAACCGTTCGCAGCCTGCTCGCGTACAACGACTCGCCCGACATCGACTTCGACCGTTCGATCAATCCGTACCGCGGCTGCGAGCACGGCTGCATTTACTGCTACGCCCGGCCGACGCACGGTTACCTGAACCTCTCGCCCGGGCTCGACTTCGAAACCAGGCTCGTCGCCAAGCGCAACGCGGCCGAAGTACTGTTGGCCGAGTTGTCCGCGCCGGGCTATCGGCCGGACGCGATCAATCTTGGCTCCGCGACCGACGCGTACCAGCCGATCGAACGCGAGCTGCGCATTACGCGGCAGGTCGTCGAAGTGCTGACTGAGACGAAGCATCCGTTCGCGATCACCACCAAGTCGAGCCTTGTTGAGCGCGACCTCGACTTGCTCGCGACGCCGGCGGCGGACGGGCTCGTCGCCGTCTATGTCAGCGTCACCACGTTGGACGCGTCGCTCGCGCGCAAACTCGAGCCGCGTTGCCCGAGCCCGCAACGGCGCCTGCGTACGGTCGCAACACTGGCCCGCGCGGGCGTGCCGGTGTGCGTCAATGTCGCGCCGATCATTCCTTTCCTGACCGAGCCCGATCTCGAGCGCATCGTCGAAGCGGCTGCCGAAGCCGGAGCGCGCGCCGCGTTCTACACGGTGCTGCGCCTGCCGTGGGAGGTCGCACCGCTTTTCCGCGAGTGGCTTGCCACGCACTACCCGGAGCGCGCGCAACGCGTGCTCGCCCGCGTGCGCGACATGCGCGGCGGCCGCGACTACGACGCTGCGTTTCGCACGCGGATGAAGGGCGAAGGGACGTGGGCGGAGCTGATCCGGCAGCGTTTCGAGAAGGCCTGCGCTCGGCACGGCCTGCTGCACCGGCGCTTCACGCTGCGCAGCGATCGGTTCGTGCCGCCGCGGCCGCGTACGCCGCAGCTCGATCTCTTCTACTGAGAATCACGCAAGCTCATCACGCCGCGACCCCGCAAGTTCGTGTCGCCCGTGCGGGCGCCGGTTCCGTCATCCCGAGCAGCGCGAGGGATCTCGGCGTTGCGAGCGGCGGAGATTCCTCGCCTGCGGCTCGGAATGACAAGAGAGGGACGGCTCGGAATGACGACGGGGGCTCGCAATGACGACGGGGCTCGGAATGACGAAGGGCGACGGATGCGAGCGCCAGGCGGTCGGCAGCGTCACGAAAATTCGTAACGCTCGATCGAGCCCGTCAGCGCGGCACCCCAAGCGTGTGCTCGAAATAGGTCTGGAACAGCAGCGCGATCGTCGTCAACAGGACCGTCGCGCCGACCATCAGTGTAGCGATCGCGATGAGCACGGCATCCCATCCGCTGCGGTTGCGGCGTTCGACGTGCGCGTTGAAGCGCGCGTCGAAGCGCTCGTCGGGCGTCAGCGCGATCACCAGCGCTTCGATGAAGCCGGCGATGACCGGAATCATCAGCACGAAAAAGGCAGGCGACTGGTACCAGTTGCGCACGCCGGCGAGCTGCGGAAGCATCGTCAGGCTGACCGCGAGCGGCACCCACCACAACCTCTGGCCGAGATAGACGCGGTGCGCGCCGACTGCGCCGGCGACCGCGGCGAGCAGTGCGGCGAGTGCTTTGTGACGGAAGTGCACGTGCGTGAGCAGAGAAACGCCTGCTCCTATGATACGGACACGACCGAACGCGAGAGAACCACGATGCCGGTGCGACACGTCGTATGCTGCGCAGTCCTGCTCGCCTGCGCGACTGCCGCAGCGCAGCCTCCGGCGGCGCCGCTGCGGGCCGCGCAGGAACTGCGCGCGAGCGGCCGGCTCGATGAGGCGATCGCGTCGTTGCGCGCGGTCCTCGCGCGCGATCCCGGCAACGGGCAGGCGCGGCTGGAGCTGGCGCTCGCGCTCGAGCAGGCGGGCGATCTCGTCGCGGCGCGCTACCACCTCGAACTCGCGCTCGGCGCGGATCTGGAACCTGCGCAAAAGGACCGTGCGCTGCTCGAACTGCGGCGGATCCGCGAGGCGTCGACGACGGCGAGCTTCGCGATCAACACGCTGCCGCCGGTGCGCAGCCGAACGATCGTCGACGCGGCTGGCAACGCGTCGACCGTGACCGGCGACGGCAGCTACGGGCTCGGTGTCGTCGCCAATGGGCGGCTCGCACTCGGAGACGATTTGCGCAGCTTCGTGCGAGCAGCGCTCGACTGGCGCGAATACGGCGGCCGACTCGACGACTTCGTGTTCGGGCAGGCAAGCGCCGGACGCGTGTTCCGGGTGGAGCGCACGACGTACACCGCCGAGGTCGGCACGCTGGCTTCGGTTTATCAGCAGCGCCACTGGTTCACGGGCGGGCTGATGCAGGGCGCGGCGACCGTCTACGTCGATCACGAACTGACATGGACCACGACGGGGCTCGCGCGCAGGATCGAGTTCACCGACCTGAAAGGCGCCACCGCGAACCAGGCGTATCTGTTTTCGGACCTGCGCTGGGTACGGCCGGGCTCGATCGCCTGGGGCGTCGGCGCCACGCTGGGTGCGAGCCGGGCGCGCGACGACTGGCGCGGCTTCGACTACGGCGAGCTGCGGGCGAGCTGGCTGCGCGAGTTCCGCGGCGGCGTCATCGCCGAGGCGCGCACCGGCGCCGGCCTCGCGAAGTATCGCGCGATCGAACCGGGATTCACGCGCGCACGGCGCGACGTGTCCGGCTCGATCGGGCTCGACTTCACGCTGCGCGAGTGGTCGGTCTTCGGATTGGCGCCGCGCTTCTCGGTCGCGTACACGCGGGTCGAATCGAATGCGGACACCTACGATGGCCGTCGCGCGACGGCCGGCGTCGGGCTGACCAGCAGTTATTGACGGCCAAGCGCGTGGCTTGCCCGGGCACGGTCCGGAAGCTACAATCGCCGCCTTTTCGCGCAAGCGCAAGTTCTGGATTCGCAAAGGAAAAATTCATGGTCGTGATTCGACTGGCACGCGGCGGCGCCAAGAAGCGTCCGTTTTTCAACATCGTCGCGACCGACTCGCGCAATCCGCGCGACGGCCGCTTTATCGAACGCGTCGGCTTCTACAACCCGGTCGCCGCGGAAAACGAACCAAAGTTCCGGGTCGCTGCCGACCGCCTGCAGTACTGGCAGGGCGTCGGCGCGCAGTTGAGCCCGACGGTGGCGCGGCTCGTCAAGGAGTTCGGCAAGGCTGCAGCCTGAAGTCGGGCGCGCCGAAGGTGCGCCCAGCGCGAGCGATGTTGCAGGATGCATCGCAGTCCACGTTGGTCGAACTGGGCGTCGTACGCGGCGCCTACGGCGTGAAGGGGTGGGTGAGGGTCGCCCCGTACGACGCCGAAGCCGAGGTGCTGCTGGCGACGCGCAACTGGTGGCTCAAGCGCGCGGGCGTGACACAGCGGCTGGCAGTCACCGCAGTCCGCCGCCATGCGGCGTTACTTCTGGCCAAGTGGGAAGGGTGCGAGACGCCCGAGGCGGCCGACGCGCTGAAGGGTGCGCAGATCGCAGTACGGCGCGAAGATTTCCCGGCGCTCGCGCCGGGACGGTACTACTGGGTCGACCTGATCGGCGCCCGCGTCGTCAACCGCCGGGGCGTCGAGCTGGGCGAGGTGCAAGGCCTGCGCAGCAACGGCGCGCAGGATCTGCTGGAGGTCGGCGGGGCAGATTCGACCTTTCTGGTGCCGCTGGTCGATGCATACGTCGATCGCATCGATCCGGCGCAGCGCCGGATCGAGGTCGACTGGGAAGCGGAGTGGTGAGGCAGGTTCGATGCGGTTCGACGTGATCACGCTGTTTGCGCCGATGTTCGAGGCGTTGACGGAGCACGGCATCACGCGCCGCGCGTTCGAGGCGGGGCTGTGGCGGCTCGCGACGTGGAATCCACGCGACTTCACGCACGACAACCATCGCACGGTCGACGACCGGCCGTTCGGCGGCGGACCGGGCATGGTGATGCTGGCCGAGCCGCTGGCCGCTGCGGTCGACGCCGCGCGTGCGGCACAATCGGCGGCCGGCATCGCGGCCACCCGAGTGATCGCGCTGTCGGCCGGCGGCGTGCCGCTGACCGACGCGCGCGTGCGTGCGCTCGCAGCGGGCGGCGAAGGCCTGGTTCTCGTGTGCGGCCGGTACGAGGGCATCGACCAGCGCTTCCTCGACGCGTATGTCGACGAGGAAGTGTCGGTGGGCGACTTCGTTCTGTCGGGCGGCGAAATCGCCGCGATGGCGCTGATCGACGCCGTGGTCCGGCAGTTGCCCGGGGCCCTGAAGGAGGCGTCGGCCGCCGACGAGTCGTTCGCGCACGGTCTGCTGGATGCGCCGCACTATTCGCGGCCCGAAGTCTGGCGCGGGCGCGCCGTGCCGGCAGTGCTTCTGTCGGGCCACCATGCGCAGATCGCGCAGTGGCGTCGCGCGCAGTCGCTCGCGCGCACCGCAAGGCTGCGGCCGCAGTTGATCGAGCGCGCGCGGCAGCTCGGTCTGTTGAGCGCGCAGGACGAACAGGTATTGCGCAGCGATGCGCAGGGTGCCGCCGGTGTCGCGCCGGCGGCGATCGTCAAGGCCCCATCCTCTGATGCGGCGAACAAAGCGGAAGGCTCCGCACACAACAGCCGCGTCACGATGGTCTAGGAGATGAAGATGGATCTGATCCAGCAGCTCGAGAAGGAAGAAGTCGCGCGCCTGACCGCGAACAAGTCGATTCCTGCGTTCGCGCCCGGCGACACCGTGGTCGTCAACGTCAACGTTGTCGAGGGCACGCGCAAGCGCGTGCAGGCATACGAAGGCGTGGTGATCGCCAAACGCAACCGCGGGCTGAACAGCTCGTTCATCGTGCGCAAGATTTCGAGCGGCGAGGGCGTCGAGCGGACCTTTCAGCTGTACTCGCCGACGATCGCGTCGATCGAGGTCAAACGGCGCGGCGACGTACGCCGAGCAAAGCTGTATTACCTGCGCGATCGCTCGGGCAAGTCCGCGCGGATCCGCGAGAAGCTTGCGACCAAGGGCGTCGAGTAACGACCGGTTGGACCGCGCCGAACGGCCTTCCGGCGGCGCGGCATTCACGATGTCGGACCTCGCAGCCGATCCGCTGCCGCGCACGCCGCGCCGTCCGCTGTTCGATCCGCAGGCGGTTCCGCCGGACCCGAGCTTCGACGATCCCGCGGTGCGCGGCGCGGCGGTCGACCGGGAACGATTGACCGCCGCTGCGCTGCGCGCGCGCTTCGCGCAACCGCCCGCATGGCAGCCGGAGATCACGACCGACGGGCGGCTCTTCAACCTCGAAGCGCCGCCGCGGCCCGCGGCGGTGCTCGTGCCGCTGGTCGTGCGCGACGAGGGCGTGTCCGTACTGCTGACGCAGCGCACCGCACACCTGCACGATCATGCGGGACAGATCAGCTTTCCCGGCGGCCGCGTCGAGGAAGAGGATCCGACGCCCGCGGCGACCGCGCTGCGCGAATCGTTCGAGGAGGTTGGGCTGGCTCCCGACGTCGTCGACATCCTCGGTACGTTGCCGCAGTACGTTACGGCGACGAGCTATCTGGTCACACCCGTCGTCGGGTTGATCGAGCGCGAGTTCTCGCTCGCGCTCGACGAATTCGAAGTGGCCGAGGCATTCGAGGTGCCGCTGGCCTTTCTGATGGATCCGGCCAACCACGAGCGGCGCCGCCTCGAGCTGGGCGCGCTCGCGCGGACCTTCTATGCGATTCCGTACGCTGGCGCGCGCCGCCGCTACTTCATCTGGGGTGCGACCGCGGCGATGCTGCGCAACTTCTATCACTTTCTGCGCGCGTGAGGCGCGGTGAAGACGCCGACGCGAGGTTCCTGCCGGTTGCGCGCTTGGAGCGCAGCGCAGGGAAACGCCGGGCTGATCGGCCGGTCGCGCGCACTGCGCAACGATGCTGGCGCGCCGCGCGGCACGAGCGATCACGGTTTGTGAGGCGAACGTGGCTTGGCTGTCGCTCGTTCTGACGCTGCTGCTGGAGCAGTTGCGCGCGCTTCCCGCGCAGCATCCGTTGGCGGACACCGTCGCGGCGATCGCCGACGGCGCCGAGCGCAACCTCAATGCCGGCCGCCGCCGCCACGGCATGTACGCCTGGCTGTTGGTGGTCGGCGCAGCGGCGCTTTCGGTCGGCGTCGTCTACTGGATCGCGACGTCGATCTCGTGGATCGCGGCCCTCGCGGTCAACGTCGGCGTGCTCTATGTCACGCTCGGCTTCCGCCAGTTCAGCCATCACTTCACGGAAATCCAGGTCGCGCTCGACAACGGCGATCTGCCGGCGGCGCGAAGCGAGCTGACTGCATGGAAGCGCCCGCACGAGGAGGGATTCAGCGCTGCGGACCTCGACGCGGACGAGATCGTGCGGCAGGCGATCGAGTTCGGGCTGATGTTGTCGCACCGGCACGTCTTCGGCGTGCTCGTGTGGTTCGTCCTTCTGCCCGGGCCGATCGGCCCGGTCGTGTATCGGCTGTCGGACTATCTGGCGCGACGCTGGAACCGTCCGCCGGCCGGCGCGCAAACGCCCGACCGCTTCGGCAGCTTCGCGCGCAGCGCCTTTGCCTGGATCGACTGGCTGCCCGCGCGCGTCACCGCGCTCGGCTTCGCGATCGTCGGCGACTTCGAGGGCGCCATTTACTGCTGGCGCCAGGTGGCACGCGTGCGACCGGCCGCGGACTCGATCCGGGCCGTGCCGTGGCCCGACTCGCGCACGCTGATCCTCGGCGCCGCGAGCGGTGCGCTCGGCACGCGCATCATGAGTTCGGCCGAAACCGCGCGCTACTTCGACGAGGCCGGGCTGGAGAACGCGTCACTGGCCGAACCCGAGCCACGCACGCTGCGTTCGGTCGTCGGCCTGGTGTGGCGCGCGCTACTGCTGTGGTTGATTCTGCTGCTTCTGCTGACGCTCGCGGCCTGGGTTTTCTGAACCCGGGAAGGGTTCGACGAAGGAGGGAAGCTTCGTTGCTGCGGTGGCGTCAAGCCCACGGAAGTCTTCCGGCTCGATTTCAAGCCGTCGCTGTGCGTCTGCGCCTTTCGGGGCTCGCGGGCAGCCCGGATGACCCAACCTGGCGCCGGCTCCGATTCCGTCAGACCGGACGCGCGGCGCCGCACTTCCAGCAGGCGCCGAACTGAGGCTCGAGCTGTTCGCCGCAAGAGGCGCAACGCCAGGGCGGACCGGACACGTGGCGCGTCAGATCGGCGAGCAGCTCGCGCGCCCGGTATTCGTCAAGGTCGTCGAGCAGCCAGATCTGCGGCGCGCATTCGAGCCACGGGATGTCGCCGATCGCGCCGGCGAGCGTCGTATTGCGCACTTCGCAGCGGATGCCGGCCGCGGCGAGCGCGTTGGCCAGATGCGCAGCCTGCAGTGCGTGATCGCAACGCGCGAGCAGTTTCATCGCGCCACCTCGGCAGCGAGCCGGCGATAGAACGCGTAACGCGCCGGCGTGATCGCACCGGATTCGACCGCCGCGCGCACCGCGCAGCCCGGTTCTTCGAGATGGCGGCAGTCGTTGAAGCGGCACAGGCCGAGATGCGGCGTGAAATCGGGCAGGCAGGCGGCGAGTCGCTCGATCGGCAGGTGCGCGAGCCCGAAGGCCTGGAAGCCGGGCGAGTCGACGATCGCGCCGTCGGCACCGTATGCGAACCAGCGCGAGGCAGTGGTCGTCTGTTTGCCCTGGTTCAGCTTCACCGAATATTCGCGCGTGCGCGCGTTCGCGTCCGCAACGAGCAGGTTCAGGATCGTCGACTTGCCCATGCCCGATTGACCGACCAACAGCGTGGCGCGGTGCGCGAACTCGGCGCCGAGCCGCGCGCGCGCATCATCAGGCGCGGCCTGGGCGGACACCGCGATCGTTCGTTCGCCGAGGGCTGCCAGTTCGTCGAGCGCGGCGCGCGCTTCGCGCGAATCGGGCAGATCGGTCTTGTTCAGCACGGCGAGCCGCCCGATTCCCGCAGCGCGCGCCGCGACCAGCGCGCGCCAGATGAAGTGCACGTTGAACGCGGGCTGCGACGCGAAGACGATCGCGACCTGGTCGATGTTGGCGGCGAGCTCCTTCGTTCGCAGCGCGTCGGCGCGGAACAGCACGCTCGCGCGCGGCTCGATCGACTCGATCACCGCACTGTCGGCGCCGGTTGCCGAGCAGATCACCCGATCGCCGACCACGACATCGCCGCGTTTGCCGCGACGGCTCGCGAGCCAGGTGCGGCCGCCGTCATCCGCGACGAGGAACCGGCGTCCGTACGCGGCGATCACGCGCGCAGCGAAGGTGCCGGCCTGCTGCGCCGGCCTCATGCGCGAGGCGGTGCGGCGCGGCGCGCCTGAACAGCGGCGTGCCGTATCGCGGCCGCACCGTCGAGCGGGCGCGGGCAGGGTGCGAATGGCGCCGTGCGGCCGAGCATGGGTCACGCGGCGGCCGGCGCGGGGTCCGGCTGAGCGAGCAGCCGCTCGATGCGGATCACGGCCGGCGGGTGCGAATCGTAGAACGCCGAGTACAGCGGATCGGGCGTCAGCGTCGCGGCGTTGTCCTGGTACAGCTTGGCGAGCGCGCTGACGAGGTCGTGCGCCGAGCTGTAGCGTGCCGCGAAGGCGTCGGCCTCGAATTCGTGCGCGCGCGAAACGGCTGCCACCAGCGGCGCCAGCACGAAGGTGAACACCGGGGCGACCAGGATGAACAGGACGAGCGCCAACCCGTCGTTACGCGCGTCGAGCGCGGGCTGCACGCCGAGTCCCTGATAGAACCAAGCCTGGTTGGCGAGCCAGCCGAGCATCGCAAGAAACGCGAGGCTGGCGAGTGCGGACAGCGCCAGGCGCTTGCCGATGTGCCTGAGCTTGAAGTGCCCGAGCTCGTGCGCCAGCACCGCCTCGATTTCCTGCGGCTGCAGGCGCTCGATGAGCGTGTCGAAGAAGACGATCCGCTTGTGACGGCCCAGTCCCGTGAAATATGCATTGCCGTGGCTCGAGCGGCGCGAACCGTCCATCACGAACACGCCCTTGCTCGAGAAGCCGGTGCGCGCGAGGAGCCGTCCGATACGTTCGGCGAGCGCGGCGTCGGCCAGCGGCTCGAACCGGTTGAACAGCGGCGCGATCACCGTCGGATACAGCACGAGCACCAGCGCGTTGAACGCGATCCATACGACCCACGCGTACAGCCACCACAATTCGCCGGCGCGTTCCATCAACCACAACACGACCGCGAGCACCGGCAGCCCCAGCAGGGACGCCAGCAACGCCGACTTGGCCAGATCGCCGAAGAACGTGCGCAGTGTCATCCGGTTGAAACCGAAAGCCTGCTCGATGCGGAACAGCCGGTACCAGCTCAGCGGAACGTCGACTGCGCTGACGATCACGACGACCGCAGCGACCACGCCCACCTGGAACACGAAACCGCGTCCGAGCAGCGCGGCAAGCGCATCGGCGATCGCCTGCAGGCCGCCCCCCAGCGTCAGCGCCACGAGCAGCGCCGTGCCGACGGCCGTTTCGATCAGACCGAAGCGCTGCTTGGCGATCGTGTAGGCGGCCGCCTTGCGGTGCGCGTCGAGGCTCACCCGTTGCGCGAACTGCGCGGGCACCGCGTCGGCGTGCGCGGCCACATGGCGGATCTGCCGCGTGGC
>Ga0272446_1007849_pt1 | contig 10447 bp, 12 predicted proteins | sample YNPCB0061_FD_194587 | JGI IMG/M metagenome (GOLD analysis project Ga0272446, IMG submission 194587) | Hot spring microbial mat communities from Yellowstone National Park, WY, United States - YNP-CB-006-1 | ecosystem: Environmental > Aquatic > Thermal springs > Hot (42-90C) > Sediment | place... | reverse complement strand
AATAGGGCGGTGAGCTCGGGCGGAGCACTTTTCCACGCCCGGCCGGAGTTGTTGCAGCGCTGGGCGCTCACCAAGCGCAGAAAACTCGACGCCAGGAGTCATCTTAATGGAACAGACAACGGGCATCACGGAACAGGCAAGCAAGAAGCGACTCGGAGTTTTCGAACGGTACCTGAGTCTATGGGTAGGCATCTGCATGATCGCCGGCGTATTGACCGGCAAGCTGCTACCGGAGTTCATCGGAGCGTTGCGGAGCCTTGAATTCGGCGCCAACAGCCAGATCAACGTACCGATCGCCATCCTCATCTGGCTGATGATCATTCCCATGATGATGAAGGTGGATTTTGCGGCCATCCGCGGCGTCGGCAAGCGCCCGCGCGGCTTGCTGATCACGCTCTTTGTCAACTGGCTGGTCAAACCGTTTTCCATGGCTTTGTTCGGCTGGCTTTTTTTCCGGTTCGTGTTTTCCGCCTGGATCTCGCCCGCCGACGCCGACCAGTACATTGCCGGGGTGATCATCCTGGCTGCGGCCCCTTGCACCGCGATGGTTTTTGTATGGAGCTATTTGAGTGACGGCGACCCCGCTTACACGCTGGTGCAGGTATCGGTGAACGATCTGATTATGCTGGTGCTGTTCGCCCCCATCGTCCGGTTTCTGGTGAGCGGGGCCTCGAACCTGCAAGTGCCATTCCGGGTGCTGTTGTATTCGGTGATCATTTTCATCGTGATCCCGCTCGTCACGGGGGTCTTGCTGAGGCGGTGGTTCATTCAGCGGCACGGCAAGGTCTGGTTCGAGGAACAACTGCTGCCGCGCTTCGCCCCGGTGAGCATGACGGCGCTGCTGGTGACGCTGCTGCTGATCTTCGGCTTCCAGGCGGACAACATTACCGGCAAGTTTCTGCACGTGGTTCTGATTGCGGTTCCCATTTTGATTCAGGTGTACTTCAATTCGTCGCTGACTTACGGCTTGATGCGTCTGTTCCGGGTAGAGTACGCCATTGCGGCGCCGGGAGCGCTGATCGGGGCCAGCAATTTTTTTGAACTGGCGGTAGCTACGGCGATTGCATTGTTCGGACCCGGTTCCGGAGCGGCTTTAGCGACGGTCGTCGGCGTTCTGATCGAGGTGCCGGTAATGCTTTCGGTCTGTTCGGTTTGCAACCGGACGCGGCACTGGTTTCCCAAACCCCAGAGCGCCTGCTAAAAGGGCGTGTTTGAGGAAGGGGACGGAAGTCCGCAATCGCGGTGCGGCTATTTCGCCACCGGGCTGTGAAGGTACTCTTGCTCCCACACGGGATCGAATTCCCGGTACAGGCGTTCGTCATATTCGATCATGCCTTGGCGGAAGCTTTCGTCCTGGAGAGCGTCGCGCGCCGCTTCGTCTTCGGGCTCGGGATGGTGCCGGTCAATCAGCTCCCGGGCGGCGCGGTAGTGATCGCGCAAGGGGCAAGGCAGCAGCCAGTTTCCGCCGGCGGCATTATACTGCCGCTGCCATTGGCGGATGGCTTGAAAGTAGGGAAGCTCATAGACGTCATCCAGAGTGCCGCCCCGGCGGTAGATGTCGAGCAGGTTAGCCGGCGAGTAGGGGACAAAGACGCAAGGCATCACCTTGCCGTCCCAGTCGATGTAGAGATATCCGCTCGGTTTGGCGGCGGACATGCAGCCGGAGGTGACGGTTCCGCAGTTCCAGAAATCCGCCAGCATAATCCGCCGTTCGCGGATGATCTGCCAGATGCGCCTCCACATCCACAGGCGCTGCTCCGGGGTGGGCAGGAGGCCGAGGGAACGGCGCCTTCCGATGGGCATATACTGGAAAATCCAGCCGTAGGTAGCCTGCTGCTGTTCGAAGCAGAAATCGACGAACTCATCGCTGAACACCTCTTCGGCGTTTTCGCGGGTGACGGTCAGCGACACTCCGAAAGGCACGGCCACGCGGCGCAGCGCAGCCATGGCTTTGAGGATGCGTTGGAACACTCCCCTGCCCCGCCGCGCGTCGGTGCGGGCCTCGAAGCCCTCTACCGAAATGGCGGGCGTGATATTACCGGCGGCGGCGATTCGCTCCGCCATGCGGTCGTCGATCAAAGTTCCGTTGGTGTACACCAGGAAGTAACACTGGGCGTGGCGGCTAAGGATTTCTACAAGGTCCTGGCCTTCGGAGCGGTAGGCCAGCGGTTCGCCGCCGGAAATGGTGATGAAGCGTAGAGACCAAAGCGTCTCGGCCTCGGTGAGGATCCGGTCGAACACGGCGCGTTCCAAGCGTCCGCCCTCGCCGGCTGCGTTGGCGTAGCAGCCGTCGCAGTGGAGATTGCAGGTGCGGGTGGGACTGACCACCAGGGTTCCCGGAGGGGTCTGTCCGCCATGCCGTTCGGCGAAACGGCGGGCGGCGTCTCTAGCGGCGCTGTCCTGCAAGAACGAGACGTTGTTAAAGGTCTTGAGTGCGCCGTGCAAAGCGCGCCGCGACATCACTCCGCGGTCCAGCGACCGCTTGACCGATTCCAGCAGCGCGCGCACCATATCCGCCCGGTCCTCCCGCGCCCTGGGCGGATGATCCGGGTTTTGTTCCCGCTCCATTTCGGCAATCACCCGGCGTTCTATTTGCCGGATGGCGGCGGGACGCAGAAGGTCATTCCAGAGCGCCTCTTCGATGAGAGGCAGAGCAAATTCGCTGGTGGTGTCCGCAATGCGCTGAGTCCAGCTTCTGACGTCAATCATTCTCGGCCTCCTTTCCTGCTTACAACTCGGATTGCCAAGTATCTCTGCCAGAAACCGGCGCGCCCCGGCCGCGCCGCAGGCCCGGCTACCGGAGCATTCCCTTGACCACGGCGTCCACCGCTTCCTCTTCGCTCAGACCGCGCGCCATCAGCGTTTCCACCTGCCGTTTGTCCACGCTGCCGATGGCGGCCTCGTGGGTCAGCTTGGCCCGTTCGTCGATCACGGTAAGCTTCGGCACGGCGCTGGCCCGGGCGTCCGGTCCCTTTAAAATCTCGACACAATCGATGTGGCCGCGGGCGTTCGGCGCGTTGCCCACCGCCTCGCCCACCACTTCACTGACGCAATGGTCTGAGGCGACCACGCGGCTCTTCGCCAAGCCGCGGGCGCCTTCGCCGTTGAGCCATAAGGACTCGTTGATTACGACACGGTCGTGCTTCTTTCCGTAAATCCTGGCGTCCAGCTCGCAAACCGCCTCTTTTCCGATCTCGGCCAGGTAGTCCAGCTTGACCACGCCGGCGGCGCCTTCCAGGAGCTTGAACTGGCTGCGGTACGTTCCACCCTCCTCGACCACCACCCGCGCCACGGGCAGCACTTCCACGCCGCCGTATGGGCCGTGATAGTGCGTTTCCGAGTAGTCCATTTCGGCTCCCCGGCCGACGCGGATCCTGGCGTTCATCAGGTGGCGGACGCGCTCGGCGTTGGGAAACGAGCAATGCGCCACGAACTTCACCTTGGCTTGGCCGCCGATGTGGAATTCAGAAATGATTTCCTGGAGGCCCTCCTTGGGCAGAACCCCAAAACAAAGGTGCACCGGATTGCGGATGACGGCTCCCGGCTCGACTGTGATCTTCGCCTTGACGCCGGTTGGAATTTCCTCGCTTTCCATGCGCAGCCCGGGCACGCCGTTGGAGTACAGAACCCGATTCTGGCTGACCACCATGGCGGCGAACCGCTTGTCAAAGAGCGTGGAGGGGTCCCCTCCGCTGGCTTCATAGGCCGCCGCAATCGCGGTGAACTCGGCAGGGTAGTCAGGCATGGTCAGTCGAACTCCACCAAAGCCGGCTCATTTACGTGCGCGCACTCCTGGCAGTGATTGCGGAAGAAGCGGGCGATGGCCGCCGGATCGCCCGTCTTAAGCACCGTGCCTCCACACAGCGAAGAGGCGCGGTCGGCCACTGCCGCCACTTCCTCGTGGTGTGTGATCAGAAGCACGGAACCGCCCGAGCGGGCAATCGTCCGGATGACATCCACGATGAAGTCGACCGAGAGCGCGTCAATGCCCGAGTCGGGCTCATCCAGGATCGCCAGCTTGGGTTTCGTGGCCAGGACGGAAGCCAGTTCGATCCTTCTCCGTTCGCCCCCGCTTAAGGTGGCGTCCACCGCCCGGGCGAGATACCGTTCCGGGGCCAACCCGACCTTGGCCAGACACTCTTTCGGGCTCAGAAAACCGTCGCCGGCACGGCGGCTGCCCAACGTGAGGTACTCGGCCACCGTCAGCCCTTCAAACCGGGCCGGCTCCTGCCAGGCCAAGGTGATCCCGCGGCGGGCCCTTTCGGTAATGGAAAGATCGGTGATGTCCTCGCCCCGAAAATAGATTCGCCCGGAGGACGGACGGTAGCCGCTGAGGCCCATCAAGACGGAAGCCAGACTCGACTTGCCTGTCCCGTTGGCGCCCAGAATGCTGTGTATTTCGCCTTCCCCCACTTCGAGCCGCACGTCGCGGAGGATGGGCTTGCCGCCCGCGTGGAGGCTCACTCCGTCCAATTTGAGCATGGTACGGGATGCCGGCATCTTCGCGAACCGCCCTTCTGCGTCTTATGAAAACACCTGAAAAATATGGGCCAAACAAAAATAAACGCCCACTGCCACAAATACCGCTCCGGTCACCATCCGCGCCCACTTTTCCACCTGGGTCAAACGGTTGAAAGCCTTGCTGACCGACTGAGCCCCGCCGGCAACCAAAATGGCGAAGGCGAGAACCGGCAGCCCCGTGCCGACACCATACAACGCCGGGAGGCTGACGGCGGCCTGGTGATGCAGCGCCAGCGGGACAAGAGTGCCAAAGAAAAGCGCAGCCGAGACCGGGCAGAACGAAAGCGCGAACAACATGCCCAGCCCCGCAGCGCCCCAAAGACCCCAACCCTCGAACTTCTTCTCCAGCCTGCCGCCCGCTGGTGAGGTCGAGAAGTTGAACTGGAGCAATCCCAAAAGAAACATTCCGACTAGGATAAGGATGGGTCCGAGCAACTTGTTGGCGTAGACTTGCAGCCAGTAGGAAAGCTGAGGGATGGAAAGCGCGCTCGCCACCAGCAGCGCTGCCAGCGCCAAATAGGTAAGCGCCCGCCCGGCAGTGTATAGAACGCCCGTGGCAAAGACGCGTCTGGAGTCGCCCAGCCCTTTGCTTATGTATGAAATGGCGGCGATATTGGTCGCCAGCGGGCAAGGGCTTATGGAGGTCAGCACGCCCAGCCACAGCGCCGATCCAGCCGCAACGAAGGAACCTTCCATTATCTCCTCAGATAAGCTCCAACTTCATCCTGAACATATTGCAAGAAAGCCCGGCGATCGCCGGTCAGCTCCCATACCCGTTCCAGGTTTTTCCATTCCACCTGCCTGCCATCCTGGACTCTGGCTATGACAAGGGATTTCGTAAAGAGCTGGTAGTCCTTTATGAAATGCCGATTTTCGGGTAGTTGGACATTGACGGGATGCCACTCCAAGCGGCCGTTTCGCAACTCGTTGGCAAACGCCTGCTTCAATGCCTCTTCAGAAAACGCCTCGATCATGCGACAGGTTGGACACCGGACTGTGGTGTAAAAATAGTACGCCAGAATCTTTCGTCCGCCGCCGGTTTCAGACGGCCGGGCGGATTCGGCAGCCGCGGCGGCGCCCATGACGGCGGAGGGAGCCGGCGGCGAATCTTTCTGGCGGGTTTGCTGCACAACGAGGTAAAACACACTGGCAGCGACGAACACCAACAGCAAGGTTTTGATTGCGCTTCGATAAGACACCGTGTTTTCCTCAAGCCATGTGCTGCGCCAGCAAGGACATCAGTTCGTCCACACTGGGAACCCGCCCCTGCACAATGATCTTTCCGTCGGCGATCAGAGCCGGCGTCCGTTTGACTCCAAAGCCCGTTATGGCACCCATGTCGGACACCTTAAACAGCTCATACTGAATGCCGAGCTCTTTGGCGGCAGCCTCGGCGTTTTCCGCCAGTCTCTTGCAATTCATGCATCCGGGGCCTAATATCTGTAAATCCATTAAACCGTCCTCCTCTTGTCATTCCGCGAGCCTGCCGGATCAGAAGGCGCCTAAAGCCGGGCTGGCGGCTTCATCGCCGGCGCCGCCCGCCATTTGCTCGGTGGCGCGAACCAGGTGGCCAATCTCGGAATTCCTCAGCCGGTAGAACACTTGCAACCCCCGTTTTTCGCCGGCGACTAAACCGGCCAACCGGAGCACCGTCAAGTGTCTGGAAACGGTGGACATATCCGCGCCGACCAGCTTGGCAAGCTCACACACGCACCGTTCCCGCTGCCGGAATAACTCGTCTAAGATCAGCAGCCTGGAGGGATGCGCTAACGCCTTTATGATCTGGGCCCTACGCGCCAACTGGATCCGGATCTTAGATTCCACGAATAGTTAGACGAGCAGACTCCTTGCCAAATTGCATGAAAAAGCAATTACTCAGGTTTTACATCCGATTGCGTCGTGATACAACCCCCAGATAGAGTCCTATGCCCCAAACTTGGGTGAATTAGCCCAACCGATAGTCCACCAAAGCAAACGGCTCTGGACCCCGGAGGTACGGCTATCTTGTTCGCATCAGAGCCGCTTACCGCTGGGTTGGGGGACCGAGACGACGTCTGGCACTATATGTGCATATGCAGATAAGTGAAGGGCCATGCAACCACTACACCGAATCTTTAAGGCGCTGGCCGAACCCAACCGCCTGCGGATCATCAACCTTTTGCTGGAAAGGCCGTTTTGCGTGTGTGAACTCGAGAACCTGCTAGGATTGCCCCAGTCTTTGATCTCACGGCACTTGGCTTACCTGCGGGGGGCAGGGTTGGTGGTAGACAAGCGCCAGGGGATGCGTGTGCAGTATTCGCTGGCTGGAGGCGACGAAATGGCCGGCATACTCGAGACTTGCCTGCGGCGGGCCCTATTGTGCGAAGAGATTTATCGCCAGGATCGCCGCCGCTGTGAGGAGTTGCTGGGCGCCTGCTGCGCCTCCGAGCCTGGCCAACAGCCATCGTCTTCAGAGATTTCGATTTTAGGAGCGAGCCGATGAAAATCAAGGTTTTGATGTGCAACTGTAAGGGGCTCTGCGATTCGTTCAAGAGCACCGACTTTAATACCCTGCCGTTCCAGGTGGAGAGTGAACTCGACGTTAGCTACGTCGCCTTGCACCCGCAGACGTGCGGCCAAGGAGGCAATCAAATTCTGGCCGACCTGATGAGGAGCGCCGATGCGGAAACCTACATTTTGAGCGCCGCTTGCGCACCGGCAGCGCAGGACAAACTTTTCCGGAAGATCATGCGGCAAACCGGGTTTCCGCCGGAGCGCTTTATTCCCTTGGATATTCGGATGACCGACAACGAAGGCGTGCTGCAACGGATTCGCGAGAAGGTATCCGAACTGCTCCAGAAGGAAGAGGTGGACAAGAAATTGTCTCCCGAAGACCTCCTGGGCGCCTGTTCTTGCTCGGAAACGCCGGCGGAGTCGAGGTAAGGGGAGGCGACAGGATGGCCAACCTGAAAGTTCCGCGGGAAAAGATCCCCTGGTTTCCCACGATCAATTACGATGCCTGCATTCACGACCGGGAATGCATCGATTTTTGTAAAAACAACGTCTTTGACTGGAACGAAGCGCTGGGAGTACCGGAAGTGAACCGGCCGTATAACTGTGTGGTGGGCTGCGATGCCTGCGCCAAGATTTGTCCTTCCGAGGCCATAAGCTTTCCGCCCATGGAGGAATTCAGGGTGACCTTGCGGAAGCTCATCGCCGAGGCAAACCGGGAAGCGGAGCAGGCCCGGCAGGCGGAAGCAGGCCACGTGCGGGTTTAGAGATTTCCACAGGAGGAACCGACTGAAAATGAAGATCCGACGCAAAGATGAGTGTGGATGTGGCACGGCGCCAAATGTAGTTGTATGTTGCTCGGGAGCTGCGGATACGGCTGAGATCGGCGACCGGGCGGCGCGGTTGTTAAACCGGGAAGGGACGGCGAAAATGTCCTGTCTGGCCGGAATCGGGGGCAGCGTGGACAAGATCGTGGACAACGTGAAGAAGTCGCTTCTGATCCTGGCGGTCGACGGCTGCGACACGGACTGTTCCCGGAGGGTTCTGGAACAGGCGGGGATCAAGGAATTTATTCATTTGCGCGTGATCGACCTGGGCATGGTCAAGGGCGAGACGCCGGTGACCGAGGAGCGCATTCAGCAAGTAGCGGCCAAGGCGCGGGATTTGCTTGGAGTGGACGCACTGAGCTTGTGAGCGCGGCCCTGGAAGGGAGGCCCATCCATGTGGGTCGTCAAACTTGCGCTGCGGCGGCCGTATACGTTTGTCGCAGCGGCCATTCTGATTGCGATTCTCGGAGGAATCGCCATTGTCCGGATGCCCACCGATGTGCTGCCGGACATCAACATTCCGGTCGTTAGCGCCATTTGGCAGTACCGGGGGTTGGCCGCCGAAGAGATGGAGAAGCGGATCACCACGCAATCCGAGCGGGCCTTCACGACGACCGTAAACGACATTGAGCACATCGAATCGCAGACCTTCGCGGGCATGGCGGTGATCAAAGTGTTCTTCCACCCCGGCACCCCGGTGGATGCCGCTGTGGCGCAGATGACCGCCATTTCGCAGACGGTGACGCGGCAGATGCCGCCGGGCGCCACTCCGCCATTGATTTTGCGGTTTAACGCCTCCAGCGTTCCGATTTTGCAGTTGGGCTTGGGCGGGCAAGGATTGTCTGAACAGGCTTTGTACGACATTGGCTCGAACTTCCTCCGGACGCAACTAGCGACGGTGCAGGGGGCGTCGGTGCTTCAGCCGGCCGGGGGTAAGGCGAGGCAAGTCATGGTCGATCTGGATCCCAAGGCGCTGTACTCGCGAGGGGTATCGCCGGCCGACGTTTCGGCGGCCATAAACGCTCAAAGCCCGATTCTTCCTGCCGGGGCGGCGAAGCTAGGCGAGCGGGAGTACAGCGTTCGGCTGAACAACAGTCCCGAAGTGGTGGAGCTGTTGAACGACCTGCCCGTGCGCCAGCAAGGCGGCGCCACGGTCTACCTGCGGGATGTGGCTCAGGTCCGCGACGGGGGCGCGGTGCAGATGAATGTCGTGCGCCAAGACGGGCGCAGAGGGGCGCTGGTGTCCATCCTTAAAACCGGCAAAGCGTCCACGTTGGACATCGTGTCCAAGGTCAAGCGCGAGTTGCCGAGGATTTTATCGACGCTTCCGCCGGAGCTCGACGTCCGCTTGCTGCTGGACCAATCGTTGTTTGTCCGCGCCTCCATCCAGGCCGTTCTATACGAAGGGCTGTTGGCTGCGATTCTGGTTTCGCTGATGATTCTGCTGTTCCTGGGGAGCGGCCGGAGCACGCTGATCGTCTGTACATCCATCCCCCTGTCCATTCTGACCTCGTTGATTTTGTTGTACTTTCTGGACCAGACCATCAACGTTATGACCTTGGGCGGTCTGGCGCTGGCCATCGGCATTCTGGTGGATGAGGCCACGGTGGAAATCGAGAATATCCACCGAAATTTGGCCATGGGAAAGTCCATTATCCGGGCGGTGCTGGACGGAGCGCGCGAGATTGCGGTTCCGGCCTTTGTGTCGGCCCTTTCCATCTCCATCGTTTTCGCGCCGGTAGTCTTGCTTGGGGGCACGGCTAAATATCTGTTCCAGCCGCTGGCCATGGCGGTGGTGTTCGCCATGCTGGCCTCCTGGGTGCTGTCCCGGACCCTGATACCGACCATGGTGCGCTACATGTTGAAGTCCCAGTTGCACATGTACCGGCAGGACGGCGCCGCAGCCAGAGGCAGCGCCGGCCCGGTGTGGCGTCTCCATCACCGGTTTATGCGGGGCTTCGAGAGATTTCGCGACGGCTACCGTGACGCGCTGGGCTGGGCGCTGGCCAGGCCATGGACGGTGGTCACCGTTTTCGCTTTGTTCTGTGCCGCCTCGGGGTACCTGGCGACGCAATTGGGCCAGGACTTTTTCCCGCCGGTTGACGGCGGTCAACTGCGGCTTCACGTAAGGACTCCGGTGGGCACGCGTCTGGAAACCACCGAAGAGCTGTTCGCCCAAGTGGAGAACAAGATCCGCGAGATCATTCCCCCGGAGAAGCTGGATACGATCCTGGACAACATCGGCCTGCCGGTTTTGCCGATCAACCTGGCGTATACGGATTCGGCCACCATCGGCTCGGGTGACGGGGAGATTCTGATTTCCCTCAAGCGCGAGCGCAAACGCGGCGATACTTGGGAGTACGCGCGCCGCCTGCGGCGGGAGTTGCCGTCCGCTTTCCCGGAAATGACTTTCTTTTTCCGCTCGGCCGACATGGTGAGCCAGATTCTGAATTTCGGCATCCCGGCGCCGATCAACATACAGGTGATCGGCCGGAACCAGCAGGCCAACTATCGCATTGCCAAAGAGATTGAGCGCCGCCTGGCGCAGGCGCCCGGCGCCGTAGACGTGCGATTGCACCAGGTGCTGGAGGCGCCTGAGTTACGCATCA
>Ga0272446_1007847_pt1 | contig 10451 bp, 15 predicted proteins | sample YNPCB0061_FD_194587 | JGI IMG/M metagenome (GOLD analysis project Ga0272446, IMG submission 194587) | Hot spring microbial mat communities from Yellowstone National Park, WY, United States - YNP-CB-006-1 | ecosystem: Environmental > Aquatic > Thermal springs > Hot (42-90C) > Sediment | place... | reverse complement strand
ATCCTGTTGGGTATCGCGATCGCTCCACCCAATCTGCTGCTACTCAGTCAATGGGCTTAGACTACGATCTCACTTGCTAATATAGGGCTCAGGTTCTCCTTCATCCTGGCTACTAATATGGCAATTACCGTTTCCCTTAACCCAGACATCGAAGCAAAACTATATGCCAAAGCAAAGCAGCAGGGGCAAGATATTAACACACTCGCTGCCGAATTGCTGACTCAGCTAATAGAATGGGAACAACAAGACACTGAAGAAGCCAACGCTGGGATTCAACATGGCTTAGATGATTTTGCTGCAGGGCGATCGCGGTCCTTTCAAGACTTTGCTGCCGAACAGCGTCAGAAATATGATCTGTCCACAGATCCATGAATTACCGCGTAGACATCTCCAGCATTGCCGAGTCCGAAGCTGATCAGGCTTTCCTGCAACTCTCTCAACGAACCTCTTCAGAATACGCAAAACAATGGTATACCGGCCTGCTTAACACTATTGCATCCCTCTCACAAATGCCCAAACGATGCTCACTCGCGCGGGAGAACTCCTACTTCAGTCAGGAAATTCGACAACTCCTGTACGGTCGAGGACGAAATGCTTATCGTATTCTGTTCACAATTCTGGAAACAGAAGATTCCTCTACTGTTCGAATTCTTCATATCCGCCATGCATACCAGCAAACAATCGGTGAAAAACCAGAAACAAACGGATAACTCCTGCCCGGCCTGATTGGCATGGGCGTGGCGGCCTGGCGCAGGCGCAAAGCGGAGTCCTAGGCGGAGGTGTCTGAGGACGCCTGATTTCCAAGCCCCTGGAAATTGCCATACCCCTGGCAGCCCTGTCCATCCTGGTGGGCAGGGTCGTTAGCTTGCTTCAGATCCCCGACTTCTGGTCGATCGCCTGATACTTCGGGCTACCAGTGTAAAGCGGAACCTGTCACCCAGCCAACTTCTGACTACGTTCGGCTGAACTCACCGTCGAAGCCTCAGCCGAACCGCTCACGTCGAAGCCTGGCTCCTGAATTCCTGATATACCAGAGTGTTCCAGCTTGCGGTGATACCTATACCTCATCTTCACCAGCCATGAAGTCGGGGATCTAGGTGAACTTCAGTTAAAGGCAAATACATCTAAAGCGATCGATCGGATAGGGCGGGTCTTTCCGTGTACGATCTGCCGAATTTTTTCTGTTGTTTCACGACTGAAGATCATTTCGCCACAGCGATCACACACTGTTACCGGAATGCCTTCTACTAAAACGGGCTTGCCATCAAGCTGAAAGATTTCAGAGATCACCTCTTCATGAGCCGCTCTTGAGCCGCACACATGACAATGAAACACTATTGCCTCCTGAGAATATAATCAACCCACTGGGTTGCGTCAGGTTCATACAAAGTAATGAGCCAAATCACGGGCGTAATCCAGACAGACTGCACAATATGATCTCGCCAATTGATAGCCACACCTGCCATCCTCTGTTGTTAATCTCATTTTCAGTCAAGCGGCGATGTCCATTCCTGCAGGCATGGCCGTTCCCTTGCGATCAAGGCTCTTAATCGGTAGAGCATCGGTTGGTATGCCAGGTTCTCCAGAGTCTTCGGAGCTTCCGGGGCTCTGTGTCGGCTTCTAGGTAGACTGGTCGCGATCGCGGCGAATCAGGTAATCGAATAGCCGATCCATGCGGTCATTGGTAGCCTGAATTTCCTGCATCGTCTGCCGGATGTCCTGGATTGCCTGGCGGATATCCTGAATCGCCTCATCGGTTCTGAGTTGGGAACTTTGCAGGGTAGTGATGGCATCGCTGTTGCGGCGGCTGACTTCAATCAAAGCCGCAATGTCGGCTGAGTTTTTGTCGATCGCCTGTAGCATGGCGCTGGCCGCCAGCCGGAGGTCAATGATGTTATCCTCGGCGCGGCTGACGCGAATCGGCAAATCGTTGGATTGAGTCATAGTCGAAGGCTGTTTCCTATTCAGATTCTACGCGCTTGTCCACCAGAAGGATTTGGGCTGACGAGCAGCAGGAACCTTGAGTCTTTTGCGATCGCTCCCGTCGAGTTGCTTGACGGGCAGAAATCAGACGAAGTTCATCCGTCCAACTGGGGTGGAATGAACTGGATCGTCTGGGTCGCTGGGTCGCGGACAATCCAGGCATAGTTGCCATCCATCTCGCCCGGTTGTTCCGATAGCTTGAAATAGAGTTTGTCACCCCTCCGCCCTTCTACGGCAAAATCGCCCCTTTCGGCATACACGACTTTGAAGCCGCGATCGCGCAGACAGTACATGGCCCAGCCTTTGAGGGTTTGTTGTTCTGGATTAAAAGCGATCGGGGGTTTGCTAAAGAGTTCGGCAATAATTGTCAGCGTTTGGCTCATCGGCTTCTGGATGGGTTCTTGGGTTAATGAATTTCAGGTTTGTAGTCCCGCAGCATGAGGGCAGAAACAGCAGCTTGGGGGGTGATCTGTCCCTTCAGTAGTTGGGCCACCTGTTGCGAAATGGGCACCGAAATGCCCTGCTGCTCAGCCAGTTTGACCAACACCTGGGTGGTATTCACTCCCTCCGCGGTCCCTTCCAACTCAGCCAGTACGGCTGCCAGACTTTGGCCCTGGGCCAAGCCATAGCCAACCCGATAATTGCGGCTGAGGATGCTGTTGCAGGTAGCCAGCAGGTCTCCTAAACCAGACAGGCCGTAAAAGGTTTCCGGTTTGGCGCCCCAGTAGGTTCCCACCCGGATGATTTCCGCCAACCCCCGGGTAACCAGAGCCGCTTTGGCGTTGGTGCCCAGGTGCAGGCCATCGCAGGCGCCTACGGCGATCGCAATCACATTTTTCAGAGCGCCCCCCAGCTCCACCCCTAGCCCATCTTCATTGGTGTAAACCCGAAACAGTGGCGAAGACAGGGTCTGTTGAATCAGTTCCGCCGCCGCCAACTGCCGACAGGCCACTACCGTTGCTGCTGGTAGCCTCTGCTGGATTTCTTTTGACAAATTGGGGCCGGATAGCACCACTACCGGATGATTGGGAAAGGCTGCCTGCCATAGTTGGGAAGGCAACAGCGGCAACTGGTCTGCTGTGCCAGAGTCGGGGTCTAGCCCTTTTGTCGCCGTCAGAAAGATAGTGCTGGGTGCAACCCCGATCGCCCGTACCTGCTCGACCACCGACCGCACGCCAGTCATGGAGACAGCGGATAGAACAATATCGGCTTTGTCCAGGGTTGCAGCCAGGGGTTGGCCACTATGGCGGGACCAGAGCCGCACCTGATGGCCATTGGCGGCGGCTAATCCGGCCAGCGTACTGCCCCAGGCGCCAGATCCCACCACGGCAATCGTTCGAGCTGGCGCCTGGGCAGGAGAGATAGCACCCGTCAAGTCAAGATCCGTCATGGCTGGAAAGGGGAATCGGTCTTAAACGGCAACCGGCTTCTGTCTGGGATAGCGTTCCATGAGCAGCCTAACCTGCTCAGCATGGTAGGAACTACGGGTCAACGGGGAAGCTACCACTTGCAGAAAGCCGATCGCTGCGCCGTAGGCTTGCCAGGCGTCAAATTGTTCCGGCCTCACAAATTCGACCACCCCCAGATGTTTCTGGCTAGGTTGCAGATATTGGCCAATGGTGAGAATGTCGCAATCAACCGCCCGCAACTCCTGCATTACCTGCCGCACTTCTGCGTCGGTTTCGCCCAGCCCCACCATAATGCCGGTCTTGGTATAAAGCTGGGGAGCCTGTTCTCGACAACGGCGCAACAATTCCAGCGATCGCCCATAGTCTCCCTGGGGCCGCACCCGGCGATAGAGGCGGGGCACCGTTTCCGTATTGTGGTTCAGCACCTCTGGCTCGGCCTGTAAAATGCCTGCCAGGGCTTGCCAATTGCCGCACAGGTCGGGAATCAAAACCTCAATGGTGGTTCCCGGTGAGGCGGATCGAATCGCTTGAATGCAGCGCACAAACTGGGCCGCACCTCCATCCGGCAGGTCATCCCGATTCACTGCTGTCACCACCACATGGTTCAACTGCATGCGTCGCACCGCCTCGGCCAGGCGATCGGGTTCCGTCGGGTCTGGCGGCTTGGGTTTCTTTTCAAAGTCAATGTCGCAGTAGGGGCAGGCTCGCGTGCAGGCCGGACCCATGATCAAAAAGGTCGCGGTACCGTTGTTGAAGCATTCGCCAATATTGGGACAGGATGCCTCTTCACAAACGGTGTTTAAATCCAGATCCCGTAGAACTTCCTTGACCGATCCGACCCGTTCCCATTGGGGAGCTTTAACCCGTAACCACTCTGGTTTGACACCCACCTCAATTCTCACCCATTGAACGATCTACTGCTTCATCCTATCAGGCCGGTGGAAAGGATACCCAGTGCCAATTGAACAGTTGGCGATTGGTCAGGTTTGTCCGCCACAGCAAGTATGGACTGGGGCAGAGAACTGGCCCACCAGAACAACTGACCCAGTTTCGGGGAAGGGCGTCCGCGAAAAATTCCCGCCTTGAGTCCAGGTTTGCTGGGCAGATGCAGGCGAAATGCGTAAAAATAATTAAGACGTTACAAACGGTTTGGCAACTTCAATGAGCAAGGTACTGACAATTTCGGATGCCGAATTTAACACGGTTGTTCTACAAGCAGCTGAGCCTGTCCTGGTCTATTTCTGGGCTGCCTGGTGTGGTCCCTGCCGGTTGATGGCCCCGGTTGTGGACAGTCTGGCGGCGGCTTATGGCGATCGCCTCAAAATCGTCAAGATGGAAGTAGATCCCAATCCTCTTTCAGTCGCGGCTTACAAAGTCGAGGGAGTTCCGGCGTTCCGTGTGTTTATCAATGGCAAGTTGGAGCAGTCAGCCGAAGGTGCGATGTCCAAAGCCAAGTTGGAAGAATTGCTGAATTCGTATTTAGCCGTAGCCTAGGCCGTTTGGCCCCGTACTATCTTGCATGGCAAGCGGATGTGGGCGGCTACCCATGCAAGGCGGAACCTTTGGTTGGGGCAGGAGTCAGAATCCAGAATGCAGTCACTTGCCCAAATCCTAACGACTGGCTCCTGAATTTCCGACAGGCCAGTCTGTTTCGGCTACCAACTCTTAATGGTGTGCCATACAGACAGCCAGATACAGCCCTGGATCTAATTGTCCTAAACTGAGCCAAGCCGATTAAAAGGGAAAAATCGGAACCAGGCGCGGCCAATAATGTTCTGTTGGGGTAGGAAGCCCCACACATGGGAGTCGTTGCTGTTGTTGCGGTTGTCGCCCATGACAAAGAACTGGTGATCGGGCACTGCATAGGGTCCCCAGTTGTAGGCAGGTGGTTCGGCCAGGTAGGGCTCGTTTAATGCCTGATTATCTAGATAAACCTGGCCATTTTTCACTTCCACGATCTGTCCGGGTTGACCAATAATGCGTTTAATAAATGCCTGATCCCTGGCATATCCCTGGACTTGTAGTTGGGGCGGTGGATCGAACACCACAATATCTCCGAAGGTTGGCGGGTGAAAGTGATAGGAGACTTTTTCCACCACCAGGCGATCGCCAATTTCCAAGGTAGGATACATGGAATCGGAGGGAATAAATCGGGGCTCGGCCACAAAGGTGCGCACTAGCAGGGCCAGGATTAGCGCAATGATCAAAATCTGAAAATTTTCCCACCAGAACCGCCAGCGCGGGGCGGACGGCGTGGGAGCCGAAGAGAGGGTTTGGTCAGAATCGGGTTGAGTGGTCATAGATTCTATTGTTGCAAGGACAGATGTCCAAACGCAATCAATCAAGTCAGAGGGCAGGTGGGAGAATCTGCCATAATCCACATAATCCAGACGTAAATTGGTTCCGTATAGATAGAACGGTAATCGGTTATTCCCGGTGGTAATTATGCAAGTCCCCCATAATGCTCAAACGCCTGCCCTAGTTCAGATGATTCAGTGGATTGGCAATCCCTTTGCGGTGATGGAGCGGTGTGCCAGTCAGTATGGCGATGTCTTTGCCCTGCCAGTGGGCGATCGCCTGTCCCCTATTGTGTTTGTGCACCATCCCGAGGCTTTACAGGAAATTCTGTCTAACGACACCAAACAGTTCAGTGCCCCTGGTGAGTTGAACCAGACCTTTCTGCCCTTTTTGGGAACCAACTCGCTGATTCTGCTCAGTGGTGCGGCCCATCGACGACAGCGGCAATTGTTAATGCCGCCTTTTCATGGGGAACGCATGCGTTCCTATGGGCAAGCCATTCGCGACATTACCCAGCAGGTGATGCAAACCTGGCAACCGGGACAGCCATTTTCGGCCCGATTGGCCATGCAAACTATTTCCATGCGGGTGATCCTGAAAACCATCTTTGGGTTAACAGAGGGTCTCCGCTACCAGCAGCTAGAAACCCTGGTGGGAGCCATCATGGATGGCATGAGTTCTCCTCTGGGGGCAGCGCTCTTGTATTTCCCAGCCTTACAGAGAGATGTCGGCCCCTTGAGTCCCTGGAGCCTGTTTTTACGCCGCCGCCAGCAAATCGATGATCTGATTTATGCTGAAATTCAGGACCGCCGAGATCATCCCGATGCCTCCCGAACCGACATTCTGGCGATGCTGATGGCGGCTCGGGATGAAGCGGGCCAGCCGATGACCGATGTGGAATTGCGGGATGAGTTGATGACCCTGCTGACGGCTGGTCATGAAACAACGGCCACGGCGATGACCTGGGCTTTGTACTGGATTCACAAACTGCCTGAGGTCAAAGCCCGGTTACGACAGGAGTTGGCCGATCTGGGCCCAGACCCAGACCCGACGGCTGTGATGCGCCTTCCCTACCTGTCGGCGGTCTGTTCGGAAACGCTGCGAATTTATCCGGTGGGTATGCTGACCTTTCCTCGGGTGCCCCAGAGGAACTGTAATCTGATGGGCTATGAGTTAGAGGCGGGAACCCTCCTACTGGGTTGTATTTATCTGTTGCACCAGCGGCCAGACCTCTATCCCGAACCTCGACAATTCCGGCCGGAACGCTTTCTGGAACGGCAGTTTTCTCCTTATGAATTTATGCCGTTTGGGGGTGGCAGTCGGCGGTGCATTGGCATGGCCTTTGCCCTGTTTGAAATGCAGGTGGCCCTGGCGACGATGTTGTCTCAGGTGGAACTGTCCCTGGCCAGTCAGCGATCGGTCAAACCCATTCGCCGGGGATTGGTCTCCGGTCCCTCCACGGTTGATCTGGTGCTGACGGGAAATCGGCTGTCGGCCTCTGCCGCCTTTCCAACCCTTGCTCCAGATAAGCTGGCCATGGACAAGCAGACAGTCTGATTTCAACGAGGGGTCTATCCAGATGGTTGGGGGGCGAAGTCTCCTCAATCTGGTTCTTGTCGGTTTGGGCTAACCATCACACCTATCCTGACGGGCGACGATCGCTGTGGTCAAAACGCTGAGGACAGGGTGTTGATTATTCAACTGCCAAGCCTGGCTAGGCGTTCTGACTCGCCTCCGCCACAGCGCCCATGGCTACGGCTATCGTTTCTGCAGCAGTAGCGGCTGCCTGATTCTTGCAAGGAACAGATGTGGCAGGAAAATAAAGAGGTAGGATCACCAGTAGCCGTTGATCAGGTGCGCTTCCCAATACTGATTCCGGCGGCAGATCCACGGGTAAGGTAAAAAGGACGTATGGTTGAACCCTTACAAGACAGCGAACTGGCGATCGCACCCGATCAGATCATCCCCTTACTGCAGCGCTACGGCCTGTTGCCCCAGTTGGTCCGAGAGTTTTTGATTGATCGGGCAATTGCACCGATTACCCTGACCGAGGAAGAGTCTCTTAAGGGCTACGAACAGTTTTATCAACGTCAGCAATTGAAAACAGAAGAGGACCTGCAGAACTGGATGGCGGCCCGGGGCCTGACTCGCGACCAGTTGGAGTATTTAATTACACGGGACTTCAAGCTGGAACAGTTCAAGCACCAAACCTGGGAAAAGCAGTTAGAATCCTACTTCCTGCAACGCAAGACGCTTTTAGATCGGGTAATTTACTCCCTGATTCGGGTCAAAAGCTTTGATCTGGCCCAGGAACTTTACTTTCGCATTCAGGAAGGGGAGCAGGCCTTCAGTGACCTGGCCCGTGAGTATTCCCAAGGGGCGGAAGCTCAAACCGGCGGTCTGATTGGGCCGGTGGAATTAAGTGTGCCCCATCCGGCCCTGGCCAAACTGCTGGCCAACAGTCAACCGGGACAATTACTACCCCCAACTCGCCTGATGGACTGGGTGGTGCTGGCCCGCCTGGAAAGCTTCCTGCCAGCTACCCTAGATGACGCCATGCGGCAGCGCTTATTGAATGAACTGTTTGAAACCTGGCTGCAACAGCAGATGCAACAGGAAGGGGGCCGGCTGATGCAACAGGTCGTGATGGGGACTCTTTGATACTGTTCAGGCCATAAAGATAGCCATCTGGCCCCCAAAAGTGGGTCCAGGCAGCCCCCGATGCCTGATCTCGCTCGATTGGTCCAGTAAATTGCACGCCGCTGGCTTCCAGAAGGGTGCGGGCCCGTTCGATATCTGGTACCTGAAATTCAACCGCTGGCCCTCTCAGATCGGTGTTGGACGGCAGACGGGACCCGAAGACCTCCAGGCGATCGCCCTGGGGCAGCTCAAACTCGGCAAATTGGGGTTGAAGACTCTTTAGGGGTAGTTTTAGCACATCCCGGAAAAAGACGACGGACTCGTCAAAGTATGGGGTGCGGGTACCGACCCAGGACACCCCCTGAATTTGGGGTGATTCGGTACTTTGCACGGGGGTGACTGGGGGATGCCAGTGACGGCTGGTCGGTAGCAAAGGCAGTTGCCATGCTGGGAATAAGGCAGCCAGATAGCCGATCAGGACTGAACAAAGGGCGATCGTCACTATTTTGAGAGTTTGAGATGAAATTCCCATCGTCGATACCCAGCCACCTCATATAGCAATCCTAAATTATTTGTGAACGGCTGGATGGTGAAAGGGCTTTGTGAGAAGGATTTCCTGCGGAAACCTTTCACAATCCTGATCGGATCGCTATACACCCAATTTCTGGCGAATCACCTCATCCTTGTCTCGAAAACCAACCAGCACCGCTGTGCCATCCTTGACGAAGAGTGGCCGTTTCAGCAACATGGCATCCTGGGCAAACGCCTCCACCCACTGGCCATCGCTCCAATTGTCTTTGGCGCTGCCCAAAGCCCGATAGGACTGACCTGATGTATTGCGCATGGGCTTGGCACCGAGTACTTGCACCCAGCCCTGAATCTGGTCCGCAGTCGGGGGATGCTCTTTGGTGTTAATAAACTCGTAGGCTACTCCATTTTGTTCCAACCACTGAAACGCCTTTTTACAGGTGCCACAGTTGGGAATTCCATAGACCTGAATCGACATTCTGTCTCTCCTAACCGGCTCAACACCACATAGGGGTAGTTTGCCCCCATTTCTATTGATTACTCTACTGATTACTCTACAAAACTTCCCGACCAAACAGGTGGGCTTATCGGTGTCTGTTCTTCACTTGGGAGCAGGCAGTAGATAGCCAACTTCACCAGCGATTTTGCTGCTGCAGTTGGGCGATCGCCTGTTGGGCAGCTTGCTTCTCAGCCGCCTGTTTACCCCGGCCTCGGCCTTCCGCCAGCAATGCACCACCGACCCACACTTTCGTCAGATAGTCAGGAGCGTGATCGGGACCGCCGACTCTCGTGGTTTGATAAATCAGACCCTGGACGGAGCCCAATTGTTTCTGGACCCACTCCTGGAGCTGACTTTTCGCATTCAGGTCAGACCGGACTTCGCGATCGAGGTGGGGAACCGTGTTAAATAATTCCTCAATCAAAGGACGCAGAGCTTCAATTTGACGGTCATGATCCAGATAATAAGCCCCCACGACCGCTTCAAAGGTACTGCTCAATAAATTGGGATTTTGTAAGCCGCCACTTTGAAGCGCCCCTTTACCCAGACGCATGTGCCGATTCAGTCCCACGACGACCGCAAAGGCAGCCAATTGCCGTTCATCTACCAGGGCAGAGCGGCAGCGGGTCATGGCGTCTTCTGCCATCTGGGGATAACGTCGATAAAGATAGTCACCGCTTAAAAAGTTCAGCACCGCATCTCCCAAAAATTCCAACCGTTCATTATCCGGTTCATTGGGGTTATCGTTGGCGTAGGAGCGGTGAGTCAGAGCTTGCCGCAAAAGGGCTTCATTACTAAGCTTCAGGAGTGGATGCATACTGGTCAAATCGATGCAGGTTGACTCATTCCATCTGAAGCGTGCATCAACCTGTCAGAACAAAGTATTTCAGACCACGGACTCGTTGCAACATAAACATGAACCTGATGGGTCACAGCGAGAGAGCAACCAGTTTTTTAATGGCTCAGGCGGGATTTGAACCTGCGACCTTGGGCTTATGAGTCCCCTGCTCTAACCACTGAGCTACTGAGCCTTAACACGTAGCTTTAATAAGTTAGCACATCAAGAGATGCCATGACTATAGCCTTCCCGGGCA
>Ga0272446_1007846_pt1 | contig 10451 bp, 4 predicted proteins | sample YNPCB0061_FD_194587 | JGI IMG/M metagenome (GOLD analysis project Ga0272446, IMG submission 194587) | Hot spring microbial mat communities from Yellowstone National Park, WY, United States - YNP-CB-006-1 | ecosystem: Environmental > Aquatic > Thermal springs > Hot (42-90C) > Sediment | place... | reverse complement strand
ACTGCTTGAAATCTTTCAGGAAGTAGTCCTGGTGCACCGCGAGGGAACGCACCTTCGCCCCGCCACCCCGAGACCGGATACGGTGGAGGAATTCGACTCTCCGGCTTTTCACGCCGCCTTGCAACTCACGATCAAGAAGTGGCAGCCAGCCATCGCCCAGCTCGAATTCACGCAGATGGCGCAGTATGCCTCTGACTGCGCGCCGGCGCGAACCATTCTGGTGGAACACGACATCACCATGGATTTATGCCGCCAATTGCTGGCTCAGGGGGAAGACTGGGATTTGCGCCGCCAGTTGGAAAAGTGGGAGCGTTTCGAGCGCGACGCCTGGCGGCGGGTGGACTGCGTGGTCACGATGTCGGACCGGGACCGGCGGAGCGTAGCCGGCGCTCGCGCCGAGACGCTGCCGAACGGGGTGGATCTGGAGAGATTCCGCCCAGCGGCTGCGGATCCCGATCCCCGGCGCATCCTCTTTATAGGCGCCTTTCAGCATCTGCCCAACATCCTCGCCGTACGCTTCTTTTTGGACGAAGTTTGGCCGGAATTGCGCCGTTTCGAGCCCATTTTTCACCTGATCGCGGGCAAACGCCACCAGTTCTTTTTGGACCGGTACCCGGAGCGGCGGGCGGTGAACCTGGACCAGCCCGGCATCGAGGTCGAGGACTTTGTGGCCGATGTCCGGCCGGCGTATGAGAGGGCTGCGGTGGTGATTGCGCCGTTGCTGGCCAGCGCCGGGACCAATATTAAGATCATGGAGGCGATGGCCATGGGCAAGGCTATCGTTTCCACTCCCGCCGGCATCAACGGGCTGGACCTGGCGCCCGGCCGGGATGTGGTGGTCGTGCGTTCGGGGAAGGAGATGGCGGCTGCCATCGCCCGGCTGTTTGAGAATCCGGCCGAGCGCCGCGCTTTGGAAATCCAGGCGCGGCGCCGCGCGGAAGCCGAATACGACTGGAACGCCATCGCGCTCCGCCAGAAACGGCTTTACGAGAGCCTGGCGCAAAAGGAAGATTGACACGGCGGGGTGGTTGGGGAGTAAAGTAAAGCTCAGGGGATAAGGAGGTTGGCGTGAGAAAACGTTACTTTTGGCCGGTGCTATTTTTCTTTGCGACGAGTGCGCTGTGGGCGCAGTCGCCGAGGGGAACGATTACGGGAACCATCACGGACGCCCAGGGCGCGCGAGTCCCGGGTGTGGAGGTGACGGCTGTCAATGTCGCCACCAACATTTCCAGCCGTGCGGTAAGCTCCGACGACGGCACTTACACCATTCCGGCGTTGCCGGTAGGGGTGTATCAGATCTCCGCCCGAGCCCAGGGATTCAAGACCTCGCAGCGCAGCGGCGTGACGCTCGAAGTGGCTCAAACCCTGCGCGTGGACTTCACGCTGGAATTGGGCGCTCTGAGCGAGACCATCACGGTAACGGGCGAAATCGCCCGCGTTCAGACCGAGCAGTCCACGTTGGGCACGGTGGTGGAACGCCAGCGGATTGAAGAATTGCCACTGAACGGCCGGCACGTCTTCAACTTGGTGAAGCTGGTGGCGGGCGTGCGCCCGATCGACCGCAGCACGGACGGCTTCGGAGAAATTACCAATCAAGGTTTCTCGCAGATTTCGTTCAACGGCGGGCCGATTTACGGCAACCAGTTCTTTGTCGACGGGGGCATGAACACGGTGCCGGTTCACAACGAGATCTCGGTGGTTCCGATGACCGATGCGGTGGAGGAGTTCAAAGTCGAGACCAACTCTCTGAAGGCCGAATTTGGACAGACCAGCGGCGGCGTGGTGAATGTCGCCACCAAATCGGGCACGAACGAATTTCACGGGTCCCTGTACGAGTTTTTCCGTAATGACGCGCTGGATGCGCGGTATGCTTTCTCGACGCAGCGCGATCCGTTAAGCGGGCGCATCAAGCCCGTGCTGCGCTACAACCAGTATGGGGGCACGGTAGGCGGGCCGGCGCTGATCCCGAAGCTATACAACGGGAAGAACCGCACATTTTTTTTCGCGGGTTACGAGCAGTGGCGGCACCGCACCTCCTCGCTGAACCAGTCCACCGTGCCGACGCCGGAGCAGCGGGCGGGCGACTTCACCAAGACCTTCGACAGCCGTGGGAATTTGATCCCGCTGTTTGATCCGGCAACGACGCGCCCCAATCCCGCCGGCAGCGGCTTCATTCGCGATCCGCTGGCGGGGAATCTCGTGCCGCGCAGCCGGATGGATCCGGTGTCGCTCAAGGTGCTGGAGTTCATGCCGCTGCCCAACGCCCGGCCGCAGGATCCGGTGACGAATGCTTTGAATTTCATTTCGCTGGCGGTGACGCCGGTGAATCAGGGGGTGACGAACATCCGGCTAGATCACCGGTTTTCGGACCGCGACAGCATGTTCGGCCGTTACACGGTGACCCGGAACACGCGGCAGGGCAGCGGCTGGGGGCTGGGACCGGCGGACCCCGATCTGTTTGCGCGGCGCGACCAGCGTGATAATCACAATTTCGTCGTCACGCAAACCCACGTCTTCACCCCGGCCATGATTAACGAGTTCAAGGCCAACGTGACGCGCCAGAACCTGCCTTTCCTGCACCCGAGTTTTGGCCAGAACTGGCCGGACAAACTCGGCATCCCGGCGATCTTTCCGCGGGATCTGTTTCCCAGGGTGGAAATCGGCGGCATGCTACCGCTGGGGGCGAACCCGACTTCGGCGGGCATCCGCGCGCAGCACACGATTCAGCTTGCCGACTCGCTTTCGATCGTGCGGGGGCGCCACACCATCAAAGCCGGAATTGACCAGCGCTGGTTCCGCCTGAACTGGTTTCTGCGCCGCAATATCTCCGGCAATTTCCAGTTCGGCGCGGGTTTGACCAACGATCCCCAGCGCCCGGCGGGAACCGGAATCGGAATGGCGACGTTCCTGTTGGGCGAAGTTTCGGGCGGGCAGCAGGAGTTCAACACGGCGTATTCGTTCCATTCGTGGTCCCACGCCAGCTATGTGCAGGACGATTTTAAGGTCACTCCGCGCCTGACGCTCAACTTCGGCTTGCGCTATGACTTGGCCTCCGAGCCGGTGGAGCGCCATAACCGGTATTCGAATTTCAACCCGTTCCAGATGAATCCCGAGACGAAAATGCCCGGGGTTCTGGGCTATGCCGGAGTGACGTTGCCGAGGCATTTTGTGGGGCGTGACAAGAACAACTTCGGACCCCGCTTCGGCTTCGCCTGGGACGTGCGGGGCAATGGGAAGACTGCTCTACGTGGCGGCTACGGGCTGGTGTACCTGCTGGTGGAATCCGGCGATACGCAGGGGGACAATTCCAACTCTCTCGGATTTGCCGCCACTACGCCGTTCGTGGCTGCCGGCGGGGCGCCGGTGAAAGCCTTCCAGTTCAGCCAGGGTCCGGCGACGCTGGTGCGCCCGCTGGGTCCAGCCGGCGGACCTTCGGCTTTCCGCGGGCAGTCGGTCAACTTCCAGGACTGGAACGCGCCGACACCGTATTTGCAGCAGTGGAACCTGACCTTACAGCAGGCTCTACCGTGGAAGTGGGTTATCTCGGCCAGCTATGCAGGCAACAAGGGCACCAAGCTGTTCGGCGGCAATTACGCTCTGAATCAGTTGGACCCGTCTTACTTCTCGTTACGGCTTCAGCTCCAGGATCAGGTGGCGAACCCGTTCTTCGGCCAGATCAGCACGGGCGCGGTTTCCGGCCGCACGGTGGCGCGTTCGCAGCTTTTGCGGCCGTTCCCGGATTACATTAACGTCAACACGTTCGCCAATCACGGCTCGTCCAGCATCTATCATTCGCTGCAAATGACCATTGAGCGGCGGTATTCGAACGGACTGAGCGCGTTGGTGTCCTACACCTTCAGCAAACTGATCAACGATTCGTTTTCCATCGGCGGCGGCGGCAATGCTACTGCCGGCTTGGGAGATTACCGGATCGGGAGGCTGAACCGGCGCCTGGATCGCGCCGTGGACCAGAATGACGTCACCCACCGGATGGTGGCGAGTGCGGTCTATGAGCTGCCGTTCGGTCCGAAGAAACCCATCTGGTCTGGAGCGCGAGGGGTTGCCGGACATCTGGTAGGCGGCTGGCAGGTGAACACGATCGTCACGGCGGAAAGCGGAACGCCGCTGATGGTTCGGGGCGCCAACAACTTCACCGGGATCAACTATCCCGATGTAGTGCGCAATCCGGCGCTTTCCGGCTCCGAGCGCGGAGTGAACCGGTGGTTTGACACCGACGCCTTCCGCAATCCGCCGGACTGGACGATCGGAAATGCGCCTCGGACTTTGTCCTATCTGCGCGGACCTGGGATGGTGGACGTGGCGCTGTCCCTGTTCAAGACTTTCCGGATTGCCGAGCGGTTTAAGCTGGAAGTGCGCGGGGAAGCCTTCAACGCGCTGAATCACCTGAACCCGAACAATCCGAACGTAAGCTTTTCGCCGAACGCGCAGGGCGTGAACACCAACGCGCTGTTCGGGCGGATCACGAGCGCGCTGACGGCGCGCCGCATTCAGCTTGGCATGCGCCTGACGTTTTGAAACGCTTAGTGCGGCTACCTGCGGGCGGCGGCCAAGGCGGCCGATAGCTCGGCGTGATTCAGGCTGAGAAACGGCTCCAGGCGCTGGAGCACTTCGTCCATACGAAAGCGGACATGCGCGCGCATGGCGCGGTCGGCGACTTCGACGTCGCCTTGCGCGAGCGCTTGGGCAAGCTGTTCGTGCCAGCGCTGCGGGAGCGCCCTACGGCCGAATAAGCGGTCGTAGAACCAGTTGAATACCAGAATCTGGTTTCGGGACAACAACTCGCACAGGAAGGGACAGCCCGCCAGCTCGGCGATGCGCATGTGGAAGAGCATGTGTTTGCGGCGCACCGCATAGAGCTGGTCCTCGGAGGGCTCCTCGATGGCCGATACTTCGTGCTCCAGCCGGTCCAACTCTTTGGCCAGGGTGCAAATTTCCTGCTTGTCGGCGGCGCCGGCGCGTTCGGCAAACAGCCGCGCCGTCTGGCTTTCGATCGCTTCGCGCGCCACATAGAAGCCGCGGATGTCTTGCGGCGTGGGCACGCGTACGCGTGTGCCCACGCGGGGGATGCTTTCGACCAAGGACTCGTTTTCGAGCCGCTGGAGCGCCACGCTCACCGGTAAAACGCTGATTCCCAGCTCCTTGGCTATCTTCTTGCGAGAGATTTCCGCACCGAATGAGAGGTGACCCCGGAGAATCTGCTCCCGGATATAGTGGTAGGCTCGCTCCGACAGGTCCCGGTACCTTTGCGGGCGGCCGGCAGCGGCCGCTCGATGAGGTTGGCGTCGCATTTTGTTTTTCCTCGCGGATTCCTCTTGACATTGTAAACCGCCGACTTTAAAATTCCAATAGTAAGTTGTAACATTTCAGTTTTCGTTTAGGGGCGCAAGGGTGAAATTTGGGGCTACGCCGGCGCTGCTTTTAATCTTCGCTACTGACGGCGCTGTTTGCGAGATCGTATCCAAGGACCCGGCCATGGAGGCGCCACCGGTGATCACGGCGCCTGGGCCGGAGTACGGTGACGCCACGCGTAAGTTTCAGGGCATTCCCGGAGTGGAGCGCACGCGCAAGGGGCGATTGTGGGCCACTTGGTATGCGGGTGGGGAGGGGGAAGGTCCTTATAATTACGTGGTTTTGGTGACCAGTGGGGATGATGGCCGCACGTGGTCGGGGCCCAAGCTGGTGATTGATCCGAAATGGCTGGTGCGCGCCTATGACCCTTGCCTTTGGATCGACCCGCGCGGGCGGTTGTGGCTGTTCTGGGCGCAAGCGGTGGGCCACTGGGACGGTCGCGGAGGGGTGTGGGCGATCATGACCGAGAACCCGGAGGAGGAGAATCCGCGGTGGTCTGCGCCGCGCCGGATCGCCAACGGGGTGATGATGAACAAGCCCACGGTGGTGCGCGGGCAGTGGCTGCTGCCGATCGGCGGCTGGAAGAACCGCCCGCCGAATCTGGAGAGGTACAAGGTGGACTGGTCGCCGCACACGATTGCGTCGCTGACGCATGACATCGGGGCGGAGAAGGGCTCGAACGTTTTTGTTTCCAGCGACCAGGGCGCGACGTTCCGGTTTTTGGGGCAGGCGCAAGTGCCGGAGACGCAATTTGACGAGCACATGATCGTGGAGCGGCGGGACCGGTCTTTATGGATGCTGGTGCGGACGACGTACGGCATCGGGCAGAGTTTTTCGCGGGATGGGGGCAGGAGCTGGACGCCGGGCGAGAAGTACATGGACCACGTGGTGACGCGGTTTTTCATCCGGCGGTTGAAATCGGGCCGCCTGCTGCTGGTGAAGCACAACCCTCCGGAAGGGAAAGCGCGGACGCACCTGACGGCGTATGTGTCGGCCGACGAGGGCAAGAGCTGGCAGGGCGGCTTGTTGCTGGATGAACGGGAACAGGTATCGTATCCGGACGGGGTGCAAGCGGGCGACGGAAGGATCTATGTGATTTATGACCGCGAGCGGACTCGCGCGCGCGAGATTCTGATGGCGGTTTTCACTGAGGAAGATGTCCGCAGCGGGCGTGTGGTGTCAAACCGCGCCCGGCTGCGGGTGCTGGTGAACAAGGCCGGGCCCTAGCCGGCCGTGGAGGTTGGTATGAACACGAAGACGTGGTCGACTCTGACCTTATTAGTGGTTACGATTCTCGCATCCACCCTCGTCGCTCAGGAGACCCGGAGCATGATCTACGGGCGAGTGATGGATCCGCAAGGCGCGGCTGTGGCGGGAGCCGTGGTGACGGTCACCAATGTCGAAATGAACGTTTCCACCACGCTATCCACAAACGCGACCGGGTATTACGAAGCGGCGCTGCTGTTACCTGGCAACTACCGGGTTACGGTGGAGATGGCCGGCTTTAAGAAATTCGTTCGTAGCGGGATCGTGTTACCGGCTAGCACGCGAACTCAGATCGACATCACACTGGAACTGGGCGCCGTGACGGAGACGGTGGCCGTCAGCGCAGAAGCGCCGTTGCTGGAGACGAACGCCGTTTCGGCGGGGCGAGTGATGGATAACCGAACGCTGATGGACCTGCCGGCGTTGGGGAACAATCCGATGCTGCTGGTGATGCTGACGCCTGGCATCCAAGCAGGCGGGGTAAACAAATATAACAGCCTGCATACGCTCGGCGGGGCGTCCGATTACAGCGTGTACGGGAAGGTCGGCGAAAATGAGTTTTCGATTGACGGCGCCCCGAATACTCGGGGCTCAGGCGGCCCTTCTTTTCTGCCAGCCGCGGACTCGGTCCAGGAATTCAAGGTGGAAACCTCGCGCTTTGACGCCTCCATAGGACATACCACGGGCGCCAACATCGCGATGATGACGAAGTCGGGAACCAACAGCCTGCATGGCACGGCTACGGAGCAGCACTGGCAACAGCGCTGGAATGGGACACCGTTCTTCATCAAGCAGAAGTACTACCGAGACATCGCCGAAGCCGAGGCAAGGGGGGACACGGCGTTGGCCAATTGGCTGCGTTCGCAAGACAAGCAAGGCGCCGGGCGATCGAACACCTACACGGCGACGTTGGGCGGGCCGGTGTTTTTGCCGCGGATTTTCGACGGGCGGAACCGGCTGTTCTTCTTTTTCAGCTTCGCCGGCTTCCAGGACAAGAAGCGGCCGGAAGGAGACCTGAACCGGACCGTCCCCACGATGCCGAACCGGGAGGGAGATTTTTCACGGTTACTAAGTGTGGACGCTATCCGTTACCAGATTTACGATCCTCTGAGTGTCCGGCCGGATCCGGCGCGCCCTTCTCACTTCATCCGCGACGCCATTCCCGGAAACATCATTCCGAAATCTCGCTTTGTCAACCCGACGTATAATGCCTACGTCAAGCTAATACCCAGGCCGAATAACGAGGTGGCCGACCCGCGCCGCGAGCCGTCTAATAATTATTTGGCGGACCGCATGCCGTTCGACTGGAAGTACAACCAGCAGAGCAACCGTATCGACTACCACCACTCGAACGCCCACCGGTTCTTTTTCTCCTGGAACCGGTACGGCTTTTTGGAGGACGGCTACGATTGGACTTACGAAGTGATCCGCGGTTTGTCAGCGGCCGCCAACACGCCATTTGACTGGAGGAGACGGGCTGGAACGCTGAACTGGACCTATACGCGCAGCGCGGCTACGATGATTGACGCTATGGTGGCGCTGTCGGACTTCCGCACCACGCAGGTTTTTGAGACCCCACGTAAGTTCAAGCCGTCAGACGTGGGATTGCCGGCCTATCTGGACGCCAAGGCCGGCGACCAAGCGGTCCTGCCGGTGATGAATTTTAACGGTTACGAGTCGATTGGGAGGCGGGTTCCCGAGGTGACTAAGATCCGGCCATTCACGACCAAAGTGAATTGGTCGCATATTCGGGGCAAGCATACGATGCGGGCAGGGCTGGATGCCCGGCAGCACTTCCGCACCGTGACCGCAGGCGGTCTGACGTCTGGATCATTCACGTTTAGCAACTTTTTCACCCGCCGCAATGACGACACTTTGACTCCCGCCGGGGATCTGGGGCACAGTTGGGCGGCTTTCATCATGGGGATCCCGAGCGCTATCTCCCTGGAGACGAGCGACAGCATGGCTATTCACAGCCCGTATTACGGGCTTTTTTTCCAAGACGACTGGCGTGTGACGCCCCGCCTGTCGCTAAACTTGGGGCTGCGCATGGAGTATGAATTAGGGATCACGGAGCGTTATAACCGCGCGATGGGAAGTTTTGATCCGAGCGCCAAACTTCCCATCACGGACATCGCGCAGGCAGCTTACGCCGCCCGGCCGATTCCGGAACTTCCGGCGGCGAATTTCCGTGTTGTGGGAGGGTCAACGTATGCCGGAGTGAGTGGGGCGCCCCGCCGAATCAACCAGAATGAACTCATGTGGCTTCCGCGCGTTGGGGTTGCTTACCAAGTTCGGCAGCGAACCGTGCTGCGAGCGGGTTACGGCCTGTTCTTTGACAGTTGGAACGCCCTCCGGTTCGCTCCGTTGCAAACCGGCTTCAGCCGCACCACGTCAACCAATTTGACCAACGATTTCGGCATGACGTGGCTGGTAGGGGATCCTCGGAACGGCGTCTCGCCGCTCCGCGACCCATTTCCGGTGAGGGCTGACGGGACCCGTTTTGACGAACCGGTCCGCGATCGGCTAGGACTCATGGCGATTGCGGGCAGGAGTTTCAGTTACAACGCCTTCGATTCCAAGCGCTCCCGCCAACAGCGCTGGAGGCTGGGCGTGCAGCATCAGTTGGGCGCTTCTATGGTTGTCGAGGTAGCTTATGCGGGCTCTTACACCGACCGCGCCTATGTGAGCCGCAACTTGAACGCTTTGCCGGAGAAGTTCTGGGCTGACGGCTTGGTGCGCAACGACGCCATCGCCAGCAACCTCAACTCCAATGTGCCCAACCCGTTCCAGCTTGCCAATTTCAGGTCGCTCGCGCAGTCGGATCCGCTAGTGTATGCGGATATGTCCACGCAGGGCTTTTACACCTCGTCCATCATCCGGAAGTCTCAATTGCTGTTGCCCTATCCGCACCTGACGGGATTGACGCAGACCAATGCCCCGGTCGGGGCAGTCGAGACTCACCAGTTGGAGATCCATTTCGAGCGGCGATTTTCGAAAGGCTTCAATCTTGTGGCAGGGTACACGCGGATGAGCGACCGCGAAGCGGACTTCTATTACAACCCGTTCGACCCCGCGCCGAGCTGGCGGGAATCCAACGACGGAAGACCCCATCGTTTTGTGGCCACTGGAATTTTTGAGTTTCCGGTAGGCCGAGGGCGGCGTTTCTTGAATGCCGGATTGCCCAGTATGATTTTGGGCGGCTGGCAACTTGCCGCCACTTATGAGTGGCAACCGGGACCGCTGTTGGATTGGGGTAACCTCTTTTACTACGGGAAGCTGGAGGAAATCAATACCGGTCCGCGCAGTTTGGACCGTTGGTTCAACACCGCCAACTTTGAGCGCAACGCGGCCAAGGGTCCGGCAGCGTTCCACCGCCGTGTTTTCCCCACTCGTGTGGATGGTCTGCGCCAGGACATGACCAATCAATGGAATGCCAATGTGATGCGTGAGTTTCGCGTCCGGGAGGGAATGGCTTTCCAGATCCGGCTCGACACCATCAACACGTTTAACCGTTCACAGTTCGCGGCGCCGGACACCAACCCGTACTCGACGAATTTCGGCCGCGTCACTGCGCAAACCACCGCCACGAATCGCATCGTACAACTGGTGGGCAGGCTGCGTTTTTGAATGAGGCAACCGTCTATATAGGTGGCAGAGGTGGGGCAGAGGTGGGGCAGAGGTGGACAGCCTGGACTGAACCCTTGGCGTATTTTCCAAGGGGACGGAGCCGTGGACTGAACCCCAAAAATGAGACAGACTTGAAGGGGACACAACGAAAGGGAATGGTGAACCCCATGTCTCAACGATGGCGC
>Ga0272446_1007845_pt1 | contig 10453 bp, 7 predicted proteins | sample YNPCB0061_FD_194587 | JGI IMG/M metagenome (GOLD analysis project Ga0272446, IMG submission 194587) | Hot spring microbial mat communities from Yellowstone National Park, WY, United States - YNP-CB-006-1 | ecosystem: Environmental > Aquatic > Thermal springs > Hot (42-90C) > Sediment | place... | reverse complement strand
AGGTCTATCTTGCCGACCAAGGGGGTTCAACCTCTTTAAAGAAGCTGAATGGATCTCGTTTACTGGACATAGTGGAACTATTCGATCCGCTTGTTTCGTCAAGGGTGGCTAAGAGATTGAGCAGTCCATCCCAGCCTGCCAGAACTATCCGGAGGAAGGGGGTGCTGCAGGGGTAATTGAGGATAGGAGTAAGGGTTCTCTTGTTCCTTTGCAGCTTGTGGGTTGGCACTCAACTAGTGAGAGCAGTTGTTTAATCAGGTATTATCGGTTATTGCTTAGGCTCCTATGAAAAAACTGTGGTCCTCGTTGTTTCTGTTTGCGGCCCTATTAGGGTTCGGTCGGCTGTCTGTGATCCTGGCCTCTTCACCGGTCCTAGCACAACTGCCCTCTGACCAACCGACTTCAGATGCTTATCAGAGGTGTCAGGCGGCGGCGGCCTCGGTTGTGACTCTGTATTCCGGTAAGGAAATTGGTGCTGGCAGTGTGATCAGTGCCAATGGGTTGATCTTGACGAATTTCCATGTGGTCAAGGAATCGGTCCGGACAGCCGGACGGACTAAAACCTTTGTCAAACTGGCTAATACCGATCGTTATGAGGGAACGGTTCTGGGAACCGATCAGAAAAATGATCTGGCGTTGGTTCAGATTGCAGCGGCGGAACCACTATGGCCGATTCGGTTTGCAGATGCCAGCAGGATTCAGCCTGGGCAGCCGGTTTGTGCGATCGGTAGTCCTTTTGGTCGTACCGGCGTTTTGACCCAGGGTACCCTGTTGGGTTTTCGAGAAAATAACGATCTCCGCTCTAGTATCCGGTTATCAGGTGGCAATTCCGGTGGGCCGTTATTGAACGCCCAGGGGGACCTGATCGGTGTTAACAAATCCATCTGGGTAGAAAATGGCCGCAATACTGGCATTAGTTTTGCTGTGAATGTGCGAACGGTTCAGGAGTTCATTGCCCGAACCCAGCCGGTTGAAACTGTCCGTATCGGTAATCCACAACCTTCTCTGATGCCTCTAATGGCGTCGAACCGGATCCCAGCGATCGCACCGGCACCGACAACCCAACCACCCCAACGGGAAATCTCTGCCCGATTAGATAGGGCAGAATTGGGTGTCATTCTTGATCGGGCCAACTTAATTGTCCGTCAGGTACAGGTGGGTTCTGTGGCTGCAATGGCAGGCATTCAGCCCAACGATCGCCTGATTGCCATTGATGGTCAACCCATCCGCCAGATTGAAGCCTTGCAGACTTTCCTGACGCAGAGACCGGCTGTGGCTATTTTCACCATCGATCGCAACCAAAGGCAACTGAACTTGCAAGTGAACTTTTAGCCTATGGTGGGGAAAAGCCTCTTTTGAGAGTTAGCGCCTTTCGGCAACCACTCTGCTTTCATGACTGGGCGACGGGGATAGCTCCAGGTCAAGGCAGCATAGTAGATATCGTCCAATAGACGTGCCTTTTCCCCGTTTGGACATCCTGTAAACGGGCAAGCTCCAACAACGGGTAGAGATCTCCATCATCGCTGGGTTGATCGAATTGTCCAGCCTTGGCTTAAAACAGATACACCACCCGGATCAGCCCTTCCCAGATGGTGCCCTGGGAGAGTTGGTTATTAGGATGCCGCACCACCATTAAAGTTGGACTGATGCTAATGTTGTCGTTAACGGAAAAGCTGTAGTAGGCTTCCAGGTTAGTTTGGGTGGCATTGCCCAACTTCGACTCCACAAACGGCTGGCCGATCGCCACCCCAGCCGTCGAACCTGGAATGATAATGTTGCGGATCACCGTTCCCACGGACCAGGTCCAGGGCTGCCAGTCCAGATGTTGTTGCAGTGCCGAATTGAACCCCTGATAATTGGCCAGACCCAGACGGCTAAACAAGCCAAACCGATGATCAAATTGCCATTGCAGATTCAGTCCAGCGGCGTGAATTTGTGTACCCAAATTGCGGGCATAGGTGTATTGGAAGCGGGTCACCAGGTGGGCGGAGAGGCTGTACTCCAATTCCATACTGCTCTGATAGGGATCACCCACTAGGCCCCGATCGGGCTGCGCCGCATTGGCACTGGCATAGAGAACCCGCAACGCCAGATTGGAATTGGGCTGCCAGGTCAGAACCGCTCCCGCACCTCCAGGTCGATCCACCGTGTTTTGCACAGTCAAAGGATTGTTGGCAAAGAAACTGGAGGAAAAGTTAGTGGCCGAATCATTGGCAAAGGTATTGTCATCAATAAAATCCTGGGGAGCCAGGCGGGCCCCCACAGCCAAGTTTAGGGTTTTGTTCACCGGGAAGGTGTAGAACAGCCGATGCAGATCGACGGCCTGAATCACGCCTACATAGTCCGCTCCACCCCCCGCTGCCAGTAAGCCACCGGTGCCCAGCAGGTTCAGCCCCTGGTTTTGGGCTAAGCTGACTGCATCCCCGCCGTTATTGCCAAATTGGAGTTGGATCCGCAGTAAGTCCTGACCACTGAAGCTGGTACTCAAATTCAAGCGGCTGCGGGACAGGATGGTCGCCTGGGCATCGGTGCCAGTGGTGAAGGCGGTGACCAATTGGCCATTTAACCGGGTGGTGGGTGAAAACTGGTGCTGTTCCAGAGTGTCAAGTTGTTGGGTTTGTTGAGCTGTGCGATCGCTCAAATTGGCTGAAATACGCCGATAGTTTTCCTGCAAGCGACGCAGGGTGGCAAAGTCCTCCCGCTGTTGCATCAGATCACCGCGAGCGAGTTGCTCCTGCACCACCGTCATTAACTGGTTGACTGCCGCCACAAACTGGTCACGGGTCAGGGCTTGGTTGCCGCGAAAGGTGCGATCGGGGAAACCAGCCAGCATTCCATACCGTTTCACCAGGGTCTGCAGAGCCTGAAAGGCCCAGTCGTTTGGTTGTATATCCTGAAAATCTGTCAGGGCTGCAACGGTGGGCAACTCGGCCATCGGATCGGCTGCAGCCAGGCAATCCTCCAGGTTCAGCACATCCACAAACCGACAGTCCTGGCTACGCAGATCGGTCAGCCCATTGGGATTACCTAAATGATTTTGCTGGTTAGATGACAGGGCAACCTGGCCAAGCATTGGTTGGGACAAGTCGGGCGGGGAGGGATAGGCCATCAGAGGAGCAATCGGCCCCACCACTCCCCACAGCGACAATCCTGTCGTCAGCCAGTTTTTCGCTCTCACACCCACCTGCCTTAGCCGAAACCCGCCTCATTTCTAGCAGTTCAGCGAGCTCACTGCAACAACCGGCTACCACCGCAAGGCGGGACAACAAGGAACGTAGTTCCTTTTCGTATCCTCATTATCTGTCCCGCTTTAAGCGGATACCCTAAAACCCACCTAAACTGCCAGTGTTTCAGGTTGTTTGGCCGACTGGGAGGCACCTAGTGTTCCCAGTTGAATCAACTCGACTCTATAGCCATCCGGATCCTCGACAAAGGCAATCACTGTAGAGCCATGCTTCATTGGCCCCGGTTCACGGGTCACCTTGCCGCCCATGGACTTAATTTGCTCACAGGTCTGGTAAATGTCAGCCACCTCGATCGCAATGTGGCCGTAACCATCGCCAATTTGGTAGCTGTCCTTGCCCCAGTTGTAGGTCAGTTCCAGGACCGTATGCTCGGATTCGTCGCCATAGCCCACAAAGGCCAGAGTGAACTCACCGCCAGGATAGTCCTTTTGCCGAAGCAGCCGCATGCCCAACACATCGCAATAGAAATGGAGAGAGCGCTCCAGATTGCCAACCCGCAACATGGTGTGGAGTAATCGCATGGTCGAAGTCCAAACTCACAACATTGGTTTCTATTTTGAACTGATTTAGCCCGTTCTGGGGGCGCCACTGCTAAACCAACTGAATTTCACCCACAAGCTGGCCCGCTAGCAAGCCCTGGGAGTGTGGGAGGTCTGTTTCTGGCAGGATGGTAGGCTGAAGATCTTCCCTTTGCGGGATTGACTGCTATGGACCGATGGAACGCAGCCAACTCCCCGAACTCCAAAACTTGGATCTGGAATGGGCAGAAAAATGGTTGGCTAGGGGTGTAGCCCTGGTGATGCTTGATGGCTTTTTTGATGGCTGTGATGAAGTGCCAGAGGACAAGCGGCCCCAAGTGAGCCAGGTCATCATAGGGTGGGACTCGATGATGACCTGGTTTGCCTGGACTTACTCAGAGGATGCACTATCGTTTGATGGCAGGGGATAGGGAGTTGTAGCCTCGGTTGCTTCCTCCGGATCGGTGGCAAACTGCTTTGGCCAGGGACGGGTTGGATTGGCAAAGGCCGGGTCGGTGTCTGGAATTTCGGAATTAAGTGGCAAGGTCGTAGAGAAGTCTGTTTCTGTGAGATCGGCAGATGCTGGCAGGGAACTGGTAGAAATCCGATTTAGGTCTTGCAACACCTCAGTTACGGTCTGGTAGCGCTTGCGGTAATCTCGCCGCACCATCCGGCTCAATATCTCTGCCAATGCCTGACTGACGGTCGCCCTGTCTCTCCAGTAAAGTTCGCCGGTGTAGACATCCTCCTTTTGTTGCAACTGACTGGGAGGCAGGCCAGTCAGAGCCTGAATAGCCGTCATGCCCAGCGCGTAAATGTCACTGTTGAATCGGGGCTTGCCGCCGCATTGTTCGTTTGGCATGTAGCCCTGGGTGCCAATGCCGACGGTTACGGCTGATTCTTCTCCCGGTTCCGCCATTTGAGTCACTTGTTTGACAGCTCCAAAGTCGATTAGCACCAGTTTGCCGTCTGAATTGCGGCGAATCAAGTTGCTGGGTTTGATGTCACGGTGAATCACGCCCTGGCTGTGGACATACTCCAGGATATGCAGAACATCCCGCAGGATGGACATCACCCTTACTTCTGGCATATGCCGTCCCAAGGGCAATTCAACACTCAGCGAATGACCTTCGATGAACTCTTGCACCAAGTAGAACTCGTCTTCTTCTTCAAAGTAGGCCAATAACTGGGGAATCTGGTTGTGTTTGCCCAGTACTTCCAGCACTTCTGCTTCCCGTTGGAACAGGCGGCGGGCCAGGTGCAGGATTTTCAGGTCATTGCTAGATGGACGCAACTGTTTCACCACACAGAGAGGACTGCCAGGGCGCTGGGTGTCGGCTGCCACATAGGTCTCGCCAAAGCCGCCGGATCCCAGTACCTTAACAATCCGATAGCGACCGGCCAGGGTTTTGCCAAAGGTTTCCCGTTCCCGTTCCAGCAGCAAATTACGCAGTTCGTCATCAGTTTGCTGACTGAGGATCTCCTGAACAATTGGAGAGGCGGCGTAGTGCTTGATGGTTTGCTTGAGTTGACGTTTGCTCAGATATTCGCGGATTGAGCCGGTAAGCAGATAGGTGCTGCCAGTCAGGACGATCGCCAGCATGGGGATGGCAACGGGAAGGGTGAAGCCTGCATAGGTGAATCCTGCGTAGCAGACACTAGCCCACAGAGTTGCGACGCCCACTGCCCACAAAAATCGCAGCATGGGACGTTTGGACTGGTTTTGCACTGCACCCCCTACGCAGACCAGGACCAGGACCAGTAGTCCTTGCAACCAGGGATGGGCGATCGCTGGCCGCAGGGATTTGTTTTGCAGCAATGTGGCGATCGCGTTGGCCTGCAGTTCCACCCCGGCCATTTTGTGGGGATAGAATAAGCTGCCGGAGAAGGGTGCCGCATGAAAATCTTGAAAGAACTCAGCCGTAGGACCAATCAGAACAATCTTGTCCCGAAACGTGCCCTGTTGCTGATGCATTTGCCAGCTAGTCGGGTCCAGCACTTGCCAGAAGGGGATCTGGGGAAAGGTTTGATCCGGGCCGTAAAAATAAATGTCGGTACCTGGTGTTGGGTAGGGAACCTGAGCCGCCTTTAGGGTTGCTTCAGCAAAAGAGGGGGTTTGCTGGCTGAGTTTGAGAAATTCGGCCGCCACTGGCGGTGGATAGGTGCTGGCAACCAGCAAGGGAAATTGGCTGCCCAGATTCTGGATCTGGCCATTTGCGGCGATGGGATAGTTGATAAATCCGGCGATCGCTGAAGCCGACTGAAAGATGGGGTTGGGCAGAATTAACTGGGTGCGGCTACCTTCCCTGGCATGGTCATCTTCATACAGAGCGGCCAGAACCACCCGTCCTGGATGCTGGGCCAGGGTTTGCCGCAGTTGTTCATCGTCCGAGTCGTTGCTGGAAGCATCCAACACAATATCCAGGGCAACGGCTTTGGCTCCCCCCGCCATCAACCGAGTAATCGCCTGGGCATAGGCTGTCCGTTTCCAGGGAAAGGTTCGCAGCGGTTCCAGGAAGGCATACTTTTGGGGATCGGTGGGGTAAATCCGAGTGCCCTGGGACAGCGAATCGGCATCCATGGCCAGAATCACCACATCCTTCGGCGGTTCGACCGGTCCTCTCAACTCAAAAAACAGCCCTTGTAACTGGCGTTCCCAAAACTGGGCCAGGTGGGTTTGTCGGGCCGTTGCGATCGCCGCCATCATGGCCCAGACCCCAACCATGACATGCCCCAACCGCATAAAGCGTCTGATCTGAACCTGGGAAACTTCGGTCTGGGGCGATCGACGCGTTGTGGCGGGAGCAACGAACGTGGCGGTTTGAGGTTCGGTTGATCTTTTGAGCATTGTTCACACGCCGACCACAATGATGGGGATACGCAGAATGATAGACAATTCCCATGGTTCTGGCGTGGTTGTGCCGTTACGCTAGATCCAAACGGGAAACGAGATCGCAGGGAGGTAGTGCACGATTCTGATCCAGGTAAACGAGCGTAGGATTGGTTGACTGTTGGTTGTCTGGGGCTACGCCAAGCCTCCTAACACTGTATAGCAATCTTTCTGGATTGTTAAACAGGAGTCGGGACTGCAATTCCTTTTGGGTAGGGGAGATGTCGCCGGTTGGATGTAACTGCCGGGTGGCTTGATTGAAAAGGATGGGGCTAACGGTAATCCTGATTGTCGGTTTGAGCCCTGACACCGGATCAACCTGGTTGACGAAACCTGCTAACTTTTTGCCCAAATTCCAGTATTTCAGAGTACATTAGGAAGCAGAACAGCTTACGGGAGGGTCTATTCACTAATTTTTACTGGTATGAAAGCATCGTACAGTAAAAAATAATTCATCATAATTCATCCATTTATCTATTTAAACTTGTCCATTCAAAATCTCTATGGACGACTGCAAGCCAGTCTGAACATAGCTTCTATCGCCTGTAACTATATATCCTTCACTAGAGCAGAAGCGTTGGGCTAAGAGCGTTTTCTCATCGGCCTTCTTGTTCAGGTGAAAGCCCCGACTGGTTAACCAGCTCAGGGGGGATTGGTCTGTTATAGGCAGATCCTTTGTGTATTCACCTTATTTTCTATTCAAGTCTTTTTTGAAATGCAACAAATACCCAGATTTCTACTGGCAAATCCCAATTCCAATTCCTACGATTCCCGTTCTATGTCTAACTTGATGAGCCGTTTGTCCATTTTTGTAGACGGGAATAATATGTTTTATGCCCAACAGAAGAATGGTTGGTTCTTTGATCCCAAGCGAGTCCTGGAACACTTTACCCATGACCCGGCTGTTGTTTTAATCAATGCTTTCTGGTATACCGGCTTGAAGGATCCGCAGGATCAGCGGGGGTTTCGAGATGCCCTGATTAGTCTGGGATATACGGTTCGAACCAAAATCTTGAAGGAATACTACGACGACAACTCTGGTCGCTACTCCCAAAAAGCCAACTTGGATATTGAAATTGTGGTGGATATGTTCAATACGGTTGAACAGTATGACCGGGTTGTGCTGTTTAGTGGCGATGGGGACTTTGAGCGGGCCATTGAATTGCTGCGTTCCAAAAATACCCACATTACCGTTGTTTCGACGGAAGGCATGATTGCTCGGGAACTGAGGAACGCTACCGATCGCTATATCGATCTCAATGCGATTCGGGAGTCGATTGAAAAAATCGATTTTTAAGCTGATTTCTGGGTGGTTGTTGCCCTCGCCTTGGGGCGATGGGTCAGTTCGACATTGGCCTGTGATTGCCCTGAGCCGTCAACTGCTTCCAGAACGCATCGAGTAGCGTGTGTTCCGGCTTTGTCAGGAACCCCAGAAACTCTTTAGGGCCAATTCCATCAAGCGATCGCCTTGCCCCTTTAGAATGGGGATATTGTCACGTCCTCATCCTTAAGAGATGTAACACTAGGGCAAAGTTATGAAAACTCAGTCTGGCTACGACCGCATCATTATCTTCGATACCACCTTGCGCGATGGCGAGCAGTCTCCAGGGGCAGCGCTAAATCTGGATGAGAAGCTAACGATCGCCCGTCAGCTAGCTCGACTAGGAGTGGATGTCATTGAAGCTGGGTTTCCCTATTCCAGCCCTGGCGACTTTGAAGCAGTGCAGCGAATTGCCGAAGTGGTTGGGCGGGAAGGCAGTTCCACCATCTGCGGTCTGGCCCGCGCCAACCAGGCCGATATCAAAGCTGCTGCTGAAGCGTTGAAACCCGCTGCCCATGCGCGCATTCATACCTTTATTGCCACATCGGATATTCACCTAAAGCATAAGCTCAAGAAAACCCGGCAGGAAGTGTTGGAAATTGCGCCGGAGATGGTGGCCTATGCGCGCTCCTTCGTCAACGATGTGGAATTTTCGCCGGAAGATGCGGGGCGATCGGATCCGGAGTTTCTCTACGAAATTCTGGAGCGGGTGATTGATGCGGGCGCCACCACAGTGAATATTCCAGATACGGTGGGCTATCTCACTCCGGCGGAGTTTGGCGACCTGATCCGGGGCATTAAGCAAAATGTCCGCAACATTGAGCAGGCCGTTATTTCGGTGCATGGTCACAACGACCTGGGTTTGGCGGTGGCTAACTTTTTGGAAGCGGTCAAAAATGGAGCCCGCCAATTGGAATGCACGATCAACGGCATTGGGGAACGGGCTGGTAACGCCTCTCTGGAAGAGTTGGTGATGGCGCTGCATGTTCGTCGTCAGTATTACAATCCTTTCTTGGGCCGTCCGGTGGACTGTGAAGAACCTCTGACCAACATTGATACTCGCCAGATTTACAAGACTTCCCGCCTGGTTTCTAATTTGACTGGAATGTTGGTGCAGCCCAATAAGGCGATTGTGGGGGCCAATGCCTTTGCCCACGAGTCAGGTATTCACCAGGATGGAGTGCTGAAAAATCGCCTCACTTACGAGATCATGGATGCCCAGTTGATCGGTCTGGCCGACAACCAGATTGTGCTGGGCAAGTTGTCGGGCCGCAATGCCTTTCGGACTCGCTTGCGGGAACTGGGCTTTGATCTGTCCGAGCAAGAACTGAACAAAGCTTTTGTTCGGTTTAAGGAACTGGCGGATAAGAAGCGGGAAATCACGGATTGGGATCTGGAGTCCATTGTTAATGATGAGATCCAGCAAACCCCTGAGCTGTTCCATTTGGAGCTGGTTCAGGTTACCTGTGGCGACCATGCCCGACCCACGGCGACAGTGACGATTCGCACACCCGATGGTCAGGAACTGATGGATGCGGCGATCGGCACGGGGCCAGTGGATGCAATCTACAAAGCTATTAACCGGGTGGTGAATGTGCCCAACCAGTTGATCGAGTTTTCGGTCCAGTCAGTAACAGCTGGTATTGATGCGATTGGGGAAGTGACAATTCGGCTGCGCCAGGGCGATCGCATCTTCTCGGGGCATGCTGCCAATACGGACATCATCGTGGCTTCGGCCCAGGCTTATGTCAATGCGCTGAATCGGCTGTATGCCGCGATGCAAGCTGAGGAACGGGCCGATGAACCGGTTGCCTCAGCCCTGCCAACGGTGTAACCCTGTCCTTTGTATCTGAGTCGCTTCCCCCACGGATGATGACCCTTTAGGGTTTGCCGCTCCGGTTTTTAGAGGCCGGGGTGGCCCTAGTCTGAGTTAGCGGGGGGAACGATCGATGCGATACAGCCAAACCATCAGGGCCACCAGTCCAACCTGGAGGGCCAGACTGGGTAGGGTTTCAGTGGGTGTTTGACCCGCCAGTAAGCGGGTCAGAAAAATCACAGCTCCAATTAGGCCGGATACCCCAAAGGCTACATAGATGAAGTGACGCAGTCCTCGATAGGGGGCTTTGATTTCAGCTCGCAAGCGGGCATATTGCTCAGGCGACAGGGATCCCCTGGCAGGGTGATTGTTCGACGGTTGGGGCATAGGACATTGTTGAAACGGTCTCTTGCCCATCCTGACATAGAGACTGTCCCTTCCAACCGGGTCCAGGCGGGAATACAAATCTTGTATCTATTTGCAACTGGAGGGTGGCATGATCGAACTTAACCGGTAAACTATTGGGTATAATTGCAGTTCTGCGATCGACCCGCTGCGATTTGGTGGTGTTGACCTGTCGTTATTGATGCGGTCCTTATTGATGTCCGCTTGACATTGTTCTGGTTATTGGTGTGACTCATCTTTGATCCAAATCAACAATCA
>Ga0272446_1007844_pt1 | contig 10453 bp, 8 predicted proteins | sample YNPCB0061_FD_194587 | JGI IMG/M metagenome (GOLD analysis project Ga0272446, IMG submission 194587) | Hot spring microbial mat communities from Yellowstone National Park, WY, United States - YNP-CB-006-1 | ecosystem: Environmental > Aquatic > Thermal springs > Hot (42-90C) > Sediment | place... | reverse complement strand
GCGGGGCGGCTAGGCGACGAGCGACACGCCGAGCCAGAGGGCGGCGAGCGACGCGACCAGGGTGACGGCGTCGAGGGCCGCGCCGGCGCGCCTTAAGCGCCGCGCCGCCGCCCCGTCCCCCGCTTCCAGGGCGCGGCGCACACGCGGGCCCTGCCAGGCTCCGTGCACCACGGTGATGACGCCTAGCGCCAGGAGCAGCCCGATCTTCGCGAGCAGGCGCCGCCCGTAGTCGGAGTCGGGGAGGTCGGAGATCGAGAGCCCCCGCTGATCGAGAAGGCCGAAGCCGGTCACCAGGATCACCAGCCAGGCGACGCCCCCGACGACGGCGAAGCGCCGGCCGATGCGCGTGATCATCGACCGGGCGCCGTCGGGCCCCGCGTCCGCCCGGGCTGCGGGGACCGCGATGGCGCCGAGGAAGACGAGGCCGCCCACCCACGTCGCGACGCCGAGCAGATGGAGGAAGCGTACGAGCGTCCAGGCGTCGTCCATCAGTGCGCCTCCATCAGTGCGCTTCCGCTCCGGCCGTCACGGCGCCCCACTCTAGCGACCCGCCCGCGCGGGACGATCCGGCGGTGTGCTGCGCGCCGCCGGAGTCCGCCGCCGACCCGACCGGCTCCGCGGGGACGCGGGTGCAGGGCGACGGGGCGCGGCGCGGAACCGGTAGCCTTGGGAGTCGCTGATGCCACGAACACGGGAGAGCGAGTGACAACGACGGATCCGGCCGGCGCCCGCGACACCCTGGAGGTCGCAGGGGCAACGCACACCATCTACCGGCTGGACGCCCTGGGCCTGGACCTCGACCGCCTCCCGTTCACGGTCAAGGTCCTGCTCGAGAACGTCCTGCGCAACGCCGCTGTCAGCGAGTTCGTGACCGAGTCCGACCTCGCCGACCTCGCCGCCTGGCGCCCCGGCTCGGGACGGGCGCTGGAGGTGCCCTTCATGCCGGCCCGCGTCGTGCTTCAGGACTTCACGGGCGTACCCTGCGTGGTCGACCTGGCGGCGATGCGGGACGCCATGAGCGCCCTCGGCGGCGATCCCGAGCGCATCAACCCGCTCGTGCCGGCCGACCTCGTGATCGACCACTCCGTCCAGGTGGACGTGTTCGGCACCGGGGACGCGTTCGCCCGCAACGTCGAGCGGGAGTACGAGCGCAACGGCGAGCGCTACGCGCTGCTGCGCTGGGCCCAGCAGGCGTTCTCGAACTTCCGCGTCGTCCCACCCGGGACCGGCATCGTGCACCAGGTGAACCTCGAGTACCTGGCGCGGGTCGTGGAGACGCGCGACGGCATGGCCTTCCCCGACACGCTGGTGGGCACGGACTCCCACACGACCATGATCAACGGACTCGGCGTCCTCGGCTTCGGGGTCGGCGGCATCGAGGCCGAGGCGGTGCTCCTCGGGCAGCCGCTCTCGCAGCCGACCCCGGTCGTGGTCGGCATGAAGCTCCACGGCCGGCTGCCGTCCGGGGCGACGGCGACGGACCTCGTCCTCACCGTCACCGAGATGCTGCGGGCGCACGGCGTGGTGGGCAAGTTCGTGGAGTTCTTCGGCCAGGGCCTCTCGGGACTGTCGCTGGCCGACCGCGCGACGATCGCCAACATGGCGCCGGAGTACGGGGCCACCGCGGGCATGTTCCCCATCGACGAGGAGACCCTCCGCTACCTGCGCATGACCGGGCGCTCGGCCGAGACGGTCGCGCTGGTCGAGGCCTATGCGAAGGAGCAGGGCCTGTTCCGGACCGACACGACCCCCGACCCCGAGTTCGACGAGGTCCTCGAACTCGACCTGGCCTCCGTCGAGCCGAGCCTGGCCGGCCCGCGCCGCCCGCAAGACCGGGTACCGCTCGGGCAGGTGGCCGACGGCTTCCGCGAGCACTACCCCGAGGGCCTGGTGTCCAACGGACGCCCGCGCTACCCCGCCGTCGAGGTCGAGAACGGCGGCGAGCGCTTCCCGCTCTCGTCGGGCTCCGTGGCGATCGCGGCCATCACGAGCTGCACCAACACCTCCAATCCCAGCGTCCTGGTCGGTGCCGGCCTCCTGGCGAAGAAGGCCGTCGAGCGGGGCCTGACGACGCCCCCCTGGGTCAAGACGAGCTTCGCGCCCGGCAGTCGGGCGGTCACCAGCTACCTCGAGCGGGCGGGGCTCATGCAGTACCTCGACGCGCTGCGTTTCAACCTCGTGGGGTACGGCTGCACGACCTGCATCGGGAACAGCGGGCCCCTCGACGAGCCGATCGCGCGGGCCATCGAGGACAACGCGCTCGTCGTCGCGGCCGTCCTGTCCGGGAACCGCAACTTCGAGGGGCGGATCCACCCGCACGTGCGGGCCGCCTATCTCGCCTCCCCCCCGCTCGTCGTCGCCTACGCGCTGGCCGGCCGCGTCGACACCGACCTTGAGAGCGAGCCCCTGGGCGAGGACCGGGAGGGCCGCCCCGTCTACCTTAAGGAGATCTGGCCGAGCGCGGAGGAGGTCGCCCAGACCATCCGCGAAGCGATCACTCCCGACATTTTCTCCGAGAGCTACGCGAGCGTGTTCGACGGCGACGACCGCTGGCGTGCGCTGCCGGTCCCGTCGGGAGACACGTACGCCTGGGACCCGTCATCGACGTACGTGCAGAAGCCCCCGTTCTTCGAGGGGCTCACGCCCGAGCCGCCGCCGCTCGCCGACGTGGTCGGCGCGCGCGCACTCTGCGTGCTGGGCGACTCGGTGACGACCGACCACATCTCCCCGGCGGGGTCCATCGCGGTCACCTCGCCCGCCGGCCGGTATCTGCAGGAGCGCGGCGTTTCGGTGCGCGACTTCAACAGCTACGGCTCCCGCCGCGGGAACCACGAGGTGATGATGCGCGGCACCTTCGCCAACATCCGGCTGCGCAACGCCCTCGTCGACGGCAAGGAGGGCAACTGGACCGTGCACCTGCCCTCGGGCGAGGTGACCAGCGTCTACGAGGCGGCGATGCGCTACCAGGCCGAGGGCATTCCGCTGGTCGTGCTCGCCGGCAAGGAGTACGGGTCGGGCTCGAGCCGCGACTGGGCCGCGAAGGGGACCCTGCTGCTGGGGGTGAAGGCCGTGATCGCGGAGTCCTTCGAGCGGATCCACCGGGGGAACCTCGTCGGGATGGGCGTCCTGCCGCTCCAGTTCTTGCCGGGGGAGGGCGTCGCCGCGCTCGGCCTCACCGGACGCGAGACCTTCACGATCCGCGGCCTGGCCGCCCTGCGTCCGCGCCAGGAGGTCGAGGTGGAGGCGGTCGCCGAGGACGGCTCGCGCCGCACGTTCCGCGTGCTCGCCCGGATCGACGGTCCGACCGAGCTTGCGAACTACCGCCACGGCGGGATCCTCCCCGCCGTGCTGCGCCGCCTCTACCGCGAGAGCGTCTCCGGGTAGGCCGAAGCAGCCGCGTCCCGGCGCCGCACAGCGTTCCGGGGGCCGGCTCCGGCGCCGGCCCACCGGGCCCTCGAGTCAGCCGAGCAGCCCCACCTGCCGGCCGTCCGACGGGTCGGCCCTCGTGCAGGTCCGGTCCACGACCACCGGCGGGCGGAACAGCAGGGCTGCGATCACGACCCTCGGCGCGCCGGTGGGATCGCCGGACCCGCGCTCACCGGCCCGTCCAGACCGGCGCGCGCTTCTCCAGGAACGCCGCGATGCCCTCCCGGGCGTCCTCGGCCAGCACGTTGCGGCACATCACCGCGCTGCCGTGCCGGTAGGCCTCCTCCAGCGGGAGGTCTACGTTCTCCCAGAACGCCCGTTTGCCCGTGCCGACCGTGAGCGGGCTGGCGGCCGCGACGCGGGCCGCGAGCTCGGCCGCCGCCGCGTCCAGCCGACCGGCGGGGACGACCCGGTTGACGAGCCCCCACTCGGCAGCCGTCGCGGCGTCGATCGGCTCGCCGGTGAGGAGGAGCTCCAGCGCCCGCTTGCGGCCCACGGAGCGAGCCAGCTCCACCATCGGCGTGGTGCAGAAGAGGCCGATGCGAACGCCGGGCGTGGAGAAGCGCGCCTCCTCGCTTGCCACCGCCAGGTCGCAGGCGGCGACGAGCTGACACCCCGCGGCCGCCGCAATGCCCTGGACGCGCGCGACGACCGGCTGGGGGATCCGGTGCACCGTCAGCATCAGGTCCGCACAGGCAGCGAAGACCCGCCGCTGGAGCGCCTCGTCGGCCTCGGCCAGCTCGCGCAGGTCGTGGCCCGCCGAGAAGGCCGGCCCCAGCGCGCCGAGCACGATCACGCGGACGCCGGCGTCGCGGCTCGCCGCCTCCAGGCGCTCCCGCAGCCGGAGCATGAGGTCGAGCGAGAGCGGATTCCGCTTCTCGGGCCGGTTCAGGACGAGGGTGAGGACCGGTCCCTCCCGCGCCTCGACCAGCACGTCGCTCATGGGTCCTCCTTCCGCCGCGGAGGACGGAGTGTATTCCCGGTGAGGTAACCTCGCGCCGCCGTGGCTCATTTCGCCGGTATGACCTCGGGGGCGCCCTCGGACGAGGTGCGCCGGATCCTGCTGCGGTACCGGCGCCTCGCAGTCGTGGGGCTGTCCCCGAACCCCGCCCGGCCGAGCTACCGGGCGATGGTCCACATGCGGGCCCAGGGCTACGACATCACGCCCGTGAACCCGACCTGCACGGAGGTCCTCGGCGCTCCGTGCGTCCCGGACCTGGACGCGGCCGCGGCGCGGGGGCCGCTCGAGATCGTCGACATCTTCCGGCGTCCCGAGGAGATCCCTGCCATCGTCGACGACGCGATCCGGCTCGGCGCCAAGGTTGTCTGGATGCAGCTGGGCCTGGTCCACGAGGAGGCGGCCGCCCGGGCCCGGGAGGCCGGCCTGGAGGTCGTCATGGACCGGTGCATCAAGATGGAGCACTGCCGCTTCTTCGGAGGTCTCAACGTGGTGGGCCTGGCGACCGGCGTGGTGGGGTCCCGCCGCATGGAGGTCTTCGCGTGACGGGCGACCCTGAGCAGTTCGGCTTCGACACCCTGGCGATCCACGCCGGGCAGCGCGTGGACCCGGTCACGGGCGCCCGGGCGGTCCCGATCTACCAGACCGCCTCGTACGTGTTCGAGGACCCGCAGCACGCCGCGGATCTCTTCGACCTCAACCGCTTCGGCAACATCTATACGCGGATCATGAACCCGACCACCGCGGTCTTCGAGGAGCGCATGGCGAGCCTCGAAGGCGGGGTCGGGGCGCTGGCCACCTCCAGCGGCCTCGCCGCCCAGGCGCTCGCCATCATGACGCTGTGCGAGGCGGGCGACGAGATCGTCGCCTCGCAGCACCTCTACGGGGGATCGCACAACCAACTCGCAATCACCCTGCGTCGCTTCGGGATCACGACCACCTTCGTCGACCCGGCCGACCCCGAGGCCTGGCGGTCTGCGATCACGCCCCGCACCCGGCTCCTCTTCGGCGAGACGATCGGCAACCCGCGCATCGACGTGCTCGACATCGCAGCCGTCGCGGAGGTGGCCGCCGACGCGGAGATCCCGCTCATGATCGACAACACGTTCGCGACCCCCTATCTCTGCCGTCCCATCGAGCACGGCGCGCACCTCGTCTGCCACTCGGCGACGAAGTACATCGGCGGTCACGGGACGTCGATCGGCGGGATCCTGATCGACGCCGGCACCTACCCGTGGGAGAACGGGCGCTTCCCCGGCCTGGTCGAGCCGAGTGCCGGGTACCGCGGGCTGCGGTTCGCCGAAACCTTCGGGAACTTCGCCTTCATCATGAAGGCGCGGGTCGAGACGATGCGCGATCTGGGGCCGGTCATGAGCCCCTTCAACGCCTTCCTCTTCCTCCAGGGCCTGGAGACGCTCTCGCTCCGGATGGACCGTCACGTCGACAACGCCCGCGCGGTCGCCGAGTTCCTCGCCGGCCACCCGCGGGTGAGCTGGGTGAGCTACCCCGGCCTCCCGGACAGCCCCTACCACGCGCTGGCGGCGCGCTACACGCCGCGGGGTCCGGGCGCGATCCTCACCTTCGGCATCCAGGGCGGCCGCGAGGCCGGCGAGCGCTTCATCGCGGCCTGCGAGCTCTGCTCCCACCTCGCGAACGTCGGCGACGCCAAGACGCTCGTGATCCACCCGGCCTCGACCACGCACCGCCGGCTCGACGAGGAGGAGCTCGCCCGGGCGGGAGTCACGGAGGACATGGTCCGCATCTCCGTAGGCATCGAGACGATCGACGACATCCTGCGCGACCTGGACCGCGCCCTGGACGCCTCGGCCCGGTAGGGGCCCGCCGCAGCAGCTGCTCCACCCTCATCTCCAGCCGACCTCTGCTCCGGCGAGGGCGAGGCCCGCCGCGAGGAGGCCGATCAGCACGGGCTGGTGCACCAGGTACACGGCGAGCGAGTGCCGCCCCGGCGCCGCGACGGGAAGGCTCCCCCGGGGCACGGGGAGCCGCCGTCCCCACGCGCCCCGCGTCCCGCCGGGGTAGAGGAGCGCGCCGAGCGCCAAACCCGCGAGGAACGGGCCGAGCCAGGGGAGCAGCGGGTAGTAGTCCACGCCGGCCCCACCCTCGGGCCTCACCCCGAGGACGAGCAGCCAGGCTCCCTCGCTGCACTCGCCCTTAAGGACCAGGCCGGCGGCGATCGCGGCCGCGCTGAGCGCGGCGTTCCACACGCCGAGGCGGGCGACGAGCGGGCCCAGCAGGATGGCCGCGCCGATCAGGTGGAGGATCCCGAAGCGCACGTAGCCGTCCCCGCCCAGCGCCACGAGCGTGACCACCGAGATCGCCACCCCCCAGGCGATGAGCTCCGCTGCCCGGCGCGCGTGCTTCCGCCAGAGCGCCACACCCCGCAGCCCCACCGCGCGGGCCCGGGCGCTCGAGAGCCAGAAGCTCAGTCCCGCAATGGCGAGGAAGCTCGACCCGGTCGCGACCTGGAGCGGTCGCCACGGCGGGCCGAACGGGTCGACGCCGAGACCCGGGGAGAGGAAGTGGAGGTCGTAAACCGTGTGGTAGGCAACCATCATCGCGATCGCGACGGTGCGTGCCGCGTCGATCTCCCAGTAGCGGCCGGACGGGCGGCCGACAGCCTGCGCCGGCGCCTGCTCCACGGTCGGCGTTATCGGTCCTCCAGGAGCGCGCGCAGGGGCTCGACCAGCGCCGGCCGCCCCGGGGAGAGCCCCCCGACCGGAGGGAGCTCCACGACGATGCCGCCGGCCTCCCGGACGACAAGCGCGCCGGCAGCCCAGTCCCAGGGAGCAAGGGCGGTCTCGTAGTAGCCGTCGAGCCGCCCGGCCGCCACCCAGGCCAGATCGAGGGCGGCCGACCCGAAGCGGCGCACGTCCCGGACCCTCGGGAGCACGCGCAGCAGCCGCCGCGCCTGGAGCTCGCGCTCCTGCGCGCGGTAGGAGAACCCGGTCCCGATCAGGGCCTCCGCGAGCGGAGGCGCCGGCCCCTCGAGTCGCATGGGCTCGCCGTCGAGCCACGCGCCGTCTCCCCGGACGGCCGAGAAGGTCTCCGAGCGGCACGGATCGTGGACGACTCCCACGAGCACCCCCTCCCGGTCCAGGCAGGCGATGGTCACCGACCACTGCGGGAGACCCCACAGGTAGTTGATCGTCCCGTCGAGCGGGTCCACGAGCCAGCGAAGCCCGGTGGTGCCCTCGACCGCGCCACCCTCCTCGGCGACGATGGCATCCTCGGGACGCTCGGCGCGCAGCAGCGCCAGGATCAGGTCCTCGGAGGCGCGGTCCGCATCACTCACCAGGTCGGTCCGGCTCGTCTTGGCCGCCAGGCCCGACGTCGGGCCGCCGAAGCGCTCGAGCAGCAGGTCGCCAGCGGCCTCGGCGGCGCGGCGGGCGAGGGCGAGGAGCGCAGCAGTCACCACGGCGGAATGCTCAACGGTCACGCCGCAGCCCGCAAATGGGGAGCGGGGGCGGCACCCGAGGGCGCGCCCCCGCCGCGGCCGGGCAGGTCTGGCGCAGCCGGCCGGAGCCCGGCCGCGACGCGCCGCGCGGGACGCGGCCCCCAGCGCCCGCGGAACCGCCCCACCCGGACACGGGGAGCAGGGCTCGGGGCCGAGCCGCACTCCCGTATCGCACGGAGCACGGTCACGCGTGGGCACCGTGCCGACGGCGGCCGGCGGCGACCCCGCCCGGACCGGCCTGCGGCCGTCCGCTAGGGTACGGGGCCGTGAGGACCGTCACCCTCGTGGCCCCGCGCGGGTACTGCGCCGGCGTCGATCGGGCGATCGAGACCGTCGAGCGCGTCCTCGAGGAGCAGGGCCCGCCGGTCTACGTCCGGGGCGAGATCGTGCACAACCAGCATGTGGTCCGGACACTCGCAGAGCGGGGAGCCGTCTTCGTCGCCAGCGAGGAGGACGTGCCGGAGGGCGCGACGATCATTCTCTCGGCCCACGGCGTGGCCCCGTCCGTCCGCGAGAACTGCGCGCGGCGCAACCTGAACGTCGTCGACGCCACGTGCCCGCTCGTGAGCAAGGTCCACGCCGAGGTGCGCCGCTACGCCGGGCGCGGAGCGACGGTGCTCCTCGTCGGGCACGGCGACCACGACGAGGTCATCGGCACGCGGGGCGAGGCGCCGGACCGGGTCATCCTCGTCGAGGACATCCAGCAGGCCGAGACGGTCGAGGTGCCCGACCCCGACAACGTGGCGCTCACCACCCAGACGACGCTCTCGCTGGACGACACGGCGGCGATCGTCGCGGTGCTGCGGCGGCGCTTCCCGCGCCTGCAGGCCCCGGCGTCGAGCGACATCTGCTACGCGACGCAGAACCGGCAGGACGCCGTGAAGCGCGTGGTCGCCGCGGGAGCCGAGCTGGTCCTCGTGGTGGGCTCGCGCAACTCCTCGAACTCCAACCGGATGGTCGAGGTGGCGCGCGCGGCCGGGGCCGAGAGCTACCTGATCGACAACGTGAGCGAGCTCGACCCCGCCTGGCTCTCCGGACGGCACCGGGTCGCGCTCACCTCGGGCGCGTCTGCCCCCGAGGTGCTCGTCCAGGAGGTCGCGCGGGAGCTCGAGGCCCGGGGCTACCACCGCCGCGGCGAGGAGGACCCCAGCAGGGAGGGTGTCGTGTTCGCCCTTCCCGCCCAGCTCCGCTCCTAGCCCGGCTCGGGCGCCGGCGTCACGGCGCCGAGAGCACCAGCGGACCGTCGACGGCCAGACCCGGTGGGATGCGCTGGGCCAGCTCCTCCGCATCGAGGGCGAAGCGGGGGTCGATCTCGATCGGATACGCCGGCTCGCCGGAGGCATCCCGGGGCACGTGGACGCCCGCGCGCTCGAGCCACCGGGCGGCGAGCCGGATCAGGTCGCGGCGCGCGGTGGCCGGCGAGTCCTCCCCCTCGGCGTTCTTGATCGGCGAGAACTGCTCCGCGCGGTCCACCTCGAGCGCCAGCGTCCGCCGGGCCAGGGGCAGGGCATCGAAGATGAACGTCTCGAACTTGACGGCGTTGGGCTCGGCCGGCTCGACCCGCGCGCCCGCAGGGTCCACGTACGGCACCCGCTTGAGCGCCCGGTGGTAGGGAAGCTCCACCCCCTCGCGGGCGAGACGGTCGACGAACGCGACCTCGATGCAGTGGACCGCGATGTTGCCGGCCCAGAACAGAAGCCCGCCGTCGGGCGCCCGGAGCTCCGCCAGCTCGGCGGGGAGGTCGCTGTACTCAACGAGCCGCGTGCGGCCGTCCGAGCGAGCGAGGACGCCCATGCGCTCCCCGGGGCTGCGCTTCCGCACGACGAGGCTCGACATCTCCGCCTGCGCCAGCAGGTGGTGCCCCAGATAGACCGGATCGGCAAGGCGCAGCAGCGGGTTGTCGACCTGGAAGGTCACCACGGTCGAGATCCCCGCCGCACGCAGCTCGTCCAGTACTCCCTCCCGCCGGATCGCCCGCAGCAGCCCACCGTGACCATCCGGCGAGAGGGCGAGATGATCGGGCGCGTCGAGCAGCACCGCCCCGGTCTCCCGGTCGACGGCGGGAAGCGTCCCCTGGACGAAGAAGCGGACCGACCCCTCCGCCAGACCCATGCCGCCGGCACGCGCGAAGCTCGCGCGCGTCCCGGCGTCGGTCGCAGGCGAGGTCATGACGTAGAGCGGCAGAGAGCAGCCGTAGCGCCGCCGGATGGCCGCCACCTTCGCCGCATGCACCTGGAAGAGCGTGCGGTCGGTGACCGGCCCGACCGGGAAGTCGCCCTTCGGGCCCTCGAAGCCGAGACGGGTCCCCTGGCCCCCGGCCAATAGGATCACGGCCACGCGCCCGTCCCGCAGATGCCGCTCGCCGGCCTCGCGGGCACGGCGGTCCCGCTCCCGGTCGGCCTCGTTGCGGGGCAGGCGGACCACCTCGGGAGGCTCGAGGTGTCCCAGCTCCTCCTCGACGCGGGCGCCCCTCCGCACGTGCTCCGCGACGAGACGTGCGAGAAGATCGAGGTCGAGCTCCTCGAGCTCGGCGCGCAGGCGGTCGCGCGCGGCGCCCTCCAGGCGCTCGAGGGCGTCGACCAAGTGGCCCTGGC
>Ga0272446_1007843_pt1 | contig 10453 bp, 5 predicted proteins | sample YNPCB0061_FD_194587 | JGI IMG/M metagenome (GOLD analysis project Ga0272446, IMG submission 194587) | Hot spring microbial mat communities from Yellowstone National Park, WY, United States - YNP-CB-006-1 | ecosystem: Environmental > Aquatic > Thermal springs > Hot (42-90C) > Sediment | place... | reverse complement strand
AGAGAGAGATGCCCGAGATACATACTCCAGAACCGGTCGGCTTCCTCGGGTGTTAGGGATAGGCCGGCCAGGATGGCCCGGAACTGTGAGCCAAGACGCCGTGCGAACCAGCGATGGACCCGGTAGATCGGATTGGTGCATTGACCTTCACGAAGAGCGAGCTCGGCGATCTCGGCAATGGGGACCTTCCCCGCTTCAAGCAGAGTGCCTTCAGGAAAGGCGGTGAAAGTCGTTTGCTGCTCGGGTTCGGCAGAAAGCGGTTTGACTTGAGAGGCGCACTGGGCCCGGTCATGTCAATGGGGCGCCGGCTCTTGTCGTCTGTTTCCGCAGCATGACCAAGTCGTCGTCCAACCCGTGCCGGATAAGGTCGAGTCTGGATGACGCGGCCACGAGGTTTTCGGCGTGGACCGGCTTGATCCGGAACGGGAAGAGGCTCGGGCTGTCGATCAGATCTTTCAGCGGAGCCGAGCCGTTGGCGCGGGCGTGGAGGGATGCTTCGGCCAGCCATGCGATCAGTCGGGAATCATCGACGGCGAGCGTTGCCCCGGCGGAGTAGATGCCCTTTGCGCCGGTCTCCTGAAGCACGCCCCAGTCCAGGTACGAACGCAGCACGCGGCGGGCCGCTCGGGAAACAGTTTCCCGCTCGCCGTATTGCTCGCGGATCCGGCGCTGGACATGAGCTGCGGCAGCGGAGCCCTGAAGCCTCAAAAGACGGCCGGTCTGGGTGGCTACACCCGACCAGAACGGGTAGACGGCCATGACCATTCCCCATTGGATCGCTACGCTCAACTGATGAGGACTGAGTGATGAGGATTGAGTGGAAAGAAAGGCAAGGGCGTCATTGCGCAAGGGAATCAACTCTTCCGGCGTAGAAACCCATATCTTTCGCAAAATGGAGATGATTTTGTTACGATTACATCCCTTCGCCTGGCCGCCTACAGACACCTTGTCCTTCAGCAGCTCCTGCAAGGCATCGTTGACCGTAGCCTTGTCATTCCCTGCCAGGACCAGGTTGGCCGTCTGCTCAAGCCATTCCAGACGCACTCGCTGGCTAAATCCGATCGGCCTACTTCTGTCTCTCATCCCTCAGTCCTCGTCAAAGCCTGGTCGTACCACATGAGGAGCTTAGGGTCTTCCTGGAGGACGTTCTCGGGAATCTTGCGGGCCACGGTGATGATCGTGGCGTAATCGCGCTCCTGCCAGGCCTTCTTAAACCCGGCCCGGACGGCCTCGAGACGGAACACCTTCAGTTTGAGCGAGCGGCCGCTCGCCCCTGCAGTCCGATATTCTTCAAACTCCTTCAAGAGGGAACGTTCGCGCAGTTTCTCCAGGTCGCCCGCTTTGTTCGGGTCGGGCACATACCAGCGGTCCTTGGAGCGAGTGATGAGTGATGAGGACTGAGGACTGAGTGAAGAGAAATGCAGGGCGCCGTTTTCTTCCGTCGCACGGCCGGACGCCAATTCTTCCTGAATCACCTTGCGCATCTCCTCGCTTTGCTTGAGCCACGAAACGATCTGTTTTGGAATCGGTCCCTTGCCGTCATAGCGGAGGAAGTTCTGCTCCAATAGTTCCGACAGCTCCAGCGGCTTCTCGTGCTTCTGCCAGCCACCGATCTCCTTGAGGAACTGCGGGTGGAGTTCCTGAAAGGTCTGCGGCTTCCTGACAAGCTGCTGCTTGAACCACTGGATGGCCGAGGCTTCATCAGTAACGAAGAGCTTAAGCTGCAAAACCTCTCGGACGGTCATCCGCTTCTTGTCGTATTCGGCCACCTGGTCGGGGAGAAAATACATGCCGTCCCGTTCCGGAAAGCGCTGTGCAAGCCCAGCGTAAAACTCGGCAGCAGACAAGGGGACCATCACCCCGCGCTGGACGTGAAAGGCCACCATGCGGTCGAAAAGGAGATAGTTTTGCCTTTCGGCAACTATCTCCAGTCGCGAGTCCTGAGTCCCAAGTCCCGAGTCGTTTTGACCCGCGACCCGCGACCTGCGACCCGTGACTACGGCAACCGGAAGCTGCTTCAAATGGGTACGGACGAAGTCCCAAACGCCTTCCTCCGTTCCCGCTTCGAGTCTGAAGCGTTCTTCAAGGCCGCCGTTGGGCTTGTACGCAGAAATGACCAGATCCTGCTTTACCGCACCGGCTGCCGTCACCTGGTTGAAACTGCCCTGTTCGCGATCCAGCGTCCGTACATCGGCGACAACAAAACCGGCATCGCCGATAGCCTCCTGAATGGCCGTCCACACGAGGTTTTTCGAATTGTGGAACACCACCGTCATCCACCGCCCCGGTTTCAACACACGGTAGTATTCGGCAAAGGCCCTTCGCATCAAATCGGAATAAACTGAAAGCGTCTTCTTCTTCAGTTCATCCCACAAGACCTCGCTTTCCAGACGTGAAAACAGATTATGCCATGCCTCGATCAGGAGGTTGAGGTCACCATAGTTGATCGCGTCGCCAAAGGGTGGGTCGGTGTAGATGTAGTCCACGTTCTTGTCCGGAATGGGCAATTGCAAGGACGATGCAGTGGAAATGTTGACTTGGCGGCTCGTGGGTAGTTGCTTGGCCGCAAGCATTTTCTGCAGACGCTTGTATTTGCCGTCGAGGATGTACCAGGGTGATATCTCTACAATATTTGCAGGAATATAAAACACATTCGGCAGATACTGGTTTACTTGGGAAAAGTGGCTTGGTACATATCTCGAAACCAATCCCAAACCCCAAAAACATTGTTCCACCGTGAATTTCAGGAATCCCTTTACGCGCACATCCGGCCATTCCCCCGCGATGCGCCACATGGTGGAAAGGGCATGAAGGGCGCGGGGAAGGTAGAACTGGTGATAGTGGGTGATGCCTAGCCTAATCAACCGACTACCGTGAACCCTTGGAGAGATGAAGTGCTTGGCCGTTGGGAACCAATCCTTGGGCTGTTCATTCGCCAGGCGATTGATCAGCGCCAGGTCGTGTGCGTCAGGTTTCTTCCGGTATTTGGTCTTGTCGCCGGGCAGGGTGTATTCAATCTCCACCGGCACATAGGTCACCTTGCGCACCGTCTCGCCGATAGCCTTGTCAAAGTAGCTCGTGAATTTGTGTTCGCAGCTTCGCGTGGTCAGCGCGGCCCGGCAATGAGGGCACTCGAACTCACTGGCGAATTTGCCGGTTTTGGGCTCATAAGCCTGGTCCATAAAGACCACATCGCCGGCGCAGTTGGGGCAGGTGAAGACTTCGGACCAGACCACATAGTTGATACGGCCTTTGCGCCTGCCGTCGGTATGCAGGGTCTCGTACATCCAGCCGAGTTCCGCCTCGATCTTCTTGAAAAACGCATCGGCGGCCCTCTTGAACTCTCGGGCTGAAACATCCAGATTCAGGTTGTAGGCGATGAAGTTGGCAACCGGCGAAAGGTCGATGAGGATCGCCCGGCGCGCCCCGAGTTTGGAGAAGGGTTTCCATTTTTTTGAACCACGAATAGACACGGATTCACTCGAATGGTCTTTCCCTGATCGGTGTTCATTCGTGTTCATTGGTGGTTCGTCTTCGGTTTCCTGGTAGATCGTCCCTTCCTTATCCACACGGTAGCCCAATGACTCAACCTCGGCCTTGTCTCCGCACATCTGGGCGGCCACGCCCGTCATGCCCGAACCGGAGAAGCCGTCCAGCACGATATCGCCCGGGTCGGTGTAGTGCAGGATGCACGGCATGGTGGCCAGATGGGGAATCTTGGAGTGGTACGAGTGCGCCGTGTAGATGGGATGGGTCTTGCCTGCGCCCGTATCGCTCGCGAAGGGCTCCCGGCTGTAGGGTTCCGGGTCACGGGTCTCGAGTCGCGGGTCATTTGACTCGCTGACTCGCGACTCGCAACGCGCCGACTTTTGTTTTTCCCAGTGCTTGATGAAGTCCGCGATGAACGGGTTCGGGCAGGCGGTGTAATATGGCGGGTCGGAGAGCGCCAGGATGTCCTCGTCCGAACCGATGGGGAATCCGACCTCGTCCTTATAAAGGCCGAGGAGGTCGCGGGTCGCGGGTTGCGGGTCGCGGGTCGATGATGCGGCGTGGGCAATGCGTTGAGCCAGGTCACGGATCTGTTCGTCAGTGCCCAGCGGCCAATGCTGAAGGGATTTAAGACGGTTGTAGGTATCTTCGAGACTTGTAAAGGGAACGGAAAGCTTTTCCCTCAACTCCTGCAAGCCCGCCCGCAGGATGCCGAGGAAATGCTTCCGCCGCTCCTCGTCGTTCGGGAACGTAAGCCCTAAGCAGGTCACGGGTCCCGAGTCGCGGGTCGCGGGTCCTTCCAATTCAAAGATAGTCTGCTGTTCGTGTTGTTTGTTTCTCTTCTTGGTCATCTATTATTCCTTTATCGCTTACTTTCTCTCAATTTGGATCAGAGGGACGATGAGTTCCTCCACCGAAACGCCGCCGTGGCTCACAGTGCGCTGCTTTTCTTGGACAAACGCCCGCCGAGCAGGGGCCAGGAGGGCGAGGTAGTCCTCCGGGAGACCAGCGGTTCCCCATTCCAACGCGGCTGGAAATCGTTCTTTTACTTTTCCGCGAAGGGCTGCGTCGGGATAGATGCGGACTCGTTCGCCGCGCAGGTCCGCCACAGCCCCTTCGGATGGACGACCGCAACCTTCCGCCTCGAGGTTGCCATGATCAGAAGTCAGAAAGATACGGAAGCCCCGATCCAAGAGCAGATCGAGGAGTGTGTTCAGGTACGGCTGCTTGGCCCACTGACACACCTGGTTGTGCATCCCGGCGGTGCCCATTTCCATCCCGTGCATGATCTTGTCGACCTTGTCCACGACCAGCCCGGCGACTCTTGCCCTGGGATGAGAAAGCGCTTCCGAAACGGTTTCCAGATTACCGTCGCCCAGCCCCTTGATGTAGACAACCTCGTTTGGCGCGAAACCCTGATCCGCCCAGAACTGCGCCCATAGAGCAGGCTCCCTGTCCGTGGTCTGGATGCTATTCGGAAAAAAGATGGGAGCCTTGCCAGCGAAGGTCGCTTGGCGCGAAACAGATGTGAGCGAAGGAATCCAGGCAAAGACCGCCTGCTCCCGGAATCGCAGCCCGGGCTGTTTTAAGGCAAGTGCTTCGCGGACTACCAGCCATTGATCCATGGCAAGGCCGTCCACCACGATCAGCGCGATCTTGGCGGTGCGGTCTTCTCCCATTTTGCGGGCAAGAAACCGCGGGAGGTGATGTAACATAACCGGAGGCGCCGGTGGCAGGTTGACAAGCCCGGCATACCGCTTGAAGAGCCAGGCTGCGAAACCGGCATCCACCTGTGCCTGCAAGTTCTTGATACGTTCATCCGTCGGTTCGGAAAGCGCTTCGGCCTGATCGTTCGCCAGCAGGATCGTCTCCGCCCAGGAGCGGGCAAAGTGGAACCAATCCGTGTGCTTCGCATGTTCGGGCGGAATGGATGCCTTAAGATTGTCGATGAGCTTGCCCAGGCGACGAGACCTGTCCTCGATTGGGGCGGTTCGAACGCCGATGCCTACCCAAGTTTTGGAAAGGGCGTCTGCATGATCGTGTGGTACGGAGTGCAGCAAGCCCTCGACGAACAGGTTGTCGATGTAGGCCCGGATGTCATGGTGGTCGAAGGGCAGTTCGACCGGTCCCTCAATGGACAGACCGTAGGGCTTCTCATCCTCACGAACGCCGGACGTCCCTTTGGCTGCCTCACGGTCGAGGAAGATCGGCCAGCGCTCCTGGAGGAATGCGAAGAACGCCTCCCGGTCCGAAACCAGCGTCTCAAGCGGCCAGTCGTCAAAGACGTTGCTCTGGCGCAGAAGCTGGATGAACCGTTTGTCGAGGTCATCCGGGATTCGCTGTCCGCGGTAGTGACGGCGCAGCAGCACCCGCAGGAGGTCGGATGGCTGTTTGACCAGCTCGGGCGCGATTTCAAAGACGTGCCGGAGGACGAACTCCTTGGTGGCGTTGTCGCCCAACTGGCCGGGAGCATGTCTCTTCTGCGCCTCATACAAGGCATCGAGGTCCCCGCGGTCCAGGGCAGCTACAACCGGGTAGCTGAGGTTCGGGAAGATGTCGCCGAGGTTGAAGGAGAGTCTGCGACCGGCCTGGAGGAGATCATAGGGCAACCCACTGAGGTCGCTTGCTTGGGAACGTAATACCACAACGAGGTCCGTTTGCTCGCCGCGGTCCCAGCGGGAGCGGAACTTCGACTCATAGGCGTAACGGAACGCGATGTGGTCTTCAAACGGGATCAGCTCGAATCCACGCTCGCGGATGCCTTCGAGAATGCCTTCTTCGAGGAGAAGTCCGTCCGGATCGGCCACCAGGGTGAGCCGGGCGACCTTCGGAGTGAACTCGCGCAGAATCAGGCTACGCCAGGATTCTGCGCGAGGTGATGAGGACTGGGTGATGAGTGATGAGTCGGTGGTCATTTTGTGTCTCGCCTCCGTTCGACAGAAACCCTCAGACCGCCAACGACCTTGCCAGTCTCCTTGGCAAGAACCATCAATTTTTGGAAAGATACCTCGTTCAGATATCCTGCATCCAAAGCAACATAGAGCTGAGAACGAACTTCCGCACACGACGCTTTGGCAATAGACAAAAACTGTTGAAACTCCCGTGGATTTCCTCTCTCGAAACCTTCCGCAATATTAGACATAATGGACACGGCCGCCCGTTGAATCTGTCCACTCAGCCCGTAATCCTTGGCAAACGCTCCCTGACGTGTGGCTTCATAAACTGCCCGTGTCAACTCCCTTGCCTTCTGCCAAGCAATAAAATCCTCAAACTCTTCTATTTTACTCATCACTCAGTCCTCATTACTCATCACCCCGAGCTTTCGACGCGAATGACAATGAGCGGCGTAAGCTCGGGATAGGCATGGGCCTTCTGATCGAGCTGCTCCTGGAAACTCCGCTCTTCCTGCGAGAGGAGGTTCAGTCGATAGTTGCGGACCTGGGGCAGGCCGATCCGCTCGACGGTCTTGCGGCGCGCGGCAAAGGCGTAGTCGGCCTTCTCGCGCTCACGTGCAATGCGGCACCGGTGCTCGTGCAGGAGCGCTTCGTAGATGGGCTTCCCGTGTTCTTCCGCGGCGCTTTGCATCTTTGCGAAAGCGGCTTGGGCGACCTCGGCGTCAAGGACGGACCGGACCTTTGGGCTTGCCGCGAGAAGCTGATCCCACACGTGTCTGGCCGTCGGCATATAGACCATGCCGTTGTCGGCCAAGAAGAGAGGCATGATCCGCCTGCGGCGGGTCTCGGGTCCCGGGTCCAAGGTCACGGGTCCATCCCACCGACTCGCAACACGCGACTCCTGACTCACAAGCGAGATTTGCCACAAGGACCAGACCCCCTGAACTTCCTCGGAGAGACCTGGGATCGACACGATGGGGACCGGTTGGCCCGGCGCAAAACGTGGAAGCCGCATGGCCAATCCGCGGACCTTCGGCTCTTCAAGGCTAAGATGCCGGGCGGACGGAAGCCTCTCGGCTTCTTTGCCGGTGAACACCACATTCTCGTAGGTCTCGCCGTCGGGCCAGGTGAGGTTCCAGCTCTGGCTTCTCCTCTCGGCCTGGCCGCCATGCGCCTTCAGGTAGCTCACAGTCATGCGCTCGACCCAATGGGGCAAGGGGTGAGTCAAGAGCCGCTGGGCTTCGCCAGGTTCCAGTTCCTCGGTCGCGCCAAGTACCGATGCGGTCGTGCGCGCCTCGCGAGCCTGCTCCTGCAAGCGGGCAACCACGCTCTCGACGGATTCCTCCACCTTTTCGGGGTTGAGGATCGCCTCGACATACATCTCGTCGAACATCTGGCCCGCCTGGGCCGAGTCGAGGACGTCGCCGGTCTTGTCAATGCCGAACTCCTCGAATATGACGGCGAGTTTTTGCTCCAGGACCTCACGGACCCGGTGCTCAACCGAGCCCTCGAAGACGAAGTTGACCGCGCGCACCGCATGGGCCTGACCGATACGGTCCACCCGGCCGATCCGCTGTTCGAGACGCATCGGGTTCCAGGGGATGTCGTAGTTGATCACCACGTGGCAAAACTGGAGGTTCAAGCCCTCCCCGCCAGCGTCGGTGGAGATTAAGATGCGGGCTTCCTTGGCGAATGCCTCCTGGACCCGCTTGCGCTCCTCCATGTCCATGGAGCCGTTCAGGCAGACGACCGAAAACCCACGCTCAGTCAGGAACCGGCGCAGCATCTCCTGGGTGGGAACGAACTCGGTGAACACCAGCGCCTTAAGCTCCGGGTCGCTCTCCTCGGACTGGAGGCGGTAGAGCCAGTCGAGCAGCGCCTCGGCCTTGGCATCCGTTCCGATCTGCTCGCAACGGGCCGCGGCCTCCAAGAGGAGCTTGACCTCGGCGCGCTCGTTCTTGAGCTCCTTGAAGCGAGTGCGAAGCAACACCTCGATCTGCTCCTGACCGTCCAGGTCCGCCCATTCCTCCTCGGATGTGAGCGGGAACAGGGTCAGTTGCTCCTGGGGTGCGGCGAGCGCTTCAAGTCGCCTTTCAAGTGTGGTGCGAATTGCGCTTGTGCTGGAGACCACCAGCCGCTGCATCAGGATCATCAGAAAGCCGATGTAGCTCCGCTTCTCCCGCATGGCCTGGTTGTAGCCTTGGCGCACATATTCGGTAACCGCCTCGTAAAGGAGTTGCTGACTGCGGTGTCGCTCTTCCCAGGAGACCGGGGCAAGCTGCGTGCGTCGGGGTTTGAACAGGGGCTTCCCATCGGCATCGATGGCACGGCGTTTTTCGGTGCGGATGACATGCGGCTGGACCCGCTCGCGGGTGACGCTGCTGATGTCCGGGAACTCCTGGGCGTCGATCAGGGAAACCAGCCGATGAAAGGCGTCGGTCTTGCCCTGGTGCGGAGTGGCCGAAAGCATCAGGAAATATGGCGCAGCCTCGGCCAGGCCCTGGCCCAGTTTGAAGCGGGCCACCTGGTCGGTGCTGCCGCCGAGACGGTGCGCTTCGTCCACGATGACCAGGTCCCAGCCGGCGGAGATCAGGTCCTCGAATCGTTCGCGATTGTGCTCGCTCACCTGAGCCGCGCTCCATCCGCGGCGCTTGTCCAGGGGCTTGACCGAATCCATCGGTACGACCACCTGGGAAAACAAAGTCCACGGGTTGCGGGTCACGAGTTGCGAGTCATCATGACCCGAGACTCGGGACTCAGGACTCGCGACTGCCGAAATGCGGTTGAGCGTTTTGATGTCGTCTGGCAAGACAAGTTGGAAATGCTCATTGAAGTGTGCCCGCATTTCGGCCACCCACTGGCTCACCAGACCCTTCGGGGCGATGACCAGCGTCCGCTTGACCAGCCCGCGAAGTTTGAGCTCCCGCATGATGAGCCCGGCCTCGATGGTCTTGCCCAGGCCGACCTCGTCCGCCAGGAGATAGCGCACACGGTCGTTGGCGATGGCGCGGGATAGAGCACGGATCTGGTGCGGCAGCGGGATGACAGAGGACTCGATGGGTGCGAGCAGGACGTCCTGGGTCAGGGCGTCGGCTACCCGCGCGGCGGCGGCGATGTAGGCGATGTTTTCCGGCGAGGTGGTGCCAGCACTCTCAATCGGTTTTAGCCTGGAAGCCGGGATGCGGACCACGGAGTCGCGGCCGGGCAGCCAGACGCGGCAGGTCGTCTCGCCCCAGAGCGTCTGGGCTTCGATGACCTGACAGAGCTGCCAGTGGTCCGGGCTGTAGTACCACTCACCTTGTGCGAAGCTGCCCATCATTTCCGTTTCTTGGCTCCAAACTTATTCCTGTGCTTTTCCCACGTGGCATCCACATCGATCCCGTTGGTTATGGCGGACTGAAGCCGATCCAATGCCGTCTTGCTGTAACCCTTGAAGGTCGTGGACTTCCTTCGCAGAACCTTGAAGCAGTCGGGATCATCCTGAATCTTCAGCTCAAGTATCAAAGCGCTGGTCTTCGGTCCGGTTATGCCGAGCTTCTTGGCGAGATCATCCCTGCCAAGGTTGTATTTGTCCCAGATGTTGACCTCCTGCTTGATCACTGTGCCGATGACCGGCTCGCCATCCTTGGCAACGCGAACCGCAATATCGGCGTCCTTCTTGATACGGAGGAAGATCGGAATGCCGTCACCTTGCGTTTCAAGTTTGAGCTGAGCGACCTCCGGAAGAATGACGCTCCAGTCATCTCCCCGCCGCCTTCTGTTGATGGCCTTTCGCAGTTCGCCTTCGGTCACTCGCTCGGCGTCATCGCGAGTCGCCGTGGCCAGGGCCAGTATCGGCCGCAATCTGGCCGCTACCTGAATCCCTTTGCGGCTTCCCGCTCGCAGGAGTTCGTCGACCTGGCTCAGCTCGCTGTCAATCAGCACCTTCAGGTCCTTGGGTGGGCGCGTTGAAACCGGCAAGACCCGCTTCGGTATGCAGTCAGCAAGCCTCTCTTTGAAGACCCGGCTGAGCAGGTCATCAAACAGCGTGACTGCGGCTTGGGCTTGAAGGTAAAGAAGGTCCTCTGAGA
>Ga0272446_1007842_pt1 | contig 10455 bp, 13 predicted proteins | sample YNPCB0061_FD_194587 | JGI IMG/M metagenome (GOLD analysis project Ga0272446, IMG submission 194587) | Hot spring microbial mat communities from Yellowstone National Park, WY, United States - YNP-CB-006-1 | ecosystem: Environmental > Aquatic > Thermal springs > Hot (42-90C) > Sediment | place... | reverse complement strand
GCCCTTGGCCTCGAGGTCGTTGACGACATAGGTGTTGTGCACGATCTCGTGGCGCACGTAGATCGGGCGGCCGAAGCGCTGCAGCGCCCGCTCGACGATCTCGATGGCGCGGTCGACGCCGGCGCAGAAGCCCCGCGGCTCGGCCAGCAGCACCTCGTCGACCAGATGCGGCGAGCTCATTCCAGCACCCCCAGCACCTGCACCTCGAAGCGCACGGCCTGCCCCGCCAGCGGGTGGTTGAAGTCGAACAGCAGCCAGTCCTCGCCCTTGTCGCGCACCACGCCGGCATAGCTGCCGGCGCCGTCGGGGGTGGGAAACTGCACCACGTCGCCGCGTTCGTAGCTGGCGTCGGGGTCGCCCAGTTCGTGCAGCAGCGACAGCTTCACGCGTTGCAGCAGGTCGGGATTGCGCTCGCCGAAGGCCTCGCCGGCCGGCACGTCGAAGGCGGCGCTGGCGCCCTCGTCCAGTCCGATGAGGTGGCGCTCGAGCGCCGGCGCCAGCTGGCCGGTGCCCAGCGACAAGGTCGCCGGCTTGCCGCCGAAGGTATTGACCACATCGGCACCGTCGGGGCCGGCCAGGCGGTAATGCAAGGTGAGAAACGAGCCCGGCTGGATGCGGTTCACGGTGGCATGCGCGGGTTGGCGCGCCTCGAATAGACTGCGCTGGATTTTACGCGGCGCGCCCTGCTGGCCCGTCGCAAGCCCCGTCGCCCGCCATGTCGTCGAGCCGCCGATGCCCCTGAAGGACCTGCCCGCCGACCAGCGCCCGCGCGAAAAGCTGCTCACGCGCGGCGCCGCTGCGCTGGCCGACGGCGAATTGCTGGCGCTGCTGCTGCGCACCGGGCTCGCGGGCCAGGGCGTCATCGCGCTGGCGCAGCAGTTGCTGGACCGGTTCGGCGGCCTGGGCGGCCTGCTGGGCGCCACCGCCGAGGACCTCAAGCGCGTCAAGGGCCTGGGGCCCGCCAAGCGCGCCGAGATCCTGGCGGTGATGGAAATCGCGCGGCGCGCGATCGCGCAGCCGCTGCGCGAGGCGCCGGTGTTCGATGCGCCGCAGCGCGTGAAGGACTACCTGGCGCTGCAGCTCGGCGGTCTGGGCCATGAGGTGTTCGCGGTGCTCTTCCTCGACCATCAGCACCGGCTGCTGGAACTGGAGGAGATGTTCCGCGGCACGCTGACGCAGACCAGCGTCTACCCGCGCGAGGTGGTGCGGCGCGCGATGGCGCTCAACGCCGCGGCGGTGATCCTGGCGCACAACCACCCTTCGGGGCTGGCCGAGCCATCGCGCGCCGACGAATACCTGACGCAGTCGCTGAAGAGCGCGCTCGGCCTGGTCGACGTGCGCGTGCTCGACCACCTGGTGGTCGGCCGCGGCCAGGTGGTGTCGATGGCCGAGCGTGGGCTGTTGTGAGGTCACCGTCACCCCGCAGCCGTCGCAGCGGATCCCGCGGCGTCAGCCTTCAGGACCTGGGCCGGCTGCGCGACGCGCTGGCCGAGCAGCAGCGTGCGCGCGCCGAACGCGAGGCGCGCGCGCGCGCCGAGCACGCGGCGGCCGAGGCGGCGCGGCGGCTGTTCGTGCATGCCGTCGGCGACGTCACCCCGCTGCCGCCCACCGGCCGCGCCGACCTGGGCCTGCCGCGCCCCGAGCCCTGGCCGCGCCAGCGCGAGGCCGACGAGCGCGCCGCCCTGCAGCAGGCCTGGTCCGACGAGGTCGACGCCGAATCGCTGCTGCTCACCGACGACGGCCTGAGCTTCCGCCGCCCCGGCGTCGGCCCCGACGTGGTGACGCGGTTGCGCCGCGGCCACTGGTCGATCCAGGGCGAGATCGACCTGCACGGCCTGCGGCGCGAGGAAGCGCGCGAGGCGCTGCTGGGCTTTCTGGGCGAGGCCTCGCGCCGCGGCCAGCGCTGCGTGCGCGTGGTGCATGGCAAGGGCCATGGCTCGCCCGGCAAGCACCCGGTGCTCAAGGCCAAGGTGCAGCGCTGGCTGGCGCAATGCGCCGAGGTCATCGCCTTTGCGCAGGCCAGCGGGCCGCAGGGTGGCGCCGGGGCGCTGATCGCACTGCTGGACCGCGGCGCGCGGGGGCCCTAACCGCCGCGATTGCGCATCCAGTCCGCGGTGCCGAAGAAGGACTCTGCCAGCCGCTCGGCCAGCGCCGGGTCGACCGACTGCTCCTGCATCGCCTGCACCATGCAGGCCATCCACTGGTCACGTTCGGCGATGCCGATCGCATAGGGCAGGTGGCGCGCCCGCAGGCGCGGGTGACCGAAGCGCTCGATGTAGTGGTTGGGCCCGCCCAGCCAGCCGCACAGGAACCAGAACAGCTTGTCGCGCGAGCCGTCCAGCGGCGTCGGGTGCAGGGCGCGGATGCCGGCGTAGGCCGGCTCCAGGTCCATCAGGTCGTAGAAGCGGTCGACCAGTGCACGCACGCCGGCCTCGCCGCCCAGGCGCTCGAAGGGCGTGGCGTCGGCCGGGGTGTCGCTCACGCCGCTTCCAGGTCCAACAGGCGCGACGCCGCCGCCACCACCGCCTGCGAAGCCAGCGCGCCGGGCAGGGATTCCAGCAGCAGCTGGCGCCGCTGCACGGCTTCGCGCACGGCGGTGTCGGCCGGCACCTCGCCCACCAGCGTCAGGCGCACGGCACCATCCAGCGACGGGCCGACATAGCGGTCCAGCACCTGCTGAAGCTGCGCGCGCACGGTTCGGCCCTCGCCCGGGCGGCGCACCTGGTTGACCAGCAGCTGGATCTCGCGCCGACCCTGGGTCGTGGCCAGCACCTTGATGGTGGCGTAGGCATCGGTCAGCGAGGTCGGCTCGGGCGTGGCCACGACCAGCACGTCGTCGGCCAGCGATACCGTATAGAGCACGACGTCGGAGATGCCCGCACCGGTGTCCAGCAGCACGCGATCGAATCGCGGCGCGACCTCGTCGATGACCTTCTGCAGCTGTTCGCGCACTTCGGGGGTCATGCGCGAATATTCGACCATGCCCGATCCGGCCAGCAGCACCGAGAAGCCGCCCGGTGCCGGCAGGATGGCCTCATCCAGCGGCTGGCGGCCGGTGAAGACGTCGTGCAGCGTGATCTTGGGGAACAGGTTCAGCACCACGTCCAGATTGGCCAGGCCGAGGTCGGCGTCCAGCACCAGCACCTTCTGCCCCAGCCGGGCGAGCGCGGCCGCCAGGTTGGCGGCGACGAAAGTCTTGCCGACACCGCCCTTGCCGCTGGTGACGGCGGTGATGCGCGAACGTCGGGGGGCTGGCGCCGTCATTCCAGGTCCTCGAAGCCAAAGGTGGTGTCGAACAGCGCCTGCCGCTCCTCGCTGCTGACGAAGCAGACCGCCCCGGCCTCCAGCTGCACGAGATTGCGACCCTGCGCCTTGGCGCGGTAGAGCTGCTGGTCGGCACGCTCGACCCACAGCGCCGGCGTCGACCGCACCCACTGTGGCGCAAAGGCGCCACCGATGCTGATCGTCACCTCGATCGGCTGTCCGGCGGGCCCGGCCAGCACCGGTGCGCGTTCGACGCGGCGGCGCACGCGCTCGGCCACGGTGGCACCGAAGGGCTCGGGGCAGTTGGGCAGGATGATGGCGAATTCCTCGCCACCGATGCGCGCCACCAGGTCCATCGGCCGCACGCTGTCCAGCAGCGCGGTGGCCACCGCGCGCAGCACCTGGTCGCCGGCGGCATGCCCGAAGGTGTCGTTGACGCGCTTGAAGTGGTCGACGTCCAGCACCAGCAGCAGCGCCGGTTCGCCGCTGCGCGCCACGCGGTCGACTTCGCGCGCCAGCGCCAGTTCGAAGCTGCGGCGATTGGCCAGCCCGGTGAGCGCGTCGCGGCTGGACAGGTCGACCAGCGCGTCGATCAATTCCTGCAGCCAGCCCGGGCTGCCGGGCTCGCCAGCGGGCACCGGCCGACCCGACTGGGCCAGCAACTGCAGCGCCTGTTCGAGCTGCAGCGGGGCGGCGGCGGAGGCTTGGATCGCTTCGGGGCTTGGCACGAAGGAAGTGGTGGGCCGGTCGTCTTGACACGGATGGAAGCAGTCTAGCAGCCGGTCCGCGTGGCGCCGGCCCGGAATTGCACCCACCGACCAGCTCATTTCCGCCCCTTGCGGCCGCGCGCGCTGGGCACACTGGCCCCAACTCACCACAGGTCTTCTCACGACCCGCCGCGGCACGGCCACCATGAATCCTTCCGCCCTCGCCCCCCTGGATCTCGCCGAACCGGAATTCACGCTGAGCCCGGCGGATTTCGAGCGCATCCGCACGCTGATCCACCAGCGCGCCGGCATCAGCCTGCACGCCGGCAAGCAGGCCATGGTCTACAGCCGCCTCGCGCGGCGCCTGCGCGAGACGCGGCACCGCGGCTTCTCGGACTACCTGCAGTGGCTGGAAAAGGGTGGTGCGCCCGAGAGCGAATGGCAGGAGTTCGTCAACTGCCTGACGACCAACCTGACCTCCTTCTTCCGCGAGGAACACCACTTCCACGCCTTGGTCGAGGACCTGCGCGCGCGTGCCTCGCGGCCGATCCGCATCTGGTGCAACGCCGCCAGCACCGGCGAGGAGCCCTACTCGCTGGCCATGGTGGTCGTGGAGACGCTGGGCCTGTCGGCGCAGGTCAAGCTGGTGTGCAGCGACATCGACACCAACGTGCTCGACACCGCGCGCCGCGGCGTCTACGCCGCCGACGCGCGTGGCCTGTCGCCCGAGCGGATGCGCCGCCACTTCCTGCGCGGCACGGGCAGCAACGCCGGCTTCATCCGCGTCAAGCCCGAACTCACGCGGATGATCGACTTCCGCGTCTTCAACCTGATGAGCCGCGACTGGTCGTCGCTGGGCGAGCCGTTCGACATCGTGTTCTGCCGCAACGTGATGATCTATTTCGACGGCCCCACCCAGCGCAAGGTGCTGGAAGGCATCCACCGCTGCATGCGCCCCGGCGGCCTGCTGTACGTCGGCCATTCCGAGAATTTCACCAACTCGTCGGACCTCTTCCGCCTGCGCGGCAAGACGATCTACGAACGCGTGTGAGCCCGCGGCATCCCCTGTCCATGAGCACTGCACCCGCCCACTCGCCTGCCCGTCCGGCCCTCGGCTCGTCGCCGCGGCTCGAACGCCTGAAAAGCATGCCGCGCCGCCCCGGCCAGGCCTCGTTCTTCTTTTTCGACGCCCACTTCCGCAGCGAGGCGGTGAAGGTGCTGCCCGGCGAGTTCTTCGTCTTCGACGAGGACATCGCCATCATGACCACGCTGGGCTCGTGCATCGCCGCCTGCCTGTGGGACCGCGAGAAGCGCGTCGGCGGCATGAACCACTTCATGCTGCCCGAGGGCGGCGGTGCCGCCGACGGCGGCCGCTACGGCTCGTATGCGATGGAACTGCTGATCAACGAGATGATCAAGCGCGGCGCCACACGCTCGACGATGGAGGCCAAGGTCTTCGGCGGCGGCGCGGTGATCAGCGGCATGAACACCATCAACGTCGGCGAGCGCAACACCGCCTTCGTGCTCGACTACCTGCGCACCGAGCGCATCACCGTGGTGTCCAAGGACGTGTTGGACATCTACCCGCGCAAGGTCTGCTTTCTGCCGGCCAGCGGCAAGGCGATGGTCAAGCGACTGGCCTCGACCAATACCGAGATGCTGCTGGCGCAGGAGAAGGCAGCCTCGCGCAGCGCCGCGCCCGTGGCCACCGGCGGCGGCTCGGTCGACCTCTTCTGAACCCGGCCTGACGACACACGGGGGTTGCTGCACGTGAAGATCAAAGTGGTGGTGGTCGACGATTCGGCCCTGGTGCGCGGCCTGCTGGCCGAGATCATCAACCGGCAGCCCGACATGACCTGTGTCGGCGCGGCCAGCGACCCGCTGGTGGCGCGGGAGATGATCCGCAACCTCAACCCCGATGTCATCACACTGGACATCGAGATGCCGCGCATGGACGGCATCGACTTCCTCAGCCGGCTGATGCGGCTGCGGCCGATGCCGGTGGTGATGGTCTCGACGCTGACCGAGCGCGGCGCCGAGGTCACGCTGCGGGCGCTGGAACTGGGCGCGGTGGACTTCGTCGCCAAGCCCAAGATCGGCATCGCCGACGGCCTGCGCCAGCTGGGCGAGGACATCACCGACAAGATCCGCACGGCGGCCAAGGCGACCGTGCGCCGGCTGGCGGCGCCGCCGCCCGCCGCCGTGGCCGGATCGGCCGCCCATGCCCAGGCCACGCACCCGGCGCCGAGCCCGGTCGGCCGGCTGTCGACCGAGAAGATCGTCTTCATCGGTGCCTCCACCGGCGGCACCGAGGCCACGCGCGAGGTGCTGGTGCGCCTGCCCGCCGACGCACCGGCGGTGATGATCACCCAGCACATGCCGCCCGGGTTCACCAAGAGCTACGCAGCGCGGCTGGACTCGCTGTGCCGCATCCGCGTGGCCGAGGCGCGCGACGGCGAGCGCGTGCTGCCCGGCCATGCCTACATCGCACCCGGCGGGCTGCACCTGTCGGTGGAACGATCGGGCGCCAACTACATCGCCCGCGTGCGCGACGGCGAACCGGTCAACCGCCACAAGCCCTCGGTCGAGGTGCTGTTCCAGTCGGCGGCACGGATGGTGGGACCCAATGCCATCGGCGTCATGCTCACCGGCATGGGCGCCGACGGCGCGCGCGCGATGAAGGAGCTGCGCGACGCCGGCAGCTACAACTACGTGCAGGACGAGGCGAGCTGCGTGGTCTTCGGCATGCCGCGCGAGGCCATCGCCCATGGCGCCGCGCACGAGGTGCTGCCGGTGACGCAGATCGGCCCGCGGCTGATCGAGCGGCTGCGCAGCACCGCTGGCATGGCCACCACGCGCGTGTAGGCCGCTGCGCCGCGTGCGGGACGGCCGTCAGCGCGGCAGGAAAAGCTGCTGCACGTCGCTGAGGAAGTCGAAGCCGCGTGGCGTCGGCCGCACGTGGCCGCCGTCGCGCTGCAGCCAGCCGCGGGCCACGGCCTGCGCGATGGCCTCGTCAACCACGTGCAGGCCCAGGCCGGTGCGCTCGGCCAGCAGCCGCAGGTCGAAGCCGTCGGCCAGGCGCAGCGCATTGAGCATGAATTCGAACGGCAGATCGTCGGACGACACCGCATGCTCGTTGGACACCGCCCGCCCCTGCAGCGCGTGGCGCATGTAGGCCGCCGGCTCGCGCCAGCGCACCTGGCGCACGATGCGGTCGGGGAACGACAGCTTGCCGTGCGCGCCGGCGCCGATGCCGAGGTAGTCGCCGAAGGTCCAGTAATTGACGTTGTGCGCGCAGCGGTGCCCGGGCCGCGCAAAGGCCGACACCTCGTAGCGCGACAGACCGGCCGCGGCCGTGCGGTCGGCGATCAGGTCGAGCATGTCGCTGGCCAGATCGTCGTCGGGCAGCCGCGACGGCGGCCGGGTCGCGAACGCGGTGTTGGGCTCGATCGTCAGGTGGTAGATCGACAGGTGCGGCGGGCGGAAGGCCAGCGCCTGCGCCAGGTCGGCCTGCAGCGCGGCCAGGTCCTGCCCCGGCAGCGCATACATCAGGTCGATGTTGAAGGTGTCGAAGGCGGACGCCGCCTCCTCGACGGCGGCGCGCGCCTGCGCGGCATCGTGGACGCGGCCGATGGCCTGCAGCCGCGCATCGTCGAAGCTCTGCACGCCGATCGACAGCCGCGTGACGCCGGCAGCGCGGAAGGCCTTGAAACGCTCGCGCTCAAAGGTGCCGGGGTTGGCTTCGAGCGTGACCTCGCAACCGGGCTCGAGCGGCAGCCGCGCACGGATGTCGGCCAGCAGGCGGTCGATGCCGCTGGGCGAAAACAGGCTGGGCGTGCCGCCGCCGATGAAGACGCTGATCACGCGCCGGCCCCAGACCTGCGGCAGCGCCGCCTCCAGGTCGGCGCGCAAGGCGTCGAGGTAGTCGCTCTCGGGCAGCGCGCCGGCTTTCAGCTCGTGCGAGTTGAAGTCGCAGTACGGGCACTTGCGCAGGCACCAGGGCAGGTGCACATACAGCGACAGCGGCGGCAGCGCACTCAGGGCCACGCTGCCGCGGCGGTGCAGCCGGATGGGTTCAGCCAAGGTGCCAGGCCTCGCGCAGGCGCTCGCGCATCTGGGCCGCGGCCAGCGCGCGGTGGCTGAGGCGGTTCTTCGTGGCGGCGTCGAGTTCGGCCACGCTCAGCCCCAGCGCGGGAATGAACATCAGCGGGTCGTAGCCGAAGCCGCCGGCGCCCCGCGGCGCGTGCAGGATCTCGCCGCCCCAGCGGCCGCAGGCCACCAGCGGCTCGGGGTCGGCGGCATGGCGCAGCGCGACCAGCGTGCAGACGAAGGCGGCGCGGCGGTCGGCGTGCGGCGCCAGGCGCTGCAGCAGCAGCGCATTGTTGGCAGCGTCCTGCGCCAGCCGGCGCGCTTCACGGTCACCTTCTGCGGTGGGCACGCTCGCGTAATGCGCCGAGGCCACCCCGGGCTCGCCTCCCAGCGCATCGACGCACAGCCCCGAGTCGTCGGCCAGCGCCGGCAGCCCGCTGCGCGCGGCGGCATGGCGCGCCTTGGCCAGGCCGTTCTCCAGGAAGGTGTGGTGGGGTTCCTCGGCCTCGGGAATGCCCAGCGAGCCCTGCGTCACCAGCTCGACCGGCAGCCCGGCGAACAGCGCCTGCAGTTCGGCCAGCTTTTTCGCGTTGTTGGACGCCAGGACGATGCGCATCGCTCGTTCAGCCCTCGGCCAGCGCGCGGCGCTGCGCCGCCACCAGCTCGTCGATGCCCTTGGCGGCCAGCGCGAGCAGCGCATCCATCTCGGCGCGCGTGAAGGGCGCGCCCTCGGCCGTGCCCTGCACCTCGACGAAGCCGCCGGCGGCCGTCATCACCACATTCATGTCGGTGTCGCAGGCCGAGTCCTCGACATATTCCAGGTCCAGCAGCGGCGTGCCCTCGACCACGCCCACCGACACCGCGGCGACGAAATCGCGGATCGGCGAGCGCTCGATGCGCCCCTGCTCGAGCAGCCAGCTCACGGCGTCGTGCGCGGCGACGAAGGCGCCGGTGATGGCGGCCGTGCGCGTGCCGCCGTCGGCCTGCAGCACGTCGCAGTCGATCAGGATGCTGCGCTCGCCCAGCGCCGACAGGTCGAAGACGCTGCGCAGGCTGCGGCCGATCAGGCGCTGGATCTCCTGGGTGCGGCCGCTCTGCTTGCCGCGCGCGGCCTCGCGGTCGCTGCGGGTATGGGTGCTGCGCGGCAGCATGCCGTATTCGGCCGTCACCCAGCCCTCGCCGCTGCCACGCTTGTGCGGCGGCACCTTCTCGTCCACCGAGGCGGTGCACAGCACCTGGGTGTGGCCGAAGGCAACCAGCACCGAGCCTTCGGCATGGCGGGTGTAGCGGCGCTGCAGGGTGACGGGACGCAGGGCATCGGCGGCGCGCCCGCCGGTTCGCTGGTAGCTCATGGAGACGGTCCTTGAAAAGCGGGGGTTCGGAGGCGCCGCCCGCAAGGGCCGGCGCCGCAGCGGACGGTCAGCGGCGCTTGGCCGATGAGCGCTGGATGGCCTCGTTGATCTCGCGGATCGAGCGTTCGATCTCGGCCTCGTCGAGCTCGTCGGTGTCCTTGTCGCCGAGCATGCTGGCCTGGATGGTCGACGCGAAGACATCGTCGCCGAGCGACTGCGTCGAGATGCCGGGCGTGGCGCTGACATCCTCGGCTGATTCCCATTCGACCGCCAGCGCGGTGACGTTGTCGCTCTTGGGGCCGGCCTGGCGCAGCGCCTGCTCGACGAGTTCGGGCACGGCGTCGGAGATCGGCGCGCCGGCCAGCACCGCGGTGATGACGCTGTCGGGCAGTGCGCTCCACAGGCCGTCGGAGCACAGCAGCACGCGGTCGCCCGGATGCAGCAGCAGCGGCCCGGCGGTGTCGACCATCGGCTTGCCGGGGCTGCCCAGGCAGGTGAAGAGCACGTTGCGGTTCATGCGCTCCTGGATCGGCATGACCTGCGACATGGTCTCCTGCAGTTCGGTGTAGGAATGGTCGCGCGTGCGGGCGACCAGCTTGTCGCCGCGCACCAGGTACAGGCGCGAATCGCCGCAATGCGCCCAGTAGGCGGCGCCGCCCTGCAGCAGGCAGGCGACCACCGTGGTGCGCGGCGTGTCGACCAGCGAACGCGAGGTGGCGTAGTGCAGCAGCTGGTGATGGCCGGCCATCACCGCGTCGTGCAGGAAGCGCGTCGGGTCGACCAGGGCGGGCCTGGCCTCGCGCTGGAAGACCGCGGCCAGCGTCTGCAGCGCCACCTGGGCCGCCATGTCGCCCTCGGGGTGGCCACCCATGCCGTCGGCCAGCGCGAAGAGACCGGCATCCCGCGTGTAGCAGTAGCCCATGCGGTCCTCGTTCTTCTCGCGCCCGCCGCGCCGGCTGACCTGGTAGACGGAAAACCTCATGCGCGGCTCCCGTGGGTCAGGTCTTGGCCCCGGTCTTGATGGTCTCGAGCTGCAGCTTCAG
>Ga0272446_1007841_pt1 | contig 10457 bp, 10 predicted proteins | sample YNPCB0061_FD_194587 | JGI IMG/M metagenome (GOLD analysis project Ga0272446, IMG submission 194587) | Hot spring microbial mat communities from Yellowstone National Park, WY, United States - YNP-CB-006-1 | ecosystem: Environmental > Aquatic > Thermal springs > Hot (42-90C) > Sediment | place... | reverse complement strand
GCCGCCAGGTGAATAGCAAATGGCTGTATGGTGACCATCTGCCCGGGGTACAGGTCAACAATGTCCTCTTCGATAATCATACGCACCATTCCCTCGAGCACCAGTATTGTCTCGGCGAAAGCGTGCGCGTGGTACGGCACCATGGTGCCCTGCTCATTCTGCATCTCATAGATCTTGTAGTCTTTGATGAGGAGCGACTTGAGGAACTTCATGAGCTCCACCTCGCTGCCGAAGATGCGTCGGGAATCCTGTATGTCATAGTAGGGCTGACTCATAACGCTTGAGCTCCTATTGCTTATTCTACTACTATGGGACGATTCTTTTCTTCAATTAACTTCAGTTTGGCGCGAATTTCTTCGCGACGCTCTTCGATGCTCTGAGCCCGCAGTTTCTTCTGCAGTTGCATCACGGCTTCGAGAATCGCCTCGGGTCGTGGCGGGCAGCCGGGTACATAGACATCTACGGGTAAGATGCGATCTATACCCTGCAATACTGCGTAGGTATGGAACATACCGCCGGAAGACGCGCAGGCGCCCACCGACACAACGTAGCGGGGTTCGGCGAGCTGCTCGTAGATGTTGCGCAGCACGGGAGCCATTTTGTAAGTAATCGTGCCGAGCACGAGAATCATGTCTGCCTGGCGCGGCGAGAAGGACGGCCGTTCAGCGCCGAAGCGGGCGATATCGAAGTCAGACGCGCTCGTGGCCATATATTCAATGCCGCAGCATGCGGTAGCGAAAGGGAAAGGCCACAGCGAGTATGACTGGCCCCAGGTGATAAAGTCGTCTATTGCGCCGACGATGAAGCTTTGGTCGAACTGGCCTTTCTGCGGCCCGGTTGAACCTGCTGGCTGCCCCGCCGTCTCGGGGTTTGTGAAACGATTACGGATTTTCTCAGCGATCAATTGGGATCCTCCCAGTTCAGGGCACCTTTCTTTATGACATAATAATATCCGACAAACAGGATGGCCAAAAACACGACGAGTTCCAAAAGCATGATTAGGCCCAGGCCCGCTTCCTTAAATGACCGGAAAGATACTGCCCACGGCATCAGAAAGATGGCCTCGACATCGAAAACAATAAAGACCATAGCTACGAGGTAGAATTTTACGTTAAAAAGCCCGCGCGCGTCATCGGCGTAGGGGATACCGCATTCGAAGGTGTCCGGGTGTGCTTCGGCTTTGTTGTGCATACGCGGTTTGATTTTGTGCGCAAGCAGTAAAATCACTGTAGCGAAGCCCGCGCCGAACAGGAGTTGCAACATTGCTGGCCATATTGAGGCAGGTACCGAGTGATGACCCATGCAACAGCAAACCCAAAGCCGGTGAAGCCGTGAAGTAAAAAACGCTCAAGCCCTGGGAAAGGGAAAACGCTGCTGCCCCACGCCTTTTGCCTTCGGCAGTGCGCGCACCTGCACCCGCAAAACCTACTGGTGCCGCCTCATGGCAAATCTTTACTTGCGCTCAAAGACATACGCCGCACCGGCATTGGAGGCGGTGTTATCGTTCATGTACGTGCCTGATGGCGCCGCACAATTTCCCGAAAACGGCGCATTGCACACCGCAGTCGAGTTGCTGTCTTCAAAATACGCCCCGACGACAATGTTGTCGCCGCTGATGGCGACAGATATGCCAAATTGGTCATTTGCCTCCGTATTGGGCACCTTGAGGTAGGCAGTCTGCTGCCATTGCGGGGTTGTGGCTGCTGTGGCGCGTACCTGCGGGCTTACCGCACTGGTATTTACGGCTGTATCTTTAGCGCGAATGGTGAAAAAATACGTGGTGCCATTCGTTAACGCCGCAGTGGTGTAGTTCGTCTGCCCGGTGACAGTATAGGTAACGCTGAAGCTCCCACCGCTGCAGCCACCACTTGTCGTGGTTTGGCAGATTTCGTAAACCATGCTGGAATGCGGCGTTGTGTCGTCTTTGCTTGCAGCCCAGTTCAGGTGAATTGCTCCCCCACCGGCATTTGCTGCTGCTAAATCAGCAGGGGTGGTAGGCGTTTTTGTGTCATTTGTTGCTCCATAGCCGGGGCAGGTTGGGTCTTTCTTCGCGGCATCATCGACGCACCAAAACTTGCCCCAGCTTTTGCAACCGGTGGTCAGCAAAATGGCTGCGAGTATTAAGGCGCTTCGCCATGCAGCAGAGTGACCTGCTATGGAATTCCATAGCCAGCTGTGGAATTTCATGGCAACTCGCCGATTTTGGCCGTTTCCAGCTATGGAATTCCATAGCCGCCGTGGAATTCCATAGCTATGCAATCTCCCCATACCGCAGCGCGGCGCAGCATCTCTGCCTGTTATGCAGCTCCGTTCTTGGTTCATATACCCTACTTACCAGTGGCAGGCGTTAGTAACTGGCAAAACCTGGGTAGGTACTAAAAAGCATACTAAAGCCCCCCCAAAGCGGCCTGTCAAGAACATGCGAGTTTTCTGTGCCCCTTTCCCAGATGTTGCTTGTTCATCATTGATTAGCTGAACCTGGCAGATATGAGGCGTATAAAAGCCAAAAAATTCTGCGCAAACGCAGTGCTGACTATGCCGCGGACCACGGTATTAGCCAGCGGCAGTGGAGAATTCATCGGCGCAGGGGATCAGAAATACCCCAGACGACATCCACCACGACGACTGAGAACGATTGCAGGATGATTCACCAAACGATACCATTGAGCGCGCAAATCGTCAACCTGCCGCCATCTTACCTTGACGAGCGCTTCGCAGCCATGCCGATAAACGTAGCCTCAGGGGTCATGGTCTTATTCACCATGCGTGAAGCGCTCCAGCCCTTGCTGCCGCGCTGCTCAATTAAACGCAAACAGCCTGCACAATCTTTACTTTACATGGCCATAGACCAGAACAGAATTGCGAATGCCTCCGCTTTACCCGAATTATTTCTTCATTGGTTCTCTGCTCATTGTCCTTTTTCTTGGCTTCGTAGTGCTGCTGCTGCTGCGGATTTCGGAGCGATCATCTGCCAGTACGCAGCTGGCCATCGCGCTCATTTTTACGAGTATCTTCAACCTGAGTTATGTGATCACGCACGGTATTTATACGCTGCCGAATTTTTACACGCGCTGGCTTAACTTTTATACCGCTATGGCCGCAGGATTGCACGTTGCAGCCTTCTTCCACTGCTTTCCCAAGGTAAGGTCTGCGGCGGTTGTACGCCGCGTATTATTCATTGGCCATCTGACGATTCTGCTCGCGACCGGATACCTCGCCTATATGATGGCGACATCACCGCTGTACTATCTCTTTAACAGCCACTTCTGGGATTCCGATTCCTTGCCGGCGCAAAAGCTGGTGAGTATTGTCATACTTGTTCACTTTCTGCATTTTGTGGCTACTGGTGTCTGGCGCGGCTTTGTCGAAAAGGCCGAAGAGCGCATCGGAGTCTGGCTGATTGTTGCCGCCTTTCTCATAGCGACTATACCTCCCGCTATTCTACAGGTGCTTAGTCGGGATAATCTTGTCCCGAGATCGACGTTTATGACGACAACGTCAATCCTGAACCTTGTAGGGTTTTTCATCGCCATCGTGGTATATATCAACGTTACTCGTGACCGCACCTCAGTGCTTGGTCGCATTACCGGCATTACACTGCTTACCGTGCTTTTAATCTTCCAGGCGGTCGCCTATTTCTGGATGAACGACGCCGAAGCGAATTACGACGCTGTACATTATGGCCAGGCACGTGAGGGCTATGCACAGGGGCAATTGCCGCAGCGGGCTGCCTTGCAGATTGTTTATGAGCATGGCAATCATACGCTGCTTTCCGAGCCTGATACGACATACGAAACAAAGCAAAACCTGCTGCAGCAGTCACAGGCAACATACCTTATGGCGCAGCTCGGCGCTTTGCCGGGTGGTGACCAACTGAAAAATGCTGCAGTGCACATCGTCGAGCAGGCTGCGCGCTATTCGGCCATACAGGCTCGCTACCTGCGCCAGCTGGTGATTTCAGGGCAATACCAAAGTGGAGCTGAGATTGTGCAGGCCATCGCAGCACTCCGCAACCGGCAGCTTTACCAAACGGCAAAGCTGAGCCAGATGTCGCTCACCGAATTTACTGCAAAGAGAGCCGACGTATTGCGTGCGCTGGATAGCAGGTTTCCCGGTTTTGCTGCGGCTGCTGAGGCATCGCTTGCTTTGCCGCCGGAAGAACTCAGAAATCTTTTTACGCAGGCACTAACTCCCTGGCGGCAAGAGGGGGAGCGTCTGTACCGGGGAGACATTTTCTACCAAAACAGGAAAATCCCGATGCACTATGTGGCTTACCCGTTTATAGATGCGGCAAGACAGCGCGTTATCGAGGTGGCGTATCCGTATCTCGAATACCGCGAAGCAATTGCGCGGCATGCCTGGCCACTTGTGAGTATTATTATTTGTGCCTACGTTTTCATTCTCATTGGCTTCTCACTGTTCTTTCGCGGCGCGTTGATGAAACCGATAAGTGCTTTGGTTGGTGGTCTTAAGGAAATACACAATAACAATTTCGATGCCCGCGTGCATACGCGAGTCGAAGATGAGTTTGGCTTTATGGCCAAAAGTTTCAACAAAATGGCGCGCTCCATCAAAGCCGGACGTCTGCGGTTACAGAAGTATGCTGAACAGCTTGAAGAAAAAGTCAAAGAGCGCACGCAGGAGTTGCAGCGTACGCTCAAGGATGTGCAGGCGCTCAAAGCACAGCAGGACGGAGATTATTTTCTTACGACGCTCCTGTTGAAGCCTTTGGGAGTCAACGAAGTCGATAGTAGCCTGATTGGCATTGAATCTTGCGTCCGGCAGAAGAAAAAATTTGCCTTCAGGCACTGGAGCAAAGAAATCGGAGGCGATATTAATATTTCGCACATTATTGAGCTTGAAGGAAAACGATACGTCACCTTTATCAACGCCGATGCCATGGGTAAGTCGATGCAGGGCGCGGGGGGAGCTCTGGTTTTGGGTTCGGTTTTTCATACCATCATTGAACGCACTCAGGCTACAGAAGCGATGCGGCAACTCGCGCCCGAGCGGTGGCTCAAAAACGCCTTTATTGAGCTGCACCGTGTTTTTGAGAGCTTTGACGGTTCGATGCTGGTTTCCGGTTTTTTTGGGTTGATCGATGAAAAGACGGGACTGATGTACCATATCCTGGCCGAACATCCCAGGGCAGTACTCTATCGCGATGGCAAGGCAAGCTTCATAGAAACCGATCGTATGTTGCGCAAACTGGGAACAACGGGTGTTGAAGGCACCCTGAATATTGCTACAACCCAGCTCGAACCCGGTGATGTTTTATTTGTGGGATCTGACGGGCGCGATGATATTATCCTCGGCCATGACGAGCATGGTGACCGCATTATCAACGAAGACGAAACTCTGTTCCTGCGCGTGGTCGAAGAAGGCCAGGGCGATTTGACAGCGATCGTCGGACTGCTCGAAGAACGGGGAGAGATCATGGACGACTTATCTCTGATGCGTATCGAGCGCTACCGCGAGGCGCACAGTGGTCGCCGCGCATTTGATTACGGCGGGGTTTTGGAAGGAGTTAAACGCGATCTCAGACAAGGCGCCACGGGCAAAGCGATCCAGCGGATTGAAGCCTATCTGCAGCACGACGCGATTTTCCCAGAGGCGTTTAAGAATCTTGCGCAAATCTATTACCAGGTTAGAAATTTCGAAAAGGCTGCATCGTATGCTCAGGATTATCTTTGGCTCAAACCCTCGGATACAGAGTTTGTCTATTTTGCTGCCTTGTGTTTTCGGCGCACACACGACTACCGCAGGGCAATCGATCTTTCTGAGCGGCTCAGGCTGCGCGAATTACCCATGGCAAAAAACCTGGCACTGCTCGTTGATCTCCACATCCGCACCGGAAATTTTTCGCGTGCCGAGGCGATACTACACGAGCTGATGGAGCTCGAACCCGGGTTTTCGAGTATCCACATACTGCAGCGCAAGCTCGCAGAACTCACCCGTAGCTCCTGACGATTTCGTAGGTCAGAAGCGTCCAGCCATCAACCAGTACAAAGAGGATGATCTTGAAAGGCAGAGAGATCATGACCGGCGGCAGCATCATCATGCCCATCGACATGAGTACGCTTGCGACCACCATGTCGATGATGAGGAAGGGTATGAAGAGGTAAATGCCGATGATGAAGGCCTTTTTGATCTCTGTGAGCATAAATGCGGGAATCAAGACTTGCATCGGCACATCGTCGATCTTTTTCGGGCGCTCGCTCTTGCTCAGCCTCACGAACAGCGCGATTTCCTTGATGCCCTCTTGGCCAATCTGCCGGATCATAAACTTGCGCAGCGGGGCTGCCGCTTCTTTGAAAAAACCCGTGTTGCTGATTTTGCCGTCGAGGTAGGGCGTGATCGCTTTCTTGTTCATTTCATCGAACGTGGGTGCCATGATAAAAAACGTAATGAACAGAGCGAGAGAGACCATCACCTGGTTGGGCGGCATGTTCTGCAGGCTGAGCGCGCGTTTCATGAAATCAAAGACAATGATGATCTTGGTGAACGACGTCAGCATCAGTATGATCGCGGGCGCGAGCGAAAGGATGGTCAGCAGCAGCAGAATCTGCAGCGACAGGGCCACCTGTTGGGGCGATTTAGCCTGCGTGATGTTGAAATCCACCCGAGGGATCGGCACCTGCTGCGCTGCCAGAGAGTAAGCTCCCCCTAAAATCAGCATGAATACAATGATTCGCACTGCCAGCTTCATGCCTTGTCCCGCCAGTCGAACTTTTCTGACCTGAGTTTGCGCAGGCGTTCGAGCGAACTTTTCCGCTGTGATTCGAGATCTTCGGGGCTCAACGCCGCCGAAGCAGAAAACTGCGATCTGGTTTTTTTACCAAAGCGTTCTTTGAGATTGGCCTTGATCGCGCGCGAGAGTTCAGTCAAAAAGTCTGCTCGTGGTTGCTTATTGTCTTCTGCGCAGTCGAGCTTGATGCGGTCGATGGTATATTTGTCAGTGATTTCGGAAATTAACTGGATCGAATTTTCGCTGACTCCCAAAATCATAAGCCTGCCGGCAATCTCAATGATCTGCAGGCGCTGGTTTGTGCCGAGCGGGTATTCATAGATGCTTGTGACAGCGCTGAAATTCTGCGCCGGCAGTTCGCGCTTGAACTTGTAGAGCCTGAAGATCGCATAAAAGATGCCGAGCAGAAATGCGAGCGTAATCAGCGTACGGACAAATTGCCAGAAGACCGACGGCTGTTCGCCGCCGTTTGCGGGCCGGTCAGGCGCACCTTCGAGCTCCTTCTGTAGTTGCTTTTCGAAATCGTCGAGCGTGTCGCGGCGCTCACCAGACTTTGGGGAGCTTTCAGGTGGTTTGGTGGACGACTCTGCCGCCGGCTTTTCTTCCTGGGCGAGAAGGGCAAATGGCGCGACGCTAAGCAGGGCCAGGCAGATGAGCGGGAGCGTGCGCATAGCAGCAGACAATGAGACATAATTCGGCTCAGCCCGACAAGGAAAAAAGGGTAATGTGATGTTTCGCAGAAAAAGGTGTATGATGCAAAAAAAATTTGCTCGATTTGTGAGAAAAAAACGGCATTTTCTGGTATTTAATTATTAGAGGGATTATGCTAACTACAAGTGTTTCATTGCCTGCATCGATGGCAAATCTATGGAGGCGGCGGCAAAGGCGCATTTTGCAGTTTATGGCAATGGCTCTTAACGCCGAAACTAGTCAGGGTCGTATTCGGCGTGGCATAAAGCGCCGTTACAATCGTGGACAGGGGGAGTTCGAAATTGTGACGACCAGGTTTAGCGCTGCGGAGTATGACAGTTTGCATGCCGCTGCATCGGCGCTGCGCGTGAGCGTGTCCTGGTTGGTATTCAGGCTGATTCTGCTTTGGAAAAAACTCCGCAAGCGGCGCCGCGTGCAATTGTACCTGACTAACTATAAGCTGATTCTCCATGCGTGGAGCTCGAATGCCATTAGCTATACCGAAACCATAGAATTTCGCCCCACCATCAGCCTGCCACCATAGCCTCAACCACGTTATTCCACCCCGCCGCGATGTTTGACAGATTATACCCTCCGCCGCCCAGCGCCAGCATGCGCCCACCCGCGTACTGCTGCGCAATTCTGGCCAGCGCGGTAGCTGCCTTCGTAAACGATGCAGGAGAATACTCCATGCCCGTCAGCGGGTCACCCGCAATGGAATCGGCGCCGCACTGTAAGATAATGAACTCGGGTTTGCACGCATGCAGATGCGCAGTGACTCGCTCCCACGCACGATCGAAATCCCCATCATTTGACCCCGCTGCCATCGGTATGTTGAGCTTTAAGCCCGCGGCCTCGCCCGCGCCACTCTCATCGGCATCACCCGTGCCGGGGTAGATGTACTGTTGGTGCATGTCGGCAAAGATGAGCCGCGGCTCAGCCTCGAATTCGTAATACACTCCGTCGCCGTGGTGCGCGTCGATGTCAACGTAGGCAATGCGAGTGAGGTTGTGTTCAGACAGCAGGTGTTCGATCACAATGCCCGCATCGTTAAAGATGCAGAAGCCGCCGGCAGTATTGCGGCGCGCATGGTGCAGGCCGGCAATCGGCACAAAGGCTGCATCGGTATCACCCTGCATGATCGCATGCGCCGCGGTGAGCGCGGTCGCGCAGACAGTCAGCGCTGCCTCGTAACAACCGGGAAAAGCCGGCGTGTCGCCGCGGTCGAGCAGGCCGAAGCCCTGGTCAGACGAACGTTTCACCAGCTCGACGTAGGCGTGACGGTGAAAGTATTCCAGAATTTCAGGGTCGCCATCAGTGGGAGTTCTCACGGTGCTGCGCTTCGGCAATTCGCGCTTCAGGAATTCTTCATAGAACGCGCCGAAGCGTTTGGTACTGAACGGGTGACCGCCGGGAAAACCGTAGCGGGCGAGTGCCTCGCCGGCATAGACTTGCGTGCGCATGGTGAAAGAAACAATTTTTTTCGTTTCCAGAGGCAACGAAAAAAGAAGTCTTTAGCATGCATCCCGTACTCATCATCCAGGGCTTTCTTGCGCCCACTGCCACCAACCTGGTGCTCAAGACGCGGCTCAAGACCAATGGCTTTCTCGCTGAAGACGTGCCGCTCGAGGGGCATGAATGCCGGTGACAATCGTGACTCGGCGCGCATTGTTGAGATAAGTGTGAACGCAATGAAGAAATTTTACAGAAATAAGATTCTACTTGCCCTGTGCCCTGCGCGCCCGTAGTGTGCAGATCGACCTATGAAAATCGAAAGTCTTGGTAATTCTGGCAATCCCCGCCTGCTGTTTCTGCACGGTTATGGCGCGCACCCGCACCTCTACCGCGACTTTCTCCATGCTGCCGCTGCGGAGTATTATGTGCTAGTGCCCGAACTCTTCGGTCTCTCGGGGGTCTGCCGCCGCGACTTCGCCGAGAACATGAACGCGCTGCGCGAAAAAATTTCACACCATGAACTCGACGGCACGGTGGTCATCGGGCATTCTTATGGTGCGCTCGCGGCGATGCACCTCGCCGCGGAGTTTCCGCAGTTATGGCGCGCTGTCGCTATCAACCCGCTTCTGCCGCAGCTGGTAAACGCTGGTAAGTTGCGCGTGCAGATCGGCAACATGGGCCGCGATCTGGGCCGCGCTACCGGCGAGATGCGTGGCATGCTTTCCAATCTCGCGGTCGGCCTGCGCTACGGGCTCAATGTTCTGGCGAATCCGGTGGGTTATGTCGAAGGCGCGCTCAAAGCCATAACCTCTGAACTCCCACGCAAGACTTCTGCTGTGCCCGTCGAGCTCGTGTACGCCGACCTCGATACCTTGTTTCACATTGAAGAGGCAGACCTGGGCCGCTGGCGCGAAGTGCTGCCGAATTTGCGCCTGACCGAGGTGCCGGGCTACAGCCACAACTGGATCATCTACCACGGTGCGTTTTGCTGGCAGAAAATTGCCGGGCTTTTGCAATAAATGCCCAGGACCTCGGCCATCTTTGCGCGCATCCGCCATCGCATCAACGCGACGTCCGTTCAGGGCGCACTGCGTGGTGTCTTTGGCGACCGGCTGCCAAAGCAGTGGCGTGGCAAGATGTGCTTTGCTGAAGCAGGACGGCAGCTTGACGGTGTGCCGCTCGTTAGGCGCCCGCATGCCGTGGTCTTCGTGCATGGCAGCGCCGACACCGAGCTGGGTTGGCAGTCGCGACCGGGCGAACTTGATTTTGGCAAACAGCTATTGCTCGATTTCGGTGTCGAGCAGCTTTACGTGCGCTACAACAGCGGCCTTGCCATCCATGAAAATGGGGGGGAGTTATCCCGGTTATTGCTGCAGTTGACGCAGAAGAATAAATCACTCCGTCGTCTGACGCTCATCGGCCACAGCATGGGCGGGCTCGTGATCCACTCTGCTGTTTTTGATGCGCAGGCGCGGGGCCTGCCCTGGGCAAAAAAGGTGAAGCAGGTATTTCTGCTCGGCACACCGCATGCGGGGGCGCCGCTGGCAAAACTCGCCGAAAAGAC